>Ga0307512_10000741_pt1 | contig 48381 bp, 45 predicted proteins | sample 14_EM_MG_FD_200267 | JGI IMG/M metagenome (GOLD analysis project Ga0307512, IMG submission 200267) | Populus trichocarpa ectomycorrhiza microbial communities from riparian zone in the Pacific Northwest, United States - 14_EM | ecosystem: Host-associated > Plants > Roots > Unclassified | place... | reverse complement strand
GGACAGCGGCTTGAACTTGTCTGGGGTCCCTAACGTCAGCCTTGACTGGGAGGCAGTCGTTTCCAGTGACTGTAGAAAGTTCTTGGGCGGCCCGTTTTAGGCGCTGCTCGCTGCAATCTAGTCAGAGAAAAAATCGCCCACGTAGAATGTCACGCTTACTTTCGACCAAGAATCGTGGAACTGGCGCCATGTCGCATCTAAATAGCATGAAAGGAGGGCATCAGTTGGGATGTAGGACCACAGCTTCTGTCATAATCCGACATATTCCAGAACCGCCGCCAGTACAAAAGAGGACTTTATTCTTGAATATGTCGGGCTTGAAGACAGCAGTAGAGTCAACGACGGGGTGGGGACCCGCTTCCGACTGAGACATTTAGACGTTTGAAGAGAATGCGAATGTGACGTTGAGTGTGGTGGAAATGCTGCTTATCAGAGGCTGCGAAATGTAGATGGACCGTCTGGCAACAAACTTGAATGCCCCCAATGATCTCAGTTCGGCTCGGATGATTGATGATTGCAGAGACAGTGCTTGTTACCGGTATGATCCTGCCCCCGTCCGAGCTGTTGGCAATGTTGCACGTGAAAAGCACGTCACCGGACATGACGCGGTCTAGACTCGGGGCTCGGATAATTATACAGCATCTACGGGATTCTGGCTTCCACAGAAGTATGTATCCACACTGCAGTCACGAGACGTAACCCAGTTGCAGACACCATGATGTGAAATCGATATGACTTGTGAGCGCTGGCCCGGGAGTGTTGAGCGTTCTACGCTTCCCATACGTGCCCCGGACGGACGCGCGTCTCATATCTTACGTTTCTCACCCATAAGTGCTTACTTTTAACTTCTTTCGCGCTGCCCGATCCACGGTTCCTCAACCAGACGCCCCCTCCTTGAAACCGGTTTGTTCCGCGGTCCAAAATTTTGAGAGGTCGCGCATCCCTCAAACACGCATTACACGGTACATGCGCACCCTTGCCCGTGGCCGTGTTGTCATGCAAATACGTCAGAACTTCATTCCTGATCTGCACTCGCGAGGGTCCAGCGGGTTGGCTGGGGTTGCCCAATTACCCTTTGGTTTTATCATCATTCTCACGTTTCGGACGTGTCGCGTCACGCCGCCGTTTATTCCCCTAATGGATCCGTAATAAGATGTCGTTCGGATCTAAATCAAACGTTCATGATGCGATTTACGCAGAACGATCGGGAGTTTCCGCGTCGAGCAAAAGATCCCAACGTCGCGAGCCCCACAGACAGTTTGCCCTGAATTCCATGCTTCAGCTGCGTTTGATCCTAGGGTGTTGCGTTGCGTGGCGCGTGGCGTATATCTGCTTTTTTGTTGGGGGCGTAAAACTTGTTACGCGCTAGAACTCTTCGGGCGCCCAGGTCAATTCCGGGTCCCTCATGGGGTTGATTCAAACAGAGTTCGAGAATAACAATTACTTGAAGTGTGAAACAGAAAAAAAAAGACGTGCTATGGAGCAAGAGGTAGTTTTACACATGACACGCGACAAAGGTGGTGGAGCGATACACAGAAAAATTGAGATGACGACACCTGCGAAAAGAGCGAAGTAGGTATAACGACCTGGTTAAGAAAAGGTAAGCATCGAGCAAACAGGTGATGATCAATGGTCTTGTGATCTAGGCTCAGACAATCGCAGGCACGATATCAAGAAAACGAATTGTACCAGAGTCCGACAGGAAAACTGCGAAAAAAAAAAAAGTTCAAATATGTGGGCGAGACTACCTCACTACTGTCCGCCTATTTTGGTGCGCCACTGATCCATGCTTGCGTTCGTGTAAGAGGCGCCAGCTGACGAAGGGGGTCCCAAAGGGGGCATCCCTGATTCGAGTGCTAACGAGTGCAGCGAAGGCCGTGACTGCCGCGATTGTGGTTGCGGGACCTGTAACACCTCATGAGCGCTCGAAGGATGATGTGATGTGCTGGAACCCGGCACCGGATGCGAGCTGTATATGGTCGCTTGCTCGTACCCGCCACCCGCTCTACCCCCATACGAGCCTCCTTGAAGTTGAGAACCCGACGAGTAGTAATTTTCTGGGCTTCCCGATGGAGTGGAGGAGGACGAGGCGGAACTTGGGTACGCCCCTGGCGAGTGAGAAGGGGGAAAGAACGGAGACGACAGAGTCTGAAGGGGATAACTGTTAGAAGATTGAGAAGACACGTGCGAGGAAGCACTAGAGATGGCCGGAGAGGCTTGAGAGGTCGAAGTCGACCATGGGCAGGGCGAAGGATCAGAATATACCTCGCTCTTTGTGTGAACAGTAGTAGGGCCACGCTCACGAAGTTGATCTCCAACATTGAGGGGGGGGATAACAGGCGGTGCTGTGGACCACGTTGGCTGTATGGTCCTCCCGTGATCACCACGGACGCTTCCCCAGAAGGAAGAACCTGCTATGTGATCTGGCCCAGACGTACTCGAAGATGGTGCACTCGTGGGGGGTTGAGACGCATGGGAGGGGTACGCGTGGGAATGCATCGACGTGTCAGGGTAATGGTGAGAAGGAAGGGAGGCCAGCGAAGGGGCCTCGGATGGTGGATGATCGTGAACATGGATCGATGAAAGGTGGGGAAGACGCGGGCCTGAAGTGGGGATGTGACTCGCTGGATATTCATTGGTGGGGTAGCCGTAGGGCGAGAGCGTTGCATGTGGCGAGGGGACACCCGAATTATCACCATATCCCGATGCCATGCCGGAATGTGAACTACCACGCGATGGCGCCAGGTCCCGTGCAGGGTCCTGCCCGTCGACAGACTGGTAGTCAAAATCATGAGCGACTGAGAAATCATCTCCGGTATCCCCTGCGGCTGAGGGGTCCAGCAACGGGTTTGCGGTCGCATCTGGCCTGCGCTTCTTACGGGAATTGTTAGGTCGCCTCCTGTAAACGTAGTCGGGGTACTTCGAGTTAAAGGTCTCTTTTAGACGCTTGGCTTGGTCGAGATAGAATTGCTTGTCCGCCTTGAACGTGCAGGTAAGTAGTAGGACGATACACTGCGGTCAAATCTATTCACCATGTCCATCGAATTCCATTCCTTGCTCAATATCTTACTGATATCGCCGGTGCGCATAGTCTGGTTCGCTGCTGAGACCTGAGGTCGTCTGCGACGTGCAAATATCATGAACGCGTTCATGGGCCGTCGAGGTGTGCCGTCAGAATTAAGTGCCTGGGAGGTCAGCTGAGTGTCCTCTACGAAAATGGTCAGCAAACTGAGTATTGCTCTGCCAAGACGGAACTGACCTAGTGCCATTTCATCCGCCTTTGCGGACGCGCGACGGTGGTTATACGACGCGCCATCGTCGGACTCCGCACAGGGGCTGTTCCTGTCTGAGCGACCGTGCCGGTATGTAGCAGAGTCTGAGCTAGCCTGAGGTTGTTGTACCAGAGCGTCGAGACGGCTCATGACACCAGTCGCAGACACGAGCGTGGATGGGAGGTGGAGGGAACGCGTCTTGAAGTACGTGAGCGGCGATGTCGCGCGGGTAAGTCAGGCGAGCGAACTGCGGCGTGATCGGGGCGTGGCTGTCGCGGACGCCCGAGTTTCCAGAAGGGTGGCGGCTTATGAGAGTAAGCGGGTCCTAGAGAGGGTGGTTGGGGTGTGTGAAGTTCACTGTATAAACTTTGTCAACCGCGGACGAAGGGGGAAACGACAGGACCAAATCACCTGAGCGCGCTGGGTTTTTGACGTTACGGACTGTGAGGACGGGATCAAAGCGAAGCAACTGACTCCCTGAGAAGGGGAATCTGCTGATCTCTTGTTGGTCGCCCCATGGTCATTGACACCGGCTAAGGAGGTGCTATAACAGACACCCTTGAAACGGCTGTGCTCCTCACCCTTGGGACCATAAACGCGGCTCGACCAATCGACGGTTTCCCCGCCGTCCTCAAAATCCCTTTCCCATAATTATCGAAGATTCCACAAAGGCAAACGCCAGCTGAAATCCAAAGTCCAGGCGCGTCTCAGGTTGCCTTTTAGAATTTTTCCTCGGCCTTTTCCCTGCCCTTCTGGGCTAGCCTCAATTCGAACCCAATCCCTCAGCGCCGTTCAGCGCCCAAATGCGGACCTTGGACCTTGTTTCTCAAACTTCAAAGCATCAGTCAAGGCGAACCTCCCTGAGCTCTCGCAACGCTCACCTCCCCCAGACCATTCGTTCTACTGGAACAGTTCTAATCTTGAGGTCAGTGGACACAGTTGCTTTCGACGTCGTAGGCGCAAGAAATAATCCCAGGCCCTCCACACCTCACTGCAACCATCCTGATTTCGGAATTGCCGCTCGTAGACTCTGGTGGTATGCTGCACCTTAGAGAACTTGACGGTTTGTGCTTGTGTCCCCCTCAGTTCTTGAGAATAAATCCAACACCCTCTGCGAACATGCTGGATCCGGAGTATTTCCTGGGAGCTTCTTGACACGCCTCTCCAGCGATGTTGTTGCCCTTGATGATGGAATGACCGTGTCAACCCTTCTGGTCTTTGGTTCATGAGGCCTGAGGCACCGCCGACTGCCGAACCGGCTGGCGTCTTGTTTGTCTTGCCTCGGCCGACCGAGTCCGAGCCCGATCCACGTTTTGTTCCCCACCCCGCTGCAAGGTGGATGGCATCCGATACTGGTTCATCGTTCCTCCATTCCATACGCTCCAAAATGTTTTCACTCTGTCCGTAAGTCCTATAGTCCCGTGGAAGCAAAGTTCGGGTGTTCAAACCAACAAGCAAAGATAAAACAAATTAGATGCCCTGGTACCTGAAATGGACATGTCAATTCCAGCGACGCGGTTCCAAACACTCCACCTGTCTCGAGGGGGGTCGCTGAACGCCGACACATTTGGGGGAACGCCCCGACTGTTTTGCCACGTGTCAAGTTACCGGCATGTTTTGATACTTCTACTAGGCGCGTGTAGATTGCAAATGTAAAATAGCGGGTTAAAGGCGCGTTTATTACCTAAAGCACCCACAAACCCATGCGTCCACGCCGGTGTGCTACCGTTCTCGGAATCAAAAAATATTGCGCCCAAAGGAAGATCCACCCAAAGAGAAAAAAAAATTGTGGACCCTTCAAGCTTTAATGATTTCTGTTCTCTATACTGTACTGCGGACGTTCCCCCGTACGTTCGGACCCTCGAGCATTCCCAGATCAGGGGTTTAAAGTGAGGTAATTCCCACCCTCTCCCGTACCGTTCGCTGCAATTCCCAGAGGGGATAGAACAGAGGTCCACCCAACGGGGGACACCAGCATTACACCGTTAGCTTATTGGCGTGCGTTGTTTACGAACTGTGTGTCCAGTTGGGTGTCCGATTATGTACGTCCGATTTTGGTGTGTGGGTGGCGATCAAAAAATATTTGGCAATTATCCGTAACGCCCAGATGAAGAGCTGCCTGCAACCCAACCCGCCGGTGACTGGCGACGGTTGATTGTCATCATCAAAACCTGAAATCAAAACGGCGGATTAGTTCGAACGTGTCCATGCAACCAACGGTGGGCATGATGTGTGGGCGACCTGGAACCGGGAGCTATTGGGACCGAATACGTTCCGCAGTGACATTACGGTTGCGGTTAGCGATGTGATCGCCACCGTTGCGGGGGAATTAGGCCCGTCAGCGTCCGCAGAATCTTCTCATGCTTCCTCACGAAGTTTGACCGAACCGACCAACGATATTGCTGACTGCCACCGCACTCACATGGTAGAGGGACTAAATCAGAGGGAAATGATGCGAGGTTCCACGCACTAGCTCTCGACACGTATTTTGGGACCAGATAGGGTGTGATAGTGTCGTGGAAGGATCGCCTGCAACGCCTTCAGAGCTGTGAAGGATAAAAGGGGCAACCGAATTCTGTTGTCGTTGTCGACCTTCGAAGTGCGAGGGCTTAGAGTCGCCGTGTAAATGATATGATCGAGATATGGGGTGGCTTCCGACTGCTAGACGAATTCAGTAAAGCGCTGATGCCCGAAAACAAAGTTTCACTTCCGAGTAAGCACATTGCGCAGAACCTTGACAAAACGTGTCAACGCTCGAGTTTACCTCGTACCTTAATTGGTGCTCAACAACTTCGAGTCGACGGTCAACAAAGAGTAAGCAAACAAACCTACAGTTAAGCTACGACCGCAACACGGGCAGACCAAGATCTGCAGCTATAGCGCAGATCCACGAGAAAAAAAAAACGAAAAAAAACCGCTCTTTCGCGCACGGGAGTTATCGTCCAGATAACGCACGCCTCATACCAACCGCTACCACCCGTGAGATAATGCACAAGTGGGAAGGTTATTTGTGGCGTAGACCGACAATGGCATGACTTGATCACTCACACTGTCGTAGTGCGTGGCATTCTTATCGCTTGAAAGGGGAATAGGCGTCTGATAAACAAGCGCCAGAAAACGTAAGCGCCCAAATGCATTCCTTTTATTCCATGGTACCTTTGCGAAGGCCTCCGTTGCTGATGTTCCGTACACGTAATGAGAATTTACGACTAACCCTGAAGGCACACGGAAGAATATGGTATGGACGATGGAAAGAAAGGGATAAAGGTTTCTGTTTGACAAACGAGTTCGGTCATGCAGTAATCCCTCAGCGCCGTAGCCTTCCTGCGTATCGGGAATTAAGATCTGGCCCGCGGTCTCAACTAATGAGGTCAGTTGTCTCTTCCACGGGAGTGAGGAAACAGGATACAAGTACGGCGGCAATAAACAAGAGGAGCCGACGTGCGATAGGCAGCCATTAGGTCGGTAACCAGCTGCAGCAGACTCCAACCAGAGTTGTGTTGCACTCGGCGTTGTACTGTATTCCTAGGTATTACTCAACGGGAACAGTTCTGAGGTAGACCGCGGGGGTAGGGAAATGAAATTCCCATCGGCGGGAGAGATTTCAGCTTGTGAGAAAAGTGCCAAGAGGGTGAGGGTGACTTAATACAGTATGCCACACACAAGCTTCAAGTGCTTCAGTGAATGACTTGAAGCGCAGAAGGTTGGTCATGGTACTTGTGGTTGCTCCAACAGTGAATAGATGCGGCGATCATAAGCCAAAAATATTAGACGTTGTAGGATTGAGGGTATCAGAGCTAAACCAGCCGGTAGGGAGAATCGTGAAGGGCAGAGAAGCACATGGCGAACCAAACGCAGCTAATTAAATGGAGGCAGCGCTCGCACAGTGGTTATCAAACCCGGTATGGACCGATGGAATGCCAGAGGCTTCTGTTCTGAGACGGAGAGCATGGGACCTTTTATATGGTTTGTCGAGCGTGCATTGCACTGCACAGCTGCCCCCCTGCACCCGGTGGGAATCCTCCCTGGGTGGTGGGGACGACAAAAACTGGAGTCCGCCACCCTTGGCCTCGGCAAAGGCAAATGGGATCTGTGACAGGTGACGTGACAGGTCCAGTCTGGCTTTCAAACCAATCACGTGATAATTACGTGAGATGAAATCGCGTCCACCAGACCTTCCCACACTGAGAGCCTAATCATAGTGGGTCAGACACATGATGACCCACTATAATTAGGGGCTCAGTGTGGGAAGGTCAGGTGATCGCGTCAAGGCGCGGGAAACGCTCGAAGTGACTCGCGTCTCACCCCATTCATCCACGACTTACAGTGAAGGTATCTTTGATGCCCTAATAATTCAAACTCGCCTCAACAGATGTCGATATTTGAAGGGGTCAAGTTTTTTTGTACCTCCACTCTTGCAGACCAGCGAAAGGCTGATCTGACCCTCTTGTTGAAGCATAATGGTGCGCAACCGGTACCTCTGCGTGAAGCAACACATATTATCACGCGCTCGCTCGATTATGATGGGCAAGATAATGCAACTGAGGGATCAGCCGCAGTCACAGTACATCCCTTCTGCGTTTTGAGCCATGCCCGCGTGTTAATCGTTGAACCCCCAGGATTACTGGGTCGATCGTTCTTTAATCCTTGGAAGGCTTCAGTCGTGAGTGAATATGTTTGTTTTCGAGAACTCCGCCTGATCACTATTCTAGAGTCCATCATTTCTCCCCGGATCCCACAATGTTATTCTCAGGAGTTGTGGCTTGTGCGACCGACGTAGGCTTTCTCCCGCCATCCTTTCTACCGCACGCCTCACATCCCTTTCTTAGCTTGTGCCATCCGATAACGAAGTACTATCCGCCGGAATTACAGCACTTGGAGGGCAGTGGCGCACTGGACTAACTCGTGATGTCACACACCTCTTCGCCGTCGGCCCTGGCTCCGAGAAGTATCAGACTGCGTTGCGCTATCAGAAGGAAACGCAGGTCAAAGTACTCGTTCCGCATTGGTTCGATGATTCTGTGCGCCTTGGTATCCGTGGTCTCTCAACTTCTGCGTACGAGTGGCCTGAGCCTACAATCCTCACATTTGGGAAGCCAAGCCCCGAGGCAGGTGAAATAGGGGATGGTACATTACGACCACAGAGCAAGTTATCTCAAGATAAGAAGGCCCTGTACAAAGCTGCGCTTATGACAGTGGAGCAAGAAGCGAGGCTGGGTCAAACGGAGACGCGTGATATCTGGGGTCGTAGGCGCATATTACTTGCACCCGATCTCGATCTATCAGGCGATCGTCGGCATGCCATTGAAGCTGGTATTTCCCGCTCAGGAGGAGTCGTTGTGGGATACGATGCTCAACGTGCGGACGCGGAGTACGATTTCGACGTTCTTATTGCGCGATACCGCTGGGGACCTCTCTATGTGCAGGTGAGCTTTGTCGACATGGTTTCCATTAGGGCCCCAGCTGACTCTACGTGCAGGGCGTAAGGGGGCGAAAGCTCATCGGGTCACTCACATGGCTATTTCATGTAGAGTCCACGGGAACCATTGGTACACCCACGGCCCAGTTACTTCATTACCCAATCCCCAAGAAACCTATCGAGGGGTTCTCTTCTCATGTGCGTGTAGTTGGTCGTCCAATGCGGATGGCATCGCTTATTATGCCGTGTAGGAGATCACAGTGACAAATTATACAGGCGATGCTCGCGATTACCTCAAAAAACTCATTGGACTTATGGGGGCAACTTTCACGCCGAGCATGTCTGGGAAAAATACTGTGCTCATAGCGGCATAGTACGTCCCTCCCAATGCGCTATGTACCTCTAGTCTCGCTAATCACGTCGTTCCGGTCCTGCAGCATCTCAGGAAATAAGGCTATCAAGGCTCGTAATTGGTCCATCCCTGTCGTCAACCATACATGGCTAGAGGATTGCTTTATTCAGTGGAGAAATCTTTCTGTTGGTCTCGAAAAATATGTCGCTTTCCCACCCGGCCTCGACTTCTCCGACCATCTCGGCGAGCGCGGCATTCAACGCGAGGTTATTCTCGAGACACTTCCGGACCTCATTGCTGAGATGACACTTGAGAGGGATAAGATAAACTCTGTAGGAAGGGGCTCAATTCATCGCAATGGAGAGTGCTCCCCTCAGGTAGCCGTGAAAAGGTCCAGGGCTCGTAGGGTTCAAGGAGAGGACGCCATGGACAGACCGGAGTCTGGACACAGGATGGATGCCGATGCACGACCTCAGCCCACGGGTGAGCAAGCGGTGGAGGATGACCATATGCAGGTCGATAGGCCGGTGGTGTCCTGTGATTCGACGGCGAATCCTGAGCGTAATCGCACTGGGAGATCGTCTGGAGGAACAGCCGAGCTCACTTCTCCATTGCGACAACCTAACCATCCGCCCCAGCGAACACACGAGGGTCCCTCGTCAGCTGGTAAACGCCGCTTTAGGGCTGACCCAAGGACAACAGAGGACGCACCATCTCCGACGAAAGGATCAGCATATGACAAGTCGACTGTGACAGGCACTCCCGTCATGAGCCCATCGAAGTCTCGTGCAACAACCCCGCTTCAGATGGAATCGGTTCTTATGCCACCCAAGGGGACAGGCAAGGCTCTTCGGAAGTCACCACAGCAATCGGTTCCTAGGACCAGCCCAGTCAAATCCAATCGCAAGGGCGGTGAGACTCGCCCAGGGTCGATCTCCATAGAACTCGCGCCTCCTTTCTCATCACTCACAGCTGACACGACCATGGACCGAGAGGAAGGGCCGTCAAGACGGACATCGCGCCGCAGCGCGGCTAACAAGGCTTCTCAAAGGTTGCGGGATGAAGTGATGCCCGACGTCGTCAATTTTGAAAAGGAATTGCGGCGCGGCCACATGCGAGCAGCCAACCTCCTGAAAAGTGAGCGGGGCGAGGAAAAGACAGACACAGTTCCGAAGGCGTTGATGAAGGGTAAGAAGCGTGCCTCGATCCAACTCACAATGGAAGACGTAGTCTCCTCTGATGGCGAACACGAGCGCAAAAAGCGGCGCCTCAGTGGCGCCAGGGCCAATGATTACTTCAAGGGGCGTGATGACGATGGTCGCGCCGACATAACTGGAGCCAGTTCGCAGGGGTCGGTTGAGTTTCTGTCCAACAACGGTGGGACGAAAGTTTCTAAAGCGAAGAAGCCATCTTCCTATAGAGATTCCAGGCAAGTAGAACCAGTCCCTCACGACTCATTTTGCTATCTAACAGGCCACAGCGACAAGTCCGTGAGGATCTTGGCCACGCAAGTCACCCTGGACGAAAATGAAGAAAAGGTGTGGCCGAAAGTCCACGATTCTTGACTATTGTTCACTGCTTCTGTCTTTGTTAGGCGCTGGCAAAGCTGGGAGCCAGAGTCGGCGTGAAACCCGACGAATGTACTCACCTGGTCGTCAAAACCCTCGCTCGCACGGAAAAGCTCCTCTGCGCCATGGCGGTAGCACCCGCCATTGTGACAGAAAATTGGGTCCGTGATTCAATCGCAACCAAGAAACTACTTCGTGGGCAGCTTATTTCGTTCTATTCCAAGCTATCCACTGACACGTTTTCTACGCAGCTACTGATAAGTACGCGCTCGTAGACCCGGCAAACGAGAAGAAGTGGAAATTCAAGCTGACGGACGCACTGAAGCGTGCCAAGGCTAAGAAAGGGCAACTTTTCGGTGGCAAAATCTTCTATGTCACAAATAAAGTTCCGCTAGACAAGAAACTGTTGAAGAACGTCATATTGGCAAATGGAGGGCAGGTGAGCCATGTCTACTCCAAATTTATCCGAACCCGCCCATAAAGTGATCGACGGATTGGGCCATAGTTACGCCAACAAAACCCTACGGTCCGCGCGCTAAGTGGCAAGGGGTCAGGTCACCAATACTATGTGATCTCATGTCCCGAGGATGCCTCGATATGGCGACCAATCGCCGAAGCTGGTCATTCGATATACTCCCATGAGCTTATCCTCAGTGCGGCTCTCACACAGGAGATTCATTTAAATGCCGAAGGTGTTCGAATTGACACGTCGTAATCGGTACTGTACGATATCCTCGAATCAGGGTCCGTCGCCATCAATTGTTGGTTAGCTTTTTGAGCGACTCGTAGCGCTGGGTAGTCAGGAAATAGACAGTTCGTATTAATCGCCGCATTTCTACCCACATTCAATCCCTGTCTGGTGTTTTGTAATGGAATTAATTAAAGAACAGCTCTTTTTTTTTTTGGCAAACCCCCTCTGGGCTACAACAAGATTGTGAACGCCATGGGCGCAAGGTACTTCTGAGACAAATGCGTTACAAGTCAAACTTTAGGGGGACCCTGTACCTTATCACCCCCAGGTAACCGTGGATTGTCCATTTAAGTCGACGGAGAGACCAGAAACAACCAAACGTTGGACTGCGGAGTCGTACGCCCATTTCTGTGATGGGACGTTGGCCCCATCGAGACGGACCCATCTGGGGGCCTTCTTGACACCCAGGATAGTGATAACGCCCAAAGTCTGGACGACGCGAAATGCGCCCTGCCCCCCGATTTCCAGCAGCTTATCGTACGCTTCGAACGTCAGAGTTCGGCTCTGGGTAGTAACAGCCCTGCTGTCTTCGTCGTCGGGCTCCAGCGTTTCCCCATCGTCAACGATTGCGGTACCATACGCGTGGCCCTCGTTGCAAAGGGTGACGAGAAGGGCGTACGGCGCGGTAGCGCTCGCGCGGGTCGTGTATCCTGGCTGTGAATGTAGAAGCAACGCGGCACCTGAGCGGATGAGGACAGGAATGTGGCCGAGGGGCGCATCGAGGTGTACTGTGCTTCCGCCGGAGGGGTCACCCTTCACAATGGCGTGGGTGTACCAGTCACGCCAGATGACCTGTCCGCGACCGGGAAGGAAGCCTGTTCAACAAATAAATAAGTTTGATGCGCGCGAGTACAGCGAGCTGGGGCCCCACCTGAGACGGAGGTGACGTTTGGTGTTAACACCGGAGAAACCAAGATATCGCCCCCGACCATGAACTGGCGGTCCACCGAGAGTAACTCCGGCTCTTGTGGGAATTCAAAAAAGAGCGCGCGCACGGGCGGCGTGCCGTACAGCGAAGCGTGCGCAAAGAGGGTATACTGAAGGGTCCCATGTCAGTAGAATGAGGTGGTTGGCAGCCAGGCGGAGAGGGAGAGACGTGCCCAGTACGGGAGTAGAGCGTAGCGCACTGCGGTGGCGACACGAGTGGCATGCGCGACACTGTCCCACCTGTATGGCTCCTGAGGGATCGCGCCGCGGATGTTGTGGTTACGAAAGAACGGTGTGAATGCGGCGAGTTGCATCCACCGATTGCAAAGTTCTTCGTCGGTGTTCCCTACTGCAGAATGGAAGTTGTGCAGCATCAGTGCCCAAGCAATTTGGTTCTACTTTTCGCGCACCAAAACCGCAAGCGTCCGCCCCAACCATCGGCATTTGGAAGAGTTGGAACTGCAATACTCCCTGAATGCTATGGTACAAGTACGACCACTTGCTCCAGTTATCTCCCAGCTTACGGTGGTGCAACATATTAGACCGGCATCTGCTCTCCTAACCAAAAAAAAATGCCACACACCCAATGTCCTGTCCATCTTCCCGAACCGGCGAAGGTAGAACGAGATATTAAGAACGGCCGTTTCCCTGGGTGTAGTTCGCGGACTGCCAGGTTTGTGGCACGGGACATGAGGTGTCCGAACAAATTGTGCATGTCAAGTTCGGTGTAGCCATCGTAGTGCGTCGCGTTTATTGCAATCGTCCGTACAGACAAATCACCCAGCGCTACGGAAGGGTAAAAGCAGTGAGAGATGCCGGCCGAGGTGCAGAGCGAGGAAACAGTCACCATTGTGAATAGCGTATATTGGAGAAGAACCGGGCGAGGCAGATGCGTGCCTCATGGAGGGCGCGTTGCCATCGCCGCTCGGGTTGTTGGCCGGGGACCGAATCCCTGCACCGTAAGTAAGCGAGCCATTGACGGTGATATTCCCACTTGGTCCAGACACTGCAGGGTCGTATCTATGGTAGAAACTCGATCAACAACAACAGAAACTATGATTAACTGACCTCACTTACCCCTCTGGATATTCAGTTACAAGGTTTCCAGGTTCCCCAGGGAGAGTTATAGTAGGAGAGTGGTTTGGTCGCCCAGATGCTGGAGGACTAATTTCAACATGAGCAGCAGACCATACAGTGGTAGCTGTGGTTGTCTTTCTTACCAATTGCCGTCGCAGAAAGATACAGCTTCGTTCATATCTAGCCAAAGACCAGAGAACTCGACGCCGAGCGACGTCCAGTTGCGCAGAGCTTCTTTCCACCATAGTTCAACCCCTGGCGCAAGCCAGTCCGGAAACACCTAGAGTCGTGTGATTAGTCGGTGCGGGGAAAATAAGGTCCTCCAGCCTACGGTGTGCCCCGGCCACACTTGCCCGACGTGGAGCGATTGATCCGGATTACGGATAAATATATCTCTAAATGGGGACATGAGGTCGTTCTGGAAAGATGCCTAGCCGGGTGATGGAGCCTCACAATTCAACGCCGCGTGTGAAGGGATCATACTATGGATACATTTAGGTAGCGCCCTTTCAATGGCAAGATGACGAAGCTCACCACGTCCGTCGAGTTCGTAACGAGGGCAGCGGAGCCATGAACAATGGGAATATCTACCATGAGGGTAAGCTATTCCTTTAACGGGCATGTAAGAGATATTATACAGTGTTGTTCGTTTGCCCTCTGTGGAGAAACGTCAGCCTGACACGCCGCTATCACACGAGAAGAACTGGTTGACGAACCAGGCTCCTGATAAAATCACGCATTTCATGGGCAGGATAAGTCACAGGATCGACTGTGAAATCTCTGTAGTGATGATACAACTCCAAGTCGTTCCACATTACTGCGCGCGAGGTGGTAGCGTGTTCAGTGTCATCCTGCGGATAAAGCCATTTACGGATTTCCGAACCTTCGAGGGGAATATTGGCAGCGCGCATGGCATCCACCTGCTGCTTCGTCTCAGAAAGGCTCACATAGCCCCACCTACATAGATGGAAGCCAAAGCCCCAATTTGGAGGGCGGGTGGGCAGGCCAACGACTTGGCCGTGTTGTTCGATGACGCTCTTTGGGTCCGGGCCTGAGAAGAAGTACAAATCGAGGGTCCCACCGATGGCGCGGTACTGAATCAAAGACTGATTCGAGGACGGGGGTGACGCAAGGATGATGTCGGACCCTGCGGCGCTAGGTACGACTCGTCACGGTCAGTGAGAGAACGAAGACGATTGAGAAGATAGTACGGACCTGGAGAAGAAGACGCCGTGGGACTTGAAACTGTTTGTGGATGGGAGCCAGCGATGTTCGAGGTAGACGGGATGTGAGCCGTAACTACAGCAGGATAATAATATGCAAGATGAGCACTGGCAGAAATGATGATGTATTAGCAATAGCGAGAACGAACATGTTCTCGTCCAGAGGGTCTGCTTCGTCTCTATTCCACATTGTCTGTATTGTACCATTTAGCACGTCCCGTCGGAAGCCACTCGAGGCCACGACTTCGCCCAATCCATAGATGTTAGTATCCAAAGGAAGGCTCGACGTGAGCTATCAGAGCAATCATGTCACGTGAACATCGACAACGGGTAGAATATGATTACATCGACCCGCCGTACGTACCTGCAAATAACGGTCCTCGAACACCAAAGGAAACCCATGGAATACCATACCCGGATCGCTGGTTCTCCCTCGAAACGCAGGGATCGGCGTTGAAGGTAGTGACGTCAGGCGTGTATCGAATATGGGGGTCGAACCGGGATCGGATCGGCGTGTGATCCAGAACGCGAACGGCGACGCTTCATAATTGAATTGCAACTCTGCCTCGGCGGGGGAGCTCAGCTTTTCGACTTTTGGCGGGTCAAAGTAACCCGACGGTAGAGTGAATTGTTGGGCCGATTTGTCAAAGATGTTGACATGGAGCCTGCGATGGCCTCATCAGTGAATTAATGGCCCTGATGCACGCCGTCGCAGAAACGCACCGGGAAGCGGTTTCATATGTGACCTGAATGGTAAGATTGAGTATGTCGTTTCCAAACGCGTTGCACGGAGCTCCAGCGAGATTAAGCTGCGCTGTGAACCCATTTCGATGCTCCCTGAACGAATCGAGGGTGTAACCTGTAAATGGAAGATTAATTACGGTGGTAATTTCTCGAACCGCAAATGACATTAATAATGGCGGCGAAAGAGGGGACCATTAATATTAATATTGATGAGAGGAAACACAGACCAGGGCAATCGGCGACACTTAGGGAATAATGCTTCTTCTCCCTATATCCACCGCGGATCCCATCAAGAAGCTTTGAGAATTGACTCTCCTTCCAAGTCCAGTACGGGTATGGTGCCGATCTAAGCAGGAGCGCTACGACGAGCGTGAAAATGGCGCCGAACCTCCTGACAGCGCGGCCACGGTCGAGCGCGGACAAGTCAAAACCATACAACTCCTAAACCTGGCTGCATTCACAGTACAGGAAGGGACTTTACCATGCAAAGCGAAACCCTCGCGTCCACCTGCCTGACCAACGCTCCACACCCAGGTGCTCCTTCGGGGCTCCATTTCTGGGGACATTATCACAGGCACGATCCATGACAGTGCGGGGCGCTCCGTCGTCCTCGTCGACGACGTTAGGTTGCTTGCTGCCATCACCACGTTTCGATTGGAGCTTCGACGTTGCCATCACCCGTAAAAGCAGCTGCCAGTGAGCGATGTCGCGGCGACCACGATGGCTGGATGATAGATGAATGCACCCACGAGCTCGGGCGCTCGCGGCGCCGCGAACTTCCCCACGACTGACCACATGAAGGGTGAGAGATTTCGTACTTTCTTGGCCATGATCGTGTATACGTTATCGCGAGATACAGTAATACATCTTTGTGCTCCTTTTTACATACTTTCAATACACGTGGAAACCTCACCTGATTCCGCGGCTCGACTAAGTCATGGTTACTGTATCCACTGGCAAGCGCACGCGAGTGGTCTCGAAGGGCCCATTTGTCATGAGGCGTTTTAGTTCTACCGCGTATGACGCCAGAGCCTGGACGAGTGGTCCAGGAAAGAACGTTTCGAATTGCAAGTTTTGCCATTGCGGCGCATCACGCATCCATTCATCATGACGAAATCAACAGTTGACTCTCAGCTGGGGCATCTGTATCACGATAATGGCTTCGCGAGGACGTGGCGGCGCTCCGCGTACCGATATAAAGGTTCCGAGTCGACGAACCTGTCAATGCTTCTAGCATCAGCGGACGCTGTTTGGCCATCGTCGAGGGCGTTGACAGTGGCGCTGGCATTTTTCCGGCCAGTGCCAGGGCGATGGCTCCCGATACAGCATACAAGTTAAGAGACTTCGACTTCGGCTCGATCAATGTCCCCATCACAAGCAGCGACGAGAAAAGCGAAGAAAATCAATTGATGACTTTGCACGTTTCAAAGACAGAAGGATACCTCATAAACCGAACAACGACACGGGGCACGGGACATAAAACACCAAAGTTTCGTTTGTGTTTGGTATTTAGAGGTTCATAAATGATTCTTGTAAAAGAATAATGATAATACGTGGCCACTTTTCGACTGTATCGGGACGTGGCGGTTCCACAGAATAAAGGAATGTACATAAAAAGAAAAAAGGGCGATGATGGTGAGGGTGTATGTCCTTGTAAACCAGCGTGAAGTAACATGCGGGGAATATACCACAGAAAGGAACAGCATGCGGGGATGGATAGCGCGAAGAGGGGGAGCAGTTGTAACGTCGACAGGCATCGAACCAAATCAAACCAAATAAGACCCAAGAAATGGAAAAAATGATTTAGATAAGTGATCAGCTCCTGGGAAGCGATATGGTCGCTACCGCTCCACCATTGGCATTGCTACTACTTCGCCGAGCGGCACCCGAGAGGCGGCTCTGCGTTTGAAGTTTGACCTGTGCTTCAAGTTTCACGCGCTGCTTGCGTATGTCATCGTCTTTGAGCCGAAATGAGTTGGCCAGCTCGACGAGCAAGTCTGGTGTGGAGGAGATCAAGAACGATGGAGGGTGAATGAGGATGTTCAACGCCTCGGCCTCTTGGTGAATCCCGAGCAGGGTACGGTGGCAGCATGTTACGATGGCGAGCCCAACACGGAGGAGAAATACCATGCCTGGAGTAGCTAAGTCGACGTAAGTTAGAGAGAAGAAGTAAGCTGTACACACCTTCGCTCAAAAAGATGTCCCATACTCTTTGGAAGTAGTCAGTGGGGAGGGCCTCCACAAAGAGCGTTGAAAACCTGTAACAAGCGAACATCAGATGCGCGTTCGCACCACGAAAACTGCATCGGGAAACACTGACCATGGTCGGCAAATGCGAATGGGGGCAATAGCCATATCGGTGAATAGTTTCTTCGCGATCGTGGGGTCAATCGCTTCCATAGCCTTGGCGAACAACGACGCGTCGATGTCGAGTTGGATTGCATTGGAAGAGAAGTATGGCCGGAGATGAGAGTCCATGAGAGAGATAAAAATCCAAAACGCGTCCTCCTCTGGGGACTGAAGGAGCAGTTGACCAGCGATGAATGCCAATCCTGGAAATGAAGAACAAGGGTTAAACCCTCTGTACCAGTACGCACAAACGATAAAGAATCCCACCTTTGCAGTATTGAATGTCCGGAACCATCGTCAAGTATGCCTGCAAGAGCGTAACCAGCGGCCCATTCGGCTGGGACAACCTCGCATCGCCGGGGAAATAAAGATGCGCGTCGCGCTGGATTTCTGAAAACGCAGGGACCCTCTCGCGGTCACCGAGCTGTGCATACAGCCCTTCGATACGCTTCGCTCTGCTGTCCGTCAGGTGAGCCCATACCTGATAACGCACCGATGCAGGCACGCCCTCCTGAAGCAACTTGCGGATCTTCTTGCTCTTCCGCGCGTGCGACGGTGGCGTCGATGACATCGCTGAGACCCACTTGAGCTCTCGCGCGCGGTGCGCCTCGACAGCACTTGAGCTCGTTATCGTCTGTGCTGCTGTCATCGGCGGTAGCGACATTGCGGAGGGGCTGACGGGTGAGCGCGTATCAGACGCGCCACCCGACGTCGTAGATGTGGCAGGACTTTCGACGCGCAGGAACGATGGCCTTCCCTCACTCCCGGAGCTCTTGCTATTGGCGGTCGAGTCCTCACTCACGCGAGGGCGTGTCGTATTGGGACGGACGAGTTCAAAGTCCGTGTCCTTCACCTGTACGGTGTCTCCATCGTGTAATACATCGTCATCCCGCAATGACTTTGCGCGGAGCGCCGATAAGGATATCTTTGAACGGAGCGAACCACTTCTCCCCAATGGGGCGCTAGAGGATGGGGCAGACGTGGGCAAGCGCGAGTCACTAGGGCTGGAGGGCTCAATCTCCGTTGAAGTTTTGCGTGGTAACGAGCCGGCGGACAGTTGTCGGGAGAATGGTGCTCTGTTTCCTGGGTTAGTACGGTTGGACAGCACCTGGCTCTCACTGAGAGAGATCTGTATCGATGGGGGTGCACCACCATTTGGGGCTGTCGTTAACGAATGCGGGACTCGACTCGACGCGGGCTCGTCGGGTTTCGCAGAGGACTGTGGGGGTGCCTCCCGTTCTTGCGATGATTTTGAGGGTCCAGCGCGGAGAGACGGCTCACTCTTCATGGGCACCAGCGTACGACGAAGAGTTGGTGATGCCGGGGACGAGCTGGCGTTGGCTAGTGACGACGAAACGCTGGCATCTGAGGGCGACGTAGTTGGTTTGGTCGATGTTTGGGATAGGGACAACGGTGATGGGGTATACTGTCGCGCCTGGTGAATACGGGCGGTATGTGCAGCAGCCCGGGCGGTCATTGCATTGGGCTGAGAGCTCGATGCCGAATCCGCAGTCGACGGGCGCGCATTCGTCGTACTTTTGCTATGAAAGGGGCCATCTTTCAGTAAAACGAAGCTACAAGGCACGTGGGACCAAAAATTGAGATATAGTACGAACCTCTGCTCCTTCGGTGGCGTTCCCGCGCCCAGAGGTGAATCGAAGCCAGAGAAAGAACGTGAACGAGGGCGCACAGCTCCAGCTTTTGGAACAAAACACTCCCGGGGAATAACGTTTGGCGTCGCAGCCTGAGACTGGACTGGCAATTGCTGCACACCGGGAGCTGGAGAATGCGTATTTTGTATAGAAGCGGGAACGGGCGGCGGCGCAGTGGCGGCGGCAATGCGCTTTGCTGGAATATCGTTCGGAGGATCAATCGAAAAAAGTATTGGCACGGGCCCCAGAGCCGCAGAGAGATCTTGTGTGGTCGATCCGTAGATGGTGCTGAAACGCGGGAGACCGTTTGGCATAACACGCATCTGAGTGGCTCTGCGCATTGTCTGGATCAGCAAGTTCGAAGGTAGTGACGGCACAAGCTCCGTCACGCGTCCGTACAACGGGCCTTGTGGCGACAAGTTCGGTTTGGGGGCATTCGGATGCGGAGGGAAGAGGCTCGTTGGTAGGGTGTTGCCACCTGGCTCAGCTACCGCTTGCAACGGTAGGTGCGTGATGGCAGGTGTCGACGTTGCAGCAAACGTTGGGGATGACTCGGACGACAATGGAGACCTAGGGCTATATGGAGGAGGTGGGGCTGGATTCATCACAACGAGCGGTGCCATCCCACCGCGTTTCATCTTTTCTGGTGCCGTACTTGAGGGGCTCACGGTGGGGGAGGTGGGGGACAGAGGTTGTGTTCCCTGGATTCCCGGCACATCTCCTTCCTCGTCTTTGACGACGATGCTTTGGGACTGTTCGGACGTGTGCTCGTCGGATATCGTCGACCTCAAGGGACTTAGTAGGGGACTGCTTATCCCACGGTCCGATTCAATCTTTTGACGCAAAGCGGACGCTGCACCGCTTCCTCGGAAATCGAAGGTAGCGCTGACAGGAGAACGTATGATAGAAGTGTTTGGACCCGTAGGTGACGATTTCGGCGAGCTAAAGGCCGGGTGGAGTAATGGCGAGGAGGCTGTGGCAGTCACAAGATCCGAAGGTTCTGGTCCCAATGCACTATTCCCTAAGTCAAGTGGCGGCGGAATAGTACGTGTCGCTTGAATTGTCGTAGGCTGAGAGATTTCCAGAGGTAGCGGGGAGACAGATGGCGCCTCAGATGGCGATGAGAGTGGTTCAGAAGGCGGAGAGACTGGGTCTTGAGAATCTTGTGAATGGCCAACTGGTGGGGGAAGCTCCGTTGGGACGGGAGGTGGGGCAGTCGTAGCAGTATAGCCCGAAGATTTGGACATTTTTGACGAAATAGACAACCGGGAGTAGCGATAGTTGTCATAAAACGAAGCACCATCACCATCCTCACTGTACTCGGATGTCAACGATACCGGTCGATGCGCATCCAACACGAAAGAGGTTGCCCGACTGGAAGGAGTAGGAATTTGGGTAGGAGGTGCGGGGAAGCCGTCAACTGCTTCTTCGAGAGATGTACGCTCCCGGTCCGACTGAGACGAGAACTCGTGATCGCTATCTTCATCGTCATCGCCATCGTCGTCCTCGTCATCTTCATCATCATCATCATCAATATTACCAGAGAGGAAGCCTTGAAGCGTGGACAACCCAATCACGGCAGCCCCATCGGACATGGCGACGGAAAGGCGAGACAAACGGGCGCTGCTTGCATTGTCAAGACTCAGACGGGGGTTAGAGGATTCCATCCTGGGGGGCGATGGAGGAGGCGGGGCTGATGGAGGCATGTCTACGGATTGAGGCCTAGGTTGCACTGTACCCAGGATATCGTGCGATAGACCGGATCCTGGCTTGGATGAAGGGAGAGTTTCAGCGGCATCCAGATTTTGTCGAAGCGAATGTGTAGCATGATATGGAGAGACATTCTCTGCACTATGGGACGTGTCTGAGAAAATGGACGGTCTGCTCTGGTCCCTGAGATGGGGCTCTGGGTAGGGCTCGGATGGCGTCGGTGGTGACGCCGACTCCTGAACAGACGACGATGAAGAGTGGGTGACGGGCAAGTCTTGATGAGAAGATTCGGCAGAGGCATCGGACCTAGGGGACGTCTCCGAGAAGGGGTGTGGATGACCAATGGTGAGAGGGTTCGGGACGGAAGGAATTGAAGAACTGGGATGTCCGTGAGAGGAGTCTTCTTCACGAGATGAGGCACGAGAGATCGAAGGTACGGGGCTCTGGGACGATTGTTGCCCGCGAGATGGGGTTAAAGAGCGCGGACGCGGTGACTTGGACGTGGAGGAAGAACGCTTGGAGACGACGAGTGTCTTGAGCTTCCCATTGAAGTGAACATGAGCGGCTGCAAAGCGGCCAACGACACCTTCACAGTAGCCCTGTTGAGCCGGGGTGTTAGATGTAGACGGGGAATGAGAGGAGGAGACGGACGAGGTAAACGCCATCCTCGCCAGGAATTTTCATCAAGACGGTGATTTCATCGTTCTATTTGGTCTGGCTTAGTGGAACACAAAGAAATAGTATATGAAAGAGAGAGAGATGTACCTTGAAGAACATAAGATCACCAGGCTGTTCGGCCACACAATCCTGGACAGCAACACATTTTCCGATTCCCCCTTTCTTGGCGAAGCGAGTCCAACGGGAGAATCGAGAGGCGTCCATTAAGGAGGATAATAAGAAATGAAGGAGCGTCGGAATAAGATTATAAAGGGAGGGGAAACCTGAAAGATGGTGGCCCGTCCGAGTCGGTGTGGGAGTTGTGGACCAAGGGCGTCAAAATGCTGTAAAACGGAAAGTGTTCGGTGTTCGGGTACCTTTTTGAAAGAAAAATTATGATGATGGTGTGATATACACACTCTTGACCTCAGGGAACAGGATCTACACGTCTGATACCCCACACCGCCCATCTTTGACAATCTGACAACCGAACGGCTTCTTTTTGATGAAATCTTAACAAACCGTTTTAATTATCGTCGCGTCGCCTACTTTGTATGCGACCTATAAAGGACAGCAGATTGACACACTTTGACTTCCTCTTACCGCCGGTAACATTTTAAAACAAAACAAGATCACTATTGCCCTCATCAATCATCAATCATCGATCATCTTCTCTCACACAGTTTGCTCCATTAGTCTTATCCGTCGTCACAGCCCCTCCGCGGCAACTCGCAGCTGAAACAACTTGCGCGCTGTTCAAGATGTGCTGGTCGCTGTCGCTCAAAACCCCCGATGCAATGTCCCTACTGGTACCTGCTTAATCGTTGGCGTACGTACGTATCGCATTGCCACACCACTAAGACTCTAATTGAATCTTCTTCCCGAAAGACACAGCTCAACCATGATCCGACACGTGAATCTCTCAGGAACCCTTCTGCTACTAACACAGTCCCGTCCTGCAGTCTATGCAAAGTCAACGGCTTGGTGCAATTGATCCATGCGGGGCCCTTGCTTTTGATTCCATATACAAGTTATGCAAACCGTGTCGGAGGAGGCTGTCGAATGGATCGAGCAGGTGACAGCACAAATCGAAGATCGAGAGAAAGATCAGTGTATTACTCCTTCCAGCAGTTCAGAATTCATTCTCGCAGGGCATCATAGGACACTGTGTGTCCGACTACCGATGCTTATAGCTAAAATTCGAGCGTGTAGGTATCGGATCCACCCTCCGAAATACCATGTACTTGGCTCTTGCGATCCGGGTCTCATCCGCCGATGGTAGGAGAGCCGGCAGCCATACAGGGCCGCGAAGTGAAGTGGTTTAGGAAACATAGATGCTCGGGGCGCAGGACACGCTTATATACCGGACTATGGGATCCTTTGAGCGACAGCTCGCTGTAGATCACAATCAGTCGTCGTGAGAGGTCTTTTCTAGTCGTATCTGGAATGGATCGAATGGAGGCGCGCCTTTCGACCACCTCCATCTTTGAAGCGAGCACCTTAATTACTTTTCTCCCCCTTGCTAAACATAGCAAAGCTACGATGACACACCTCCCACGTCAACTATGCAGACACTGCAGTACCACCTGACTCATCCTGCTTCTGCCGTTGTTGTAACTCGGTCTGTAATTCGACCAACTAGGTGAAATGAGCGAGAGAGTAGTGCACAGATAATGATTGCAACTACCTCCATCTTTTTCTTCTCTGACCTCTGTTCGATGTCCTGTAGTTGAGCCTCTATCCGTTTGCTATCAAAAGGTGGTGTGGGACAATCAACGACGGAGCAGCAGATGCAATCGGACGGACGGACATTTCTCCGCGAATGAATTCGAGCCGTTTGTCGACATTGCTTTTAGCTTCAGCTTGGTCTTGTTTGACTAAGACCGGTCCCACTAGTTTGAACACGACATTATTCGGCGTCAAGGTGGCGAACTCCTGGTGGGTGGGTCGCGTCAGGTCTCTAGATGTAAAAGCTCGGACGCACCTTTTTCACCAGTTCGTTCTCTGAAAGCTGGGAATCGAGCCTCTGTCTTGCCTCAACCGCATTGGATAGATCTGCTTGAAGCCTTTGGTAATCACTAGAAGCGGCTTGAAGACGAGCTTGTAAAGACATCATGCATCCTGAATCTTGATGTGTGATTTGGTTGCGATGGTCGCCAGCTCATCGGCCCGGACCACGTGATCGCGCGAAACGGGACTACTTTCCCAGTGTTGTGTCCGCAGCGTTACCACACCACATCTACGATGGACTCATCTCCCGCCTCGCTCTTCAACTCTTACGAACAAGACTTTCAACAAATCCTTCAGAGCATTCGCGACAAGTTAGATGGAGATGGCACCGACCAGCGTGGAGGTAGGTTATGGACACCTGCTTGCCACCCCAACTTGACCTCACCCGGTCGTTCTTCCAGAGCAGAAGAAGGCTACACTACGCAGAGTTGAGATGGAGCTAGACGAAGCTGACGAAATGGTAAGAACCTGATTCTTTCCTCATACAATCTGGTACTCAATTCCCCCTCACCACTACGGCAGGTTTCGCAAATGGAGATCGAAATTCAGGGGATACCCCAGTCTATCAGACCGCAATACCAGTCCCGCATCCGCTCCTCCAAAGCAGACCTCGCACGTTATAAGAAGCTCTCCCGCGAGATGCATGCACAAGCTTCGCGCGCGGATTTGTTCTCGCGCGGTGGCGGTGCACCTGCCACATCCGACGAACCCTATGGCTCGAGCGACCGCGCACGTCTTATAGCCGGCACCACCATTCTCGAGGACGGCTCTAGACGTCTGCAGGAAAGCCAGCGCATCGCGCTCGAGACGGAGGAGCAAGGCGCTGACATTCTTCGAAGCCTCATCGGTCAGCGCGAGCAGATTGAGAACGCTCGCAATACGGTGCGTTGACCCTTCTTGCTCTTCTCTTCCTGTTGTTCAATGCATGGTTTTTGCTCAGCTTCAATCCGCCGATACCTCGATTGACCGAGCGTCTGGCACGCTCAAGAAGATGATCCGACGGTAAGTGCTTCCACACTTCGTGCCGTGCTAGGCCGATGCGCCTGTCAGGTGGATCTAAACGTATTATGCTATGTCCTTTTTTCAGAATGTATCAGCAGCGCGTTGTCACTGCCATTATCATCATCGTCCTCGTTCTACTCATTGGTATTATTCTCTGGGGAAAACTGTCACGATAGCTTGGCGCTTTCATCGCCCACACTTCCCTCCTGTTTGCGCCACTCTAATATACGGAGACTTATGTATTTATGCTTCCTACCGACTCTACATTCGTTCTTTGTTTGCATGTATCCCTTCGCTGATAGGATGCAACCTCGCCCCCCCCACTCTAAAAATGGATTTCTTGTTGTATTCCATCCAGAGTTAGGCCATATCGCCTTTACCAAGTCATTTCGGACCTCGAGGACCGTCGTACCTGTGCTCAACCAGTCCTCGCAACTTCAGATGCGACAAAAACCACCCTCTCATCTCATGCCTTCGTCCTTTTCCCTACTTCACCACTAGGTTCCACTCTCCGATGGGCTTACGTAGCATTGTCCAAGAGATGAGTCTGACCTGACGTGAGTTGCGTGTGTGAGTTCAGCTCTATTCCCTGGAGCTTAGCGACTCTACCATTCTATCAGTAGCTCTTCTGAACGCACAAACACGTGAAAGGGCACATCTTCGGGAAAAGTCAAAGGGGGCCAGGTGTGAACTATTCGGTTGAGAGGGCAGCGATTGTGTGACGGAGACCGTCACTCCATACTACGAAACAATCAACGGCTTTCCTTTTCAAATTGGCGCATGTGTCAAAGACGACGAAGCATCATATTTGGGTCCTCCCAGATTGCTGACTCTTCTGCCATTCCCAATTCTATTCTTAGATTGACCGCAGGATTGCAATTCAGGAAAATTTCTGGTGCCGAGATTCTGGGTATCCGTTGCTGGCAGTGATCGGTGACGTTACAGACCCTGGCTGGATGGGATTCTCTCCGAAATGCATCCTGACCACTTCAGATGCGCCGGAGTAGGTCAAAGTCTATTCGAAAACAGATGATTTTTCCTGATTTCTTGGAATATTAGAATGCTGTGAAATTTACGTTTGTTTTATGCAAGAAGTCCTGTAGGAATGCTCTTCCATATGGACCAATTCAACGTATGCAGACACAGTCTAACACGGTGCACAAGGAGGGCGGAGCAAAAAAATGCTCGCCAAGGTCACAGTAACGTCATGCGCCAAATCATGCAAACAAGGACTGTCCGATTACATTTTGTTAGAATGATTAAGAGGATTTTCCAATTGTTCAAATAACTGGAGTTGGCTTTTCCATCGTGGAAGGCCGCAGGTTAATCAGACAGCCTACAGGTCGTGCTGAACGGCGTTATGGTCTCACGCATAGATATGCATTGCTGACACCGCTGTGAAAGATTAAATTATCGTATGACGTGGGAAGGGCTTCTCAGATACTGTATACACGGTTGCTCCGCATTGAGAAAGGGTTGTAATTTCCAAACACTACGCGCCTTCAATCCCATTGTTAATCCCGTGGCGAAGTCTGCCGCGCTGATACCAAGCTGTCCCACGTCTTTGAGGAGAGGTAGAGAACCGGAAATATACCGGTATCTTAGATGAAACGGGCTTGAGGGCCTTAGGGATTCCACAACGCCAAACACGTGGGCGATTTCGAAGATCGACTGATTGAAGAAGTTTATATTTGGCATAGCTGGGTCGAGATTCGGTCCATGAGGCCTGAGGTCTTCTAAAGATTCGCAAATGCCTCGAACGTAGGTCGAGGATTACGCTCGTCAACAGAAACTGACCACTAAGAACTGGGACAGATAGCGAGGCGAACCCCGAAAATGAATGCTGTACCGTGATCACATGATCTGCGACTGAACGCGATGGTGATTGAACCGCGTGCCACGGTGTCTTTCAGGTTTGTTAGGTCAGAACATCTGGTGCTCTGATGCCCCTTCATACGAGGTTTCGGAGCAATTCAGAATCACAACCAGATAAGGGACATGCGTGAGCGCCAGAAATTTCCCTTTTTCCTCTTCATTTCTGACTTCTTCGCAGCGCTTCAGATTTGGCCGCGCAACTGGTCGCCACTCGCGCCGAGCTTGCTACCCTTCAGGAGCGTTATGATGCCCTCCGTGCAGACCGTGATCGTCTAGCCCAAACGTTAGGGGAGAAGATGAAGAAGTGGAAGCGCTTCAAACAATGGATCTTCATCTCGAAGTCCAAGGTCCCGTCTAAGGCTATGCGGGTTACGGATCTGGGGGCCAAGCGCGTAGGTAGCTCAACTCCAGGATCGCAGCAGCAGTCTGTGGTGAAGATGTTGGAAATGCCGATAACGCCCAAGAGTTGGTCACTTATTCTTTCACGAGAGTGTGTCAATACTAACTTAACATTCAGAACTTCGCTCGACTCGCGAAGCTGCTCAACCCTCCCCGACCAAATCTGTGAGCTCACGAAGAAGTCCCCTCTCGCCAAACAAGCATATCCTTAACACTCCACGGTGCGTGTGAAAACCCACATCATCCCGCCCTGCTTATTATCTCACACCATATACAGCAGGACCCGCACCTTTTCTGAAGGCTCACCTTCCATCCGTTGTCTCAAGCGCAGGCGCGACGAGAATGAGGATACTGTTGTGGAAGAGATGTCACAAACGCAGGAAGATTCACAAGGTTTGCTCATACTCGCCTGTCACCCACGTCATCCCAGCACAACGCTTACCATCGACCTTTAGCTCTTTCATTCTGGCGACCATCCACACCTTCCCAACGTGAGCGCGTGAAAAGGCTTTCGCTCTCGTCATGTCCCCCCACTCCCCAGCGCTCACCTGGGCTTCACTCACCCCCGTTTACAAAGCGCCCTCGACGCAGCGTGGAATTCGTTTCGGGGGCTGTATCTGCACCCGTTCAGGCCATTTCGCGTTACAGACGTGGGCGCAATGAGGAGCCGACTGCACTCAACGCCGAGTTCGAGATCGACCCAACGACGAACGCTGGCATGCCGTTTGCATTCGACGAAGTCGTGCGTGGGCGGCGACATCGCCACGGGCTGAACGCAGGAGAGTGCGAGGAATGTCGGGGGGTAGGTGCCTCTTCTCCTTCTCAATATCCTCATCCTCATCTTTGCTTTCGCGCTGGTGATTTGAATCGTGATATCGTAGTGGTATGCGGCAGTGGGGCCGCTCCCGCCACGGCTCGAGGCGCCACAATGGAAATCTCCTTCACGTTCCTCATCGCCCACGCTAGTCGTGTCCGAGACGGCGTACGGCGATTGGAGTACAGAAGAGAGAACAAGAGTAGGAGCGAGGACAGATTCCGACTCCTTCACTGCGGGAGTGAGAGCACACCGGCAGGCGGTGTCGAGGCACCGTGCACAGTGGGAGCGTGCGCCAACGCCGCCCGGTTATTGGGACATTGGGTTTCCAGACACACAGGCAGTGGTGAAGATTAATGAGCAGGCAGCAGAACTCCACCAGCGGAAGAGACAGGCCGTCGCGAAGGAGGCTAAACAGGAGGGTGGGCGGTATCGCCGGCGAGCCTGAAACTAACATGTTATCCTCTTCTTTCTATTATTGTAATATGCCAGGTAGTGATGGGTAGTCATAGTAAGTAGTAACATGGATTCTCTTTGGGTAGCTACAGTGTTGTTTTGAGGATAACGCACAGTGGAGTCTATACTGTAACCGATGATGAAGAGGTTCGACTCCTGTTCGGTGTATTCACTTGGTGGGTGATAATACTTTTCATCTAATAGTGTCCTCTTTCTCTTTGTTCACTTGCTAGGCCATGATTTAGGTGCCAGCGTGATGGCCCAGAGTCCGCCATTCCCAATTATCGCGGCCGACGAAGGTTGCTGGGACAACACCATCAAACCGCATGATATGACATCAGTGCTGAGCTCAGAGGACTTTGCGCCTTTTGATCTTACTCCCTCTCCATGTTATTTTGCCGTATCTAAGACGTTGGACGCACATTAGTCTGGTGCCCACCTCGTTCGCACGATCATATCCTATGACCACGAGTGACCTACTGCCTTATGAATACTTGGACACATTGAGAGATATGAGGATTTCCATGCAGTGGGGCTTTGTAGAACCCAAGGTGGAGTTGCACCCTGCACTGCCGGCGGCCTGAGTCTGCTCTTTTGAGGACCAGGGCAGTTTCGGGCTACGGTATTGTGGAACTGTGGTCTGTGAAGGGCCGTGGAGGTGAGGGCAGAAAGATCTAGAGCAGCCGTGTTATGACAGGAAACCCATGTGGGTACATGTGCTCCTCGGAGATGTACAAAGCCGTGTCTACGTCCATGACGGCCAATTCGTTGTTCCTCGGCCAACGGCATCACCTAGAAGAAGCCCCGCGGAGCCGCGTGCCAAGGCGAGTGCAAGTGCTGCAGCGGGTGCCAGGGCGACAAGGACGATGAGTGGGATATAAGGATGGTAAGAGGTTATTTAGTGTAAATAAATAAAAAATTAGATCTGCGCTTTGACCGGTCAGACGGGACGACTCGACTCGAGTTTTTTGGTTGATTTCACTATCAAAAGCCCATTTTGCCCGATCCCGTTTCTGTTCCCGTTCCCGCTCTCGCCTCCGTCAAAGTGATGTCGTCCACCGTACCCATCAACCAATCTTCAGATATCACAGCTCCTACCCCTCAAAACACACCCCTCACTCACGCTCCCATTTTGGCTGGTCTCTCCCGTCCCACTGTACCTGATATCTCCGAGGATGCCGAGCCAGCGGAGGAGCCCACCAATGTACACGACGCCGTCGTTGGTCTCGTGCAAGGGAGACTTGCTGGTCTCCTAGGAAAGAGCTCTGGCTATATCGAGAGCCTACCGGATGGTGCCAAGAAGACCATCGAGGCCCTCAAAGGCGTCCAGGTGAAACAGAACGAGTTGCAGAACCAGTACAAGCGCGAGTGTCTCGAGCTCGAAAAAAAGGTAGAGTCACGCGTGTTCTTTTCTCTCTGTTTTTTTTCCCCTTTGCATCCATCCGTCCATCCATCTGCTCCCCTTACTCTTACCATCCGATCGTTAATGTTGCGGGGTCTGAATCATGCCATATTCCTGTTGCGGGCTGGGGGGGCAGCGCTCTCCCCCGCTGTCTCGTGCCTACTACCCCAGACCAATCGCCTTTGATCCGAAATCGGGGACGATAAACGCGAATAACTGGGCGTCTCGCAAGCCGCTCTCCATGCAGAATGATCTGCCGTAACCTTGCCGTCATCCGCCCCACAATGGCGCACCCCATTCTCTCGCTTCTCGCTCGTAATACGGGCAAAGTTCACAAATCCCTTGCTGACTTGCATGTGATTTGCTCCCACAGTATCTCGAACTCACCAAACCTCTCTATGCGCGCCGGCGTGCACTCATCCATGCCTCCTCTGAACCCACCGCAGATGAGCTCGAGGCTGGCGCCGCACAGTCCGCCAAGGACGACGCAGACGAGAATCCACTTGCCGTCCCCGCATCCACCGTTGCGGCTGCTGTACCCGAGTTCTGGCTCACCGTACTGAGGAATCACGTCGGTTTGTCGGAGCTAATCACTGATCGTGACGCCGCCGCGCTCAAACACCTCACCGACTTGCGTATTGAGTACCTCCCCTCCAGCGAACCCAAGCCTGGTTTCAAACTCATCTTTGATTTTTCGACAAACGAATATTTCGAGAATGACGTGCTCGAGAAGACTTACGTGTATCGCGAGGAGGTTGGCTACTCCGGAGATTTCGTGTATGACTGTGCAATCGGGACGGACATAAAGTGGAAAGATGAGAAGGATTTGACAAAGGAGTTCGAGATCAAGAAACAACGAAACAAAAGTGCGTGGCATTTAAAAAAAAAAAAAGAAACCAATCATTCTCATGTTGGATTTTACCAGATACAAATCGCACGCGACTGGTACGAAAAGCCCACCCAACGGAATCCTTCTTCAACTTTTTCTCTCCTCCTGTTGCCCCAAGTGAAGAGGCGATCGAGGCGGGAGAGATTGGCGAAGAAGAGCTCGATGAGCTCGAGGAGAAATTGGAGATTGACTATCAAATCGGCGAGGACATTAAGGAGAAAGTACGTTCTATCGGGCCTCTGTTATTTGAACACCTCTCACCTCCTCTTCCCTCCTCTGTAGATCATACCGCGTGCTATTGACTATTTCACCGGCAAGGCGCTCGAATACGATATGCTCTCCGAAGACGAGGACGATTACGACGACGACGACGATGATGATGACGTTGACGATGATGACGTTGACGGGATGGTACGTCTCTTCTCGGACTTAACTTTTTTTTCTTCCCATGCTGATAACCTTCGAGGATGACTCGGATGACGACGACTTACCGCCGCCGCGCCGCGGTGCAGGGCGAGGAAGAGCGGGGCGTGGTCCACCGGCGAACGTGAACCCGGAAGAATGCAAGCAGCAGTGAGCATGTGCCGGCTCGATGGGTGCGGAATAAATGGAAGGAAGACAACCGCCTGGTCGGTCCCTGTTCGGAAATCAAAAAAAAAGTCAAGAATAGCAAATCTCTAAACCTCCTCGGGTGCGGCAGCAGTATGGTATTATCATACCCCGGCCTACTCTACCTGTGCTAGTATGCGAATCCGTCATAACCCCCTCTAATCGCCTCCTCCGTACTCCCTAACCTGACTCTCCATTTCCCTTTTTTTATCTGTTCTGTCTTGTAATAGTCGTTGAATATGCATTGCGGGCGCATGGCGGTTTTCCTCTCAGAGACATGAATCGGTGTTTAGACACTGGTACCCTCATAAACCTGACAGGTGGCCCTCTAACTGTATGTGGACCTATGTGACCGCAGGATCCAAACCGGTGTGTCGGGCACATGGTAATCTGACAGCAATTTTACGTGTAAGGCGATGGAGTAATTCCAATTTCGTGATGATAAGGGTTGGCATGTGTGCTTTTTTTTACGTGTTTTTTCGTTTCTTATCTTACCATGAACGAGCCATGTGGAATCTCACTCACACAACTTGAAGCTTGAAGCTTGAAGGGTTGACGCGTGTGTTCTCCAGTCAGTACTGGTCACTGACAGTGGTTATTGAAGGTTGCCGTTCCAATCCGCCTCACGAAGAGGCTCTGCTCTGACAAGGTACAGTACAACCGTTAAACCCCACAAGATAGATAACTTAGCAGCTATGCTTTCAACCCACTCAAACTTGAACCCATACTTAAAGTATGTAACACACCAGCATTCTATAGTGCCGGGTCATCGACATGTGAATATGCATTAGTACAGTATTCACTTGAAGGGCGATGTTCCGAGTCCTCTGACTCCCTCGATGATGCGCACCATGGACGATTGGAAGGGTTCACTATATTGGCGACTAATACATATCTACAAGTCCATGATAGCCAGCCATGGGAGAAGCGCTGCGGCAATATAGCCATATTTAGTACTAGACTTTGTATAGATTACTGCAGTGCCATGTGGGGTTCCGGACCCCGAGGCGCACGCTGACAGATTGAGAACAAAATTCTACGAGTCCAAGCGAAATAAAAACAAAAATTTAAAGCAAGAGCCCTGTGCCAGTGAGATTCGCAGTCACAGCAACAAAGGCATCCCGTTTATGGGATGGTCAAGCTGATTTCTGCCTTCGGGTTTGATGAACTCAATGGACACTCCAAGGTGACGGCCCTGGGGTGTGCAGGAACAATAGACCCGCCAGGTGGCCCGTGGGATGCCTGGCGAGCATCGCGCCGACGCGCAACTGTGTTGGTGAGCGGCGCTGGGGTGCCAGTGGCGTTGGACGACGCGCGCGCCGCAATGGCAGTAGAGGTAGAGTTCCCGTCCGAGTCGGACGGCCCAAAGCATTCGTTCTGCCGTCGTGGTCATCATTCAGAGCGAATGATGAGAAGGACGTGGTGATGCACACCTGCAGCAATGGGAAGCTCTCATTAAAGAGCGACTTGCGCACCAACCCGTCTAATATGTCAAAGAGGGATCCCTTCGCACCGACACCGACATCCAGCGTCGTGTTCGCGCTCATGCACGCTTTTGAGTCATTTGCGGTTGATGTGGCGATGGTAAAGTCGACCGAGGCGTCGAGGTTCACGAATACACTACTTTGGACTAAGTCGAATGCCATCAACCCAATGTCGATCTGTGGGATGAGGTGGCCTGTCGCCTCGAATGTGACGCCTACGCCTGGGTTGGTGGAGGCGGTCACTTCTACGATGTCGCGGTCAATGAGTTGTCGGTCGTTCGGTGTCGGTTAGTCGGTTATTGAACATTGGTGGAGCGGAGCGTGGCGTGTCGATGAGGGAGATGAGGTGAGGACCGAAGGACAAACAATCAGGAGACTCACGGTTCGTGCCCCGGGTGAAGGCACCAGCTTGCGAGTTGTCTTGGAGCGGGACGTCGAAATTGACTCCGCTGAGATCGTATTTCAGGTTGACGGACGCCTCAATATCACTAACCTTGAGGTTTGCGTCGATTCGGCCGATCAATTTAAATGCGGGACCGATTTCGAGGATGCTGTGATACATCCATCAGTGCTGATGCTTGCCTTCCTGCAACGAGAGATTTCAAAGAGAGCCTACTTGGGGATTGCGAGACCTAGAATGGGTTCTTCGAAGAGTGTGATATCGTCAGAGCTGACTTGACCAGTGACATTTGCCGCAATGCTTAAATTAGCGTCGATGATGCCATCGAGGGCTACAGCGAGATCGACGCGTCAATCGCTTTGCGATTCTGTCTAACACATTCAATTTACTGTACGCACCGAATTGCAACTCGAACTCAGCAATAATTGGGAACGCCGTGCCGCCGCCGACCGCCACAAGAGCGACAGTGGCGTTCACGTTGGCATCAGCGTCGAGAAAGACGGATGCGCTCGGCGATATAGAGGCAGTAGTATTAGTGGGGCAAGGAATGCTCGTGTTGAAAAGGTTAATTGGTCCTGAAAACTGGACCGGTGGCGGTTTCAGCGACTTGTTGAACGGGGGCGTGTCTGTGTCCCGCCGAGCTGCAAGTGCCGCAAGTCCAAGTACATGTGCGTGAAATATAAAGCAGATCAGCGCGTCGTCCGCAGTGCCAATGATGAAGGTATTATTGTTGTGAGATCTCACGGACCATCCAATCCATCGGTAAGAAAGTTGCGCCGATCGATATTGACCTGCGGACCGTCCTGTGAACGCGTCCGCCAGTGACGTCTCCGCACCAACGATGCCGTGTCCGGAGCACCCTTCACATTCATTCCCCAAAAGGAGAAATGGACGCTACCATTTCTGTTGCAAAGAAAAAGGTCGACGTGAACTTTGGGAGCTCCCGATGAGAAAGCACGTACTGCGACGGAGTGATGTCCGTAAAGTTGGTATCGAATGACATCACGTGGATCTGGGCTCCGTTGAAACGGCTATCTCTCGAAGAGACGTTAGGTTGAAGGAAGCCATGCTTGCCCATGCGCGCAAATGGTATCGGGCTACACTGAGTCAGCGAGTCAACTAACACATCAACTTGCCAGCAGCGAAGGCAACATACGCTGTCTGGCAGACGAACGATGGTATCCACCGCCCCCTCTTGGAAGATATGGCCACAATCGGGGTGGTTATCCTCGCAGATGAGCTGAATGTCTTGCGTCGTAGAAATCGGGTCACAACTCGTAATTCTCCAGCCAGCAGCCGTGGTGATGTCCGAAATCGCGGTGGAAGGACCCCACTATGTGTGTGCGTAGCGCAGTCAGCGGGGGTTCGGAAAAGCGATAGTCGCTAGCAGAAACACAAACGGACAATGTGGACCGACCCCGAGGTACCAGAGTCAGGAGGCAGGTCCCAGGAGCATTCTCCCTGAGTGCATGGAACAGACCAATCGTTCACGGCTAGGGCTTGCCAGCCTGCAGCGAGGATGAGTGCGAGGTAGAGTGTCGTTGAGGGCTTTTGGAACAGGGCCTTTGTGTTATAGTTATGGGAATACATTACCGACTTTTATATGCAAAAAAGGTCGAATAAAGAGTAGTGAAGTGGGATGGTCAGCCGAACCCGGAAAATCAAAGGGGGTTTCTCGGGGAAGGTCGAAATCGGTAGGAAGGCGAATGGGACCTTCGAAGCACAGCAGAGTGATACACTCAAAGGGAGAAAAGCCCAGCGTCAAGCCCTTTTGATTGCCGCCACTTCAAGACGGAGCCAATTGTTAAATACCCAGATTCCCGAGTAGCGTAGTATATGATTAAAGGTTCATAGAGCACGAAGATGAGACCCTGAAGAATCAAATTCCGTGGGCGAGGGTGAGAGGTTTCTTCCTCTGCGCATGCCGTGCGCGGCTGCGATATACTTCCAGAGTAGCGGCGCTATGCATGATATATTGGTCGAAAATGAAGCTACGTAGGTGCGTGAGGAAATCCCATATTAGCAACATAGAGATGATGTACTGATGTTTGCCGCTGGTGACATTGGTGCGGTTGCCACCATGGTGACTCAGAGAGGGAGGAGGGGGTAATTTCGCACCAGGAGGGTAAGGGATGTGAAATCCGGGTTCACGATGACGGGTCGGGATTCAGCAGGACATCCTCGCCTCATATCCTGATTATTTTGAGAATTCGAGTCGTAATGGTTGTGGCACTGGTCGATCCCCTCAATCCCTGTGCCCAATTGTGAGTGCATTACAATGGTGGGTGCCACAGCCAGTGTAAGTCTTGCTATCACACTACGAGTCTGAGACCGCTTGTGAGACCAACAGGGGTTATGATCACGTGACGAGGACGACCGGTCCAGTCCATCACACACACACGACCAGTCCATCACGCATGGCCAGTCCATCAGGGAATCCGATCAGCCTCACCCTTGATGCCAGTGATCAGAGTCATATTGATCCTTACCGAAGTTCGTCCCAGATCATGTCACGCGGAAATTCCTATTTGTTGAGTTCCGGAGGGCCCGGGGCATGTGTGTCAAGTTTGGGTCTCAGGGTGTGCAGGTAGAGCGGGAACTGTATTTATCATATATTGTGTATAGTGGCTCACCTCAGCAGATTGACACAGGTACAGAAGTCAACTACAGCACTACAGCACTAGTACCTTGCGGTGAATATCTACGAAGACATCAACTTGAAGGAACGGCTAATACGTGGTCGTTGTGAGTTCACTGCAAATCTACAATCCGTTGGCTCCTATTTCAACACGTACACTGCTGACGGGCTTTAGGTGAGCTTCAAGACGAAGCCGGGTGGTGACAGCTCGGGACGGCGGAGGCATGGCAAAGTCTACGTGGTTATTTCCGTTGCCGGTGCCACTTGGGTGGCTCGATCGTTGTACAGTACATGCGACCAAGTTTTTCTTGTTGGCGAGTGACATTGCCCGCGATTGGTTCGCCTTCGGTCGGGCCTTTCTCGCGACGGCGTTTCCCGCCCGCGCTTCACCCTCTGTTGGCGGCGTCTCGCGTCCGCGCCAGCCTTGCCATCTGCTCTGGGCTCCAATGCCCCGGGCCTTTCTCCGGTGACACTCTCAGCCGCGCTAGAAACTTCTACTCAGGCAGTGCCATCGGCCAGGGCAGGTGCAGCCCCCGCTGTCTGCAGCGCTCCCCTTCGTTGAGCCACCTCGCCCCCTGCGCGCTCGACTTCCTTCGCATCGGCTTTCCCAGCTATGCCGGCAGGTCTAGGATGCAGTGGTCAAGGTCTTCGGGAATACAGGTGCGTCGCCTGCTGCTGACAGTACCCCCCCTGCTTCTTCTAGGTTTCCTCCCTGCGAGTCTGGTGGGTTCAAGGGTTGAGGAACGATCAGGATTGGGCTCCACGGTGGCGCGCCATCCGGAGGTGGCGTTTTCGCCACGCGAAACATCGCGTGCGAGGGTTTCGGGCAGTGGAACAAGGGGTGAAACTGCGGAAGTTGCAGGGGTTGGTTGGGCAGCATACAGCTCGCTGCCCCATTTGGTAAGTGGTTATTTTCTTCTCCCTAGAGCTGTGTTGGCGATCTTGAACAGGTGTTCCAATCGACGTGCGGACTTCGGCTTCGTGTCGATGGGCTCTGGCACCAATGCGACCGAACTTTGCATTTGCGGTTCGGCCAGTTCGGGGAGAAAGAAAAGTAGATCTCTCACCCCTTGGTCCGGCAACAGTCCACTCTACCTGTGTTAGTATGCGAGCTGGTCATAACTCCCTCTAGTAATCGCCTCTTGCGTACTACAGTACCTCACCTGACTCTGCCTTGTAATAGTCGTTGAATGTGCATTGCAGGTGCATGGAGATCTTTCCTCTCACGCTCTCTAGACCATGAATCCGGATTTGAACACTGGTACCCTCATAACCCTGACGGTAGTTGTCTAGCTGCATGCGGACCTATGTGACCGCAGGATCAAAACTGGTGTATTGGGTGCATGGTGATCTGACGGTGACAAGCGGGACGTAACTTTACGTGTAAGGTGATGGAGAGTGCAGGTTTCAGGATAAGTATGGGAAATTACTCGGATCGGACAAGTGAATTATAAGGTGACAGTGCGGTTGACAGGTGCGCTTCAAGTTGTAACTTTATTTTCGTTTCCCATCGATTCTTGAACGAGCCACGCAGAATTCTCACACGCAACTCGTCTCAACATGCGTAAAATGTCACGATGGACACGCACGTTCAGTTACATTGGCGGCCGCTGGCAGTACTCCTGTCCTCAGTAGTTTTCAAGGGCTGTTTGTTCGTCTTACGCAAAGGCTGTGCCCCGGCAAGGCACTGTTCTACCGTCAACCATCCCCAAAATGGAAAGTAGCTATACTTTCAACTCGCTCAAACCCACACTTGTGGTGTGTAACACACTGTCGCACTGTAGTCTCCCCGATATGTGCGTTAGTATAGTATTTCAGTACGAGGGAGAGGGTGGGTTGTGCAGAGTCCTCCGACCCCTTTCTGTTTTCGATGACTCGGATGCTCGCGATGTATGATTGAATGACATTCGCTCTACTGCTTCCTTTTAAACACACCTACAAGCTCAATCGAATTACAGAGAAAAAAGGTCGGAGAAGGAGGGTATGTCCTGTACCAACCGCAGCTTGATACAGCCAGTCATGGCAACAACCTTGTCCCGTTTATGGAACGCTCTCCTTGATGTCCACCTTCACCCTTGATGGACTCAAGGGACAGCCCAGGCTGACGGCCCTGGGATGTACAGGAACAACAGACCTGCCATGCGGCGCGTGGAATGCCTGGCGGGCGTTGTGGCGACGCCCGACTACGTTGGTGAGGGCCGTTCCGCTCCCAGTGCCGATGGGCGCGCGGACGGCAATGGCAGAGTTCTCGCCTGGGTTCGGGTCCGACGCACCGCCGAAGCATTTATTCTGTTGTAGTCATCGTTGTCGTCATTCAGAGCGCAGAGCGAATAATGGGACGGAAGTGGTCATGCTCACCTGCAGCAGCGGGAAGTTCTGGTTGAAGAGCGTCTCGACGACCGATGCGTCAAATAGGTTAAAGAAGGATGCCTGTGCACCGACGCCGACGTTGAGCGTCGTGCTCGCGCTCGCACATGCCTGCGTGATATCTGCGGTCGATGTAGCAATGGTAAAGGCGGTCGAGGCATCGAGCTTCACGAATACGGTCGAGGAGGCTACGCCGCCGAAGGCTGTCAGCCCAATGTCGAACTCAGGGATGAGGTGGCCCGTCGCCTTCAATGTGAGGCCCACGTCTGGGTTGGTGGAGGCAGTCACCTCTAGGATGCCATGATTAATGGGTTGTGGGTCATTCAGGGTCGGTTGGTTGAACATTGACGGAGCGTGGCGCAGCGACGAGGGACATGAAATGAAGACCAAAGGACAGGCAAGCAGAAGACTCACGGCTCGTGCCTGGCGTGAATGAACCAGCTTGCGAGTTAGCTTGGGGTGGGAAGGCGAAGGTGACGCCGCTGAGATCATAGTTCAGTCCGACGGACGCCTCAATGTCGCTAACCTCGAGGCTTGCGTCGATTTGACCCGTTACTTTAAACTGGGGACCGATTTCGAGGATGCTGTGATACAATCCATCTCAGTGGACGCTGCCCCGGGGCCTGTAACAAGAGATTTCAGGGGAGAGCCTACCCGGGAAATGTGAGGCCTGGAATGCCGACTTGGAAAAGCGGGATGCTGCCAGAACTGACTTTACCCGTGATATTGGCCGCGATGCTTAAATCAGCGTCTATGGTGCCGTCCAAGGCTATACACAGAGATCGACATGTCAACCGCGTTGTAATTGTGCCTGATATACTCAAGCTACTGTACGCACCGAAATTCAACCCGAACTGGGAAAGGCTCGGTGGGACGAACGTGCCGACAGCAACCGCACTCATACCGATGGTGGCATGTACGTTGGCACTGGCGTCGAGGGAGACGGATGCGCTCGCTGATATCGGGCGCGTGGTATTCAAGGCACACTGGATGGACTTCTGCAGCAGGTTAGTCGATCCTGTAAAGTCGACCGGCTGGGGGTCCTTGGAGAGGTCCTGATTGAATGTGTTAGCGTCCTTCAGAGCTGCAAGTGTCCCATGTACCGTACACGTATGAGAGCGAAAAGTAAAATGGATCAGCGCGTCGTCCGCCGTGCTAATGAAGGAGATAGATGAAGGGGGTGAGAGATCACGGACCATTCAATCCATCGGTAATAAGGTTTCGCTGATGGACATTGACACCACGATGCGAACTGTCCCGTGACCGCGCCCGCCAGTGACGTCTCCGCACCGATGCCGCCGTAGCTGGAGCACTCTTCACATTCACACCCTGCAGGGAGAAATTGACGCTACCATTTCTATTGTAAAGAAAAGGGGTCGGTGTGGGCTCGGCAGCTCCCGGTGAGAAAGCACGCACTGCGACGGGGTGATGGCCGTATAGCTGGTATCAAGTGATATCGTGTGGATCGCGACTGCATTCTGGCGGACACCTCTTGAAGACAAGTTGCGTTGGAGAACCTGGTGCTGGGCCACGCGCGCAAATGGCATCGGGCCACACTAAGCCAGTGAGTCAACTAGCAGTTCAACCCACTAGCAGCGAAAGCAACATACGCTGTCTGGCAAACGAACGATGGTGTGCACTGCCCCCCCTTGAAAGAGGTGGTCACAGTCCGGGTTGTTACCCTCGCAAACGAGCTGAATGTCTTGCATCGTGGCAACCGGGTCACAACTCGTAATTCTCCAGCCAGTGGCAGTGGTAATGTCCGAAATCGCGGTAGAAGGACCCCACTATGTGTGCATATAGCGCAGTCAGTGAGAGATCGGAAAAGCGACTGTTGCTGACAGAAGGACAAACGCACAATGTGCACCGTCCCAGAGGCACCAGAGTCAGCAGGTAGGTCCCAGGAGCATTTTCCCTGAGTGCATGGAACAGACCAATCATTCGCGGCCATCGCTCGCCAGCCTGCGGCGAGGAAGAGGACGAGCCTGAGGTAAAGTGCCGCCGAGGGCTTTGTGGAACGGGGCATTTGCTCAATGTTTATAAGAATAAATTATGGTCAACAGTATTTAAGAAAAGTCGAAGAAAAAGTGGGGCGAAGTGGGATGGCCAGCCGAACCCGGAGAACAAATGAGGGTTTCTCGGAGCAATTCGAAGCGAAGTGAGGAAATCGAATGGTCCTTCGAAACAGACGGGTGACGCACTTCTTAAAGAGAGAACTGCCCAGCGTCAAGACCTTGATCGCCGCAACCGATTGTTAGTCTTTCCTATCCATGTCAACGCACAGACGCCCTAAAGGCGTAGCATATGATGGGAGGCACATACTGTAGAGCATAGAGATGACACTCGGAAAATCAAATGCCGTAACCGATGGTGAGAAGCTTCCTCTGCCCATGCCGTGCGCGGTTGCGGTGTCCTTCCAGAAAAAGAGCGCAAAGCATCGCGCAATTGATAATATGAAGAAAATTAGCGATAAGGAGAGTGACGTGCAGAACCGCGGACTAGTCATGGTCTTTCTCGTAGAGACCAGATATTGCAGAACTCGGGAAGGAGACGAGAACGTAAGGGGTGCATCGGTCGGAGGCGAAGCCACGTGGACGTGCGAGGAAGTCCGGTAGCAACATGTAGTGGGTTTGGTCGTTGCCATGATGACTCGGGGGGGTGCGCGGACGTCGCGGTCGCATCAGGGGTACATGGGGTGGGAAATCCGGGTTCTCATGACGACGTGGCAAGTAGTACTGTGCTCTGCAACTACAGTACAGTACTGTACAGTGGCGACCTTGAAGCTGACGGATCAGGACGTCGTTGCGTCGCTATTGATTGATTGAGCCAGGTAAGTTACCATGAACTGATCACGTGATGATAATATGCTTCGCTGTCGCCATGACGTGGACCATCATCGGTCACCTTTGATCCTGTACTGTAGTCGGGGTACGTAGATTGGCACTCGTACTATATCAATTCTTATCGAGGCTGTTCTGATAGTACACAACAGTTGGGGCCGTACATTTTTTGCCTGCCAAACCGGGAACAATGTCTGCTAGTTCGACTTCTCCTGCTGGCAGGGCTAGTGGGCTACATCACCTGCCTCCGAGTCGTCCGACGACGGGAGCCGCCGAGCCGGGCAAGCAGCTGCATTGCATGTACCGTCATGGCCTCTCATCCACATGGTCACTGCAGGGACGGAGTTTCCCTTCTTTCACCTAGTCCAGAACGGCACGCTTGCTACATACTACCTTGCAAAGTAGTCATATGCCACGCACGGAAGGCGCGCATTTGGCCTGGAGCTCTGTGTCCAGGCTCCCGACATGGTCCCTCGTGGTAGATACCTCTGCATGGCGGCAAAGTACTGTCCTGCAGAATATAGAATGAGTGGCCCCTCATCTGCCAGATGGCTTGGTATCCCACTTACTACACAATCTAGCAAATGAAAGGCTACTCATTCCTGATGCCTTTAGTTCCTGCTACACTGTCGTCTAAGTTCTTGATTCTCCTTCCTACAAAGTTCAAAGAGTCCTCTCCAGGTGCTTAGCTACATGAGCTTCTCCCTGCTCCATCTATCGCGGCCAGGGAGCTGGAAGATATTCCATTGTCGCCATCCAGACCTCCGACACTTCCTGTCCCTATTTACCTGCTCATGAATGCCGTATCTCATCGTTCGTTGGGATATGTTATGCATACACGGGGCTAGCCTGAGACGATCTCTGTTGTGCGCGATCCGTGGCGGATCCGCCACCAACTCGGCGAGTGCTGGAGTATGGACGCGTAGACGTGCTGAGCGCTGAGGACTTATCGATCGATGGTGGTACTGACAATGTACGTGTGGGTTGGCGATGTATAACATCACACACATCTAAGCACGTCTTGTTTTAGCTGCCTTGAGCCATACCGTCACGCTCGAGGTTTGTCCAACATTTTGCTTACACAGACATCGGTCGTTATGATAACGAAATCTATGCTCAAGCTATTGTCACATGTTCTACTACAATAGCCAGCCCACCATTCGTAACGCCATCAGGGGAAAGGGCCCCGGGTGGTATGAGGGGTTACTGTACGCGGGACATACAGGAGGGCACCGTACAACAGACACGTTCAGAGAGTTATATTTGGAGGTGGACTTTGCGCCGGTTGGTCACTCAGTACCTCATTGGGGGGTGTAACCTTAGGGGTATAGGGTACTGGACCGAATGCTCACGGGAAGCCTCATGGTCAGGCACGAGGCTTGCATATCGTGCGATCACAGCCACGAGGTAATACGTGCGGAACTAGCAGTAGTCCTGCACAGGTGCTTTTCGTATGCACAGAAGTGGTGCCATGCTTTGAGGGTATGTGCATGCCCATCGCGTGGACGTGTTTCCTCCGTGACCATCACATGCGATCATCCTCGAGGATCACTAGATCACTCTTCACTCGACTTTGAGTCACGCGTGATTCTCCACTTTAGTTTTCGATGTCTATCAATCGATAGATAACCTAATAAGTAGTTACATGGCAGGAAACATCGATAACTTCTACCGCCCGGCTAGATTCGGTCTACCAGAGCGAAGGAAGTGTGCTGTACAAGTGGGGGTTAGTTAGATACGCAAATTTCTTGGCCTGTTAATAAGAGTAATGCTACATCGTAAGGAGGGGTCGATTCCAGATCTTGTTCGTCATATGAGTGCATCAATATCATAAGTGAGTGAATAGAGGTAGTTAAAAAGAGTAAAAGGCGTCACGAATAGCGCGTATGAAGCTCGTGCGGCGTTTATGATGGGCGATAGCCGTGTCACGCTTTGAAAGCGACGCGTCTTGCTTCTGGAGTTTGCAGACCCTGCTTGATGAGGACTGCGTCGGTTGCGCGCCAGCCGTGCCCGTTGACGTCGGGTTGGTACCCTTCGTTGTAGACGTCGCAGAAGTTGGGGTCCCGCTAGACGAAGACGAGGCGAGGTTGGACACGGGCGGACCGGGGAAGACATAATCCTGGTTGGTATACACGTCCGGATCGTAGATGCCCGGGTCATTGTCATCGTACCCGCCCGGGAAGGAGACTGTCTGGTTGGGTGTGCCGGTCTGCAATCCACCGACGCGGATCTGCGTGCAAGATGGATAGAACTCGGCGCCGCCGAGGGACTGGGCGAGGTGAAGCGCAATGATCTCGTGGCGGACGAGGTAATCCCCTGGGGCTACCTGGGTCGGAAGCGTCACCGAGATAGGCTGACCGTTCACTATAGAGCTTGCGCGTCAGTATCCGTGTTGGCCGAGAAAAAGAAAAAGGGGGAGAGAGAACTCTACGTACTGACGTCCTGCTGGTACCAAGTGGTCCCGTCCGACTTCTTTCCAATCTCGTCAATCTTGAACCACTTGGCAGTTGAACCATTGAACTTGTCACAGGTCGAGGTATCGCACAAAGCCATATAAGTCATAAGTGGACCGGTATTATGAGGCCACTTCAGCGGATGCATCGGCGATCAGCAGGGCCCAAGAGTTGGAAAAAAGTAGAGTGACATGACTCACTTTCTCGTTACCAGGGTCTCCCCAATAAAACTCCATGACCGAGCCGGGGTTCGCAGGAACGACCATGGTGGCCAGCTCGGCATTCAGGCCACAGTTCAAGGACGGGTTGTCCGCGCCCTTCACGGGGCTAATATCGGAGATCTGGCGAATTGGGCTGTCCGAGGGCAGCGCAGCAGGGACATTGCCAGTGTACGTCGTGCCATCAATGATGACTTGTGTGATAAAGCCGTGGGCGGAGACGGAGGGGAGAAGGGAAAGGACAGGGACGAGGGCAAGAAACAAGAGGGAACGCATGACGGACTCGGACAGGATAAGGAGAGTGAGTGGGGTTGATGCGATTGCAGATTGATTGCAGTGGGGTGTCCGCCTCTTATTGAAGAGTGAGTGGCAGCGGACAGGCCCAACCTTACCTACAACAATGAATTGAACGCGAGCGCTACAATTAACGTGTTTTGACACGTGGCGTGGCCCTTGCCACAAATTTACCGCGTTCGCATTCATTTTGCGCTTGCTTGCCTGGAAAAACGTTTCAGTCACCCTCACCCTCACTCTCTTCGAACTGCAGACAGTGCGAAGAGCATAACCCCATCGCCTATGAGACAGGGAGAGGTGCAAAGTACCAAGGTAAGCGAACAGCCTTTGACTCGATCATCACGCAATGTGCCGTGCCACTGGCCCCATTCCTTTTGCCTCGTGTACTGTAAGCAATACCTTATTCGTGGATCTCATGTTCCGGGCGCAATCACCCCACCCCGTTCGACCTTATAGAGGCAAACGTTCTTTATCTCCACGAAACGCGTGAAGGGGGGAAATGAGGATTTGTGCCCTATCATGATATGAACGTGAGCGCTTTGCCCCCCTGCATATTTATTCTTCCGTACTTCTGTACTGTACCACAAGCTACCTGCACTTATCGCCCATGGGATGTGTCTGATATATTATGTTCCTTCAGGCACACCGTCACGACACTATCACCCCCGAGGACCACTCCCCGTGGCTGAGGATTTTCTAATGCGCAGCCACTGGACAGATCACGAGAAATTTTTTCATTGCCCTTCCTATTTCACTCGTCCGAGCGCCGTATCCTGTTGCCCCATTGGCCTCAACGGAGGAGAAGGGTGAATACGATCACTCCCTTCACAAGTTTCCCATGGTCCCCAGTCGAAAAAGAAAAGTTCGTCTCCATTACATGACTGAACACTTGATTTCGGGATGTCGTATGTCGAGATCTTTGTGGAAGTCCTAACTCTACACCGTCACAGCTGGCTGTACCCATACCCCCGGCTTACATGCGCGGTAATCCCCCGACACCGGGTCGATAGTGATGTAGTTCTAGACCGGACGCAACCAGAAATGAGGACTCAGACGCAAGCCTTCCATAAAATGTGCGCGGTTTCGGCGTGTTCGACCTCGTCATGTCTGCTTCCTTCCTCACCAATAGTATAGCCGACGCGAGGATAGACTTACGTGATTGCGATGAGTGGGAGGCGTGGGCCTGGGTGTAGTCCCCGACGTTCTCAACCTACCGCACCTGACGGTTGCTTTGTCACCGCGGGACCACTGACAAATATCAATCCAGTGATGCCACTATGAGAAAAGAAAGAGCAACCCAACCGGGGATAGACACCTCGGAATATGTCCTTATAAGAGACACACCCCCTGAACAACTAGTACAGTCGGTACACCGGCGGTGCACAGCTGCCAGTGCACGGTGAAGTTTCAGTAGGTACTGTGACAGACTAACCCGGGTGACTCGGGTGTTGGATGTGCGCACCGCTATAACCGGAGCTACGGGCCGGCCTAGCTGGTATCATTTGGGCTGATATCGGTCTGCCACTGGGTGTCTCGCTACAGTACTGTAACTATACCCACGTGTTACCCTGCACCTTCCGTAAATATCAACAAAGCCATTAGGATTTCTAAGAAGAAAAAAAAATTCTTGCCAGTTTTTTTTTTTGCGAGGTGAGGTGAAACACAGCGTCGTCAGACTGATCGGAACAGCCTGTTCGGCGCAATCATCATCATGCACGCGCCACTACTAGTAGTTCCTTACACTTTGCTAGCTGAGTCACTAGTATTTAAGTCCAAGTACATATGGTACAGCCGTCCTCTCTCAATTCTCGTGCTAACACGCGCGCACTCAAAACTTAACAAACCATCAGTGCTAAGACTGCAGTGGTCTCCTCGACTGGTGTGTCCATAGGGTACGCAACGATAATTTCAGGGCCACGTTTTTCCCTTCGACCTTCAGATGGGCCTTCACAAGTAAGTCTGAGGAAGTACACCTATTTTAAAGGGGGCTAACCCACCCACCTTTCATGTAGATATTCTCGAAAAGGCGGCCATCCCCTATTCTTCTCCCTAGTCCGTAGAGTTGTGCAACATTTCCTCCATGCTAGAAGCGTATCTGAGGGGACAAAGACTGGAAGGCATTTTGCACGCTGCTGGAAGGAACTTGCCAAGCGACATCGACGTACGTTCTTTTTGGAAGGCCAGGGAAACTGACTGAATTGTGGGGTACAGGCCGTGTGACGATCAACATACTCCCCGACGATGTCCTCCTGATCATTTTCGACTTCTACCGGGCAGATATAATGAATTATGTGGGCCCCACATGTGCATGGCACAGGCTTGTGCATGTCTGCCGAAGATGGCGGCATGTTGTCTTCGCCTCCCCAGGACGTCTAGGCCTTCACATTGTCTGCACAGAAAGAACCCCCGTGAGAGAGTCGCTGGACATTTGGCCGCCTTTGCCTATCATCATTAGGTACTGGCTGTATTCGACATCGACATCCGAATATCCCATTCCCAATGCTATTACTGCACTCGAGCATCGCAATCGCGTGCGCCAAATTCAGCTCTCCCATGTAACGCGACCTCTGCTAGACATCTTGGCAACGGCGATGCGGGAACCATATTTGGCGCTGACAACACTTGAGCTTTGGTCGGATGATGAGATGGCACCTGTCCTTCCTGACACGTTCTTGGGTGGATTCGCCCCACGTCTCCAAAGAATCTCATTGGAAGGAATTGCATATCCCGCGTTGCCAAGGCTCCTTTTTTCTACGGTCAACCTTGTCTCGCTTCTATTCGACAAGATACCGCCGGATACAACTGGTTACATTTCACCCCAGGTGATGGCCACCAGTCTGTCCAGGTTAACATGGCTCAAGTTTCTACGTATTGATTTTCTACCTCCGGGACTTCCCCCAAATTTACTCCAAAATCCACGACAGCAGACACGTGCCGTCCTCCCCTCCCTCACTTGGTTGGAGTTCCAAGGTCTCAACGAGTATTTGGAAGACCTCCTCTCTCGAATTGAGGCCCCTCTACTCGAAAATATTGATATAAAGCTCTTCGACCAGATCACCTTTGATGTTCCCCAATTGCTCCAGTTCATCACCCACTCTGAGAAGCTCAACTCTCCTAACGAAGCGAAGATGAATTTTCACAGCGACTTCATTCAGATCACCCTTTCTCCACCGAGAGGGACAGTGGGAAACTTCACGCTCCAAGCCCTTTGCACGGTGCCACTTTGGCAACTTTTGTCTGTGGTACAAATATGCGACCAGGCCATACCTCTTCTCTCCAGTGTGCAGCGGCTTGAAATTTGTGGGGGTGAACATGAGCATTCGCTTCGAGAATGGCAGGATAACATCGAAATCGCTCAGTGGCTGGAGCTTTTCTACCCATTCACCATGGTGGCGAGTCTACATGTAACCGAAAACCTGGGGCCATTCACCGCATCTGCACTATGTGAGCTTACCGGGAGGAGGGCTGCAGAGGTGCTACCCGCGTTGCGTAACCTGTTCTTAGAGGGGCCCGAGCCATCGGAATTCTGGGAAGGGGATATTTGGCAATTCATTGCCGCGCGCAGGCACTGCAGTCTCCCCGTGATGGTTTGCCGCCATAGACGTGATTGGGAACATAATTTGGAGTGGGCAGGGCTCATGGAGGTCGACGGTTGATATGTGCTTTCTGCTGGTAAATTTTAGTATTATCTACTTATTAGCTATTTTTCGTATTTTGGTACTATTAGTCGGTTCTTTAGGTCGCTATTTTGTATTGCTATTCCTTCGTCATCCATTCGTCGTATGATAATGATATATCAAACGCACTCACGCGTTGCTGAAACGCTACATGGCCTTATCATTGTCAAGAATCATTTGACGAAACACATTCACCAGGATATTCAGAGAGTGATTTATACTAGTACAATGTAGCATGTACCAAGTAAGAGACGGGATTCCGCTCGTTGTAGACGTGCCACGAATCAGGTATACCAACGGCATTGGCCACACGCGGAACTGAAGACTGCCAGACTTCGCGACGGTCCGACTCGGAGTCACTGTTGCAAATAGCCGCTTTTTATCCTCCCTGACACCATCGCCACTGCGCATGAGGCTTTACCAACTCATTTCTGTGGGCGAGTGAAGACCGGTCTGCACAAGCCACCTGATTGGATACAGGAAATCCACGGCCACCTTCCCCAGGGCCAGAGATTCGGATTGATTCGGTTCTGGTTTCTCCCAATGTTGTCATCTTCCTCTTCAATTGATGGGATTGCATGCAAGGTGGGAAGGTGAGGCACAATTGACCAGAGACCAGACTTCCGCGACGCCTTCATACCCGCCAGCCATCGGCAAGCACGGTTGCCTTGTCACCCGAACTACACTGACGAACCCAATCACGAAACCACTACAATAAAACAGATGTAGGGGCTATCCAACTGGGGATAAACACCTGAAAATATGTCCTTATTAGAGAAATGGACCTCCCGAAGAACCAGATACACAATTGTGAGGCTTCTGTTGGTAGGAAGTCACTGATCATGAGTCCCCG
>Ga0307512_10000740_pt1 | contig 48405 bp, 38 predicted proteins | sample 14_EM_MG_FD_200267 | JGI IMG/M metagenome (GOLD analysis project Ga0307512, IMG submission 200267) | Populus trichocarpa ectomycorrhiza microbial communities from riparian zone in the Pacific Northwest, United States - 14_EM | ecosystem: Host-associated > Plants > Roots > Unclassified | place... | reverse complement strand
TGGCAATGTCCGAACATTGGTGGGCCCTTGATGCTGTCGACTCGAACTCACCGTCACCGCCACTGCCAAGCTCTATTCATAAAATTCTTTCTGAGATTGGTATCACGCCCCTCCAAGTGGTGAATAGGTTTACAAGAGAATTGTTAGAGCAAGCTCACTGCAGTGAGGCGCCCATGGGCCGGGCCGAACCTTCGGTGGAGATGCCCGAGGTTGCCATAGCACTCGCACGCCGAGCAGAGGTTTCTATCAGGTTGCGCGAGGCGGCCATCCAGATGAAGGAAGCTGAGGTCAACCTTAACGAATTCGAAACCCAGAGGCGCGAGGCGGAGCTAGATAGGCGGGAGGAGGAAGTTCGACTCAAGGAGGCCGAGGCAAGAAGCAAAGGGGCTGAAGTTGCCCCCAGGGCAAAAGGCACGAGAAAGAAGGAGGCCGAGGCACGTCTTCTCAAAGAAAGGGCACAACAGTCTTTGGAGGCCGCCCAACGCATTGAGTCGAGCAGCGCGCGAAGCGGAAGCCTCTGCCAAGATGCTCAAGGCCGCTGCGCGGAAGAGGGAGTTTGAAGTCAAGAAACGCGAGGCGGAAGCCCAGCTGCGGGACACTGAAGCCCAGGCAAGGGAAGTTGAAGTCCTGGTGCGGGAGACCGAAGCCAAGGAGGAGGCGCGTTGTCTGGAGGCGAGATTTGAACACCTTTTGGAACAAATGCAGGGAGTCATATCAGCGTATCGTCAAGAAGCAAAGGAGCTACGCATCATCCCCAAAACGAGGCACCAACCCGACGAACAACCCCGCCGACCCCGGCGTCAATCCAAACCGCAGGCTGATGGAGCGAAGGCAGAGATCCAAAACGTCGAGGAACAGCTACTGGAAGCGGTGCTGACGCAGCATACAGCTATCAAGGAGGATGCTGGCAGTGGGGCTGATGTGGTTTCGTTGCCCTCGACGATCAGAAGTACTTCGTCCAATCGTACCCATGTGGGCCTTTCCTCCAAGAGCAACGGGAAGTTAAAAGAAGACTCGGAGAATAATGATGACGAAAGATTGCAGCAGTTGGCCATCCAGAGGCAACACAATGGTGTTTGCCTGGAGGCTGACTCAGTTTCGCTGACCTCGTCTATCAGATATACTTTTAAGCATAACAATGTGGACGTTTCCCCTACAAGCGATGCGAGGTCGAAGGAGGGTTCGGAAGATTGCACCGATGAAGGATTGGACGGATTCATCAATATTTCCTCTATCTAGTCACAGTAGGGGAATCGGGTAGTTGTAGTGGAGTCTCAGTATCTTTATTTTTGGCTGTATTTATAGACTAGAAGACAAAACTCAATACGGTTCGTTCCATCGTCCCGAATAACTCACTCACGTCTTGTGTACCGCATTCACAGTGGGAACGCTGAACCGTAGTCCTGTTATGATGGAGTGAGAGTGGGGACAAGTCGACATACAGCGAACACCGAGCGCATCTTCAAGTTTACAGGATGAGACAGACCTCGACCTAGGGAGTAGGCAATAGAACAAAAACTATGCGCTGCGGTCAGTGTCGTCCTTCGCTATATCCGGGGCTTTCGGGGTGCCTCGGGGGAGTGGGGCATCGTCGACCAACTTTGGAGATTCTCGCCGCAACACATGGCGAAACGAGGCTTCGGAAGAGGTGACACGAACCAGCGATGCCTGCAGCATGGACGTCTGACGCACACTGTAACAATCTCTTATGAGTTACGTTTGCTATACGTAGCAGCTCCACTCTGCGATCGCGGTGAATGTGAGCGCGCTTCTTTGGAGTACATCGTTGGACTGAAAAAAAACCATTGCTCGTTTGATCCGTCGATCATAATCAAGATGATCCTATGCAAATACTTCTTAATCCGACATGAACTTGATGCGTGTAAAGATAATGAGGGCTTAAAGAGTTGGCCGAAACATGTGTACAGTCCTTCCATCGACAGTTACACGTACCCCGAGGCGTCGACATGTAACATCATGTAGTTCGGATTTGCTGGTGAGGGTACCTCCCGAAATCACGACTATCATGACTAAGAAACAATGCAACGTGTCAGAGTGCAGAGGAACAAGGTTACCCAGGAAGAGCAGTCGTTGTCCCTTGAAGTATGCAAAAGATATGGGTAGGGGGACCGAGTTTGGGACACGAAGATCGAAGCCACAGAACCCACTGAACGAGGTCAGAGAAGGGTCATTCTCGACAAAAAGGAGCTTTGTCGTAGCATGAAAAGTTCATGGGATCAAGGAGATCCTTGCTTAATTCTGGGTCGTAAATGATCCCATGATCCTGCCAGTGGTTCAGGGTGTGATCATGATTGATAGGGCCATGGGAAAGGAAAGGATCCTGGGCCTCAGGGCCATGCCCGGAATGAGGACTACACTACGGCCATATGACCCAAATATGACAAGGAAGCCAACAATCCGGGCACGTCCACAGTATGTCCACATAGCATGGCCCCAAAATACTCCACACCATTGCTGTGGTCTGGTCCCATCTCGCATCCTACATGGGCCAACCGCGAGGTTGATCACCGCCACAAACGAGTCACTTAAGCCACACCATCCCCTCCATTCCGTATCTCAAGTCGCTCTAGATCCTCATGCTTCTGGGCACGCAATCGTAAGCATCCACTATCCGTCTATATCTGTTTGTGATGTCGCTACTTACCTGCACGGCTTTACTAGAATTGTTACTAACACCACCCTCGGCGCTGACACAACCCAAATGTGATTTCTGCCCGCACACACCCTCGTCGCATTGATACCAGGCATCACCTCCCGCCCGAGAGGAGCTCAATCATGCCTTCCGGATTGAGAGCAGATTGGACCAATTGATAGAGAGTGAAGAGGGGGAAGGAGAGCAAGAGGAAGGGGAAGAGGAAGAGCAAGGGGAAGGACAAGAGGAAGGGTAACAGGACGTGCAAGAGGAAGGGCAAAAGGACATACAAGAGGAAGAGGATGAGTAAGAAGATGATGATGAGGATGAGGATGAGTAAGGAGGAGAGCAAGAGCAAGAGCAACATCAATATTTTAGGAAAAGTCTCAAGGTAACACAGTGGTAACACGACGCTGATTTATGGTTCGTATCACATGACCAAAATGTGACAAATATGAATAAATGGTGAAAAACTGCCCTTGAGAAAGGAAAATAAATGTGATTTTAGTGAACAAGAAAACATGAAGATGTGCCCCGAGAAGTGTTACTGAAGTGTTCCATGATCCACCATGATTATGATGATATCAGGGTGTGACGCATGTGCGGTCCTCAGACACAGCAATTGCAATTTTTGCTGGTCACAGGCCGAAAGATAGAAGAATACAACTTAATTGAATGTACAGTAGTCGCCATCCCTTAACTTAAAGTATGCAAAGATATGGGGTCGAGCTTGGGACATGAAGCGGGAAGTCACAAAACCCACTGAAGTGACTGAACAACTCAGAATGGTGGTGTCATTCTCAACAAAAAAAAAGGGTTGTCGTAGCACGTAAGGTTCATTGGATCAAGGAGACATTCTTGAATGCTGGGAGGCAGATTTGACCCTAAGGGCGAAATCCAAGGGTGAAATGCTCGATTCTACTGTAGGTCGCAGCGACAGCGACAAATGACCTGGTGTGGTCACAGGGCCGTGAGAAAGGAAAAGATTCCAGGGTCATGCCCGGAATGAGGTTTATTTACAGTTGCCATACAGTACTGTACACTAATCCAGTATGACTGCAATATGACGGGCAACCGGCCTCAGTCGTCAACCCAAGACAACGTTCCGGGTATGACCACAGTACGTCCACGCAACGTCCCCCAGTCCGGTCCCATCTCGCGCCATGCGTGTGCCAACCACGAGGACTCCACTAGGTTGATCTCCGCCACAAACGAATCACTTAAGCCGCTCTCACAGGCAATCAGATTCGACAAGCTTGCACCATCCCCTCCATCCGTTGCTCTCAAGTCCTCCTAGATCTTCTCGCTTCCGTGCACACAATCGTAAGCAATCTATATCTGTTTGTAATGTCGCTACTTACTTGCACGGCTCCACTAGAATTGTTATCGACATCACCCTTGGCGTTGACGCAACTCAAATGCTATCACCATCAGCGCCGACATTGCCGCTACCACCTGTTCGCACGGACTCTCGTCCCATTGAGCCTGACGAACAATGGAAGGCTGACCTGAGAAGACGTATCGAACATAGCCTCCGCCACATGGTCGAAGATGCCCAGAATGTACGCGACACCATCCTGAACTCTCAGCCTTCCGAGAGCAGTTATGAACGCGCCCGACACGAGTACGAGGACAGCATGAATAACATTCGAATGTTAGCCCAAGACGAGTTCAACCGCGAATTGCGGATCGAGATGTCAGAACGTAAATAGGCCCTCGATGTGGTCGACTCGAACTCACCAGACGTCGCCCGGCAGCAACAGTGGATCCACGATAACATTCGCAAAGCCGATGACGATCTGAGTCGCATGCATTTCGCCAATCCCGATGCTCCTCAAAATTCTGAAGGGGTGCACCCCACCAGTCCTCTGGAGCAGGGCGATAGCGATCGGGCTTCCGATGACAGCCTCGAGGGCGGATACGGGAATGCCAGACCTGAGGATGAAGGGAGCGGGTCGGGCCAATCGATGGGGAGTGAAGGGGGGGAAGAAGGGGAAGAGGGAGAGGGAGAGGAAAAAGAGGACGGGGAAGGGGACGTCCAACCTCGACAATCACGCCCGCCATCGCGTCCGAACGTTTCTTTGACCCAGCCATATTCTCCTGGTTGGCCACCTCGACACCAGAGCTCCGGCTCCCAGGCTCCAGTCTGGAGCCGCGTTGCCCGCCCATCGGAACCTTTTGGTATATCCCGTAATACCTTCGCCCACGCCAATGGGCGGATGTACAGCCCGAGCCCTGTCCAGTTTCCGCGCCGGGGTAGCGTTAACAGCACCGGTTCAAACAGTAGCGGCACGAGCCTTCATCGTGCGGGATCCCTGAACTCCGATCAATATCGCAGCAGTAGCGTTGCTCCTCACAATTCCCACAACGGCACAGAACGCCCTCCCACACAAGCTCGCGATCGCATTGCGTCAAATATTGGCCCCCGCGAGCGACAAATGTCTGCCTCGGCAAGCCCACACGATAGGCCCAGTCTGCCAACTTATCCGATCGTGGCACCTCGAGCGATCCCCGGCGCTCGCCCTCCTCCAATCGATGACGCCGTACGCTTCCCAACGTCTGCAAATCCCGGCTCGCGGACCCTGTTTAGTATGCAACGTTCACCTGAGGATACGAGGCAGGGCATTGTGATTCCACGCGGACCCATGACCCCCGAGGAGGGTCCGCGGGGAGCCTCGTGGAGCTCTCTTCACTCGCGTCGTTCTTACGGTGACGTCAATGTACACCGGCGGCACAACAGCAAGGGCGATCCACGGCTGCCACCGGTCGACGGAGACATCTCTGATGCATCCGATGACGTCGTCAGCCAGCTAGATGACCGGCAGAGTGTACGGAGCATGCGAAGCGTGCGCACTGTGCGGAGCATGGAGCTAGAACAAGCGGCCTTGTATTGGGAAGCAGAGGCGCACCGCAAGGAGGAAGAGGCTACACGCAAGGAAGAGGAAGCAAGCAAGAAGGAGGACGAGGCGCGCCGTCTCGAGGAGAAGGCACGACAGTCACTAGAGGATGCCAAGCGCCTTGAGGAAGGAGCGCGTCAGGTGGAGGCTTCTGCCAAGATGCGTGAGGCGGCCGCCCAGAAGAAGGAAGCAGAGGCCAAGCTCAAGGAGGCTGAGGCCCAAAAACGTGAGGCCGCAGCTCAGAAGCGGGAGGCCGAAGCGCGACGCAAGGAGAACATGGCGCGACAGATGGAACACGCAGCCCGGCGGCAAGAGGAGCAAGCACGGCGGAAGGAGGAGCAAGCACGACGGAAAGAAGAAGAAGCACGCAAGCGGGAGGACGAGGTCCGGCGGAAGGAGGTTGACGCACGCAAGCGGGAGGACGACCCCAGAAAAAGGGAGGAGGATGCGCGAGAGCGAGAAAAGCTTGCCCGGCAGAAGGAGGAGGAGGCCAAACGGATCGAGCAGGATTACGAACTGAAGAGGCGGGAGATTGAGCAAAAGGAGGCAGACCGCATGATAAGGGAGGAGAAGCTCTTCCGTAAAGAGCAGGCAGCTCGTTTGGCGCAAGAGGAACTCGAAGCGAGACGCCCAGCCGACGAGACTGCCCGACTCGAATCCGAGGCGACTTCCCCAGTCGGCGCCGAAGACCTCTCCTCTACGCCGAGGCCACCGCCAGGGAGTGCCAGACCAGGCGCTCCGGGGACATCACCCTATGCGCCCAAGTTGGACCGAGCAGAGTGGTCACGGCGAGCGGAAGAGCGAGCCAGACAACAGCAGGAGCAGATCGAGAGCGAGACACAGGCCAAGAGCGGGAAGGTGCTCTCCCGAGACGAGCTCATCAGACTGTACGAGAACCACGAAAACAAGTGGAGACAGCTCAAGGGAGTCCTACTCAAAGAGGCTGGGCTTGCCTGCGAGGAAGGAGACACGAGAACGAAGGAAGAGGCAGCGCGTCATCTCGAAGAGAAGGCACAGCGGTCTTTGGAGACTGTTCAGCGCTTTCAGTCGGGCGCGCGCGAGGCGGAAGCCAATGCCAGGAGACGCGAAGCAGAGATCCAAAATGTCGAAGCACAGCTACGAGAGAAGGAGAGACTCCTCAAAATCCGCGAAGTAGAGATCCAGAAAGCGCTCCAGGCAGTGAATGAAAGAAGAGATACTATGAATCTCCGAGAAGATAACCTCCGCCAAAAATCTGCCGCCTTGAGAGACCGGGAGGAGGATCTGTCCCGAAGGGAGGCAGCCCTGATGCAATCGTTGGCCGTCGAGAGGCAGCGCGACGGTGCTGACCGGGAAGCTGACCTAGTTTCGCTGGCCTCCGAGTCGACGATCAGAAATACTGCCAAGAATACCAATGTGGGCCTTTCCTCCAAGAGCTGCGCGAGATTGAAAGAGGATTCGGAATATTACGGTAATGAAGGATAGTGCGCACTCATTACGTGTCTTGTACTTTGTGGTGCCATGCAATTGTAGCATAGTCACAATCTCCTCATCGTTACAACTATATTGACAAAGTAGAGACCAACCCCAGATGGTGTTTATACGGCCGCCCCGAAGACCTGTTTGTGCCTTTATCACAGCAGAAATGCTGAGTACAGTCTTGTCGTGACAAAGGTTTGATTTTCCTCAGGAACCCGTTCATCACGATTGGAACGACATAGCACTGTCTCCACTTGCAATTACGAGCACCAGAGATCCGTTTAGCATGGGCCAAGAGTTGATATATGTCAGTAAATTACATACGATACAGTTAAACTATCTTTACACAGCAACCTCGGAAGCGATATTCCCTAGTTTCCGTGGCGGTGCAGCTTATGGTTGCGTACAGGCGGTGTCAAGGTCGGAGAAGGGGACGAGGATTCGTTCCTCGGGAAGAACTGGTTGGGTCGGGGTTACATTGGAGTAACCATGAGTGGGAGCGGGGAACAAGTCGACTCGACTAAGAGCGTGCTTGACGATGAGCCCCTATTTATAGGATGGGACCTGTCCTCCGAGGCACGATGATACCATACCCGATCGGTGTCGTCATGACCCCATGGCTGGGGCTTTCGGGGTTATTCCGCGCCAACGAGGTAGTAGTCTACCTGAGCTGTATTACATAGCGTATTTTGATCACTTATCACTTACCTACCTCTCAGGGACTTCGGAACGGCTATCTAATAAGAGCAAGCGAGGCATCGTTGGCCAACAGATTGAGAGCGTGTTCGATGGCCGTAATTACGATCGAGTGTATCTCACATTGTACCAGAGATTGAGCACTGGTTTTACAGCTCGTTCCATCTGGCAGAGTCAAAAATAACAGCAACTACAGTACCACCCATCGACAGTTACACGGACTTCGGAGCGTCGACGTGCAACGCCATGTAGGTCGGACTTGGTGACAAGGGTACCTCCCTGAAGTACAAATATCGTTGACCAAGAAACAATATTAATGCAACGTGTCAAAGTGCAGAGGAACAAGGTCGCCCAGGAGGTACTCCGTGGTGCTGGGGCCTAATACACGTGCAGTCCTCAAACACAGCGGATCGCAATTTTTGCCGGTGACGGTCAGAAAGATGGTAGAAAATAACTAAACTAAGATCAAAGTAGTCGTCGTCCCTTGAAGTATGCAAAGATGTGGGTAGGAGAAGGTAGGAGGATGGAGATCATGGAACCCACCGATCGAGACCGGAGGGCGGTGTCATTCTCGACAAAAAAAAAAAGGTTTGTCGCAGCACGTAAAGTTCAGGGGACAAAGGAGATATTTTTGAACGCTGGGGGGCAAATTTGACCTTAAGGGTGAAATCCGAGGGAAAATGGTCAAGGTGTGATCACGGGGTCGTGAGAAAGGAAAAGATCCCATGGTGGCAGTTTTTACAGTTACAGTACACTAATTCCAGTATGACTGTAATATGACGGGCAACCGGCCTCGGTCGTCAAGCCCCACGACAACGATCCGAGCACGTCCACAGTACATCCACGCAGCGTTGCCCCAAAATACTCCACACCATTGCCGCCCGGTCCCATCACCGTCCCATCTCGCGTCTCGCGTGGGCCAACCACGAGGACTCCACGAGGTTGATCACCGGCACAAACGAGTTACTTAAGCTGCTTGCACCAATCCCTCCATTGGGGCTCTCAAGTCCTCCCAGGCCCTCACGCTTCTGTGCACAGAATCGTAAGCGTCCATTATCCGTCTATACCTGTTTGTGATGTCACTACTGTACTTACCAGCACGGCTTCGCTAGAATTGTTATCGATATCACCCTCGGCGTTGATGCAACCCAAATGCGATCAGCATCAGCGCCAGCATTTCCACCACCACCGGTTGGCACAGACAGTCGTCTCGTTGAGCCCGATGAACAATGGAAGGCTGATCTGAGAAGACGTATCGAACATAGTCTCCGCCACATGGTTGAAAATGCCCAGACAGTACGCGACACCATCCTGAACTCTCAGCCTTCCGAGATCCGTCGCGAACACGCCCAACGCGAGTACGATGAGAGCATGAGTGCCATTCGAATGTTAGCCCAAGAGGAGTTCAATCGCGAGTTGCGGATCGAGATTTCAGAACGTAAATGGGCCCTTGATGTGGTCGACTCGAGCTGCGACACGGGCCTTCATCGTGCGAGATCTCTGAACTCCGATCAACACCGCAGCAGCAGCGTTGCTCCCCACAATCCCCACATTGACACAGAACTCCCTCCCACACAAGCTCGTGATCGCATGGCGTCAACTATTGGCTCCCATGAGCGACAAATGTCTGCCTCAGCAAGCCTCCATGACAGGCCCAGTCTACCAATTTATCCGACCGTGGTGCCTCAAGCGATCCCTGGTGCCCGCCCCCCTCCACTCGATGACGCCATACGCTTCCCAACATCTGCAAGTCCCGGCTCGCGGACCCTATTTAGACGCCTGCCACCGATAGACGGTGACATTTCTGATGCATCCGATGACGTTGGCGGCCACCTCGATGACCGGTAGGGTGTACGCAGCATGCGGAGCTAGAAGCTAAAACAAATGGCCATGTATTGGGAAGCAGAGGCGCGCCGCAAGGAGGAAGCTGCACGTCGCTTCGAGGAGGAGGCACGGAAGAAGAAGGAGGAGGCCAAACGGATCGTGCAAGATTGCGAATGGAAGAAGCGGGAGATTGAGCAAAAGGAGGCCGAACTCTTTCGCAAAGAACAGGCAGCTCGTTTGGCGCAAGAGGAACTCGAAGCGAGACGCCCAGCCGACGAGACCTCCCAACATGAATCCGAGGTGACTTCCCAAATCGAAGCTGAAGAGGTTACCCTCGAAGCCGAGGATACCACCAAAGCAGAGGCTTCTAATCGCACCCCAGAGGATTCGGCTCGTCAGGCCCAGGATCCCGAAAGTACTGCACCCGAACAAGAGGAGCAGACGAAGTCAAAGGGACGAAAGGGATCCAAGGCTCAAACGAAGCGGCAGAGAGAGAAGGCACTCGAGGAGGAACGCCAACAGCGTCTCCTAGAAGAGAAGGGGCTCGAGGAAGAAATGCTCCAGCGACAACGAGAAGAGCAGATCCGTCTCGACGAAGAAATAAGCCGACAAGAACAACTGCGCCTCCATCGCGAAGCTGTTCTCGAGCAAGAGCGACTCCAACGGGAGGCTAAGGAAAAAGAGGCCAACCGAATCCGGGAGGAGCAACTGCGCGCAGCTGAGGAGGCTCGGGACAGGCAACTCGAAGAGCAACGGCGCAAGGCCGCCGAGCAAGGCCGCCAGCGCGACGAGCTCCGTCACAAGCAGCAGCACCAGCAGGACGAGGTCGCCAGACAGCGCGCCAAAGAGCAGCAACAAAAGGAGTTCGAACGACGGGAGTTCCAGTACTACCAACGTACGTTGGAACGTGAGCGTCAGAATAGCATGGGTGCGTTGTTAGTGTTGAACGCGCACCGATCTGGTTCCACCACGACTGGTTCCGCTGGCGATCGTAGCAGCGCATCTCCCCCCTTCAGTTCTTCCGCTGGCTCGACGTGGTCAAGTCGACCATCCTCGATGAAGACTTCTCATACGAGCAATTCCCCTTTTTCGTCATCATCCGTACCCCTCTCCTCCACGCCAAGGCCATCACCAGCGAGTTCCAGGCCAGGCGCTCCAGGGACGTCACCCTATGCGCCCAAGTTGGACGAAGCAGAGTGGACACGGCGAGCGGAAGAGCGGGCCAGACAACAGCAGGAGATATTCAAGCGGGAGCAGGAGCAGGTTGAGCGCGAGAGACAGGCCAAGAGCGCGAAGGTGGTCCCCCGAGAAGAAGCTGAGGTACGGCACAAGGAGGAAGAGGTTGCTCGTAAGGAAGGAGATACGAGAAGGAAGGAGGGGGCGTGTCAACTCGAAGAGAAGGCACAGCAGTCTTTGGAGACTGCTCAGCGCTTTCAGTCGGCCGCGCGTGAGGCGGAAGCCAATGCCAAGAAACGCGAAGCAGAGACCCAAAACGTCGAAGAACAGCTACGAGAGAAGGAGAGACTCCTCAAAATCCGCGAAGTAGAGATCCAGGAGGCGCTCCAGGCAGTGAATGAAAGAAGAGATGCCATGAACCTCCAAGAAGATACCCTCCGCCAAAAATCATCCGCCCTGAGAGACCGGGAGGAGAACTTGTGCCGAAGGGAGGCAGCACTGATGCAATCGATGGCCATCGAGAGGCAACGCGACGGTGCTTACCGGGACGCTGACCTAGATTCACTGGCGTCGACGATCAGGAATACTTCCAAGCTTACCAACGTGGGCCTTTCCTCCAAGAGCTGCGCGAGATTGAAAGAAGAATCGGAATACTACGGTAACGAAGGATAGTGTGCGCTCATTCACGTGTCTTGTATTTGTGGCACCGTGCAATTGTAGCGTGGTCACAACGTCCTCATTGTTACAACTATATTGATAAAGTAGAGGTCCAAACCAGATGGTGTTGATACGGCCGTCTCGAATATCTCTTTGTACCTTTATCACAGCAAAGACGCTGAATACCGAGTCTTGTCGTGACAAAGTTCTGATGTTCCCTCAGGAACCCGTTCCATCGTAATTGGAAGGACTTACGATATGGCGCTGCCTCCACTCGCAATTGCGAGCACCCTACCAGAGATCCATTTAGCGTGGGCCAAGAGTTCATATATCGGTAAATTACATACAATACAGTTAAACTATCTTTACACAGCAGCCTCGGAAGCGATATTCTCTGGTTCCCGTGGCGGTGCAGCTTATGGTGGCGTACAGGCGGTGTCGAGGTCGGAAAAAGGGACGAGGAGAGGAAGGAAGTAGTGCGCAACGGATCCCGTTTGAGGTTCCCTCTGCGTGTCTCAAAGCCCTCCCTTATCCTCTTCTCTTTCGCTCCCGATCTCCTTTCCTCCGAACTCCATTGCGCAGCCTTACCCGCACTACACTATTCAGGAGAAGAAAGCTGAGATCAACATCGTGGGATTAGAAACCAAAAGACGTGACGCCGATGTGCATGGACAAGAAGAGGAAGCCCGACTTAAGGAGACTAGCACTAAGGGAAGAGGTCATTACAGAAAACGAAGGATAGGCCTGGATAGCACGCCGTCGGAGGCTTCGCACGGCGATCTATTAAGAACAATGGCGGCATTGTTAATCAACTTTCGAGATTCTCGTGGCAACACATAGCGAAACGAAGCTTGGGAAGCGGGGTCACGAACCAGCGATACCCGCAGCATGGACCTCTCACGCAAACCGTAATAATCTCTTATGAGTTACAGTTTGCCATACGTAACAGCTCCACTCTACGATCGCGGTGAGTGTGAGTGCACTTCTTTGGGGTGCATCGTTAGACCGACAAAATCTGTGCTCATTTGATTCATCGACAATCAAGATAATCCTACGCACATACTTCTTAACCCGATATGGACATAGTGCTTGTAAAAGGTGTTGAATGAGAGCTGCTTAAAGAGTTGGCCAAAACATGTGAGCAATCCTTCCATCGGCAGTTACGCGTACTTCGGAGCGTCGACGTGCAACGTCATGTAGTTCGGACTTGGTGACAAGGGTACCTCCCTAAAAAACAAAAATTGTTGACCAAGAATCAATGCAACGTGTCAAAGTGCAGAGGGACAAGGTCGCCCAGGAGGTGCCCCGTGGTGCTGGGGCCTAATACACGTGCTGTCCTAAAACACAGCGGATCGCAATTTTTGCTGGTGACGGTCAGAAAGATGGTAGAAAATAACTAAATTAAGATCAATGTAGTCGTCGTCCCTTGAAGTATGCAAAGATGTGGGTAGTAGGAGGATGGAGATCATGGAACCCACCGATCGAGGCCGGAGGGCGGTGTCATTCTCGACAAAAAAAAAGCTTTGTCGCAGCACGTAAAGTTCAAGGGACAAAGGAGATATTTTTGAACGCTGGGGGGCAAATTTGACCCTAAGGGTGAAATCCGAGGGAAAATGGTCAAGGTGTGATCACGGGGCCGTGAGAAAGGAAAATCCCAGGGCCATGCCAGAATGAGGATTACAGTGTTTACCGTATAGTAATATGTGTAATATGACAAGCAACGGGCCTCAGTCATCAAATCCCCCTAGACAACGATCCGAGCACGTCCAAGTGGCCCCAAAATACTCACATCCGGTCCCATCCCGCGTCTGGGCCAACCAACCACGGGGTTGATCACCGCATCGCCGGTCCGCCACAAACGAGTCACTTGAGGCGCTTGCACCATCCCCCCCAATTGGTGCACTCAAGTATCAGGGTTAGGTTCGGCAAACTGATACAAGTAGTACACACACGGCCCCCCAGGAGTGAGGGATATCGGACTGTCGGATTGGAACAGGAAACTTCCTGCTGATAGCCCTCCTAAGTCCTCACTCTTCCGTGCACACAATCGTAAGTGTCTGTCTATATCTGTTTGTTATGTCGCTGCTTACCAGCACGGCTTCGCTAGAATTGTTCTCGACATCACCCTCGGCGTTGACGCAACCTAAATGCGATCAGCATCAGCGCCAACATTACCGCCACCACCTGTTGGCACGGACTCTCATCTCGTTGAGCCCAATGAACAATGGAAGGCTGACCTGAGAAAATGTATCGAACATAGTCTACGCCACATATTCGAGGACGCTCGGACTGTACGCGGCACCATCCCGAACTCTGACTCTTCCGAAGGCAGCCATGAACGCGCTCAACGCGAGTACGAGGAGAGTATGAATGCCGTTCAAACGTTGACCCAAGAGGAATTCGATCGCGAGTTGCGCGTAGAGATGTCCGAGCGTAAATGCAATGGTCCCCGAAATACCGAAGGGGTAGTACTCTCCACTACCCCTCAACATCAGGGCGAGTCGGATAGTGAACGAGGCTCCGATGAAATCTCGGAAGGCGGAGACGGCAGTTCCAGGCTAGAGGATGAAGAGGGCGAATCGGACCAATCGTGGGATGAGGAGGGCGGTGATGATGAGGAAGGAGAGGAAGAAGAGGGCGAGGGGGGGATCAAGCCCCGCCAATCACCCCCGGACGTTTCTTTGACCCAACCTTTTCACTCAAGATCTCCTGTCCCCGCCTCGTTGCTCCAGCAACAGCCATCGAATTTTCAACCTACGGAAGATCATGACGACGGGGACGCGGACGAATCGCCCGTGCATGCGTATCTCACACGGCGACGCGAGAACCAGTCATACTCCCATGGTGAGCCACCTCGCCGCCAGAGTTACGGCTCCCAGCCCCCGGTCTGGCTTCCCGTTCTCCGTTCCCCAGAACCATCTGGAATATCCGGCCATGCCAATGGGCAGATGTACAGCACGAGCCTCATCCAGACTTCATGCTGGGGTAGCGCTAACAGTACTGGTTCAAACAATATCGACACAGGTCGTCGTCGCTCGGGCTCCCTGAATTGCGATCGAAATCGTGGGGGAAGCGTTGCTCTCCACAGCGGCCCAGGTCGTCGTCGTGGGGGATCCCTGAACTGCGATCAACATCGCAGCGGCAGCGTTGCTCTTCATAGCGGTCCAGGTCGCCGTCGTGGTGGATCCTTGAACAGTGATCAACATCACAGCGGCAGCTTTGCTGTCCATAGCGACACAGGTCGTCGTCGTTCGTGTTCCTGGAACTGTGATCAACACCGTGGAGGCAGCATTGCTCCCCATAGCGACCCAGGTCGTCGTCGTGCGGGATCCCTGAACTACGACCAACATCGCAGCGGCACAGAACACCCTTCCTTGCAGGCTTGCGATCACATGACATCAGATATTACTGCCTGCGAACGACAACATTCCGCCTCGGCCAGCCCGCACGAAATGCCTAGTTCAAGCCATCTTACACTCCCACTTCGACCGCTCTCTAACGGACGCACCCCTCCACTAGATGACGTGGGACGCTTCCCAAGGTCTTCCTCGGCCAGCCCGCATGCAAGTGACAAGCCCAGTCTGCTGAGTCGTCCGATATGGTCACCACGGGCGATCCCTGGTACAAGCACCCCTCTGTTCGACCAGGCCGCAGGCTCCCCAGCAAATGCAAGTCCCGGCTCGCTGACCAACTCTGGTATGCAACGTTCGCCCGAGGATACGAGGCAGGACATCGTGATCCCACGCAGGCGTACGATCCCTGCCGAGGGCCCGCGGGAGACGTCTTGGAGCTCTCACCACTCACATCGTTCGTTCGGTGACTTACATGTACACCAGCGGCACAACAATAAGGGTGATCTACCACTGATAACTGTCGACGGAGACTCCTCTGACATATCGGATAACGTTATCGGCCTGCTCCATGGCCGGCAGAGTGTACACCGCACGCGAAGCATGCACAGTATGCGGGGCATAGAGCTGGAACAAATGGCCATGTATCGGGAAGCAGAGGTGCGCCGCAAGGAGGAAGAGGCGACTCGCAAAGAAGAGGAGGCAACCAAGAAGGAGGATGAAGCGCGTCGTCATGAGGAGAAGGCACGATTGTCTTTGGGGGAGGCCGAGCGACTTCAGGCGCATGCACGCCTAGCAGACGCTTCCGTCAAGATACGTGAGGCGACTGTTCAGAAGAGGGATGCTGAGGTCGACCTCAAAGAATTAGAAACAAAGAGGCGTGAGGCGGATGTCCATCGACGGGAGGTGGAAGTCCGACTCAAGGAGGCCGAAGTACGGCGCAAGGAGGAAGACGTTACCCGCAGGGAAGAGGATGTGAGAAAGATGGAGGAGGTTGCTCGTCATGTGGAAGACAGGGGACAACAGGCTTTGGAGACTGCTCAACGCTTCGAGTCGGAGGTGCGCGAAGCGGAAGCTTCGGCGAAGTTGCGGGAGGCTGCCGCGCAGAAGAGGGAAGCTGAGGCCAAGCATAGAAAAGCCAAAGTCAAGAAACACGAGGCAGAGGTCAAAAACACCGAGGAACAGCTACATGAGAAAGAGAGATACCTTCATATTCGCGAAGCAGAGATCCAGAAGATGCTCCTTGCTGTGAACGAAAGAAGAGAGACCATGAATCTCCAAGATGGTAGTCTCGAACAAAATTTGGCCGCTTTAGAGGAATGGGAGGAGAATGCGTGTCTAACAGAGTCAAGACTGACGCGGCAGATGGCCATCGAGAGCCAAGGCAATGATGCTGAGCGGGAGGATGACTTAGTTTCGCTGGCCTCGACGACCAGAAATAGTTCCAGGCATGACAACATGGGCCCTTCTTCCAAGGACATTGCGAGCTTGAAAGATCTAGGGAATTGGACAAACGAAGGATAGCATGGATTTATGGACTTTTTTTTTTCTCTTCAGCCTGAGGGGCATCGGGTGCTTATAGAGTGGCCCCACTGCAGCTTCTTTTTTATTATAGCTATTACGGTATTTATAGAGCAGAGAACATGATTGAATTGTAAACCTTATGTACAGTAAAAACAACGAATACTGTAGTCCTGTTATGACAAAAGCTTTGATCTTCGCCGAGGACCCATTCCTACTATTGGCAGACTCCGGATGTAATCTATCGGGCACAAGCCTCGGCGTAGCATCTTGTGATCACTGAGACCCTCCCGGCACAGATGAAGCATGCATATCAGTAGATTATACACAATAAAGTAGAAACAATTTGGACGAGACAGGTTCAGGAGACATTCTCCAGCTTCCGTGGAGGAGTACACGACGGTAGAGCAGTGAAGGAGTTAAAGTAGAAAATAGGAAGACAGGCCTTGTCGCTTTGGAAGAGTTTGACATACAGCGCATTTGATCATCGAGATTACGATTGAGCGCATTTTTACGGGAAGGACTCTCACCTCGAAGTAGACAATAGAACGGAAATCACGCAGCGGTCGGTGTCGTCATATCGCTATGGCCGGGGGCTTTGGAGGCGAGTCGGAGACATTGCACGGCGATCTAATAATAACAAATGCGACATCGTTGACCAACTTTGGCCCGGGGATTCTCGCCGCAACACATGGAGAAGGGAAGCCTTGGAAGCAAAGACACGATACAGAGATCCCCACAGCATGGACGTCTGACGCACACTGTAATGGCCCCTCGTGAGTTAGGGTTTTCCACACGTAGCAGCCCACTGTACGATCGCAGAGAATGCGCTTCTTTGGGGGGCGTCGGCGGACCGACAAAACCACTGCTCATTTAATCCATCGATAATCAAGATAATCCTACCCACGTAGTTCTCGACCCGACGTGGACACGACGCGTGTGGAAAGCGTGAATGAGGGCCTAAAGGGTTGGCCAAAACACGCGCACACCCCTTCCATCGACAGGAACACGTACCTCGGGGTGTCGACGTGTAACGCCGTATAGTTCGGATTTGGTGAAAAGGGTCCTCCCCAATGCAAAAATAGGAAATCGTGACCAAGAGCCCAATTCAACGTGTCAAATTCAGAGCAAAAACAGGGAACAAGGTTGCCCAGAAGAATGTTCCATGATCCATGACGATTACAGTATCGGCGCCTGATACTCGTGCGATCCTGGCCAAAAGTAGGCCGTAACTTTTAGATCGTCAGACAGATTGTGGAAACAATTAGATTGAGATCAATGTAGGTCGTCATCTCTTGGAGTATGTGGGGGATGTAGGTGGGAAGATCGAGGGTGGGGTATAGAGAAGGAAGTCACAGAAGCCAGTAGTAAACGAGGCAGGTTGTTGGGGGTGTCGTTCTCGACAGAAAAAATGTGCCGTAGCACGTAAAGAAAAGTAAGAAGTTGACGGAATCAAGGAAGGGTCCGTGAACTCTGAGAGACAGAGTTGACCCCAAAGGCGAAATGCGAGAGGAAATGCCGAGTTCTAGGTCGCACTGACCCCGATCAGGTTTGAACGGAGATTGATAGAGCCGTGGGAAAATAAGGATGGCGAGTGCCGGGGCCGGGCCGGTGATGAGGATTAAGGTCCGGACTGCAGCAAAGGGACGACGAGCGGCGGGTCTCTCTCTATCTACTTGTCGCTGCCCCGAGTCGTCAAACATCGACCCCAGGACAACGATCCGGGCACGCCCACACAGCGTGGCCCCAAAGTGTCCCACTACACCATTGCCGGTCTATTACGGCTGCGCGCATTTTGCAGGTCTGGCCCCATCTCGCTTCTCGCCGCATGGGCCAGCCATGAGGCTGATCACCCCCTTACAAACAGATACCGTAAGGCCCCTGTGGTCTCTGCTTGTCACCACCCCCTCCATACGGCGTACTCAGTCCTCCTGAGCCCCGTACTTCCGTGCACAATCGTGAGCGTCCATTATCCGTCCCATACCCGTATGTGATGTCGCCATTAACGAACACAGCCATCTTAGATTGTTATCGCTATAACCCTTGGCGCTTCATTTAGCGCAACCTAAATGCTATCGGCACCAGCGCCAACACCGCCACCACCACCACCACCTGTTCGCACGGACTCTCGTCCCATTGAGCCTGACGAACAATGGAAGGCTGACCTGAGAAGACGTATCGAGCTTGGCCTCCGCCACATGGTCCAAGATGCCCAGACAGTACGCGACACCATCCTGAGCTCTCAACCTTCCGAGAGCAGTCGTGAACGCGCCCAACGCGAGTACGAAGCCAGCATGAATAACATTCGAATGTTAGCCCAAGACGAGTTCAATCGCGAATTGCGGATCGAGATGTCGGAACGTAAATGGGCCCTCGATGTGGTCGACTCGAACTCGCCAGACGTCGCCCGGCAGCAACAATGGATCCTCGATAACATTCGCAAAGCCGATGACGATCTGGGTCGCGTGGCTTTCGACAATCCCGATGCTCCCCAACATGCTGAAGGGGTGCTCTCCGCCAGTCCTCAGGAGCAGGGCGATAGCGAGCGAGCCTCCGATGAAAGCCTCGAGGGCGGATACGGGAGTCCCATACCCGAGGATGAAGGGAGCGGATCGGACCAATCGATGGAGAGTGAAGAGGGGGAGGAAGAGGAAGAGGAAGGGGACGAGGAAGAGGAAGAAGAGGAGGGGGGAGGAGACGTCCAACCTCGACAATCACGTCCGCCATCACGTCCGAACGTTTCTTTGACCCAACCCCTTCACTCAAGGTCCCCCGTTTCTCGAAGAGATGCCCAATCGCGACAGCGACAGCCATCGAATTTCCGATCTGCAGAAGGTCATGACGACGAGGACGCAGGCGACTCGCCCACGCCCGCGCATCCAGCACGGCCACGCGACGGCCAGCCGTATTCCCCTGGTGGGCCACCTCGCCGCCAGAGCTCCGGCTCCCAGGCCCCAGTCTGGAGCCGCGTTGCCCGCCCATCGGAGCCCTCTGGTATATCTCGTACCTTTGCCCATGCCAATGGACAGATGTACAGCCCGAGCCCTGTCCAGTTTCCGCGCCGGGGTAGCGTTAACAGCACCGGTTCAAACAGTAGCGGCGCGGGCCTTCATCGTGCGGGATCCCTGAACTCCGATCAACATCGCAGCAGTAGCGTTGCCCCCCACAATCTCCACAATGGGACAGAACGCGCTCCCACACAAGCTCGCGATCGCATTGTGTCAAATATTGGCACCCGTGAGCGACAAATGTCTGCCTCGGCAAGCCCACACGACAGGCCCAGTCCACCAACTTATCCCACCGTAGCTCCTCGAGCGATCCCTGGCGGTCGCCCTCCTCCACTCGATGACGCCGTACGCTTCCCAACGTCTGCAAGTCCCGGCTCGCGGACCCTGTTTAGTATGCAACGTTCGCCTGAGGATATGAGGCAGGGCATTGCGATTCCACGCGGACCCACCACCCCCGAGGAGGGTCCGCGGGGAGCCTCGTGGAGCTCTCTTCACTCACGTCGTTCTTACGGCGACTTCAATGTACACCGGCGGCACAACAGCAAGGGTGATCCACGGCTGCCACCAGTCGACGGAGACATCTCTGATGCATCCGATGACGTCGTCGGCCAGCTCGATGACCGGCAGAGTTTACGCAGCGTGCGAAGCGTGCGCAGTGTGCGGAGCGTGGAGCTAGAACAGGCGGCCTTGTATTGGGAAGCAGAGGCGCACCGCAAGGAGGAAGAGGCTACACGCAAGGAAGAGGAAGCAAGCAAGAAGGAGGACGAGGCGCGCCGTCTCGAGGAGAAGGCACGACAGTCACTAGAGGAGGCCAAGCGCCTTGAGGAAGGAGCGCGTCAGGTGGAGGCTTCTGCCAAGATGCGTGAGGCGGCCGCCCAGAAGAAGGAAGCAGAGGCCAAGCTCAAGGAGGCCGATGCCCAAAAACGTGAGGCCGCAGCTCAGAAGCGGGAGGCTGAAGCTCGACGCAAGGAAGAGATGGCGCGACAGATGGAACACGCAGCCCGGCGGAAAGAGGAGCAAGCGCGTTGGAAGGAGGAAGAAGCACTACGGAAGGAAGAAGAAGCACGCAAGCGGGAGGACGAGGTCCGGCGGAAGGAGGATGACGCACGCAAACGGGAGGACGACGCCAGAAAAAGGGAGGAGGATGCGCGAGAGCGAGAAAAGCTTGCCCGACAGAAGGAGGAAGATGCGCGTCGCTTCGAGGAGGAGGCACGGAAGAAGGAGGAGGAGGCCAGAAGGAAAGAGGATGAAGCAAGACGAAAGAAGGAGGAGGCTAAACGGATCGAGCAGGATTTCGAACAGAGGAAGCGGGAGGTTGAGCGAAAGGAGGCCGAGCTCAAGATAAGGGAAGCCGAGCTCTTCCGTAAAGAACGGGCAGCTCTTTTGGCGCAAGAGGAACTTGAGGCGAGACGCCCAGCCGACGAGACCTCCCGACATGAACCCGAGGTGACTTCCCCAATCGACGTCGAAGAGATTACCCTCGAAGCCGAAGATTACGCCAAAGCAGACACTTCTAATCGCACCCCAGAGGATTCGGCTCGTCAGGCCCAGGATCCCGAAAGTACTGCACCCGAACAAGAGAAGCAGACGAAATCAAAGGGACGAAAGGGATCCAAGTCTCAAGCAAAGCGGCAGAAAGAGAAGGCACTGGAGGAGCAACGCCAGAAAGAGCAGGAACAGCAGCACCTTGAGGAACAGCGGCTCCTAGAAGAGAGGAGGCTCGAGGAAGAAAGGCTCTGGCGGGACCGAGAAGAGCAGATCCGTCTCGAGGAAGAAAGGCTCCGGCGGGAACGAGAAGAGCAGATCCGTCTCGACGAAGAAATAAGCCGACAAGAACAACTGCGCCTTCATCGCGAAGCTGTTCTCGAGCAAGAGCGACTCCAACGGGAGGTTGAGGAAAAAGAGGCCAACCGAATCCGGGAGGAGCGACTGCGCGCAGCTGAGGAGGCTCAGTACAGGCAACTCGAAGAGCAACGGCGCAAGGCCGCCGAGCAAGGCCGCCAGCGCGACGAGCTCCGTCACCAGCAGCAGCACCAGCAGGACGAGGTCGCCAGACAGCGCGCCAAAGAGCAGCAACAAAAGGAGTTCGAACGACGGGAGGCACAGTACTACCAACGTACGGTGGAACGTGAGCGTCAGAATAGCATGGGTGCGTCGATCGAGGTGTTGCACGCGCACCGATCTGGTTCCACCACGACTGGTTCCGCTGGCGATCGTACTAGCAGCGCATCTTCCACCTTCAGTTCGTCCGCCGGCTCGACGTGGTCAAGTCGACCGTCCTCGATGAATAGCTCTCATACAAGCAATTCCTCTTTCTCATCATCATCCGTACCGCTCTCCTCCACGCCAAGGCCATCGCCGACAAGTGCCAGGCCAGGCGCTCCAGGGACGTCACCCTATGCGTCCAAGTTGGACGAAACAGAGTGGGCACGGCGAGCGGAAGAGCGGGCCAGACAACAGCAGGAGCAATTCAAGCGGGAGCAGGAGCGGCTCGAGGGCGAGAGACAGTCCAAGAGTGCGAAGGTGCTCTCCCGAGACGAGCTCATCAGACTGTACGACAGCCACGAAAACAAGTGGAGACAGCTCAAGGATAGCGACAACCTTGGGTGGAACAGCTTCGCGTGGCCCGTGTTCAAGCGTCCGTCCGAGCCAGAGGAATTGACGACCCAAGCGATCAGCGCATATGTCCATTCCAAGTACGCCCCTGGTGCCGACAAGAACCCCAAGGATCGAATCAAAGACCATCTAAAGCGGTGGCATCCTGACAAGTTTGAGACACGAATTCTTCCGAGAGTCGTGGAAGAAGAGCGCGAGAAAGTGAAGACGGGCGCGGGGGTTGTGGTACGGGGGTTGAACGAGCTTTTGAACAGAAACTATGAGGATTAACTGGAGTGAGTACGCCAATCTGTGCACATGGGATATGGACGATAATTTGTTTCTCTGCAGCTATATGCACAATCTTTCAGCAAACAACTAAGTGTACTATGATACCCCTCACTCATTCATGCATCTGTACGACTACCAATCCCCCTGTTAACAATATTAACCATGCGTTTGGTTTGTGGCGACTTTGAATGGTTCGAGCGTCATATACTATGCGACTGATCGTGAGATGAGATGCACAGCCTTAACACGTTATTTTATTCTATCACGATGCAAACGTTTCATGGTTCCGACGTCTTAGTCGGCTCAACGATGAGTGAGACAGTTTTCCAGGATGGAAAAAATGGTGCTGTAGCGCTCGAGGAATGTGAGTAATGAGTAACGTCGCGTAACTACAGATCACATCGAACAAATCAGAAAGCGCCGTACTCTGTCCAAAAAATGCCAAGTTTTGAAACCCAGCGACCCGAAGACCATCCCCATTTCTCTTTGGACCCGTTCGCGAGAACCGGAATTAAGGGCAATCCACTCACCTGTCGCATGCTGCGGCGTCCCCACTGGCAATTGCCCCAATGTCTTTTCGTTGGTTGCTCTTATTTTTTCATACCCGTGGTCTCCGGGATCGAAAATTTCTGTATTCATCTCAAGAGGAGCTAGCTGTACAAACCAGGGTCGTTGTAGGGCTGATGATAACATGCAACGCTGGTAACCATCTGTACTCCAAGGATTTAGGCTCTTCTGTGGACCGACCGGATCAATCCTAGGGTACCGATGAGAATTATGATCGCGTCGTGGAGCATTTTAGTGCTTCATGGGCAATTTATCAAAGGCAAGTTCTCACCCCTTCGACCTTAATCCCTCACGGCTACCCATAATGAACCTCTGCTCTATGATCCATCGGCTTAACTTTTGGGTGCGATGGCGTCCGAAAATTGCCACTGATTGTCTGAAGTCGAGCAGAGAGCAACCGTCAGACGTTACAATCAAATTAATTTTTTCTGCCCTGGATTCCAACGTTCCGTTTGGTGTGCCACATCCAGATTATTATCCCGCTTGTGGCGTCCACTTGAGAGCGAGCTCGCGCCGCCCGAGACCTTGCCCGAGACCTCATACCAGCACAAAACGGGTTTTTCTGCGCGACACGTGTTGCCGCCTACCACAAGTTGGAAGTTCGATTGCGAAAAAAAAAAACGCATATGAAACATCCTCGTTTGCGCGTTTCTATCATCCCATTCTTTTTATTTTTCTTTTCCCGTCGATTTTGTCAGAATGTGCCCCATCTCGTCATCTTTGAACGTGATCCTTAGCGGCACCCATCAAATAAAGTTCGATTCGCCCGGACCTTGCCCTGCTGGCTTTTTGTGCCACCCGTTGCTGTTACTGTGTCGCTCGACCTGCACAGTCAAGGAAAGGACCGAACGAAGGGTCTCGGAAGGTCCCCGGGCCCAACCCAGGGCATTTCCGCGGGACTGTGGGAATTCCACGTCCCCGCGCTGATCCGTCCCGTGGGCGTATCAGCGGTTATGGAGCGGGGACCGTGGCGAAGGGGAAGAGAGAACGTTCGAGGCGCCGAAGGCCGAAGGGGTGATCGACCGACTGAGCGACCCGCCGCTCCGCGGGGTACGTACAACGGTGCGATCCAACGCATAACCTCCGCCTTGGTCGGGCACACTTGGTCTTTTGCGCTCAAACTGCACACACACACACAGAAATGGCGAGTGCGCTGGCGCGACCATCAAAAGTGATGGCCGGGCCTGCGCCGCACGCACGCACGCACGAAAAGAGCAAACGATACTATCGTAGTACTGATACCTGTACTTGACTTGTGCAAATGCAAATGCGCCGCATTTCCACGTTTCCCTGCCCTATCTGGCTTGCATAATTTTCGCGCCTCCCCCTGGTGTCCTTTCCTTGGCGCTCGAATTTGTCCCCGTTCTGACGTTAAGAGCGCACCCAACCTTCTCTCGGTCACCGTACACGTGCACGCTAGCCACTGCGCAATATACCGCGTTTATGTGTGATTCCGCGGAGAAATCTGGTCACGGAATCGTGCCTGGCTGGCGGAAAAGCACCGCCCCCTTTTTTTTTTTTCTCGACATGCAGACATCGCAAGTATGATGCAAGTCAAGCACAAGCACAGTACATAAAAAGAGGAACGTCGACAAAGAAAAACGACAAGAACGTGGTCATGCCTACACCGCTAATCACGTACGCGCAAAAGGGGCGGATCCCTGCAGGAGCCGACGTCAGGCGCGCTCGGGAATATGCGGCGCCATCCTCGAATAGTAAGCTCCCTTCCACGGTCACCAAATAAAGATAAATAAATAAGGGAACGACCCTGCAGAATTTGGCCACTCTGGTTGAGACTGCGATCAGTGCGAGATGCGATCTCCCCTTGTTCACGGATCACGCTATGAACGCCGGTGGGATGGTGATGCGTACACCTAAAGCGCGAGACGCGCGTGGTTGCCGGGAGCAACTGAACCTGGAAATCTCTCGACATCAATTCTTTTTTCTTTTAACAAATTTCTGTCATGCAACTGTAACCCTGCGAGCGGGGCGCGCAACCTCTTTGATGCGCCCCGTCCCAATGTGGATGAGCGTTGGACGAGGGGTTTGTTTGAGGAAGGGAAGGAGTGGGTCATAGTGCTGGTGTGGTCCCGGTGATGAATCGCCTTCTGAGAGAGCTTTTCATTTGCTACCACGTACCTGTTTCTCCTCGTTGATGGGGGCCCCAGTATACGAATAAAGCATCATGCCCTCCGACCAACGACACGGAAACCTCCTGACTTTTTTGAATCTGCGTTTGTATTATTATGTCTGCCCGCGGTCGGTACACGCCCATGTTTCCCAATGAATCACGGTTCAGACTCAAGCTCAAGCTCAAGCTCAAAGGACTCATCACCAGTCACTCGCCGGTCACGAATCGAGCTTCTTTTCCCCACCCACTCGCACACAACGCGCCCGAATCTCTCGGAGGCTTTCAGCCACGCTGTCAAGGGTTTGCGGTCATGAATCCCCCCCCCACGATGTCGCCACTGGGAGGAACGTGGACATTTTCCAAGGAGCTGTGACGACGTGGATATAGTGCGTAGTATGCGGTAAGTGGTGCTGGCGTTCGCGGATGATGATTGACCCCGCAATTGACACACACACACACCCTTCACACGCAACGCACAACGCACCACGTCTCTTGCTTCTCCTCCCAGAACTTCCCAGATGTTTAGATGATGCGAACGTCTGCGAACCACGACAGGGTGCTTCGAATGCGCACAGTATGTCATACATGTCATGAGCTCTGAGTCCGATGTCTCGCACGGGGCCCGAGTGCGATTGGCACGATTGGCCCGCACGGGCTGGCTTGCACCCAAAGGCGGCAAAATGCTTGGTTGTGGCTGAGAAGCGAAGTGCGGACGATTGGCAACTGGCGGACACTCTGGTGATGGTCCGTGCGCCACCTTTACCAAATAGCAAACAAGCCCTTCGGCCTTGTCGCGCCTTCAGAGGCTTCACAACTCGAGCGCGCGGTGCGGTGCGACGGTGGAGATTGATAGGTTTTTTCATCCCAGGGAAAAAATATTAGTGATAGATGCTCCACTAGGAACCCTGCGTATCTCCGAGTGTGATAACTTTAAACTTGTGGTAACAACAACAACAACAACAATAATACTTTCAAAGGAGTAAGGTGGTGATCACTCAATAGTACTCAATTTGCACCCCCGAGCCACCACCCTGATTTCATCAATTTCATCCCTTGACTCCAACTGTGGAATTTCACTTGCCCTAAAAGTGCTTTCCCCATAAGCAGAAATTGAAGGTGGTACGAGTACTGGTGCAGTGCTCGAGTTCTATTTCGGGATATGAGTAAGTATTTGTGTATTCAAGATATTCGGAAGCTGCGAGCATTAACCGGTAGGTGGGAAATCCACATGCCAGTGGACGGGCAACTCGTCTCCCGGGTCAGTGCTGTACACGAGGGGTGAGAATACGCCGTCTACTTCTAAAGACAGCGATACCATCGAGAACCAGTCTCATCTCACGACCCTCAACCAACGACTTTCAGAATCACGATAGCACGGACACGACAAAAACACCCGGCGCGGTGCCTTAATAATAAGCCACCAACACCGGCGCCACCCACCATGGACCGGCTTCCACGACGTAGATGAGAAATCCCGCGGCTATAGGTCTTCTCAAAGTTATCCAGCTGCGGTCCACAGCAGGAACTTCAACCCTAGATTACCGATCAGCAAGGTCAGAGATGGGACAGTGTACGAGCTATGAATCGCTGTGGACAACTCGTGACCTTGCCACATAAATGACGGCCCAGCATGAATCGAGGATGTGGCGTTGGAGTCGTGTACGCCGGGTAATGCTCGTATGCGTGTAAGGGCGTATGTGCAAGCCTATCACTCCCTTACTCGGAAGCGTGTATAAACTCGGTGAAGAAGCACCCATACAAAGAGCTCTGTGTCCTGCCCTACCGCAAGGGGGAGAAGTGAGGGTTCTCGACGACATTTCGTGTACACCGACACAAGATCCAACAGGACGATCTACGCAATCTGCAGCATGATCAGTTAAGGCGCGGTGATCGCGATGATGAGGGAGGGAGAAGTGCGGGCCCGCACATGCTGGAGGCTTACATCGAACGCACGTGAAAAGAATAAAAGGACTTTTTCACAAAAGGCGAAGCGGGCGAGCAAGGGAGCAGATGCAGAGTCCGCAATCGGCGGGCAAGAGAATGACCTAGAACGAACAGGAATCCGACAACCGAGCGGGATAGAATGGAATCGTACGGGGTAGAAGACTGGTAGAAGCCGTGCGGACTGGCGCACCGGAGCGCTCACGATGTCCCCCGGGGACGGGGGGGGGGCATGTCAGTACTCATCGATGCACTCACCCATCGAAGGCGCACCTGCGGGCAAAGGTTATGGAGCGGTGGTCCACGGGACCTTGTCCATCCGTTTGATTTCTTCTTCAAGCCGTTTGGATCCCGTGATTTTTGGACGTGGCACGAGTCCTGTCACTTGCACCGTGCGACGCATGCAGCTGATTCTCCAGGGGTGTCCATCATTGTACACAAGCACTCTGGAGGTATCAGCGATGCTAGTCATGGTATCTAGGTCGAAGGCACAGCATTCTCGTCGGGCCTAGAACTGTAGAAGTCCTGGCATGATCAGCGGTATGTGCAAACCCCCACATCGTGGTGTCACACGGGCCACTAGTTGATAAATGCATTCGAAGCTAGTTGCTGGAGCAAGGTCACGTACCATTGCAGGCGTGTCCAGTGTCCAGGCTCAAACGCCGGCTCGCGAGTACAGTAAGGATACCGAAACATCGGGGACGAGTTCCACACGTTTGGGAGTACTTGTAGTCGCGGCTTCATCATGGAAGGTGGGACAGTTGGAAAGCTGCCTTCTACATATAGCACAAGCATGGGAGTCGATGGAGAATGATTGGGTGACGTCAGCTAGAACGTGGTCTGAACTCTCGGAGTATGCCGCTCCGGCAGTCGCACTTAGGCGGAGATGATAGCAGCTCTCCGAAGACGAAGCGGGTAGAAGCGCAGAGAGTTGGGGAGAGGTCAGCACAACGTGCAAATAATCTTTGAGGAAGTTCTCATAAGCGGCTAGCTTCATACCAAGAGAGGGAATCGCGCACCCTGAAGTAGGTGTGGTGGAGAGTGGGGGAATAGCGATTTCCAGAAGCTAACTTGGTGTGTACATGCGGCGATAACGTAGGATATGCCAAGAACGGTAGGTTGGGAGAACAACCGATATGGGCGTGAATCGCGAACACAGTACTGGGGTGCTGAACCTTACTGGTTGTTGTTGCAAGTCAGGATATGTTTCAAGTGCTTGTTCCTACGGCGCTCGTTGCGCAGACGAGGGTGAGGGTAAATCCCCACTCTCTCTAAGGCTGGACTGCATAGTGAAAAGAAACGAGAAAAATGTCGGGGCGTGTTACACCTCGCGTAGAAGTAAAGCAGTGGGCGGAAACGATAAGGTTCGGAAGCGGGCGGGATGTAGGAGAAACTTATTGATCTCGTCACCAGCAAGCGGCTAGTCGCCCACGGGCGCGGGGAGCGACATTTCTCATTTCTCAACGCTAAGCGTAGAATTCCCCGTGTTACAGTGTGGTCTGCTATGCTATGCTAAGCGGTGTGTGCAAAGAGGAATTTCAGGAACGAGGTGAGCGAGGAAATACTGGCGGTGGCAGTAGGCTGGGACCGATAGACCAAGGAGGGGGGAAAGTGGCGGGACTGGTCCCATGGTCAGAGTCTTAGGCGCCAGATAACCGGGCCAGGTACGTTCTTCTCACTTCTCAGAGGGTAGAGATTGGTGGAGAGGGAACAACGTAAAGAGTGAGGAGTATGCTATGAGGTATGGAAGAAGAATACTTGCTGAGTAGAATGAGACGAACATCATACTAAGGGCCAACGCCCGTCATGGTGATTGGGCTGTACTTGCTAAGATTTCATCGAGGGTAGCGAGAGACGCCAATGGACCACGTTGCAGACCTGAGCGGAGATTGGCCAAAAGAAGGGTGCCGTTTACGTGTAGGAATTTGATTAGTAAGCAATATGGAAGAACTGGCGGTTATATACATCTGCTCTCCTGAGCGGCGAGCTCAAAAACTCGCTCTCACCCTTCCGCTCCCTTGACTCACTTGACTGTGCCCCCATGGCTTCTTTCGCCACGCTTCCGCTCATGGACGCGTCACGAGACTCGCGTATTCACGACTGGATTGCTGAACAGTATTCTTTCGCCCTGTCCGAATTCCAAGATGACTTTCTTTGGCGCGACGACCCTCCGTCCCTTCGCGAGTCGAAACTCCTCCCTGACGATTTCGATCTCATCACTCCCCCGCCTGCCCCCCCTCCTCAACATGATGTCGTCGACCGCGATCATGACTCACGCTCCACTCATTCCTGTGACCCGCCTTTACTCCCGTCTCCTCTCCCATTGCTTCATGATGCGCAGTCACACCACCCAGAACCGCAGGGTGGTACCAACCTCGAAGACGCGCTTGATGGTCTCATTCGCGAGATGAACTCGTGGCGTTTTGCCCCCGCTAGCCGATCCGCTCTCACCCTCACTCTTTCCGATCGTAACAAGGTATGTCTGGGGCACTGTTCAGTGGATTTAGCGTGCCTTTGGCTCACGCGCGCCAATCAGGCACTTCCCGCTCCGCCGTCCTTACCTCCGACCCCCTCTTTGGAGGAGTTCCCATCCCCACCGCAGACCGCCCTATCATCGCCCACGTCATCCACTTTTCCTGCTACCCCCAGATCCTCTTTTCGACCCGTCCATCGGCGCTCAAACGCCCTCGACCAGTGCCGCTCCACCCCCGAGACTGACTCTGAGCCTACACTCGCCTCTTCTGCCTCGTATGCGTCATTACGTTCTCGCGGAGGTCGCTATCCCTCGATCTCCACCACGCTCTCTACAGCTGACTCGTCCTATACGTCTTCTGTCCGGCATGCGATATACATCTCGGCTCCGAAGTCATCTCCACCACCATCTCCCACTACCCCAACCCCCGCAGATCGTACACCACTTGTTCAAAGCGTATCTGCAACACCTTCGCCCGACCTTGTTTCTTCTATCTCATCGACAGACAAGCTTCTCAAGGTGTATCCTTCAGGGTTGGCCGCAGGCGAGGCGTCTCGGTGGAGTGTTGCGTCGACGTCGCTTCCAACTCGTCGTTCACCTACCCCGACGCCGAATTCTATGCCTATTCTTCCCACATTCGTCCGTCCATCATCCAAGCCGAAGCGCGAGCTACCGTCCATTCGCACCCGACTTCTTAGCACTTTCGGGCTCGGACCACGTAACTCAGCACCGGCATCTCCCACAGGAACTGCCTTCCCTTCAAGTTCACGTCGTAGCTCACATCGTACATCATGGAGTAGTGCCACGGCACGCCGTCGACGTGTTGAGAGCAGCGTCAATATGAGCACTCAAAGAGGGGAGAAGCAGCTTGTCGTGACTGGACTCGAAGAAGGCAACCTGGATGCAGAACTTGCTGTGAAACGTTGGTGCGAGGTAAGAACAAATGTGCCATTTACAAAAATGAATTGCTAACCTCGGGTTTCGTCAGTCATTTGGCGAGCTCCGTCGTATCTCCCGCAAGGATGGGGCTCTCCACGTATCATGGAAGAAGGCATCTGTAGCGGATACCGTAAGTTGTGTGGTTTTTTTCATTAATTATGTTTTCTTTGCTTCTGTTGACAAGCGGACTTAGGTATGCCGACTTGAGGCGCGCGTATTCATCAAGGACGTCGGGAGCGTTGGACTTTCTTGGATCACTGAACCAAGGCTCTTCTAAAATCGGAAGTAGCGTCATTGGTCGTGACATGCTTTCTTGGGTCTCGTCTTGAAAATCTAATCCAGAAATAATTCACGTCATAAATCGATTCGAACGAACCAAATCGCATCAAACCGGTCCGCCAGTCTAGCTCGTCTCGCACCCCACCGTCTTTTCACTTTCCTTTCCTTCCTCGGCTGGTTTCCGGGGCGTTCCGGTCCTTTCTGCATTTCTATTCATTCCACTCGTCGCTCCTTTTTTCCCTTTGTCACATTGAACCGACCCGTTCCACTCTTGAGCCCACATTGCACCCAGCAAGCCCATCAAACGCAATTAACTCTTGTACCACACCACGACTGCTGTATCCGTATGCAGCAACCCTCTGGATCACTGTGCACCTCTTGTACCTCTTACCTGGAACAACTGTTCTGTATCGACTTACCACCTTGCATCCTGCACTGCATGTTGCCGTCCTCTGTACAACGTGTGCATTCCTGCATTCCTCTGATTACGCTCACGCTCCTTCCATGCCATTCCTTTATTTCTCAATCCCCTGTCAAGGTAGCTGACCTGCCGCAGTCATCGTTCGCCGTCTTCCCCGATCTCACCGCGGTCGGCTTCTTCATGTCATCCACATATCCATCTCGGTCCAACGCGCATACAGTCACTTTGCACAAACTCCTTGGTCCCAATCCCGCCTCTTTCTCGTTCTGTCACAATCTGTTGCCTAGACCTCCGCATCCCTTCAATGTTATCCGCGTCTCATATCCACCCTCCTGCCTCATGCCACATCATACTCACGTCCTTCACTTGCATTCCGTACATAGTAACAAAGCAAACCTAGATCTGCACTCCAAAAGCGCCCGTAGTCCATCCACGGAGCGCACATCACTACATCTCTTAGACCCCCCTTCCCTACTTGTTCGCATTTGTCGTTGCCCGTTTTTGTTCCTTGGGATTTAAGCGTCGGGAATGGGTGAAAAAGAAGTGAATCAATGCTGTTTATTATTGTAGTTATTGTATATTTACAGTATTTAGGGGAGAAATGGAAAAGAAATAGAAGTCTTACCACCACACCACGCACGCAGCGATTCTCGTTATTCTCTTGCGATAATTTCCGCATACCTCTTGATGTGTGGTCTCGATCGCCAAGCTAGAATCCCTGCATTCTTCGTCATCAATTGGGGCAATCGGGAACCTGGAGAAGAAGAGACGCAAGACACCGCCGACTGCATTCTCCAGCATCGCGAGGTTTCGGGCGTCAATGACAGCACGAGCGGAAGCCCCTGCCAAAACAAACAAGTGCAAATAGACCTTGTTGAAGGGGGATCGTCGCGCCAAAACAAACAACATTACCTAATCAACATCTACAATATGGTAATCCGACCTCATCGGGGCATGGCCTACGCGCTGCCACGCCCACTAGCACGCATGCACGCACCCACGCACCTTTCCCTGCTCCCAGCGTCACGTTAGCTGAGGGGCAAAAACCCTAAAAGGAGAGAACCCCCCAACCGTCACATTCGCTTGCTCTCACCACTACACACCACACACTCCATTCATTGAGATCACATGTTGGACCACGGTGGTAGTAGCAGCATGACTACACTCTTCGATGTGGTGTGTATGTCCACGCATTCCCGATGCAGTGGCGATCGAAAAAGACGGAAGATGAGCGGATCGGAATGAAAGGTAATGTAAGGTATAAGCCGTGGAGTGGAAGAGGCTGTATATGACCCGCTGTTGGGATCTCTCCGTGAGTCAAGTGTTACCAGCGATCGCGAGAGCACAGCTTGGGCATTTACGCGGAGCGGGGAGGTGGTTGAGGGTATAGGGGCGCCGCCAATAAATCGTACACAGCATTATGTGGACAGATTTTCTCCCCAGAAGAGGTGCACCCAAAAACGACGATTATGTTGCGCTGCCCCTCCACCAGTACTATCTATCCCCTTGGGTCTGGCGTGGGTGTGGTGGAGAGGGCAGTGCTATAGATACAGGTGATGAACGCGCGGCCCCTGGCTCGAGGATCTGCTGTGCAAAACGCAGGGGCCCCAGTGCGTCCGTGCGGTTTGCGAGACACAAGTCGGAGTTGAACCCCAAGTTTCTCCAAAAGGGAGAGAGAACACGGAGGGACCTGTAGTCGAGCGCCGACACGCTCTGGGGTGAGTCCTGCAAGCAGCGGTTACCTACCTGTGAGAACCAGGTGGACGCCACTGTGGGGGAAGGGGGTTTTATGAGGCGTGCGCCAGTGAAACGAGGCGTCCATAAGAAGGCAACAACGAGTGATCATGATGTGTGTGTGATCACAACAGGGCAACGTGTGCCCAGAAGCCGATATGACTTGCGTTCTCGTAAGGAACCGCCCAGAGTGATGCCATCGCTTTTTCAAAAAAAGCTGGATCGCACCGATTTGGATGCCTCGAGGAGGCTGGATGTCAGTGCCGGGTCGCGATCCCACGGCCCAGGCGTGGATATATCTCCGCGCTGCTCCAGCGTATCTGAGCGTAACCGCACCGGGACTCGGGGATCCAGGGCCAGGCCATGACATTGCGGAACCCTCAAAGTTAACCAGGGAGGGCGTGGCCGCCTTGACCTACCCCGGAAGCCTGAGACAGCCCGTTAAATAGTACGCCATCAAGGGCTCCAAGATTTTGTTTCGAACTCGCTCTCCCCCCACCTCTTCTCCCTCCTCCCTCTCCCACCCACTCTCCTCTCCTCTCCTCAACCCACCACCTACCTGACCTATACACTTCTCCTCCTGCTCTCACCAAAATGCTCGCCGTATTCGCCGTCCCGCACTCGTCTTCGCCGACCTCTTCTTCCGAACCTTCGAGCAACGCCGGAGCGCAGTCGTGGAACAAGGTCCGCGCGTGGTTCTCACGCGAGCGGGGCCGTGCCGGGAAGATACTGCAGCTGGCCCTCATCGGCGCCGCGAGAGCCGCATCGTCGGCGTCGACAAACGTGGTAACTCCAACGCCGCAAAGACCCGCGATGACAAACGCCGTGTGGGAGAGCCAGCCGGAGATGGAATCGCGACTGCGGGAAACGCAACTGACGACGATGCTCGAGTGGGCCAACGTCCGACGGGCTGAGGAGTACCAGAAGATGGTGGACGGAGCTCTGCCCCCTATTCCATCTGAGACGGAGATGGGAAGCAGAACGCACGTCGTAAAGGTGCGTTGGGGCTTCCCCCGCTCCCCACACTAATAGACCCATAGCTAACGCCTTTTTTGGCCTTCCCCCAGAGAAAGCCTGTACCGTCATTGGACAACTTCGATGATGGTGGCGTCCTCGAGCCCCATCATCATCTAGTCAAATCTGGTGAGCGGCCGATCCAGAGCTTGAGCAAATAACCACAAAAAGAGCTAACGAGTCCCAACCAGCCGGTTTCCAGGACGAGAACGGCCACGATGTGAACTGCACGTGGCGCGGCACATTCCCAGGTTCGCCACACGACTTCCCAGATAGCGTCAGCGACCAGGAGGAGGACAGCGACCAAGACTCTTATGACCAAGACATGGACTGTATGCAAAGCGATAGCGACAACGAGGACGAAACACTGGATCGAGGGCAGGTGGTAGCCGAGATGTGCAACAAATGGGGCTGGACCTTGCAAGACGTGCTGGAAACGCTGGAGCAGCCGGGTCTGGAAGGAAGACGTAAATGCTCGCGGGAGAAGGGCGTCTTACGTGCATGATAGCCTCACGCCGTCGGTTACGCCGGACGTTTGACGGCGACGTTCCTCGCTCATGCCGTGCATAGCGGAAAATCGACTGGTTCTCGTGATCAGTGCTGCCACGATTACTTATTTATTTATTTGGCTTTGGACCACCACCCACGACCACCATCATGCACATACTTACGCACAATCACCATCATTTGTTCCCCTTACTGACCTACAACATAATTCATGCATCCATTTACCAAGCACCCTTTTTCCACATTTCTGTGGCGTAAATTAGCGAGTGCGTGGCTTGCAAAACAAACTTGCGACCAAAACACGATACCGCTTCTTTTCAATTGCATTTACCTCCGGCTTTTGGTCATTGATTGCGCGAATCAATTGGTCCAGGGCGTCCGATGGCGGCAGTTGAATGTTGCCTGCAGTTCTCTCATTTCCGCTGAAAGACTGTGGTTATGATAGGTGGAATGGATCGGTATCGGCAGCTTTCTGAAGACTTTCTGGCCCGTCACCTTGCTGCCGCCAGGCAGGCGAAAAGAACATTCAGGAGAGGGGTAACGGAGGATAACCCTGAACCAGAGAGGCCACCTCAGGCTGTGCTCGGCAGACCCGGAGGAGTGGTACCAGCCTTAGTGCCGATTAAACAAAAAAAAATAACACCAGGCTGGAGGTCGTGCGGTTTCCTGTAGTCTGGGCAAACTACGGCTGTTGGTCAACGAGCAGGCTCCCTCCGGCACTTTACGATTAAACAACATCCGATCAGCCTCCAGCACGAGTTGGTTGCTCTGTCCACCGTGATGGGAAACGTACATGGTCTAGGCCACTCTTCCTCAGCCGTACGGCAGGAGGGCAGCCAGCACCCTGAGCGTTGTTGAACGTTTCTCAACTAACCGTTTCCGATCGAGCGCAGACAATAGACAGAGACCTAGACTCGCCTCACCGTCGTCGCCATCTTGACGAAGAGCAATCTTGCTTGAGTATTTCAAAATAGTCCCAGCGCCAAGCCTGCCCATGATAGATGAATTGTTTGCGCGCTGCGCATGCACATCACAACCTCGCAGTTAGTCAGCCCCAATCGTAGTAAAGCTCTCCTCCAGTATGGACAGTGTTGATCGGCGTACGAGCGGAGGGTTAATTGTGGACAAGTGAAGGATGGAAGACGCAGGACAGCAGCAGCGAAGCGATCAGGTCTGGGTCGCACATAACGTGAACTCGGTGAGCATCGCAAGACAACTCGGGATTTTGGATGCGGAGACAGAGCTGGCATCAAAGCGGAAGCGCCGGAGACAATTGCCTCCGCTCGGACCTGCCCCGTCGTAGCACGCTGTAAGCGCTAATAGTGCGCCAATAACATAACTTTTTCCGACGGCTGAGACAGTTTGTCCCTTTTGCACGTGACAACGGAAGCGTGGCAGTTTCCCAGCTGCAGCTCTGCGGAGGTCTGCGCAGCAGCAGCACGAACCCGGTGGGATGAGGGCAGGCCCCGACTCTTACGGGATCCCGGAACCCCCACCCGACATAATCGTTCGGAGGGTGTCGCACCATGACATCGGATTTACCTTTTAACATCCGGGAGGCTCGAAACCGTTAGACCGTGACCGTTACCCGAGCGCGGCGCGAACCGAACCCCGCAAAAAATCGTCATCTGTTTTGGGAGTTCGGGCGAGACACAGTGTATCTTCCAGCAATGTTTCATGTCTAGGATTATTGGAAGCTGGGAGTTGAGAATGTCAGGGAATTCAAACCCTATCCACAAATTGAAGTTAAATAGCTTCTTCTTCCGCGTCGCAGCTTCCCCGCGCGTACGTCTTCGGGACTCCTAGGATGAATGCAGGGAACACTCGTACGAGAGAAGCGAGCCAGTCATGACCAGCCCGCTTCAGACCCCGATTTGTGTACCGACGAACGGGAATAGAGGGAGGAACGACTCAGAGCGACCCCGAGGAAAGGGCTTGTCAAAAGGAAACAACATGGAAAAAAAAGATGCTTGCCCTTGGTTCCGCGCAGTTGTTTGCCTGACTCACGGTCGCAGTCGGGCTGTGGGTCCGCATAACCCTATCGGGACAGCTCACGCCACGCTCCTTCAAGTTTGCCTTTCAGACCGCCAATCACCGACAATATTAGAGACCCTTCATATTTTGGCCTTCATCAAGTAACCTACACTGGCAGATCAACAGGATATGAAAACATTTTTGGGGTTGGCAACGAATATCCCCACATCTCGGGCGTCCATCGGGGCCGAATAGGAAAACGACGTCGTCGGGTGCAATTGTCAATATTTGTTTTGAACACTAATGTGACCCATACCGACCCTGCATCAACAATTGACGTGAGAGCCCACAAGAACACTCACAGATGGAGAGAGTGCATATCGTAAATTGGGCGCCGCTGGCTGTTCGTAGGAGAGGAACGTACTGTGGTGCTACTCTTCCGCGTTTTGCCAGAGCCGGAAGAAGCCGAACGTACCCTGGTGGAACGCGGTTGAGAATATTCTCGCGACAAGTTCTGCTCGATCTCACAGAGGTACGTACGTACGTACTCCCATGTGCAATTCACAGTGAAATATTATTCGATCTCATTTCATTTCGCTCTAATGTACCCATACCAAATAGAACGTTGTCAAACAAGCTTCTATTATTCTTCCCAACTCCACTGGCACGAGGTTGCACAGCGCCTTCGATTGTTAGATTCCGAACGGTAGGATGTGGAATCAGGTGTTATTCAAGAAAGAAATAGTCAAAGGTGTTAAACAGCGATTATGGCCCATGGAATGCCCTGTGAGTCAAACCAGTAATGGAGGTGACAAATTCTTCGACTTTCAACGTACCAAACTTTAACTATGTTTCGACGTGTCACCAAAATACGTATGATAAATGAACTCGAATGTTCCATTGAAAGGAAAAACCTACGTACGAAGAACCATGGACTTCGGTCCACCGCACCTGAGCAAGGCATTCCGACCAACTTGAAGGTCCCAGGAAAAATGTGCCCGATTAAGCTGGGCAGGGAAAGTTGATCACCGGACTATGCTTCACATAACAAATCAGGCAAGCTATAGAGGTGAACGTTCTCCCCATCGCGGTAATGTCGAGGCTCGACAGGCATGGGAACGTAGTAGTGAGTTCACTGATTCAGGCAGAAAATACATACAAGGGAGGATCGAAGGCCCAGCCTCTCACACCGGAACTTGGGTCCGAATCACATCGAGTCGACTGTGAGCGTGTCTGTTGGCGCGGCTGATTGCGTAGAATTGATACAGTAAGTAAGCATGTCGGAACAGGCGATTAGAGGCGTGGGTCATGAATCATGATGGTACTTTGGATTAAGCTGCATCGGAACTGTCGCTTCAACGCTATTAGATTGCAGCGTGATTGTGGGGGGTTGAATTCACAACCTGGCGAGCGTGTTCCGGCGCTTCACCTAGCCGACGCCTGAATTAATGGTTGTAACTCGGTTCCGGTAATTCCGGAACAAGGTCAAGTCTGGGGTTGTCGCATCAACTACTGTAGTCCAACGAGTCCTGGATACGATAGATTAGGCTTCAACCCTTCCACTTCTTACGAGAAGAAATGAACACCGGGTATTGGAAGAGCCTGCACGTGGATAAATCGATGAGGTGAGGGTATCATCCTATGGCGCTCTACGTCTTGGCCGATTCAAGCCACTAGGCTTGGCGGGGGTGGGTACTGTGCATGAACTTCCAGTTCCCCAAGATAGTCGTAATCCAGTTGGGAAACAAGAGCTGGTGAAAACGAACGCGATCTAATTGTGGCACTTCTATGATTGGACCCTGTTGTCACGTCCTTGAAACGATATATACAGGTCAATTCTAATTGAACCCGTTCGTTTGCAGACGCCTCAATGAGCTCCCTGGACTGAATGAAAAGAAGGGCATGTCAACCTGGTGTTGTCTCTATTGAGAACAAACGGTGTGCAGGTAAGAGTAGAAGGAGCAGAGCGCCACGTACCGTCCGCCACAATGAATGACGTCATAGCCAAAGCGAGGAAGCGTAGGTGTAGGGCAATTGTCGGGTAAGGCCCAAGCACTAACGCTAGTACTAAAGTGCAGAGTATTAGTCTTTGCTATACTGTATACAAATGAGAGCAACCTTGGAATAGCTGATCTTGCTCACATCAACTCGCCACGTCTCAGCTCTGCCGCATTTCGCCGATTGGGCTTGGTAGAGATCATCACTGGCGTGAGGGTATCACCCGGCATCGCAAGTGATTTGAATAGATCGAGTCAGCCATATGTATACTTAGAAGCTGCGCAGAACGTTTTTCTGGTCAGGCGTTGATAAATCAACAACGCGGATGACATGGCCTACGAGGGCTGTGTCGAGTCACTGCCTTCTGCCATTAATTTTTTTTTTGTTGATCAGCCTTTGGGAGGAACTGCGGACAAGGCTGTACGCTGCCATAATACCGGTTGGCGAGTAAGAGCAGGCGATGAGCACCGCGTCAGCGCGCAGTCAGCAAGCATCTCATTCTCGGTGAGAACGGAGAACGGAACGGAAGGACTTGCGCAGCCGGGAGGGAGCAATTGCTATTATTAAAACCCTGAGGCCTGAGTCCTGAACCCGCGATATCCACAACCCTGCCACATAATCACTTGATCTCCCTTCCTCCTCTTCACGATGCAAGCCATCCGCCTGCAAAAGAAGTATCCAGATGTCTCCCAGGATGAGATGTTCGATTTCATAAGCCGCTTTAAGTGCGTCCGCCTTCACCGTGGGTCCGGTGCGATAAATGACGTCCGCGCCGCTCCAGCTCTCTCCACACCGACGTCCCCGGGCGCGTTGACAAGGCTACCGTGTTGCAAGCCCTTCAAAGCCGCGGTGAATCGTACGATCGTGCGCGAGAGACTCTCAAGCACGTCTCAGTGGATGCCAGTGGCAAGGTCGAATTGGAGGATTGGGTCGAGGTGTGTCCACTCGCCATTGTCATCCCCTGTCTCCCAATTTTCTCATCCACAACGATTTACGCGACCCTCATCGGACAGCTCAACGTCAAGCTCCGCTCTCAGACTTCTTCCCTCACCACCAAGGCCGGAAAGGTCACAGTGCAAGGCTCCAACGCGAACGTCAGCCACACCATCAATGAAGATGAGCGACGGGAGTTTACAAATCACATCAATGGAGTGAGTATCACTTGTTTCAGAGGCGACACCCGGCACCGATGACGGTTTCGACTTCGTAGATTCTCGAAGGCGATCCGGATGTTGGCTCACGCATCCCGATCCCAACGGACACGATGCAGCTCTTCGATGAGGCTCGCGACGGTCTGATCTTGTGCAAACTGATCAACGATTCCGTGCCGGACACCATTGATATGCGTGTGCTGAACAAGCCCACGGCGCGGAAACCCTTGAACGCGTTCCAAATCACAGAGAACAACAACATCGTGATCACCTCCGCCAAAGCCATCGGCTGCTCGGTTGTCAACATCGGCTCCTCAGATATCGCTACTGGCACCGAACACCTGATCCTCGGTCTGATCTGGCAGATTATCCGCCGCGGCTTGCTCTCGCAGGTCGACATCAAGCTACACCCCGAGCTGTATCGTCTTTGTGAGGATGGGGAAACCATCGACGATCTGCTGCGGTTGACGCCTGATCAAATCCTCCTGCGATGGTTCAACTATCACTTGAAGCAAGCGGGGTGGCACAGGAGGTATGGATAAGCCATTACAGGATGAAGGGCAATCACTAACCCTGGGTTTCACAGGGTTAACAACTTCAGCAAAGATGTCTCCGATGGCGAGAACTACACGATCCTGCTGAACCAACTCAAGCCCGACGACTGCTCGCGCGCCCCGCTCCAAACGCGCGACCTCCGCCAGCGCGCGGAGCAGGTCTTGCAAAATGCGGCGAAGATCGGCTGCCGCAAATACCTCACGCCTGCGTCCCTCGTGGCCGGAAACCCGCGGCTGAACCTTGCGTTCGTAGCGAACCTCTTCAACACACATCCCGGCCTCGAGCCTCTCGACGAGCAGGAGGCGAAGGATTACGGTGCGGTCGAGGACTTCGACGCCGAGGGCGAGCGCGAGGCGCGCGTGTTCACGCTCTGGCTCAACTCGCTCGGCGTCGATCCCGCCGTCTTCAACTTGTTCGAGAACCTGCGCGACGGTCTCGTCCTCCTCCAAGCGTTCGACAGGGTCTACCCTGGCGTCGTGGTCTGGCGTCGCGTCTCCAAGCCCAAGGGCGGTGCCACGTCCCCGACCCAACCGGCTTTCTACGTCAACGAGAACGGCGAAGAGGAAGAGGTCGAGATCGGCGTCACGCCGAACCAGAGCACGCTGTCCCGGTTCAAGCAAGTCGAAAACACCAACTACTGTATCGAGCTCGGGAAGCAGAATGGCATGTCGCTCGTGGGCATTCAGGGTGCCGACGTCGTCGACAAGAACAAAACTTTGGTCCTGGGTTACGTGTGGCAACTGATGAGGTGCGTCATTTACCACAATCTCCTCCATGGATTTCGGGATCAATTGAACCTTTGCCGCAGGATGAGCATCACAAAGACACTCACGTCGTTGTCAAAAACCGGCCAAGGCCGGCCGATCAGCGATACCGAGATGCTCAAGTGGGCCAACACGACCGCACAGAAAGGCAAGCCTGGCACAAAGACGATTCGCTCGTTCAGGGATCCAAGCATAAAGACCGGCATCTTCTTCTTGAATGTCCTGGAAGGAATAAAACCAGGGATCGTGGATCCATCTCTTGTGTACAACGTCGATGAGCAAGGCGACTACGAGGAGCGACGACAGAATGGTACGGTCACACCCGCTAGTATGAGGGACTTGAAGATAGACTAACGCCCGCGCGACCTCCCTACAGCGAAATTGGCTATCTCAATCGCGAGAAAGATGAACGCGTTGATCTTCCTTGTGCCAGAGGATATCGTTGACGTTCGTCCGCGCTTGGTACGTTGCTATCTGTTCACAATAGGCAAACCGTATATTCATGTGCCCGTGGTAGATCTTGACGTTCGTGGGTAGCCTGATGAGCGTAGCTCAGCAGTAAGAAGAAAGTACTTTATTTGTAAGCACACTGAAAGACTGGACGGTAACGAAAGGCAGGAGGATGTAGGGATATTCTAAAGGAGGCGTAGTAGTACTTTACTGTAGTAACTTGAGGAAATCTACCAGGGTTGCGTCCGTTGATGTTGATAACATCCTTCTCGAGACCAGACAGACCACTGCTCTCAAAGCGAACCTCCGCCGGTGTCGTTGCTCGATGGTGATTCATGCGCCAAATCACATTGCGGATGAGACTCATATTTGATCCCTTGATCTGCCAACAAAGCACCTGCAGCTGTGATGTCAGCCTCAGGTGGGTCCTTAAGAGAGCTACTTGAATGGCAAATTTCCAAAAAGAAAATCTGGTTAAAAGACATAGTAGACACTGGTGGACAGCAAGAAATGACCAGTTGGAGCGCGCGACAAGCGAGGGGGAGGACTATCTGGCCACAACCCGTTAGCGGTGGTGTTGCAACGTCACCGACCTTGGCACCTAGATCTCGCCCAGCGAGCTCACTCAGAGGTTGCATCGAGATGTGCCGCTGAGTTTCAGGAGATGGTCGACTGGGTGCTTGAATGTGTGAATACCCGCGCCAACACAATCAGGCCAAAGGGACCGCTCTGGTGAGAGGGCCTTGGGCCAAAAAAAGGCTGTAACGAGGTCAAAATCATATGTATGCGTGCGAAGGCATTCTGTACAGGTGGAAATGATGTCTGGGTGCATAATGACAAGCACGTACGGGGATGCGGCGTCCATGCCTCCGGAGGGAAGGGAAAGTCGAGGAAGCGGGGTACGCATACCATCTAAGCTCGTGCCGAGGAGTTGATTGCTGGGCGAGATCATGTTGCACGTCCACGCGACTGCGATTGCAGGCTGGAGGGTTCTGGCGGGCAGAGGGTATGTTGGAGGGGGCCGATGACTTCAACGGGTTCGAAGACGACAAGCCCGAAAGTTTTGAGGTCGCGTTTCTTGGGATTTTTGGCATCGGTCCTGGCATCACATGATCTAGGATGATCATCCAACCGGACGATGTGACGCAGGGGGGTAGGGCGGAGCGAGTCGTCTTCTGGGTCCCTGTGAGACGAGTGGAGAGGGTGCGATCGCGATCGCGGCCATGATGAACAGCCATTTACGACGGGGCATAAAAAGTACTGCAAGGGCGAGGAGATAGTTGGTGTCACCAAGACGTCTTTCATGGTTTGTTTTACTCACTCACTCCTCTTTGTACCACCTTCCCTCTGCGGCCATTATATCTCTCGGCTTAGGTCCTCGGCCTTGGTGGGTGGGATCCTAGTTGCAGTTCCGAGAGATAGGGTGAATAAAAGTGACAAACATGACAGGATTCCCATAAAGTTACAGCCCACCAGTATCGCAGGGTGGTGTCGTGATCGGACGGGGATTAGTGAGCTGAAGGGGTAGCTGAAGGGATGGAGGGAGACCCATCGGGTGAAAGGACTGTAGTTCCGAGGCAACCGTTGCCTTCACGCATCGGATTCACGTCCCGCCCGTCTCCAACAAGACCGAGCTGACATGAGACGAGCGCTTTCCTCGGACGCCTCGATCTTTTCCTCACAACCGACTAACTCCTTCTTGAGGCCATATTTCTTCCCTACTTGCGATATGGGTGACCAGTCGGAGTCCACTCGTTTTCAGGCGCTTTTCAAGTCTGCCTTGCAGGCGTACGAGAACAACACGGGCATAACCTTGGCTGAACATCCACTTGCGATAAAAGTCCAGCATGGCTCCGTTGAATTCGTCACCACCCTTCTGCAAGACCAAATACGAGCATCCAGTGCATTTCGAGGAGACGATAGGATCATAAAGTCCATCAAGAGTATCATATCAACCCTTTCAACCCTTTCTGCCACCACCGCCCTCGAATGGGCCATCGACCTGGTACGTCAGGTGGCTGATGGCGTGTTCCACACCTCTGACGGTTTTTGAAGACATTCTCACCTGAAAATGCAATACATACTGGTCTCGCTATCCTACTTGCAGTATGTGCACTCCTTTACGTGCTACATGCGTATCCTTGTGACATTCATATACATCGGGCGGTCAAGGGCATAGAATCCAGCGACGATGCGCTCATTGACGTACTCGAGTCGGCCGAACGCTTTTTTAGGCACCTCGATATGTATTCCCAGATCCCCCATTCGGCCGCCTTAGACGAAATGGTGGTCAAGATCGTGATGGAGTTGCTCTCCGTCCTCGAGCTGGCGACCAAACGGCTTACGCAGGGACGATTGAGTGTGTCTATTCTAGTTGACTTGTTACCTTGCTCAATGCAATGCAGCGAGGTTTGTAAAGAATGACTCTGGAGATGAGGGCGTCAAGGTGGCACCACAGAGTTTGGACCGAACGACATCAGGTGAGTCCCGGACGACTGAAACGGAGACCCCCGGACTCGTCCAGAATGTGAATGTGGTCATGGACGGTAAGCGAACGCGTTCAGCTTGTCACGCACCATCCGTTGAACGCTCTTCTCCCCAGACGGTAAATCATCGGTCGACGGTACCAGTATGTTTTGTTAGCAATAATAACCAATTCTGCCAGTGCCCACAGGAAGTATTGTCTTTCAGGTGACGAGTTGCAGAGTAATATTCGAGATTGGCTCTCTCCCCCTGATCCATGGAAAAATCACCGCATTGCCTGCGAATCGCATCACGAAGGAAGCGCGGCATGGTTTATTAAAGGCGACATGTTCTCGGAATGGAAAGAACCTGGACGGAATTGTCTTCTGTGGATACACGGGAAGCGTAAGTCGTCACCAGCCCAGACACTTTCGTGGAGATTGATGGTTCCTTCGTAGCCGGCGCCGGGAAGAGTATTATTTGGTCAGTTAAACTTTCGACACATTCGTCTTGAGAATTGACGGTGTCGGCCAGTTCTACCATCATCGAGGAGATCGAGGCAATGCGCAAATCTGGGCTTGCATGCCTCGCATTCTACTACCATGACTTCAGAGACGACCAAAAGAAGAACCTGCGTGGGCTCCTGTCGTCCGTGTTATTCCAGCTTTGCGACCAGTCTGATGCCTACCACGACATCCTTTCCACATTCTATTCAACACATGGTCATGGTAAACAAAGGCCCAGTGATGTTGAACTTGCGTTGTGTTTAAAGGAGTTATTGCATCTCTCAGGACGAGCTCCGGTTTATCTGATTGTGGATGCCCTGGACGAATGTCGAAATGCATCTGTTCCGTCTTCCGCCCGCAGCAAAATCCTCATGCTCGTGGAGGACCTTGTCAATTCCAAACACCCAAACCTGCGTATTTGCGTCACTAGCCGCCCCGAAGATGATATGAAGGTTAGCCTCCAACCCTTGGCTTTCTATTCCGTTTCTATACACGACGAAATCGGACAACTGGAAGACATCGAGAATTATATCAAGTCAGTCGTGAACACGAATAGAAAGATGCGAAGATGGAAACCGGAGGACAAGCAACTTGTCATCGACGTTCTGACAAGTCTATCTGATGGGATGTAAGGCGCAAGCACCTTATTCCACCACAACACTCACTTAAAGCTCCACTGTAGGTTCCGATGGGTATATTGCCAGCTCGAATACCTCGGTGACTGCATCCCAGGGCGTATCCGGCGTGCTCTGGATGAATTACCTGGGACACTCGATGGGACATATGAACGCACGTTGCGGAGGATCAAAAGCACAGACTGGGAAATCGCGCGACGGCTGTTTCAATGTGTCGCGGTGGCTTCCCGCCCACTGCGGGCCCAGGAGCTGGCAGAGTTTCTGGCATTTGATTTCAAGGCGGTGCCAATTCCCAAATTCCGCGAGGACTGGCGCCTGGAAGATCCATTCGAAGCTGTGATGTCCACATGCTCCACATTGCTTGTCCTTGTCGATGTCGACGGTTCCCCAGTCGTACAATTCTCGCACTTCTCGGTCAAAGAGTTCCTAACCTCTGCTCGCTTTGCCGAAAAACGCGACAATATCTCGTGCCGTTACCATGTTTCGATGACACCTGCCCACACCCTCATTGCGCAAGCATGTCTGAGTACTTTACTGCACCTGGATGGGAATGTTACCGAAGATGTCCTAAAGGAATTTCCTCTCACCGAATATGCTGCCGAACACTTGGTCGGGCATGCCAAATTCGAGGGCGTGTCAGAAAATGCAGAGGAAGGGATGAAACAATTGTTTGACCGAACGAAGCGACATCTCACGGTTTGGTTCTGGATATACGACCCAAGGAAGATAGTACAGCCCTGGAGGCAAGAGAACCGATCCGACTCGTTGCGGCCGACCCGTGGAAGCTGCTTGCATTGGGCCACTTTTTTTGGCTTCTACGCCATTGTAAAGTCCTTGGCTATCGAGCACCCTAAAGATATACGCTCTCGGGACTTTGAAGACGGGTCAACACCGTTGCACCTGGCATCGAAATGGGGACATGCAGAAATCGCACGTTTTCTTATCGAACACGGCGCTGCCACAATGGCCAAGGACACCCACCAGTGGACTCCGTTGCATCATGCGGTGGAGAAGGAAAACGAGGATATCTCACGGTTGCTCCTGGAGCATGGCGCGAATGTGAAAGCCAGAGACTGGGCCAGGCGGACTCCGTTGCATTTGGCTGTGAGAAATCAAAGAGAGGATATCGCGTACTTACTCCTCAAGCATGGCGCGGTCACGACAGCAAAAGACAAGAACGGGTGGACTCCGTTGCATTATGCGTTGTGGCAAGAAAGCGATGGTCCCGAAAGCTTGTCCGTTCCGTACCATGGCCTCCCAGACACGGACGCGACAGTTAAGTCCAAGTATGGATGGACTCCGTCGGGTTTGATGGTACAACAAGGAAGAGAGGACTTTGCATGCTTGCTTCTCAAGCATGGTGCTGACGCGACAGCCAGAGACAAGGACGGGTGGACTCCGTTGCATTGGGTGACGTGGAATGGAACAGAGGCTCTTGCGCGCTTGCTCTTCGAGCACGGCACGGACGCGACAGCAAAGGACAAGTACGGGTCGACTCTGTTGCACCGGGCGATGGGGAGTGGAAAAGAGGCTATCGCATGTGTGCTCCTCGAGCATGGTGCGGACGCGACAGCCAAGGATAAGAACGGGTGGACTCCGTTACGTTGCGCAGTGGAGCAGGGAAGAGAGGATCTCGTACACTTGCTCATCGAGTATGGAGCGGACGTGACAGCCCACGACCAGGAGTCAACTTCGTCGCATGTTGAACGTGACGCACAGCACAAGCACGGTCGGCTCAGTCATATCAGGCATCGCCTTCGGGAAGTGTGGTATGAGCCGATCGCTTCTACATTGGGCACGACGCAGACATGACAGTCCCAGTACAGTCCCAATTTATGTTGCAGATCCGGCAGGCTATAATAGAACATTAGTACGAGGGTGTCATTCTATTGAACAGTTACTATCAAGCGATGTTGCTTCGGGAAAACCATCTGTGTTCGTGATGATCGATGATCGATTGATCCCTTGATTAGTTTTGGGGAAGGATGGAGACAGGGTTGTATGCGAGATTTGTGAGACAGGTGGTGCGAGTTGAACATGAATTGGCTGTGTGGGATTAGGGCACACTACAGTGGTGCAAAGCGTAGTGGGTAATGATAATGGCAAATGAGGTTTTGGTGCCTAGCAGATGAAACGGGTTGTTTTCCCGCCCGCTTTGGATCCGCAGTATATTGCGCAGCACGTACTGTACATAATACGTATGCGCAAAGATGAGCACAAGTTGCGGGTATTGTCGGGTTGGCTACAGTGACATAAACCAACATTTGAGCTCAGGCTGGCATGACACGCACTATAAACTCAAGAGCTACTGAAATTCAGTAGTTTCACATACTGAACAGTGTGGAAACACCTTAATTTCAGTAGTTAGTATGTAAAAAAGTCAGAGTAGAACATGTCATGGACTGCCTCCTCTTACCTAATCTTTTCCTTCCTCTTTCACACCTGACTCCAGACCGCCTTCTCCCTCGCTTACCTAACTTACCTATGGACTGTTCTCGCATTTTCTAGAGACTTCCATATGATTCCATTAGCTTCCATTTCCTTCTATGAGCTTCCATCGCCTTCTATGACCTTCCAGTAGTTTCCATGACTCTTTGTATATATACTGTCTCTAGTAGCATAGAACAAGTTCTCTAAGCTCGTTCTATTTGTGCAATACAGGTTATTGCCACTTCCTTGAACGCGTACAGCTTCTCCCTGAAAGATCTCTCTTGCGATAGTTGACTTAGTCACTATTTGTCTCTCATCTCTAAACGTCTTCAAGGTCACGTGTTGTGCCTTGCTTGATTCCAAGTTGCGTCTTGACTTGTGTAATCTTTACTCGCTCCCTGACAAGTCACATGACATATCACGTGATTTCCTTTGACCTTCCAATCTATCACATGATGTCCCACATGATCAATCCTGATGCCCAACTCCCGACACCTGCCTTTCCTCTTTGGTTCGCCAACACGCTTACCGAATTAGGCCGACTTCCTAATTGGATCGCCCACTTGCTTTCCTATTTGGGAAATACCCCTGTCAGAAATTCCAGAACTTGAACGACTGAAAGACACAGTGACCTGACCATGACATTAGAACAAGCTTCCCCTACCAGAATGACTTCAACTCCCAGAGACGTAAAAGGAAAAAGCCGATCTAAGGATTGGCGTATTCATTATCTACCCAAATCCAACGACACCTCCCCTGAAGCATTGAGCAATCTCAAATGTGTCAAGGATGGAGTCTGCAATATCACACATGCAAAGAATCCCAAGCCCAAGTCCTCCCAAAGCCGCCCCTAAGCCCCAGTATAGTCACATGGTAAAATCTACTCTCCAACCATGTGACCCTGGGAAACCATCACATGACCTGTCACATGTTCAATCATGTGACACCTCAACAACTTTGGGATCACGTGATATACGAGCACATGACCCTGGGAAAGTATCACATGACCTACCAAGGGATTGGTCATCAACACAATCACAAGTTACTCCATGATCACCTGATCGTACATGCTTCAGATGCGTGCCTAGTCCATTGATCGGCACATAGAAGACTGTGGGAACGATCAATGAATCAATGAATTAACAAACAAGTCACAAGACCTTGGAGTGCAGTAGAGTCGCTCACCTGCTACCTGTATTTGTACCTGCCCTAAAGTATGGGCCGCCCATTTGAGTATGTATGCCTGCCCTAAACATGTATGCACAGACCACCCTGTATTAGTATATAAGACCTGCAAAATTGAGCGAACAGTCCTTAGACTGTTCTTTTGTCTACCCCCCACAATTG
>Ga0307512_10000739_pt1 | contig 48411 bp, 46 predicted proteins | sample 14_EM_MG_FD_200267 | JGI IMG/M metagenome (GOLD analysis project Ga0307512, IMG submission 200267) | Populus trichocarpa ectomycorrhiza microbial communities from riparian zone in the Pacific Northwest, United States - 14_EM | ecosystem: Host-associated > Plants > Roots > Unclassified | place... | reverse complement strand
CCTTGAATATTAGAGAAAACTAAAAGAGGAGGCAAGCAAGTGAAAGAGCATCTTGTTAACTACATTTCATATATAAACAATATCCTGGTCAAAGTAAAACTCATGGAGTCAATTGAGCTCAAAGTTGAATAGATGTGGGAGCTGGGAGCGGGGGAGGTGGCTCTGGTGGGAGTATGGCTACGAGGTGCCCCGCTGGCGGCTTGTTGGGTGTGGGCATTGGACGCCCCCACGCCTAGCGCCCACACCTAACAAGCTTCTAGTGGGGCACCTTGCAAATCCTAGAAATTTTGTCAAAATTGCAAATTGCTCAACAACCACACAATGGAGAGAATATCAGAGACAGCAGTACAATAGACAACTCCAAGGCCTACATGTCAATCTAAAAATCAAGTCAAACCATCCAATTTTGAGTAAGATGAAAATCTGAGTGAGAGCCCATGAAGCTGGCAGATTTTTGCCCACTTTGTAACCTCCCCTGTTTCATCACCAATTGTAAATGGAATTCACTGGTAATACCATCAGAGTATATATGGTATGCTAGCTGACAATTAATATCAGTCTTGGCAGATTTGGGCTGGTGGTTGTTGAGATAGGTACTATTTTTGACTTGTTGAAGTGGAAGACTGTTGTGGTGGGAAAATCTATTTCTCACCACCACCGCTCACATTGGCAGGGGACCCGCGCGGTGGGCGGGGGGATGGTTCACGGAGATACACGGACAACAGAGGTGGACTGGGCGACGGGCAGTATACATATATGGAAGACTCCGGGGTAGATAGAGTATCACATCATCTTAGCATACTGTGGAACACACGCTCTATTACACCCAGCTCTTGGTTCCACGCACTTGCATCGAGTTTTTGTAGATCCACACAATTTGTGTGGTTCCTCATGGCCAGGTATCCCAGCATATCCTCTTACTCTCTGCCTATGCTCCTCAAGCCAGAACTGCTCTTTCTTACAGAATTCCATTGGATGGCATCAGAGGTATGGCGGAGTGTTGACAATAGGCTCGCTGCCCGCTAGCTCCACCATTTCACTACACTGTCTATAGTATTATAATTTAGGTAATTTTTGCCAAAGTGACATTTTATTGTCCCTAGAAACTGCCAAGCAGCACTCAAGTAGTCTTGTAGCATGCTAAAGAGATTCAGACAGCAAGAGCAATAAATTTCAACAACACATAGTGGAGGAATGATATGAGGTAGATAGCATTCGTTGTTTTCCAAAGCAGTCAACTCATAACTACAGCAATCCTTGGTGGAATTTGAAACTCTGTAGAGCTCAGTAGTTATATTGTATACAGATAAGTTCTGTATTATTATTGGTCACATACTGATAATGATTGTAAACTGGTTGGTTTCTATATTTGAATTATAAGCTATTACTCAATATATATGTACCTTACAGTCAGAATGAAAGGATTTATGGAATTGTATATAGCATGCATCAGCAAAATCTAAATTTCCTTCATTAAATCTATTTAGTTTATTGTATCCACAAACTCAAAAAAATGAAATTGAGGTTTCCCTGAAATAAGGCATTGCTTTAATGTTCCAGAGTGTTCATTGAGTTGTCGCAATGCAGTTTTCAAGCGTCACGACGAATGTACCCACTTTCGCAAATGTGACAACTAGCACTTGATGAATGGTTCTCACTTCCTTTGGCAATATCCCAAATCATCTCTCACCATACTACTATGTTGCCCAATTCAATTTGCCCTCGCGATGATGATAGTAATTACTCCATACGTTTAATGAAGCGTGTAGTTCTTCTTTTTACAGACCCTCAGGGCTTAATTTGACCAATGATAGTTACCATGCAGAAGTGGTTTACAATATTTAATTTGTTGATACAAGATGGTTCAGTACCTTCCAGTTGTTCAACTGTTGTGGGAGGGTAATGCATCATTGCAATTATGATGTCACGCGTTTGAGATCAGACTTCAGTGAACCATCAGCTCTATTACATTTACTACTATTATGATGTATCAACGAAACTTAGAATAAAATAGGATACAAAGGAAATTGTATATCCCATCACTGATACAATTCCTAACCTCCGAGCGATATCGCACGCTGTACAATCGTACTTCCATCGACTAATCCCATATTCTCAACACTGGATAGGTTGGTGATGTTGTTGCTGTTGCTGTTGGTGTTGCTGCAGGGGATGGGCTGGCTGCTGCTAGCAATGGGGACCTGCCCATAGGCAGAACAGCTGAGAATAGCATGCTAGCTTCAGTAGCAGCAATAAAGCTGCTGAGACAATCAAAAGAATTGTCGGGCTGCTCTATCAGCTCCTCTGGGATGCAATTAAGGATGTCCTCATCAAAGCTGCCATGATCGTTGTGAGGTTGTGCCATTGCTGGGTCCATACCAGTTGAGTGGATCCTTCAGTGAATCATGGTGCGGATATTTTCTATCTTCTTAGCTTGAACCTCTGGTGAGGAAGAAATAAAATCCACATTGAGACAACGAAACACATCTGTGCATGCAGTATTCATCGCATGATCAATGTTTCTTGTATCGCACTTACATTGTGCTCCACCTCCTGGACCAAACTGTGGTGGGACCCTATACTCGTCTGTTTTCCAGGCCGACAGTCAATGGTGGATGGCGGTCACGGCGAGGGCAATGAATGTTTGGTTGATTTTATCAATCAATGATCCATGTTTCATTCCCATTTGTCATATGCCATAGAAGTATGTCCGGTGAATAAGATTGACAATTTCAGTCACTGCAAATCGATACTTGTACTCATAAATTGATCATCAAGTCAACGATGAAACTACAAAGGATGTTTGACTGTACCTCATGAATGTTTGTGGGGCATATTGACCTGTCCTTGGCCAATGGCCAGGCAACCGTGTTCTGGATCTCTGTAGGCGACTTTGTTTCAAATCCGTAAAGGCAGTCGATTGAAGTCTTGCAGCGGTATACCATTGCTGCGCGGGAGCAAGTGACCTTTGTGAGAGCCTGATGCACAATGTCAGCGACGAAAGAAAGCATTGGGATGATTCATTTACCACTGAAATGTAGCCATGTGGAGGGTTTGAGATTTTCTGGGCAGGAACAATCCTGGTGATTTCCTCATACCACCAACTATGAATCTGGGCAGTCTTCACCCCATTTGCGGCAAAGGGATTCACAAACATCATATAATTAACAGCAATAGGCTTCACACTGGCCATGCCCATCGCCAGAATGCCTGAAAGAGTTGCCTGGGCTTTGAATTCTGCACCGACGATGAGGCCTGTCAAGTCGTCACCACAGGGCTCATATCGCCACAGATTTCCAGCTTTCCATGCATCCAATTGCTCACTGGCTTCGTATGAATCCTTCCTCTAGTTAATCTATACAATAGCAGGCAAATTCGATTGTTTAAATGCTTAATCAAATACCTTATTGGATGCCAGTGGTGCAGGCTCGAGTTGATCTACATCCTCCAACACACTATAGGCCTCCCAATGCTTAGCATGCAGGGGTTGAGCCGATGGAATAGTTATTTGAGTTGCCGCGACTCGTATTCGAAGTGTTGACATGAAGGAATCTCTTGATGGCCGCTTGCCAATTGCTCTGCAGGATGGTCACCAAAGAGGCTCATCATCGAATTCAGAATTGTCATCTCGATGATAGTTGCAATTGTCGAGTATCGTGCTAAGATCATCTCTGAGATCCTCGTTGTGGACAGATAGTCCATTACTCCTGGTGCTGGAAAAAATCGGAGCAGGTGGAGAAGTGTGGGGCCGCCCAGTCATGATTTAAAAAGGCGGCAAGTGATATGTATGAAACAATTACAAGAGTGACCAAAGGAAATGTGAATGAATGTGTAGTAAATGAATCAAAGCATGGTGTAAAGGAAAGAAAGTGTTGACATGATTAAAAGCATCGTTGTGATGCGTCTTTTTATCCTGTCGACGATTCTAGGATATTCGCTTGTCCCGCCACCCATGCTTCCAACTCCTTGGATGGATGGGAACTTGGAACAAAGATTGGCAGGTGACAAGTGTGCCACAGGGTTGTTGTTTGGCTTCCTCTGACAAAAATCATTATTGCAATGAGCTAAAAAGCGTTCGCGTTTCACTAATCATTTGGGCTGACTTCTGCTGCGTAATGATACCGCACTACCAATTTCTTGATAGCCATACATGGAGTCCTATTGCTGCCACTATGCCTTTCCCAAAAACAAAAGTCTCAATGATTAATCCCAACATCATGAACTCTCAATACAGCCCTTCATCCATGACTATGACTAATGTAATAATAAAATAAACAAAACACCAAAAAGCAACCCAAAACGTCACAAACAAACTTCAAATTATCACCCATCCGTCCACCCTCCAAAGTGCCAGAAAAATACACACCCACAATGCTAATCCTTGAACAACCGTCTGGCCTGTGCATTCTATCCTCACATTGACTAATTTGCAGCTGGGAGGCTGTTTGTACACTTTCTATTGGACAAAGAGCCCGCAGCGGGAAGATTCACAATGTAATTGTGCTCACATAGCCAAGCCACCTCCTCATCAACAACAATGCTTTGCTTCTAATTGGCAAAGAGACCAAGATCACGGTTTCGGATGACTTCAAGGGATCGCTGCTGTCTGACAAACCTCCTTTGAAGCATTCTTTCGAACTTTTGGAAGCCTGATTTCGTCCTCAGGAAGATGCTTGGATTTGGGCACCATGTCTCCGCATCATCATCCAATTCATTCCTGATATCGTCGATCATATCCTCGGATGGAGGTGGCCAGATGTCATCCAGATGAAGGTAGCTGCGGCCACCATGCATAGTCATCGGGGCACCAGATGTACTCTCGGCTTGTTGGCCACGATAAATGACCCAAAACACCATTGGGTTGATTAATTGCATCCCCTCCTCTATCCATCCGGCAGCAGTATTGGTATCGAAGATTGGGTTAACGTCATGGGCATGCGGCCTGCCATCTCCATTAGGCTCCTCCTGGCAGCCACAAAGTTCTCGGATTTTCCAACTGAGGTCTGGCAGACCGGTGATTGCAGCATGCACAATTCACAAAATGGTTGTATTGACCCTTGATGTTAGTATCGGACGTATTGATTCATCATCCCTAGGCCAGTGCCATCAGAATAGCTGAGCATTGTTTCCACCCACCCTCTTCTCAGTAATATCGGAATCCACATAGGGGATGGTAAAGCTAAATGGCTTGATAAGGAAATTGGTTGAGGCATCGTGACATGCCTTTATCAGCGATGACCGGTGACCTGAGGTATCTTCGTTGTCGTCTGCTGTATCTACACATGATCAGGCAGAGCAAAAGAAGCATCGGGGCAGTGATATACATACCAACGTGCAAGAATTTCCGCTTCCTAGTCATGGTTTCGTCGATCCTATTCTTCCTTCGGCAAAGGCCAACCGCTGCGATATTGCCCAGAGCTGCCTGGAGTCTCTGCCAACTGATGTTATTCTTGTCTGCCATGTACCATTTCCAAAGCAGCCTGTTAGACGCCAGACCACTGATTCCAGTAGCGCAATTGTCGATATGGAGATCCCAATGCTTGGGGGCAGCGCGTTGCTTGGTGCTGTTTCTCATGGAGTGGGCAATCTCCCAGACGTGCACCCTCACTTTATTATCTTTCCATTGTGTTGTCAAGCCACCCTTCTCCTGCCAAATCCCCATGGTTGCTGCTGCCCATTGGCTGACTCCAACACAGGAGTTCTCGGCCCAGAGACGGACTTGTAGAGTCGGCGTCTGGATAGTATTAGCATCTGCAACAACTGACTTTGGCAAGCAGATGGCATCACATTACATTTTAGGTTCTCAACGGTGGTCGATGATTGAGTGGTGGCTATCAAATGCTCCGTACGGTAAATAAGCGTTGGGAGTGTTGAATATATTTGCAAGAGTCATGTGATGCGGTAGCAGAGGTGAGCAGTGCGTGTCGACGGTTCTGGAGATTGTATGTAAGGTGGGCAGGCAAGGCGAATATATAAATGGGCTTGGAGGGGTTTTCTTGATCTGGCAACATCATCTTGGCTGATATTCAGGTAGGAAATAATTTGCTTAGCATTATCTAAGTGCCCTGATTTGTAGACTGAACACTTAATTTCCTCAGAAAGACAACTCAAAGCAGGCTCTGCAGTCATATCTCACTTGTTTGTCCTCGCTCTAGTTCGTGTACCCCATAGTGACATCGCTGGGTCGGTATCTAATGAGAATGCATGGTTCATGTAAGGTACAAACTTCACAAAAAGTGACAACCATAAATCAGGCAATGGGCATAGGCGGGTTGTATGAGGGTGCAAAAGAATTGCAACAATGAGCTGAATTCAGACGCGGTATGCTTTGCGGGATTCAAGCGATGGTGAAAATGAGAGAGGAATTGAACACTTCGGGAATGTGTGAACGCGGGTGAGAGAGATTCTACGAGAGTGGTAGGAACCGTTTCTGGAAAAAGCAAATGGAGGTGCGGCTTTTTCCGAGGCCTAGCTGGTGTGCGATGGTAAGAGTAGCTAAACAACTGTTGAGAGACTTCTTAACGTTGTTGGGACTTTTCATTTTGCTAACGAAAGATCGATATTCGTCAACAGTGTCCTTACTGCTGTAAGATGTACTCCTACATCGGTGCTTACACCACCCACCTCCATCGCAACCACAAATACAGGATAGTATATGTATCAGCCAACCAACTGCCAGATGATGGTTTTGCAATCAAGCACGATTGTATTCTACTTCCATTCATTCATGAACTGCATCATGATCCTTTAGTTCACTATTCCGACAATGATTCTGGTGCTACAGAATCCGATCGTAAAAACGTGTGCATATATCTGGAGCAACCTCTAGTTGGGACACGTACTTATGGTAGTCCACACTTGGGCAGCTGTCAAGCCGGCAAGCCAAATAGTAACAAGTATTTCAATATCATTGAGTATGAAATAGATCAATTGTCATGCTTTTCTTGCGAGGAGCAGTATTGACTAATGCACTGGTGTGTCAAGTACAACTTGAGCACAGCTGCTATCAACAAGCTGTTCAGGAACCCTACAATGGCAACCGTCTGCAACTTCACTTCGTCCGACACTGTATTGAAAACGTTGAATGAAATGTCCTACGTGATGGGCATTGACTCTTGGAGATTGGGTAAAGCGTGTTACAACAGTTTGGCCGATCCAAACAACCTTCGCGACGATGATTACACATGGTTCTTTTACCACAATGCTGTTGAATGCATTGAGTTCCTCATGCAACAGCCTGTGCTCAGGGAACATATGTCGTATGCTCTAGCAAAGGATTTCAATGATGCTGAGGAATGTATCTACTCAGTGGTGGAATCAAGCGACTGGTGGTGGAATGAACAGGTACCTTAGTTGAATTTCATCATAGCTATGATGATATTGACCGCTTCGATGGCTACAGTGGCCGCTTGGAGCTATGATTGTCCCAGTATTCAGCAGTTCAGACCAGACGCATCTTACAAACAATTCGGGTGACAAGATGGAAGGGCCAGTATTATAGAGTCTCCGAAACATCGACTTGACAATTGAATCAAAGCCTTTGAATCTTGCAAGCATTGGTGTTGCCCTTCTTCCTGTTCCTCCGAAACATCACTGTAAAGAACATGGAAAAACAACTGTCATGAAGGAACAACAAATCCACAATTGAGAGGTTTGAAGAATGGTCTTTGACCTGATTTCTCGCCCTCTCGATGCACTTTTCAACACTGGAAAGCTTATGCTTTGTGCCGACGGTTGGATGCGGCATTGGTATCCTGTCATCTGTGCATGTACGGCTGGCTACTTCAAAAACATTCACTTGAACTCGATCAAGCATCCCCATTGCCCTGTGTGCAGTGCACCAAAATCGTCGTTTGGAGAGGGGAATTCATCATTGTGGTGATTGAGAGACAATCGGTAATACATCTGAAAGATGACACTCGTGACTCAGGGAGATGAGACGGAGAACTGGGAAGCGAGAGAATATCTGGATGATCAAGAGGTTGGACCCTCAGAAGGCATCTTCTGGAATCTGATATGAATCTCCCGGACGACTATGATCGTACCCAATATCCTTCGTACCGTCTATCCAAGTATGCTGAAGCATTTGATGGAGTGGGTAACGTCCTTCCTCGAATAACATTCCAGGATCAACAAATTCCACCAGCTCTGGGCTATGATGCCTCCGGATCCTGGCTTCGATCGATTCAACAAGCCATATAGCCAGGTGACTTGTGTTGGCAATGGGTGGGGACCATCACTTCCAGTCCTGGTATGGGTCGCAACTGAAGTGTCGTCAAATTGGCGGTCCGGGTCATCAATACACCCGAACTGTCAATTGCGGTCCAGCTTGGTGGAAATCTCACAACCCGTCTGAATTGGGCGGGTTGTCAGCGGGTTGTCCAGCGGGTCCAACTGTATATTCTTATAATGCTCTCGTTTTTGCTGTTTCAGAATTGTAATTTATCAAAATCGTTTAATCAACATTGAGTAATCACTTCATGCATGTTTTGCAGATTGCAATATCGATTATTTTGGAATCTGTGGTTTTTATTTTATATTTTGTATTTTTGCCTATTAAGGCAGTCAATAGTTCTGTTGTGTGCTCAAATTTCTGTGCGATGCCTTGATCACCCAAGATGCAAGACCAAAAATCATCGACGCTCGGTTGATGCACATTTTCAGGATGTGGCGGGGCATGTACCACATTGGTTTTTGCCGCTAAAGGCGGCCAATACCTTATTTATGGATGGCTGCAACCAGTCGCCACTTAGATAACCCAAGATGCAAAGCCAAAAATTGTTGACACTCTGTTGATGCTCATTTTCAGAATGGGGCAGTCACTGTGTCACTTTGTGTTTTGCCTATAAAGACTGCCAATGCGTTGGTTATGCATAACAGCGACCAAGTCAATTTTCAATTACCTTACGTACAAGACCAAAATTCGTTGATGTTGCATTGTTGCTCATTTTCAGAGTGGGGTAGTGACCGTGTCGCTTTCTCTTTTGTTTATAATGGTTGCCAATACATTCATTATGTATAACCACTATGAAATCACATTTCAATTAGCTGATGTATAAGACTATAAATCATTGAATATCCATTGACGCTCATTTTCATGATGGGGTGACGAAGATATCATGCACTGTTTTGCATGAAACGGCTGCCATTATGTTGTATATGAATTATTGCCAGAATTCACCACTTAGATAACGCAAGATGCGAAGCCAAAAATCATTGACGCTCCATTGATGCTCATTTTCCGAATTGGGCAGTGACCGTGTCGCTTTCTATTTTGCCGACAAAGGCTTCCAATATGTCTGCTATTCATACCAGGGACCAATTCTCTTTTCAATTACCTTACTTCCAAGACCAGAAATCATTGATGCTCCATTGACGCTCATTTTGATGTATTGTGTAGTAAAAATCTGCCATGATGACTGACTGTATGCATATGGATTTGTGCCTATTGGTTGCTGTTCTGCCTGATTGCGACTCGGCTCTTTTACATAGCTGAGCGCAGTAATATTCTTGAATGGGTCACTCTCATACTCCTACAATTTAAATACCTTGCTGAATGATTCATTTTGTCTGCTATATCTCTGTATATCAATCAATATTCACATGCGACTGCTCACTATTCTCCCATAATATTACTCTAAGTGAAATTCTCTGTCAAGCAACATATAGAACCTGGTGAAAATATATAGACCCATTCTGTCCTACCTTTTCTTGTTTCCTTTATTCCACCTTGTTTCCATTGCTTTGCCCATCATGAACACTTTTTCAGCCATTTTCATTGACCTCTGTGTTGGCCAAATCAATCCGGGAATGTTTGGTGCGGCACTCCCAATGTGAGGCACTGGGCGTTCCGGATCTTCGATGCCATTGTCCAGATCTACTTCGGATTCGCCATCTGCCTTTTAGTCATCTTCGCCCTCATTTGGATTACCCAAGTCACCATTCCAGTTGAGACAATTTTCGGTGTCTGAAATGCTTTCATGTGCACTATCCTCATCACTTCCAGCTGGATGACGGTTGATTCTCTTGATTCAGTGGACATTCAATACTTGTGTTTGTCCTCCAGGGAGGTCCTTTGCGGACAAAGCTGGTGGCAAAGGTGATCTTTCCAACAATTTAAATGCAGCCGCACCATCATGTTGAAAGTTTGACCAGGATGCTATGATGATCTCTTCAGTATCTGAAATGTATCCTACAGCTGTCATTTGCTTGTTTTGAGTGTGAGATTCCTTCTGTGTGGCACATAGGTTACGGCTGCCCTGCCACATCTCCAAAATGTCGTAGTCCTTGGCCATTCTGTGCAATTTGATTTCCTCCACCTCTTTCTTCAATTCCAAGTCGTTTTCAGTTTCTGTGGTATACAATTAGGGGTCATCGCCTGGCAATAATCTGTTCTTGGCTTGAACAAACTTCCTTCCTATGACTGTTTAGCGAAAGGTCTCGCCGGTAGTTTTTGCCAACCTTCAGCAGATGGCGTCCCGCACGAGGGAAACACTGGCCTCCACTCCCAAATGATGCGGTATGATAGAGATTATGTTGTGTGCCTCATTGGCGAGATTGGAGCACTTTGCGTGCATTTCCGCATGTTGATGCCACCACTTGGTGATATCTGGTAACCAAAATGTACTGCTAATCTGCATGGGGTCGGAGTGGTAATCATTAAGATTTGGATTAACTTGCCCTCAGTTCTTTGGTGATTCAGGCGGTGAATTCGAATAGAGCCTTGCGGCTGTTACTGAGGGTGCTGTGCGATTGCTTCATCCAGGTGTCATTTCAGCCACATTGTTAGGCGTTAAGTATTCTTCATCAGCACTGCGCAAATCATATGCATCAACAGATGGTGGACCAAATCCAGAAGCTGTTGCTGAGGGGCAGGAATTGTTGCTTGGTATTTGTTCGGGTTTAATGACTGACAATTGTCTATGTTTGGCACAGTATTTGTTTTCCACATATTTCAGAAATGCCTCTTGGTATTGGGTAGTATAAGAAGTCTCATCCTTAGGATTAATATCCATTGCCTTGTCCCAGTTCCTAAATGATCGCTACTTCTGGAAATGATCGAGAATATTTGCTGAAATGAGAAGGATACCAGTTGATGGGGTAACTTCAGGATAATTTTTGGACAGCTTCTGTCGAGCAAACTTCACTGGGAAGTATTAGTCTTCATTCCATTGAGTCTTCTTCCTAGTCAACGCTCGCATAACACCATCCCTATGATCGAACATGTCATTGTAGACAGTGAGAACATGAGGCAGAGTAACGGTATGCCGTTTCAACATCCACACGGCCCAGTATCGGAATGGCCTTAAAACTTCCATGATGTACTTGAGAATAGTGCATGCATCATGTGTTGTTGAGAGTGGCCAGTAATCATGATATATTGGATATGTGAGCCTGTCGCAGGTAGTGTTAGCAACGGGTCTGGGTAACCCGCCAGCGGTCCGGGTTTGGACCAGAAAAACAGTTCGGTTTGGTTCCAGAACTGTCCAAAAACCTGACCCGCTGCTTCTTGGCGGTCCAAACCCGGCCCCGTACCCGTCGATCTGCGGGTTGCACCGGGTTTGGCTAGACCCGTCGGGTCCGATCTCTGGTTTTGCATTTAGGGTTGTTCTATTTATGGTTGCATTCAGATATCTTACTGTTAATCGTAAAATATTAACAATAGTATGTCGATGTTCGTTTTGGATGAACTGGCCGCCTTTGTGATCAAAATATGTACACAAAAGTTCCCTGCCCCATCCTGGAAATGAGCATGAACGGAGCATCAACGATTTTAGGTCTTGCATCCTGGGTAATCAGACCGGGCATTGGTTGCAGCTAGTCATCACTGAGGTATTGGCCTCCTTTATAGGCAAAAGCAGAAGCAACATGCTCCCTGCCCCATCGTGAAAATGAGCGTCAACTGAGCGTCAACGATTTCAGGTCTCGCATCTTGGGTAATATAAGTGGCGCATGATTGCAAACCTCTATTAAGGAGGAATTGGCAGCCTCTCTAGGCAGATAAGCAAGCGACATTCCCGCGACAGCCTCCCGGACAGTTACAACTAATTTCATGTACCAGGACGCAACGAAGAGTTCATGACCGTTTTAGCCTAGAAAACTGTCAGAACATCGTATGTACACAATGACAAATGCATCACCATTTGATTACCAATGATGAAAGGCCAAAAATCGTTGACGCTCTGTTGACACCCATTTTCATGAAGGGGCACGGAGCGTGTCGCTATCTTTTTTCCCTATAAAGGTGCCCAATATGTTGATAATATATAGGAATGACAATATCGATTTTGACTTACCCGACTTACAAGACTAAAAATCGTTGACGCTCTGTTGACGCTCAACTTCGCAATGGGGCAGGGAGCGTGAGGCTCCCTCTTTTGCCTATAGAGCCAGCCAATACTGCATTTATGAATGGTCTCAGCTGTTCGCCAAGCAGATTACCAATGATGCAAGACCAAAAATTGTTGACGCTTCGTTGACGCTCATTTTGCCATCGGCGTATCCACAATATGTTATCATTTATTTTGGCGTAATATATCATTAATGGTGTTTTGGCAGCCTTTGTACCATCTTCATATACTTTCTCCTTCATCAAAACATTGTTCTTTAATAATACATATAAATATATCCTTTAAAATATACTTTAAAGTGGCCGCTAATTGTGGATAATAATACACTCAACAATCTGATTTCATTTGATCAATGCTCATCTTCACTGTCAGGTTTGCTCAATTGGCTGCTGTCGTCTGCAAAATGGATGTCAGCTGCATTACCACGCAGCAGATAGTGTACTAACCAGTGGATGTTTCTTCATCAGTCAGCAAATCTGGATCAAAATCTTTATCATCCTTGCGATCCTTGGCATATGCATCACGATTGAAAAATTCAGCAATGGGAAGAGGAGTATGTATATACACATATCTGGGTGGCACACCGTCCATTTCGGATAAGTGCGCTGCCTCATTGTTACTGGGTGGAACAGGTGGCGTTTCGGGCGGATGTGGCATTGGTTCTGGTGTCGGCTGTCTGAGTCGCTCTGGTGGAGGTGCACCTGTGCCTTTGCGTCTCCAGCGTGTCTGGAGATTCTGTGCTGTGCCATTTTGGCAAGGAAGGCAGCCGTCCGTCTGATTTTCCCAAATCATAGACGGGTGTCATTCCATCGCAGCCTGTACATTTTTATCCCCAGGAAACCCAACTCCCCGCTTCATCTCTTCTCAGACTTCCACGCGAGGTTTCTCGATTAGGAATTGCGTTTCCTCTATTGCGGCGCGCGAAAACCCCCCTTTGGCCATTTTGGCCATATTCAAAGCCTGGCGCATGTCAGACTGTTCTAGCTGTACCCGACCTCCTTGCCTTGCCATAGTTGCAAACATGTTGACAACCTACAAGGAAAGTAGTTGCCGCATCTACATATTAGATTCGGCCATTACCTCAACCATATACACCTCAGTAGCATCCTCTCATGTGGTTAAAGCCTGTTTGGTCCACCCTCGGAGATTCTTATCACTAAATTCGTCCTCGAAAATCCTAGAGCTGACAACATCATGATGTCCGATTTCGCGGACTGTGGGAACAAATGCCTTGGTCGACCATGGAGGTTCCCCATTATGGGCGGCTAGCAATTGGTCACGCAGCTCTCTACGTACCCCAGCTGAATGTTATATCATTAGTTGACAGTCGTCTAGCTCGATTCGACTATAGTCACATCCGATCGCATGCTGCTTCTTGTTCTTGCTGCTTCCGGTTTTACGGACAATTTTCAACTGTGCATCCAGGGTCATGTTTTCGGTGGCTGAATTTGTAGCGTCGCGGTGAGCTAAGTGGTGTCTGCATTGTAGTTGGGTCTCAGCAGGCGGTGTATCGGAAGAAGCGCTCGTCGTTCTGCTCGATTCTGTTCCATGCTCAACTTGCTGAGGTGTTTGTGGAGGCATGATTTGCTGCGGTGGAAGTGAAGAGATGATGATAACGAGAAGAAGTGGGAAGTCCTGAAGAAGAAGATAACGAAAAGAAGTGGGAAGTCCTGAGGAATATATAGTTAGCTTTAAGTCAGAATGGCAAGCGTAACAGCCAACTTGCTCGGTCTACACAAGATGAATCCTGTTGCGCATAGCTGCCGGTTGCACGGGTTGCCAACCGTCCTGCGATTTGCACAAAGTCGGTCTGATGTTGTGTGTTTGTTTACAGGAATAAATCACGGTGAACGACTGTTGAAATCTCGTGTTTGTGTGATAAAAACGGTACATTCTTTGTCAGACTGGAAGTCTGCTGATGTTCGTCTCACGAAATCCCTGGGATCTCACGTGATACACACGCTAAACATCATGTCATGATGTATGGTTAGCATTGCTATTCCCAATGTTGTGACGGTCAAAACGCAGATTTTGGGTTGTTCAAGTCGATTAAGAGTAACAACCTCAACATACAAGACGCATCTTGCCTCTACGTGGTCCATATCTTGCAACATCCAACATCTCGTCCATCAACAAAGTCAACTCATGATACAATGGTCAATGTTCCGAAGATGAACCTTTCGCCACTACCGGCAGGCAAATACGGCAAATCAACAAAGCATTCCACACGACGACGTCATAAATCGGATCAGGGCAAAAGCGGCTTTGAAGCAGAACCTGTCCGAGCCGATGGAGCGTTGCTTAGCTTGCAATCCAGAAAGAAGCTTGCGGTGGGGAAACGACGGGAAATGCACTTCATAAGTAACGAAGACAAGGAGAAATGGATCAAGGATTATGTGGAAAGAGAGACCGCTGTGGCAAGAAAGCGAGTTGAAGATGCAGAGACAGCAATTAAATAAAAGCAGGATGATATGAGAAATGCTGAAAAGGGGGGATTGACAACCACCAAGCCTGAAACAACATTTGAGGAGATGTTGAACGCCTTTTGAGATAGTCTGAGCGATCTTGCAAGATCCGACGATGGGGAGGATGGGGAAGACGAGGATGATGATGAAGCAGATTCTGCAGGGAGCAAGCTTAGCGAAGATGACGAACCCTGGTGGGTGTTGGTCACAATCTCTAATACGGTACAGTATCGCATGGAGCATTTTCGGCAGAAGCAGATGAAGCTTGAAGAATTGACACAACCAGGCTGGGGAGATGCGGCTGACTACTTCCGTGAGAGGGATAAGAAGTATGGGACGACTGAATTGAACGTTCCAGCTGTCGTTCAACCTCAAACAGCAGATGATGCAGCGTCATCTGTGCCGATGACATTTAGTGAGCCTCTGGAGACTCTTGATAGTGTCCCCAGAAAATTGCAAATGCCACAAGTGACTTCTTGACCAGGGAGTAGTCATATGAGGCTAGGTTCGCAGAAATCGCAGACACACGAATGTACTCCGTCCCTCCCGCCCGCCCCAATGCCCAATCAGTCACACATTCAGCAATCCAAGCATGTGGAACCCGTGTGCTTTAACCCCTGCATATTGTGTCCCAAGCTAATTAGCATATAGAAATGGGATTCCGACAAGGACGTGGTGACGGCTCCTGCGTTGCCAGAAGAATGAATAGGCAATTTGGCATCCGTGACGATGTATCAATTTGAAATGCAATACCTGTACTTAGTTTGCTACGTGTCAGCTTTTAAATGATTTCAGTGACCAAATTGTGAGACATGATAATTCGTCAATGCATGTTCAAGGGTCGGATGGACCATTCCAATGTAATAGACATCAAATCTCGTTGATTGACGACCAATGAACGTGATATCGTCCTACCCGTCACTATTAAGTGAGACAATTACAACTAAATTACAGATGAAAATGACTAACAAAATTCAAGTCAGTGATATCATCCGAGTGATAGATGCAGCGGTCAAAGCGCAATATGAAGTGGAATGACTGATGACCGTCATGCTGCATACAATCATGGATCCCACTGCATAACTCACTGCACAGATCTGGTGCACATAGTCGAGATGTTGAAAATTGCTTATGTTTGGTCATGGATATTGCGGAGAATGAGCTGGATGAGGATAGGTGAGGAAGTCAGGCTAAATATATCAAAAACTAGTGTACAGATTTATATGCGCTTAATTGCCGGCCGAAAGCGCTGGCATGCGATGGGCCAACGTCATTTATCACTCAGATAATGTTTCTAGTGGTGGATCAGAAATTGAGAGGCTTGGAAGCATTTGGATGCAAATGTTTATACATAGAAATGATTTATTGGCTGCCAATGACGACTATATGCATTTTTACATACAATTGTTGAGCACCCACTGACTGTCAGTGTGTCGTTGAGTTGAGCGTCAACGGAGCGTCAACGATTTTTAGTCTTACATTTTCGGCAAACAAACAGCAGCATAGTCACATCCTTCCAAAGTGATTGTATTGGCGGTTTTTATAGTCGAAAAGGATAGTGACACGCTCGTTGACCAATCCTGGAAATGAGCGTCAACGATGCGTCAACGATTTTTGGTCTCGTGAGTCTGATAATCAAACACACGACATGGTTGCTGTAACACATAATCAAAGTATTGGCCGCCTTTAAGTCCAAAAATGCTAGCGTCGATATTGCTACTATCTCTTAAAAATGAGTGTCAAAGGAGCGTCAACAATTTTTGTTCTTGCATCTTGGATAATGAATCAGCTGTGTAACGATATTAAGCTATAATCGAAGTTTTGGCCGCCTTCATGGGAAAGAATGGCATTGACGATATCGGTTCCACCTCCTAAAAATGTGCGTCAATGGAGCATCAACGATTTTTGGTCTTGCATCATGGACACTCAAAGTGCTGTGCATTGACATAAACCCATAATCAATGTATCGGCTGCCTTTATGGGCAAAAATGCTAGTGATGATATCGTTACCACCTCCTGAAAATGAGCGTCAACGAAGCATCAACAATTTTTGGTCTTCCATCTTGGACAATCTGAGGGCTACGGAAAGGCGTTAACCCATAATCAACTTTTCGGCTACCTATACAGGCAAAGACGCTACTGACGATATCACAACCACCTCCTACCATTGAGCGCCCACCGAGCGTCAACTACCTTTGTTGGGACTTAGTAAGCTACACAGCAATGAACTGCATCGCATTGTTACAGAATTGAGTTTTACGCAGTCAGTCTTTTCAATATGTCCTTGTATACAACTTCACAAATATGCATCCAATGTCTCACAGATCTGGTTTTTTTGCTTGTAGCTGTAGAGTCAATATTTAAGAACCTGCAGTCTGCTTGACTGTATCGTTACCTTCGGCAGTCTTTCGAGTCGAATTACCCAGATGTTTAATACTTATGGCCATGTCTGATTCAAAATCTTCAAACACCTTATTGGTCGAGGTTTTGATCTTTTCCAAAAATAAGCATGACTTTGTTCGTGATTTGAGCGACCTTACTTTACAAATCATCTTCGATGCTTGGTGGGCTTCAATGAATGTAGGCTCAAAGCGGCCTATTGCTCGGAATAATTCTAGCCATGCCCTGTCGTGGCGTTTCTATTTACACTGCGGAATTGAGGAGACCGGCAGCCTTGGCATTATATGTATTGTTTGTCATCAAGTTCTATACCATCCAACAGCACATGGGACCAGCTCAATGGGGAAACATTTGGTGGCAAAAGCTCACATCGCAAAGTTAAATGAATTAACAGAGTCACAGGTTGCAGAATTGACTGGTTCGATGGTTGATGAAACAGCTTTGGCCATCCTGAAGAGGCAAGGAAGTGGAGGAATCACAATAGTATGTTCACAGAGGAAGATCATATTTGACATCCAGGTTGATCCATATTGACCGAAATGACAGAGAAAATGTTCTAAACTGGCAGCTAAGGACGTTGAAACCTCCGCATTTCACCAAGACACGTGCAATCACTACCTCATGTTAGGATTTGTTTGGGCTCATATTCCATGGAATGCTTTATCTAATCCAGAGCTACGACAGTCATATAAGGCATTACGCGATGACCTAATGCTGCTGTCCGCTACGACTGTAAGCAACATTTGCCGGAGGGATTACGCACTGACCGTGGATGCAATTAAGAAGCAACTGCTGTCATGTAATAAAGTTAATTCAGCTTTGGACGGATGGACATCTCGGAACAAACTAGCCATAACGTTAGTAATTGCTTACTATATGGATTGAAACTGGGCATTGCATGAAGTTCAACTTGCTTTCGATGAGGTTGATTGCCTGTTCTTTTCCCCTTTCGAAAGCAAATTATGGATGATAGGTAAAGGGCCAACATACTGGAGCAAGGCTAGCTGTACATTTAAAGGACATGCTTGATTGTTTTGAGCTTACTGATGGCGGTTTGCTTGGTATTGCAACTGATAATGCTTCCTCAAACTACTCGATGACACGCGAGCTGCAATCAACACTCGAGGCCTCTGCAATCCAGTGGCCTGCTCTGAGGAACCACATACCATGCATGGCGCATGTCATACAGCTGGCTTTAGGTGCATTCATGAGCAGTCTCAGTGTAAAAGGCCGCACCAAGTCTTGGGAAGCCCATGAGCGCGATCAGCAATTCGAAGAGAATGAGAGCATAGACATTGGGAAAAGTCAAAGACTTCGGAAAGAAGGCAATGCTAGAATCAATAAGGTGTCGGCCATCAAACCAGGTTTAGCCAAGATAATTGAGAAAGTGTGTATTTCATGATATTTTGGAAGTCCTGAAATTGACCTTCATATAGCAGAGAATGCTTGCTGTATTGATTACGCTGACAGCTGGTCATTGAAACGAGTTCATTGACTGTCAAAAAGCCAAAGTTCGCATCGCGGTACTACGGATTATGGATGTGAAGACACCTTAGAACTCGACACAGGAGTTGCTCGAGCCTGCCTACCGATTACGGGAATTCACATGTGAGTGGCTCTAAAATCCAAAATCCAATGATTACCGGCCACTTTTCACAACTCAAGATGAGTGGACCATTGTGAAGTATGTCGTGGATTGACGCCATTTCGATATTGGATCCTGTCGATGTCAAAGAGGCATACAGTTTCATTGCATCATGTGATCACAGTGTACAACGACATGTTCCATCACACGGACAGCGTGATGCGAGCTTTGGCCAAGAACAAGACTCCATGGAAGGAAGACTTGTTCTTCGCTGTGAAGTTAGTTCGACAGAAGCTGTCAAAATAATATGCTGATGTGACTCCAACAACGGGCATGCTGCTCATTTCTTCCCATATCCTCGATCCTTTTCAGAAGTTGCGATTGTTTAGAAAGTGGGACAAGGGAGTGGATATCAATCCTGAGGACGAGACATCCTATACTGCCTAATACTAAGAGGCCTTTCTGAAGTATGTTGAGAATGAATAGTGTGCCAAACATCGACGTGTGCCGGTCAATAAGCACAAAAGCGTACCGAGCTGCAATCTCATCCCCTCTGCAACGGCTTCAGGATCCTGTCAATCATCCTTTGATCCATATGATTTGTCAAGCGATGATGAAGAATGCTTAATGCCTAACATTGTGGCTGAGACGACACCCTGACGTAGCGATTGCGCAGCACGTCAATTGACCGCTGCAAGGCTCTTTTTGAATTCGCTGCCTGGAGCACGAAGGAACTGGTGGCAGAGTGATGCAAATCTCAATGATTACCACTCCGACCCTGCGGAGATTAGCAGTACATTTTTGTTACCAGACATAACCGACTGGTGGCATCAACAGGAGGAAACGCACTCAACGTACACCAATCTTTCCAATGTGGCGCGCGACATCTCGTCTGTCATACCACACGGTGTCAGAGCGGAGGCCAGTTTTTACCTTGGCCGAGATGTTATCGGCGGGAGGCAGTCATGAACCACTGCCGAGACCTTTTGCGAAAAAGTCGTTGTAACGCAGTTTGCTCGAGCCAATAACGGGATTTTGGCATGCCCTGACCTAGAATTGGATACAACCAACACAGAAAACGACACGGAAATGAAGAAAGAAGTGGAAGAACGGAAATTGTACAGAATCGCCAAGGTTCACGACTTTATGGAGATGTGGCAGGGCAGCCAAAACCTCCGTGCTACCGAGAAGGAATCTCGCGCTCAAACCAAGCAGATGCCCGCCGTGGGATACATTTTGGACATGGAAGTGATTGTCAAAGCATCGTGGTCAGTCTTTCAACATGATGGTCCGGCTGCATTCAAATTGTCAGAAAGATCTCCTTTGCCACCACCTTTGTCTGCAAAGGACCTCCCTGGAGGACGAACTCATGTATTGGATGTCCGCCTAATCCGAAGAATCAACCGTCATCTTGTCGAAAGTGATGAGGATAGCGCACTTGAAAGCATTTCGGACACTGAAGATTGGCTTCACTGTAATGGGGACTTAGATAATCCAAATGACAGGGAAGATGATTGCGCGGCGGACATTGAATCATATATAAAGCAAGAAAATTGCATTGAGGATCCGGAATGCCCAGAGCAGTGGGATGTGAGCGCCGCGCCAAATGTTTCCGGATCGATTCGGCCTACGCAGAAGTCAAAGAGACACGCTGAAAAGGTGTTGATGATGGTCATTGCAATCGCAATGAGGAGAAATCAGGCAGTGAAGGAAATGTAGGACACAATGCGTCAATGTTTCACCAGCTTCGTTATTTATCTTGACAGACAGTTTCAGTTAGAGATATATCATGGGCGAATGGTGAGCAGCAGCTCGTGAATACCGGTTCATAAACAGATGTATGGCAGGCGTCATGAACCTTTTGACAAGATAAATGAATTTTAGTCGTGTGAGAGCGAAAAGTGCAAGAATGTTACTGCGCTCGGCTTTGCCACCGGGCCATGTCTCAATCTGTGAGAAAGACTGCCAAGAAGTTCAAAACACGATGAAAACTATTATCGATGGCAGCAGATGCTGAATGGACAATACATCACAATGAGCATCAACAAAGCGTCAACGATTTGTGGTTTTGTAAGTACGGTAATTACACAGTGCTTTGGTCACTGTTATGCATAACCAATGTATTGGCTGCTATTATAGGCAAAAGAGACAGCAACACGGTCACTGCCCCATTCAGAGAATTAGCATCAACGGAGTGTCAACGATTGGTGGTTTTGTAAGTACGGAAATTACACAGTGAGTTGGTCGCTGTTATGCATAACCGATCTATTGCCAGGTTTTATATGCAAAAGAGACAGCAACACGGTGACCACCCCATTCTGGGAATGAGCGTCACCGGAGCGTCAACGATTTGTGGTTTTGTAAGTATGGTAGTGACACAGTGGTTTGGTCCCTGTTATGCATAACTGATGTATTGGCAGCTTTTATAGGCAAAAACGACAGCAACACGGTCACCGCCCCTTTCTGAGAATGAGCGTCAACGGAGTGTGAACGATTTTTAGCTTCACATCTTGGATAATATATATTCCGATAGGTTGCAGACATCCATTTCTCAGATATTGGCTGCCTTTACAGAGAAAAACCACAGCGACATGCTCGCTGCCACATCCTGAGAATGAGCGTCAACAGAGCGTCAACGATTGTTAGCTTCGCATCCTGGGTAATTTATGTTCCGATTTGTTGCAGACATCCATTTATCGAATATTGGCAGCCTTCACTGGCAAAAACAACAGCTAGATGCTCCCTGCCGCATGCTGAAAATGAGTGTCAACGGAGCGTCAACAGTTTTATTTGTTGCATATTAGGTAACCAAGGCATCGTGCTGATCTTCGCGTTCAAAAAGGAATTATTGACCGCCCTCATAGGCAAAAATACAATTTATCAAACGTAAAACACCAATTCCAAATTAATTGATATTGCAAGCTGCAAAGCATGCAAAAACATATCCTTGGTTGTTGAAAACCCGATTTATATAAGATACTATTAACATACTCCAAAAACAAGAGCCTTGATTGAATCTATGGATGGACCTGCTGGGCGACCCGCTGACAACCCTCCTGATTCAGACCCGTAGGGAGTTTACCATTAAACCGTACCCAAGTTGACAGTTTGGGTTTATTGACCACCCGGGCTGCCAATTCGGCAACGATTCAGGTTGGACCTGGACCCGGACCCGAAGTGACGGTCCGGAACCGTTGCTAGCACTACTCGCAGGTGAATTCTCGAAACAGGTAGGCTAGCTCCAGCAACAATAGTTTCGAATTCCACTGTACTTTCACATCCATGATAGGCAGTACTGCGATCTGTATGTTGGCTTGTTGACAGTCAATGAACTCGTTTCCATGACCAGGTGTCAGCATAATCAATACAGTAAGCATTTGCTGCTATATGAAGGTCAGTTTCAGGTCCTTCAAAATTTCTTGAAATATGTACCTTCTCAATTATCTTTGCTAAACGTGGATTCATAGCTGACACCTTGTTGATTCTAGCATTGCCCTCTTTTCGCAATTTTTGACTCTTTCCAATGTCTGTGCTTTCATTCTCTCAAAATTGCAGCTTGCGCTCATGGGCTTCCCAAGACTTTATGCTGCCTTTTACACTGAGAGTGCTCATGAATGCACCTAAAGCAATCTGACTGACATGCTCCATGCATGGTATGTGGTTTGGCAATGCAGGCCACTCGATTCCGGAGGCCTCAAGGGTTGATTGTAGTTCCGGAGTCGTCGAGTAATTTGAGAAAGCGGTATCAGTCGTAAATTAAAGTAAACGGTCATTGGTAAGCCCAAAATGATCAAGAACTTCCTTCAAATGTATGGCTAGCCTTGCTCCAGTATGTTGACCTTTCACCTGTTATCCTTGTTTAGTTTTCGAAATAGAAAAAGAACCTGCGATTCACCTCGTCGAAAGCCAGTTGTACTTCTCGGAACACCCAATTCCGATCCATATAGTAAGCAATGACCGACATTATGGCCAATTTGTTCGTTGATGTACACCCATATCAAGGGAAGTCAACTTTATCCCTCGATTGCAATTGCTTCTTAATTGCATCCACTGTTTGTGAGTAATCCCTCCAGCAAATGTTGCCAAGGGTGCTGGCAGACAAAAGCACTAGCTCGCTGCGGAATGCATTTTATGACTGCTGTAGATTTCGATTGTATAAAGCATTCCATTGAATATGAGCCAAAACAAATCCTAATCTCAGGCAGCGATTCCATGTGTCTTGGTGAAATTCTGCAGTTATAAAGTCCTTAGTGGCCAGTTTGGAGTGGTTCATCTGTCAATTCCATTAATATAGGTAAGATCTAAATGTTGAATATGAATTTCCTTTGGGAACTTACTACTGTAATTCCGCAACTTTCTTGTCCCTTCATTATGGCGAATGCTGTTTTGTGGACGATTGTGCTTGTCAATTCAGAAACTTCTGACTCTGTTAATTCAGGTAACTTACCAATGTGCGCTTTTTCCAGCAAGTGTTTCTGCATTGAGCTGGTTCCATGCTCTGAGGAATGACAAAGAACTTGATTGCAAACGATACATATGATGCTAGGGCTGGGGGTCTTCTCAATTGCGCAGTGCCAATGGACATGCCACGCAGCTGCATGTCTGGAATTATTCCATGCAATAGATCGCTTCAAGCCCACATGCATTGAATAGGAGGTGGTAGTGATATCGTCAGTATCATTATTGCCAATAAATGTAGCTACTACTTGGATTATGGGTTAATGTCGATGCACAGCCCTTGGATTATCCAAGTATCAAGACCAAAAATTCTTGACGCTGTGTTAACACTCATTTTTAGGAGGAGGTAGTGATATCATCAGTATCATTATTGCCCATACCGGCAGCCGCTACAAGGATTATGGGTTAATGTCGACCCACAGCCCTTGGATTATCCAACTTGCAACACATAAATCGTTGAGGCTCATTTTTAGGAGATAGTAGCAATGTCGTCGCAAGTATCTTTGCCTAGCAAGGTGGAGAATACTTTCATTGTTGGTTAATGTTGTTGCACAGCCCTTGGAGTATCCAAGATGCAAGGACAAACATTGTGGACGCTCAGTTGACGCTCATTTCTAAGATAGGGCAACGAGTGTGTCACTCTGCATTGTAACTATAATGACGGCCAATAGTTTAACTTTCGAAGAATGTGACTATGCAGCCCATTGTTTGTCGATAGTGCAAGAGTACAAATTGTTGACCCTCCGTTGACGTGTACATTAAACACATTCTAACAGTCATTGTGCGCTCAATAATTGTATGGTATGAATCATATAGTTATTATTGACTACCATTATAGGGTTTCTATCTATAATCATTTGCATCCAGAAGCTTTGTGGCCTCTCAATATCTAATCCACCACAATACATGTTGCCTGAGTGATGGATGATGTGGCCCTATCACGTTCCGGCATATTCAGCCGGCAATTTACGGCATGTAGATCCTTCCCCCAGTTTTTGATTAATCTTGCCCGACTTTCTCACCATTCCTCATCCAGCTTATTCTGCTCGATTTCCATGACCTACCATAAACAATTTTTGAAATCTCAACCATGTACACCAAGTCTGAGCAGAGAGTTACACAGTTGGATGCATGGATGAATGCAGCATGCATCAGCAAAAGTGCAAACCAACTATACGCTGCGCTATGCGCACAGGCGTACATGCGCAGCTCATAGCAAGCTTCCCGTGGACCACTGCGCGATGCGCAACCTATGGTCATCTATAGTCAATTCATAGAGATGTGCACGTGGGCGTATGGAATTATATATGGCTGCCGGCCAGAGATGGACCTATACTTGTCTTTACTGCTCTTCGCTGTTATACCGGTACTGTACACACTATTGCTGCGAGTCTGCATGAGAGCCCACTGGCGATTGAAAGGCTGCTCTAGAGCCTGATTGAGAGCCTGCTTGAAAGCCTGATTGAGAGAGCTGAGCTTCGGGAGGAGTAGAGTTTTCCACTGGAAGCTTTTGGCCGATGGCAAACTGTGAGTTTGTGGAAACTTTGGCTAATCGAAGCCTCTAAGTCTGTGGAAGCTTTGGCTACTAGAAGGCTCTAAGTCTGTGGAAGCTTTGGCTACTAGAAAGCTCTGAGTTTGTGGAAGCTTTGATGCAAACGTTGACGTAGCCAACCTACTTGTCTAAGTGCTTCTGGTACGATGATCACCATCACCGACACCATCATCATCGCCATCATCACCATCACCATTATGACCATCTGCCCCAAATGCGTACACATACGCCCACAATCGGTGGGAAGCAAGCAGTAGATTCCACTGGAAAATCTGAGTCGGAGATCTGCTCTCCCCAAGATCCAATTGTCTACCTTTCCTGCAGAATCTCAGGCTGCAACTGTCAACACCATGGCCATGAGGCATCGTGAGATCTCGTCTCGGTGGGCGCACTAAAGATAAGGTGCAGACTATGGTATCAACCGACGTCATGATTTCGGCCGCCCGCTGTGGCGGCAAAATCCGTTTCTCACCACCACCGCCACCCAGCTTGGCAGAGGACTGAGCAATGGCAGGTGTGCGGAGATACAGGGATGATGGAGATGGGCTGGGCAACGGGGAGTATATATCCGGGAGACCCCGGGGTAGATAGACTCTCATCTCATCTTGTATCTCAGCTTGCATCGCATCTCATCATATCATCTCATCTCATTATACAACGAATTACACATTCTATCGTTCCCAGCATTTGATCTCACTCATACTGTCCGAGATTCCGTGGATCCACCCAATTGCTTGGATCCTCACAGCCGCGTAGTATCATATCTTCTCACCCTCTTCCTATGCTCCTCGAGCCAGAACCGCTCTTTCTCACGAATTCCTTTTGGAATGCCGCGAGAGGTGCGGCGGAGTGTTGATGATGGGCTCTCTGCCTTCTAGCTCCGCCGTTTCACCACACCGCCAGCCGCCGCCACATGCCACACGCCACCCACCATATACTGCTCGCCACACGCCACCTGCCTCACGCCTCCCAGTGCCTGGCGTCTGCAACTCAACAAGTCTCTGGATCGAGCATGCAGGAGGAGTGGAGTCTTCAACGGGAAGCTTTTGGCCGATGGAAAACTCTGAGTTTGTGGAAGCTCTGGCTAATAGAAGGCTCTAGGTCTGTGGAAGCTTTGGCTACTACAAGGCTCAAAGTCTGTGGAAGCTTTGATACTGGCGTTGACGTAGCCAACCTACTTGTATAAGTACTTCTGGTACTATGATCACTATCACCAACACCATCGCCATCGCCATCGCCTTCGCCTTCGCCATCACCATCGCCATCATCTCCATCAGCCCCAGACCGAATGCGCACACATATGGCCACAATCAATCGGAAGCGGGTACCAGATTCCGCTGGAAAATCTGGATCGGAGATCTGCTCTCCCCAAGTTCGAATTGTCTACCTTTCCTGCGGAATCTAAGGCTGCAATTGTCAACACCATGACCATGAAGCATTGTGAGATCTTGTCAAGGTGGCCGCGCTAAAGATAAGGTTCAGACTATGATATTGACCGACGTCATGATTCGGCCATCATATGCTGCCCGCAATCTGCCACACACCACATGCCACATGCCCCCCGCCAAACACTGCCCACCATACGCCACATGCCTCACGCCTCCCGGTGCCTGGCGCCTGCACCTCAGCAAGTCTCTGGATCAAGCATGTAGGAGGGTACATGTGAGCATATAGTCAAGTGAGATTGGGAGTGTCTTCCCTCTTGAGAGTGTACTTGGGAGCGTAGAGCCAAGTAGGCTGGGAGTGTACCATCGAGTGCAATTGGAAGCGTACTTGAGAGCGTGCCCGGGAGTGTGCTTGAGAGCTTCTTGAGCGCTGGTTTGGGAGTGTAAAGTCAAGCAGGCTGGCTGTGTACTGTCGAGGGCAAGTGGGAGTGTCCTTGGGAGCATGCCCGGGAGTGTACTTGAGAACGAACTCGGAGGTGTAGTTGGGAGCGTACTCGCTGGGTACTTGGGAGCGTCTTGAGAGCTTAGGTGGGAGTGTAAGTCAAGTAGGCTGGGAGTGTACAATCGAGTGCAATCAGGAGTGTACTTCAGAGCGTACTTGGGAGCGTGCAATGAAGTGCATTTGGCAGTTTTATTGAATGCAGCATGAGGAATAGTATCAAGCGCCCATAATCGCATGCGTATCATAGTAACCTAGTCATTTTGCAGGTCCATAGGACCTCATAGTGCCATGCGTAAAATATGCAATGGATTACCGGCCCAAAAACAGTTTCTCTATGGGTTGTAGGTTGCGTAAGGTCATTTTTCCCGGTGTGACGTTCGCCATTCAAACAGGTTCGTATCGCACATTCACCGCTCCTTCTATGACTCGTATGACATCACTCACATAAAATTGGTCAGTAAATTTTGTCACTAGTTTAGTTTTTGCTTTCTCACTTAACAGTAATGGGCAAGACAATATGGAGTTTATTGGTCATCTTACAGCCTGATTTGGTGTCTTGTACTTTGGCATGGCATGGACGACCCTTGCACATCCACAAACAAATTATGATGTCTCACAATTTGGTCACCGAAATCAAGAAAACACTGGCATGTAGCACAGTTGGCACACGAATAGCTTTTCAAATAGATATGACATCAATGATAGCAATTTGCCTATCCATTCCGCAGGCTATGCATGAGCTGTCAACATTTCTTTGTCGGAATCCAATTTCTGTATGATGATCAGGTAGGGATGCAATATGCAGGGGTAACAGTTTACAGGTTCAACACGCGTCCATTACTTGATGGGTGATGAATCGAGTTCTGTATCGGGCGGAAGAGACACTGTACGTTTGTTTGACTCTGGCTTTGCGGAACCTAGACTCATTTGACTACTTCCTGGTCACGATGTCCCTTGCGGAATATGCGATATTCTGGGGATGATACCAAGAGACTTCATAAGCTCTCCATATGTTATCGGAGCAGGTGTGGCTGCAACTTCGTCCGTTGGGGGTTTAACAACTGGCAGAACCATCCATTTGGTCAGGCCGTACTTCATATGACTGTCACTGAAATAGTCGGCCGAGTCCCCCGATCCCAGTTGTGTCAATTTGTCCAGCATCATCTGCTTCTGGCGAAATCTCTCCATGCACTGCTGAACCATTTTGGAAAAGGTGCCCAACACCTTGCTGCATTCGTCCTCTTCGCTCAGCTTGTGAAGCTCTGTATTTTCATCATCCTCATCGTCAGAACTGGTAAGATCACTCAGACTGTTCCCGATAGCAATCACCATCTCCTGAAATGTTTTTTCAGGCTCTCTGGTGTTTAATCCCACATGTTCAGCATTTCTCTTATCTTTGTGCTACAGCTTAATTGCTGTCTGTGTGTCTGTAACTTGCTTCCTTGCCACAGCAGTTTCTCTCTCAACATAATCCTTGATCCATATCTCTTTCTGTTCATTGCTTAAAAATTGCGTTTCATATCTCTTCTCCACCGCAAGTTTCTTTTTGGATCACAACCAGCGCAATACCCCTAGAGCTCGGAATATTTCTGCTGCCAAGCCACTCTTGCCTTCATTCGGTTGGTGACATCGTCATGTGGAACGCATTGTTGAATTGCCATATATGCCCGCTGGAAGTGGCAAAAAGTTCTTTTTCCGAGCATTCACCATTGTTGTTTGTGTTGAGTTTGTTGTCTGGTAAGATGTTGGATGTTGCAAGATATGGACGACATGGAGGCAAACTGCGTCTTTCATGTCAACGTTGGTACGTTTGATCAACTTGAACAAGGCACAATCTGTGTTTTTACGATTATTAAAATGTGAATATGTATGCTAACCACAAAACATGACTTCATTTTTAGTGTCAGTTTGATGCATGATCCCGGGGAGTTGTTGAGAGAAACATCACCAGATGTCCCTCCCCTCGATGAATGCCTAGCTTTTTTCTGAAACTCAAGAGATTTTGGCTGTCGTGAACCTATATTTATGCCTCAAAACAAACAAACAACATTCGACCGACTCACTGCGCTTCCTGGAATGGTGGGAAAACCATCCAACCTGTCGCCATATGTAGGAGGATTCGTCTTGAGTAGAATGTGCAAGTTGGATGTTACTTATTCCATTTTGACTTGAAGCTAACTATATATCCTTCAGGACTACCCACTTCTTTTCACTATCATCTTCCTCTCCCATTCCACACTGGCAAATCATGGCTGCACAAATACCTCAGCAGAGTGAGAGCTGATCCGAATTGAGCTGATCAATGGGCACTTCATCAAATGCGTCACTCACCGGCACATAGCAACAACACCGACACCAGTTAGTTCACCGCGATGCTGCCAATGCAGCCAAGGAAGATATTACCCAGGATGAACTTGTAAAATTAGTCCATAATACCAGAAGCAGCAAGAATAAGAAGCAACATGCAACTGCATGTAAGATTCTCCATATCGCGTTGAACAGCCATCAACTAACCTCATAATGTACAACGGATATACATGGAGAGCTACATGACCAATATATAGCTGCCTGTAATGGGAAACCTTCAAGGTCGACCAAAGCATTGGTCTGCACAGTCCGTGAAATCGAACATTGTGTTGTCGTCAGCTCTGTGCTCTTCCTGGCTGAATTTGGTGATAAGCCTCCCTGAGAGTGGTCGAAACAGGCCTTATTAAATATAGAGGAGGCTACAGAAGCATCTATGGTGGAGGTAATAGCTGAATATCATTCTTAGAAGCAGCAACCAATTTGGTGTAGGTGTTCAACATGTCTGCAACAATGGCAAGGCAAGGAGGTCGGGTACAGCTAGAACAGTCCGACATGGGCCTTGCCTTGAATCTGGCTAAAATGGCAAAAGAAGGGTTTTTGCACGCCGGAATAGACGAAAAGCAATATCTAATCAAGAAACCTCATGCTGAAGTCTGAGACCACAGGAAGCGGGGAGTTGTGTTTCTTGGCCATAGAAAAGTGAAGGCTGCCACCGAAAGACACCCTGCTATACTTCATCAAAACCACATGGATGGCTGCCTTCCTTGCCAAACTGGCACAACCAAGAGTTCGCAGACACGCTAGAGGCACAAAGGACCGTGTGCACCTCAACCCGAGCAACGCTGCGAGCCAACACCAGCTCCAATGCCACCTCTGTCCGGAACACCACCTGCGCCACCCAGTCACAATGAGCAAGTTCAACTTTCCGAAATTGACAATGTGCCACCCCAATATGCATATTCACATGCTCCTCTTCCTAATGCCCAATTTTTCCATCTTGATGTATATGCCAAGGATAGCAAGCACGAGAAAGATTTCATTCCAGATTTGCTGAGTGATGAAGGCACATCCACTGGTTAGTGCACTATCTGCTATGGGGTAATGCAGCTGACATCCATTTTGCAGATGAGAACAGCCTATTGTGCGAACCTGCAAGTGAAGTCGAGCGGTGATCGAAAGGAAGGGGATTTAGGAGTGGATTATCATCTACAATTAGCGGACACTTTAAAGTATATTTTAAAGGATATATTTATATGTATTATTAAAGAACAATGTAGTGATCAAGGAGAAAGTACATGAAGACAATAGAAAGGCTGCCAAAACACTGTGAATGATATATTATGCCAAATTACATGATTGCACATTGCGGATTCGCCTGTGGCAAAATGAGTGGCAACAGAGCATCAACAATTGCAGCTCTTGTAAGTCAGGAGATTAAAAATTGATTCGGTTGTGGTTATACATATTCAATGTATTGGCAGCCTTAATAGGCAACAATGATGGTGACACGCTCCCTGCCCCATCTTGAAAATGAGCGTCAACAGAGCATCAGCGGTGTTTGGTCTTGCACCTTTGGTAATCTGAGTGGTGATTGATTGCAGACAGTTATAAATGAAGTATTGGCTGCCATTATATGAAAAAGAGAAAGCAACACGCTCCCTGCCCCATCTTGAAAATCAGCATCACCAGAGCATCAATGATGTTTGGTCTTGCATCTTCGGTAATATCAGTGGCACTTGATCCCAAGCATCCATAAACATGCAGTTGGCAGCCTTTGTAGGCAGATAAGCAAGGGATATTCCCTGCGACAGCCTCCCAGACAGTAACAACTTAGTTCGTCTACCAAGCTGCAACTAAGTGTTGATGAGTGCTGTATTCTACAGAAATGGTTAAAACGTCGTATATTGACAATAACGGCCACATTGCGCTTTGATCAACCATGATGGAAGGCCAAAAATTGTTGACGCTCTGTTGAAGCTCATTTTCAAGATGGGGCAGGGAGTGTGTCGATTTCTCATTTTCCTATAAAGGCTGCCAATACTTCCTTTATGACTGTCTGCAACCTATTGCCACTCAGATTACCCAGGATGCAAGACCAAAGATTGTTGACGCTCTGTTGACGCACATTTTCAAGATGGGGCGGGGAGCGTGTCTCTGATTTGTTTGATTATAATGGCAGCCAATACATCAAAAAACAACAATTACCTACCAAAGTCAATAATTGGCAATTGACAGTAGGATATCTGAATGCAACTATAAATAGCAAAACCAGAAACGCAGAACTGGAGATTGAAACAGATGGGTCGAGCCAAATCTGGCAAAATCTGCAGGTGGATGGGTACGGGTCCAGGTTTAACCCACTCAGGGGCAGCGGGCTGCGTATTTGGACGGGTCGTGGACCGAACTGACCTGTTTTTGTGGTCCAAACCCCGACCATTGGCAGGTTACCCTGTCCCATTGCTAACACCACAAGTGACCCAATGAAGTAGTAAGGAGATGAAAGAATTCGAGCGCATGATGGTTCCAGTTTTCACGGCGACTCTTTTAAACGCATCTGCAAGCAATAGGATGCCCTCCACAGACGCGCCGTTGTTTGTTAAGAACTTAGTCTATTTGCACCTGATGGCAGACAACCGGTACCATACTGAAGCCACAATTGAGTAAATGGAGAATTATCTGCGGAAGATTCATCATCACAAGAATGTTTCCAGTCGATTCCGCGCTAGTGAAACTACCAAGAAGGTCTTGGAAGCCTTGAAAACACAGCTGACTTTGGAGAAAAAGGAGGAACAGGAGAGTGACCCCGCTTGGAACAATCTTTCTGTGGCTGCAAAGCGTCCTTGTGTTGATGAAGATTAAAAACAGATAAAGGCAGAAATTTCATAACATCTTGTCAACAAATTGGATTTTGGCTTTGTGAAGATGCAGCTCCTGAATCATATCTCTGACTGTATCTGCCAGCTTGGAAACCTCTTAAATTCAAGCTCTCAACTCCCAGAAAGAGCCATGATGGATCATGAAGAAGCATACCAACAATCGAATAGTCATGAGGCCGCCGTCCATATTTCGCGTACAACACCCCGAAAGTAGGTTTTTCACTACTGAGAGCTGAATGCAAATGCCGTAAAACAAAGCCGCTACAATGAACTGCTTCTAACCAAACCACCTATCGAGTGAATGTTGAAAAACCCGCGACCAGAAATCGAGACCCTTGATGACCAGGCTGAGTGGTGTGCAATGCCAAAAGAGGAGCTACAGAATAACATTGCTTGGTGTTTGAAGAGATTTGCCAACTTCACAGACTACGTCGATCACAATCAGTATTCTAGTCATCTCAACAATGCAAACCACATTCAGTACAGTGCAGTAGCAATTCTGGTCATGTCTTTCCAAGGCAATGAGCAGGCGGTTCATACGGTTCGTTGCACTGGGTCCACAAGGTACAGAAAGCATAAGCCGACAAGAAATGATACAGTGCGTCTCTGGATGGGGACGAGTCTGGATAGCCGCTTTAAGTCAACTGCTGGATGCATTCCCACGTGGTTGAAGTGTCTTTTTGTTGTTGAGGATGTGGAATTGAGCGATACATGGCTTGACGCCTTGCTTCAGACGTTTGCACGATGGCCGATATGTCAGACAGCTGGAATTGTGATTGTCGAGGGGAGAGATCAACCTCTTTTGCAACCCGTGCCCAACGGAAGCCACCGTCATCGGCCTGTTTTCGGAGTTGGAACCAACTTCATCGTATGTATCAGCCCAATTCAATGCGGCATACACCCTCCCACACTGACACCACAGCCTGACACCACGCGGTGGTGCTTGAGCAACTTGATTGACTTGAATCCTTTTAACATCAGCAAAAAACATTTCTGTCAGGGCAGAATGGCTACGTCAGAGTGAACGCGCTCCGTCGGAGCTGTCAGAGATACCCCGGTGGCGGATCACTCCGCGCCTCGCGTTAATACCACACTTTGTGTTGCATATCACCCTCCGATCGCTGTTTCGCCGTTTCTTCTCGCCCTGTCGGTCTCCTGTTTGGAACAAACACTCTGGCGTTGTGGGCAACTGTGACCATAAATCGGAATTGGTTGATTGGGTACACGCTTGAATCGGGATTGCAATGCAATAGGTGACGCTGCAAAAATCTCTCCTCGCGTTCCTTCTACATTCAGCTCGAGGACTGCCGGAAGGTGAGAAGAAATAATACTACCCGGCCATGAGGATCCGCAAAATCTCGGACAGAGCGAGTGAGACCAAAAGTTGGGAAAGATAGAGTGTGAACTTTCATTGGATGATAAGAGGAGATGGAAATGAGATGATGTCTATCTACTCCGGGGTCTGCCGAATATATACTCCCCATCACTCTGTCCACCTCCGTTACCCCTGTATCACCGTGAAACCGCCATCGCTTCTTGAAGATGTACTTGATCAAGCGTGTTTGAGATGCACTTGGAGACGGAGATTGAATGAACTCAGAGATGCACATGGTGGCCAGAATCGAACGGGTTTGGAGATGCACTTGGAGGACATGATCATGCGAACTTGAAGGCCATAATCGAGCGAGTCTGAAGATACACTTGGAGGCCGTAATCGAGCAAGTTTGGAAATGCACTTGGAGGCCGAGATCGTGTGAACTCAGAAGATGCACTTGGAGGCCGTGATCGATCGAGTTTGGGGATGCACTCTGAGGCTGAGACCGAGCGAGTTTGGACATGCACTTGCAGGCTATGATTGAGCGAGATTGGAGGAGAACTTGGAGGCGGTCGATTTGGAGAGAGGCCCGATGGCAGCTGAGACTCTATTCATTGGTTAACTTGTATTTGTGGGAAGGTAGAGAGTTGAGTACAACATCTGCCGAGAGATGAGAAACTGGCTGGGAGCGGGAGACTGTCAATCTTGGGGTGATGCTGTACTTGGTGTACGCTGTACTCTGTGTTAACTCATGATTATGGCATGGAGAGATACAGCGGGATGACTTAACTTCGTGTTCTTAGGTGATGGTAGTGTTGAGCACAAGGAAGAGGGAGATCAGAGGAGATGGGGGGAATCATCATGACAAACTGGGACTTAGAGATTTGTGTGTGTGAGTCAATTGACCATCCCCGATACAGCAGGTACGAGTCCCGATCCCCCAGGAACCAACCCTGGTACGAGGTCTTCCCAACCCAATCAGGCAAGTCGTACCCCTGATTTCTCATATCCGCTCGTATCCTCCATATCAGTCTTATCTTTATCCCGCATCGCTCTCTTTGTTGTCCACTACTCTACCATCATCGCAGAACACAAAGTTAAGTCATCCCTCTCTATCTCTCCATGAGATGATCATGAGTTGACACTGAGTACAGCATACACCGAGTACAGAATCCACCCAAGGTTGTTTGTCTTTCATTCATTCTCATGATGGTGAGTTGACCCCTGAATGTAGCTTCAGCGTCCGTCGTACCTCCCTAAACGATCCACTGCCATCAGCCAGCTGTCCATGAGAGCTCAAAGGTAAAGTCACATTGTCACATTCCCACCGTTGCGAGTTAACTAACTGATGAATAGAGTCTCATCACCCGGTGCGCCGTCCATCGACCGCCTCCAAGTACTCGTCCAATCTTGCTCGAGCATGGCCTCGAAATGCATCTCCACACTCGCTCGATCACGGCCGCCAAGTGTATCTCCAAACTCGCTCGATTACTGTCTGCAAGATCAAAACGATCATGGCCTCCAAGCGCATCTCCAAACTCGCTCGATTATGGCGTCCAAGTTAGCACGATCATGTCCTCCAAGTGCATCTCCAAACTCACCTAATCACCGCCTCCAAGTGCATCTTCAAATTCGCTCAATCATGGCCTCAGTGTATATCCCTGAGTTCACTCGATCGTCATTTCGAGGCACACCTCAAATTGCTCTCATGCACTGCCTGGAGCCAGTCCAGATATAGCGTGTGGAAATGGGTAGCTATATAGATACATAGATACATAGATGAGAATACAACCTGAATACATGACTGTGATTCGAGGTGCTCCCAGACATGTCGCCGGTGCTCACAGGTTTGTTGCCGGCGCTCCCAGGTGCTCCCAGGCTTGTTGTTGGCGCTCCCAGGCTTGTCGCTGGCGCTCCCAGTTACTCTGAAGGCCGGCACGAATGCCCTCCGAGGGTCTGATACTCTCCTGAAATTGACGAATCCAAGTTTACACTCCACAACCTCTCAGACACTCCTGGTGGCTTCCAGTGACTAAAATGCATTTTGCTTATGCTATGCAACACAACCTGTCGCCTGGGCGACGGGTAGCTTGTAATTCTCCATCAGAGGGTACGAGGTTCCATCAGAACCGTCAGAGCCGTCCGGAACACCTGGGTGTTTCTGACGGATCCTAAAGTTGTCGCTGATGAATCTCTGTTAAATATAGAATATTCAATTTGATGCTAGAAGTAAGTGTTGTAGCGATGCATGGACATCTGATGAGTGCTTAGTCTGAATCTTTGTTATGGGTGTTGTGCAAGATTGTGTATAATCGATGTCTCACAGAATTAAATAGTTAAGAATATACTTGACATTAATAGAACTGTTCAAAAAACTGTCAAAACGATTATAATCTAGAGGACCAATGTGAAAGACACAAGTGCAGTAAATTAGCTTGAATTATTAAACAAGATTTTGAAATGTTGTGACGATGCAATCACATCATTGAATGCTTCAAAGCATAGTGGCAGATTTCAAATTGGCTGGTCGGATTATTGGTGGAGAATGTGGGGAAGGATCGGTGCATGGGGTCAATTTTCGGAAACTAATTTCGCATTTTGCTGATGTAGTAACTCCATATGTATGGACTCGCTATCTTGATCCTCTTGTTTCACCCTGATGGTCGATGTTCGTTCCAGGTTGAGGGGGTTGGTCTTGATATATCCAATTGCATTGTCAGTGTCTTCCACTATAACCATTTGGTTGATGACAGCAAATGTCACCATCAGACAGCCATCAATTTTGGCGAAGGTCAGATAGTTGTTGCAGTTGGATTCGTCCCAAGGACTGTCAATCTGTGCATAACTGGACAAGGGACTATCACCCTGGGTGGACATTGTGCTCGCCAAACAGTGGTCAACACCCTGCAAGTATGTTGCTACATCATATTGGCAAGATATGCAGGCAACAAGTTAGTCATAACACTGGAGTGCATTAGAATTCTTTTTGAAGTCTCTCAGAACTCAAGGCCTTTTCAGCTCTTCCACATTATCCACTGGTTTATCATCTTCCATCCACATGATAAAATGATCAATATGGTTTTCTGTAGCTTTTTGGTATCATGTTCCAGGTAAGGTGCCCTCCATAACAAATTGGCTGGGTGAGCTGGTTGCACCGCATTTAGGCCACCTGCTGCAAAGATCAGTGAGTGAAAGTGGCTAGGGATCGCATGCAGCGCGCCGTCCGAAAGAGAGTCTCTGGAGGGTACTGACAGAGCTGATGTTCTGAAACCTGTTGAACGTAGGCAACCAAGCATCCCCCGAAATGGCCAGAATCACCAAAACCATACGAGATGGTATTGCAGACGATACAGTCGATTATATACTGCCTCTACAAGTGTGACTCCTTGTCTAAGTTACTGATTCTCTCCATGGTCACTGTGAGGTTGACCATAAAATGCCAGGTTTAGCAGACTTAACAGAAATATCCGAAGTGCATTTATTGATAGGTGTAGTTGGAGGTACCAGGAAATGGTCTAATGATGGAGATGATGTGATGTTTGGCACAGGGCTTGCTGCAGCTGTTGGCTTTACAGCAGCACTGATTTCATTCTTTGACATCTAGGTGATACTGTGTAAGGTTTTCTTCGGTGTGGCGGTGGCCCTTTGGGTTACTCTGTTTGGTAAGCATGAGATCAGTATTTGCATTGTACGGACATTATCATTGGTTAGCTTAGTGTCCAGTGTAATGCCCGAGAGATCTCAAGAGTTATCAGCAAGCGTCTTGCAAATGTCAGTACACTAGTGTTTGTCAGGTCGATGTCAGTTGATGTCAGTGACTCAATGTCAGAGACTCAATGTCAGTGACTCAATGTCAGAGACTCAATATCAGAGACTCAATATCACAGACTGAATGTCAGAGTCAGATTTACTAATCTGGTCATGTATCTGTCCTACCCCTTGCACCTCAGTGTATGGTTGGATATTGGTGAAGGTAGAAATAGTGGATTTATGATGTTTAGTTTTCCATCCCTGGACTGCTGCAAGACCTTCAGTGAATGCAGACCGGCTACTCATGGCGTCTATGTCCTGGGCTGTCATCTTGTGCGCATTGGCACAGATTACTGTTGGTCCAGTTCGAAATACTGGTAAGCCATCTCTGTGGGACTCGTGGTGATGATATAATAATTGTTGTTGGGCAGATATATGGGTCACTGAGGGAATAGTAGGGTCGCTGGGTTGATATGACGATCATCAAGTTAACACTGGTCGATCTGAGTGAATAATTCTGGATTGTATTTGTTATATATGAACTTGTACTAAATGCGCACTGACCCACGCTTGGCAGGGTGACCACTCCAACACACATTCCTACTGTGATGATGATAAGCAAGTTGATGCAGTTGAGAAAGTGCTGCGGATTGAAAAGAGGAGAGTCTGAAGAAGCAACTTGCTAGTTTGTTGAGACAGGTTGAAAATAAATATGCAAAAAAGTCAGAGGTGATTGTGAAAGCAATATACAATGAGAATCGGAAGGAAGCGAGCAGTTGTGTGGTGTAGAAATGATAATCTGTGTACATGTCACAGCGGTACATGACCCAGGCTGGGTAATGGCCATTTTATATAGTCGGCTTGCCCTGAGCCTTAGATTTGCAGCTATTATCTTACCTATACATCAATGTGTACTATCACTCACATCCACGTTTGCAACCGTATCCCTACCATTACCATACATATCCCTATGAGGTCAGATTCAGGCATACATGCCCTGACACTATTATCCCTTTCCCAGTAAATGGACACATTTTGCTCATGGGATGACGAGTTGTCAAGTTGTACTCCTTTTTCCGACTCAACACTATGGAGTGAACAATTGACAATACAGCCCTCCAAATATAATATTGAAGTATCATTACAGTAAAGCACGAAGCATTGACTGTTCTTTTATTCAATGGAGCCCCTGATTGCATCATAGTAGAGCCCAGACCAATCGGTGCACAATGCATGTTACCGGCAATGAAGATGATGATTATCATATGTACAAGGCCAAACTATTCCACTCCAGCAACAAGTGCAATCAAATACGATCAATCTAATTGAGTTCAAACACCATTCTTATCAATTAATTGAATGCAATCACCAGTCTAAGCACCTACAGTGGATGGAGTGATCTTACCCCTCAATGCTGCCGTATCGAAATCCCTAGGTGAAGTTGACAGATGATTTCCGATTCCGTACAATTATGACTACAATCCTTCCATTTGAGTGAAGTACCCTGATCCCAGTTTTCCTGTACCCCTACAGCTCTAGCAACCTCGAAGAGGCCCACTTGCAGAAGCATTTTACTGATACCTACGGATACACTACTCAAGTGATAAATACCCACCAAACAGGATATGTCCATGAATCAAGCACTCTTACCACTGTGAACATCTGAACAAGCAATGTGCACTTATGGAGATGACACCCTACTATTGAAGCACTCTTGTTACCAGAAACATCTGCACCAGCAAAGTGCACTCACAGAGCAGGCACCATACAATTGAATGCAAATGAGGATGGGAAGCTTTCCCTCAATTGAATCGAACTAATAGCAACGATACATTGTGCAGCGTGAGGTGCATTCACGGTGAAAGACCCTCGCACATCTACAGACCATCTAAGATGACAATGACTACAATGACTACAATGACTACAATGACAATGATGATCTCAGAGCACAAGTATTATGGACAATCGAAGTTCACCTACCACATGAATGCTCTTCGATTGCTATTAAATTACCGCTAAGGGATCAATCGACAAATCGTGCACCAACCATCTTTCAACCGGCAGCCAGCAAAACAGTAAAGTTGGAGGCGCAGATACTAATGGCAACTGTGGATGATAATGTTAAGTCAATATGTATGCAGTGTTGAAACAGTGAATTCGGCTCCCAGAGTTCACAAAGTACAAACAAGACAAAAATGGTGAGATGCAATACATCGGGGCTCATGTTGACTGCAGCGCAACTGGCATCTGTATGATACGGAGGCTTTTCAAGCCACTCGGAATATCACATCAGGTGGCCCACATCACCGCCCTCGGCAGGAATGCATGAGTGATGCAACATGCAATGCACAGCCGGAGAATGTAGATCACAGTGCAGTACTTGGTTGATCCCGCACTGGTAGACAAATCAGTTGTGCTCATCATGCTAATGCATCCGTACAATCTAGTACCTGGCTCACCATGGTTCCACAAACGAAATCCTGCCATCCAATGAGCTCAATTGACTCCATTCAATGATTGAATGCGAGTGGAGCGGGCAAAATGACACTGATGACTATGGCAGTGGGCTCGAGGGTCTCAGAAGTTGAAAATGATATTGTTATGACCAACATCCTGGTGAGGTACAGGTATATAGACACCTGGAGCAACCGTATTCATTGATCTTCTAGGTCGCAAGAAAGTTGTCATAGCATTTGCCCTATACCTTGTGCAATGCACAGGGCTGCTGGGAGCAACTTTGGAACGCATCACATTGGATTAAGCAGCTGAGGATACAGACCCAAACGCTGGATACAATGGGTAGGAGGCAGCGGCAGTAGTTGCTGCAGAAGAGCTACTCGAGGGGAGACATGAATGACTGCTACTGGCTTGCGGATACCCGAAGGGAGTGACCGGATGGCAGAGCTTGGCGCCTTTGTGGGCAAACCATTGATGACAAGGTCTCCTGGATATTTCCTTCCACCACTTCCATCTTTTGTCTTGATTCTTTGGCTAACATAGAGGGAGGAGTTCAGAGACAACCCCAAAGACGAATGACAATTAAGAGTGAAGAGCATACCTAGGAATGTCGAACACTTTTAACCTACAAGTGGAAAGCCCAGGCACCAGATAATGTCCCCAATACAAGAGATGACAGTCCTGCAGAAAGTTACTTTATCAAGGAAAAGAGCTATAATTGAGACTATGAGAATTGGACTTACAAGCACTGGAATACCGATCGCGGAGACGCTCAGAGATTGATGACAGTCAATCTCTGACTCCGGCAACATACACAAAGTTATGTGCAGTTCCACTGTATGTAATATACTTCCTTTGAATGACAATCTACAAGACTCGTAATTGAATACTGAAACGCAGATATATGTACCGGCTGCCTTGCTGTACTGAGTACTATCCCAACTACTATTCAAGACACTAAATCAAGTACCATACGGCAGAGGTTACAATGCCAAGTGCAATGCAGATTACAATGCCAAATACAATACAGATTACAATGCGGAATATAATGCAGATTATAATGCCGAATACAATGCAGATTACAATGCCAAATACAATGTAGAATACATTGCTGATTACAATGCCGAATACAATGACGATTACAATACAGAATACAATGCCATATCTGTATCGAAGAAACATTACTGTGCATACTATAGCGAACTACATACTGACTCAGACTGGGCGATCCTATGCTGCACAACTCTGCTGACAATTGAGGACTTGAAATCGACTTCCAAATCAAGCCCATCTAATTGATATTCGCTAGGAAGCCCTAGGGGATTAGTCACCAGCGGAGCAATCATGTTCAAATGACAGAGATGACTGCTGGAATCGCACCTGTACCGCAAACAATTACCATACCGCAAACAATCACCGTACTGCAAACAATTACTGTACTGCAAACAATCACCATACTGCAACCAATTACTGTACTGCAAACAATTACTGTACCGCAAAGAATATCCATACCACAAACAATTACTGTATCAGAAGTGCTACAATAGATGGATCAGCTAGTCTACTCAGAGAATGATGATAAGTGCACAGAGTTAAGTGATTGCAAAAATACCTACAAATGAATCCACAAGCACACCCTGATAAGAGTCTCTGAGCGCACCGCACGATCTGACACAATAAGTTCACCTACCATACGACAGACGTTGGGCAGACCTGTAAATGCACTAGAGAGATGAGAAGTCAAACGAGTCTGATCTATGCTGAACGAGATACTGAACGACTGTGGTATGGCTACCAAATTAGTCCACAAGGAGATTAACAATAACCACTGAGCATACTGAAAAGTCTACCGAATGGCATCACAAGTGACAGTCCAGATAACTAACAAGAGATGAATACCAAGATGTCACAGTAATCTGTATCATTGCCAAAGGACTGCACATAGTGATTGAACAGGAGGTTACCAGGGAGCCCAACTGGACAAGGCAACTGCTGAAGATGATGACTGTATGGCATACCAAAGAGTCAAGAAACGATTGTCGTTTAAGGACACATGACAGCCATCACACGAAAGACTTTCAAGGAGGAACAGCCCACCACGACCTAGAAATCTGTATATGCCATCAACAAAATGACTTTCAAAGAGCAGAAGCATGCTCCTATTGCAGTGAGTGTGACTACCTACAGTGAAGAGTAGGTGTTAGATATGGATCAATGACATACCGCCCACACCTGATGCAGTTGATGCATTCTACCACTTACAAACGGTCACTAGCCAGTCACATATGAGAACCAATAGCTATGACAATGCCAGGAGCCAATGCTCACATTATTACCCAAAGTCAAGACAAGGTGCCGTTGCAATAACATCAAGATTAAGCGCATTGGGACACCTCATATGACAGTAAGTCAACAGGCAGAACAAGTTACAACAAGACATAGCCATTGCAATGACATCAAGATTGAGCACATTGGGACATCTCATACGACGGTAAGTCATCAGGCAGAGGAAGTTATGATAGTTACTGAACAGAGGCAATACAGAAGGACTGAAGCCGAAGGAAAATAGTCTGCAGCCAAAGCAAATGCAAACCCAAATTACATATTGAATCCCTAATATATCCCAATATCAATTTGGAGATCGAAGTTTCACTGCTTCCAAGCCACAATAGCAATCGACAATCCATATGATGATAAAGTTGTCAATGGAGCAACTAATTTACAAAACAGGGAGAGAACCATGTCTACACAATCAAATCCTGCTGACAAGTCTAAATCCCACCTAGAGGCAGACTACTCAGACACAGACCGACAAGTCTACCAAGATGTCAACCGACAAGTCTCCGAAGCAGTCCATCACAAAGTCTATTCAAGTCGACCATGATTATACTAAAGCTGCCTATCAAGTGTGCTACGATGAAGGTAACCTGATGGGCACCGAAGTGGACTTCAAAAGTCAATTACAAAGTTGATGCCACTTGCCGATAACTACTGGCTGCAAGATTTATTCTCCAGAGCATACGGAAGCACCGCAGAAAGCTTGGACAGCACAACATCGCTTGAGCTTAGTAAGTATCACAATTATGGAGAAACTTACGTGTTAGCTATGAATGAAAAAAACTACACCCCATTGCCGTATATGATTGATGTCTACAACCGATGCCAGCAGCGGAAGGTCCCATCAATAGCAAGTCATGAGTGGAAGCTCTACCACCCTGAGGATGCCGACAAATACCTACAACAAGATGGTACGATCTTCGAGTGTGGTACTGGATCGCCAGTTGGATGCTACCCGAGGTTGGAGCTGAAGGAACAGAGGAATTGAGGTCTGAGACTTGGGAGTGGAGGAAATGAGTCAATAGAGTTTTGGAACTCAGGACTGGAGGAAAGTAATCAATCAGGTGTTTCTGTCTTCTGTTTCTTCTCTTCTCTTCTCTTCTCCATACTTTGTTACTTTCGATCTCGGCCCAGTACAAATGGCATTGGCACAGTCTTTTACCGCCTGCAACTGGAGGTGGAGTTGGCATGTGCAACAGATCCGCCACATGGTCACCCTGAGCGGTACTGAGTAGTTGTGGGACTTGTGGGTTCGTATAATTGCATTCACAGGATGGTTGTTTCATTCTGGGTTTCTATTCTCATCGCATCTCCATACATCATTACTTCTTCGATTTCGGCTCAGTGCAAATGGTGTTGGCACAGATATTCACCACCTCCAGATTGCAGTCAAGCGGAGGTGGAGTTTCACCGTGTGCCGGATCCACCGAGAAGCTACTGTACAGTGCCAATCAGTAGCACGACTTTTGAGTTGTTTGAGTACGTACCCAGCATAATTGTACAATTCATACTTTCTGTCTGGAAGGGCATGTATGCCAGCGTTTGGCCTCATAGGCATACGTGTGGTAATTATTTGAATACTGTTGCAAACATGGAGGCGAGTGATATCAGGTATTGATGTATAGTAAGATTATCACTAGGGATCTAAGGCTCATGGCAAGCCGACTAAATGGAATGGCGGTTACATGGCCCCGGGTCACATGCTGCAGTTACATTATCCCACTATGTAGGCGCGGTCCTGCTGGGCTGCATAATCTGTACAAGAGACAAGGAAAGGAAAGGAAAGAAAGGAAGCATTAAACAGTCATGCCGTGTATGTACTCATACAAACTGATGAGACCCACCACGGATTGGCACCTTCCTGTAGCCTGTCAGTGGATCCAGCCAATGGGGAAACTCCACCTCCACTTGACTGCAATCCGGAGGTGGTAAAAACCCCTGCTCATGGCATTTGTACCGCGCTGAGATGCAATCAAGTAGTAAGGAATGGAGAAGAGAAGAGAAAAAACAGAAGAAAGAAATGCCCAATTAATTACTTCCTCCGGTCCCAAGTTCTGCAACTCTATTGACCCATTTCCTCTGCTCCCAATTCTTGGACCTCAATTCCTACTTATCCCCACTTCCGAATTAATACAGCATCCGACTAGCCCTCCAGTACTGCGCTCTGAACTCATATCTCAGTGTAGGTCTTGGTCGGAATCGTCAGTGTGGTAGATCTTCCCCTTATAACATGCCATTGATGGGGGCATCCTCTGCCGGCATTGTTCGTAGACATCGGTGATCGTGAATCGTATATATCAATCTTGTGTAGGCATGTCTAATTCGTTGACGTCTAAAAAGTGAGCTTCTCTAAAGATGTTTATACTTACCAAGTTCAAGCGGGCCTGCATTCTCTTGAGCCTTGGTGCAGTGCTTCTCGCATGCAGTGTAGGATATCTCTTGCAGCTGGTAGTCATTGGTGAGTGGCATTGACTCATTGACGCTGCTTGACTAGGTGTCGTCATTGGAAGTTGGTTTTAGTTACCATCCAGTCAACATCATCGTTGCATTCTCGATAGGCGGCATGAGTAGAATCTTCGTCAAATAGACAGACTTTCTGGTTGACTTCTCGGTGCGTATTTCGGTTGATCTCCTCCTTGTGGGCTCTTGACTGGTGGGTAGGACTTGACTGGTCTGACACACCTATCTCCCTGATTTTGAAAATTCTTTGCTCTGTCAATGACATTTCAATCATATTGATTGTCGATTCCCATTGTGGCTGGGTAGTAGTGTAACTTCGATGACAGAATCAGAATTGGGATTGATTGGTGATCTGGCATGTAATTGTGATTTCAATATGATTCGGCTTTTGCTTCATAAAGTTGTGTCTTGGCATTGGCCATTGTTGGAATTCGCTTGGGTGATATCGGGAAAAGTAAATCATGACTTGAATCTGTCTTGACTTTGGATAGTGATGTGAGCTTCCGCTGCTGGGATCGTCATATCTGTCGGTTCACATATCTGACTTGCTGGTGCCATTCTCAGGTGGTAGAATGGTGGCCAATTTCATCGGGCGTGGGCAGTATATCATTGATCCATATCTAACACGTAAGGTTCACAGTAGATGGTCATACTCACCGTGACAGGAGCGCTTCTGCTCTTGGAAAGCTGCTTTGTACCTTGCATATGCAGATCTCGGCATCTCTTGATTCGGCAGGGTCTCTGTGAACCATTTCTCGGCGAAAGTCATTCGGATGATAGCTTTGGTGCATTCTCAGTCAACATCTCTGTGGTCATCTGGGGAGGCAGTGTTGGTAGAATATTCGTTGGCTTCTCGGTAGTCACTTCGTAGCCCTCTTGGAAGGTGGTTTGGCACTCAGTTAGATATGCCTTTCAGCCATAGTTTCTTGATCCTTTGCTATGGAATGTGGTAAGCATCTTGGTCAGTGGCTTGGTCCAGTAGAGCTGATGGTAATCCTCTCGATCTCCAAGTGATGTCCTTCGGCCATGATATCCTCCGCTGGGAGATCTCGGTGATCATCTCTCAGTTATCATCTCAACTGGCTCATCTGATGCCATTCGGTACGCTATTGGGTAACCTCGGGGGTCATATTCAATCTCGGCCAGTGGCCCTGTTCAGTAGTTATGTTGCAGTTTTTCGGTATCTTGTTCGGTAAAGTATCGATATCCCAATTTGCTCTCGTTCGACCTGGATCAGGCCTGTCTGACTTTTCAAGTCTCTCCGCTGAATTTGGAGGTATACTCGCTGTGCATTGTATGCTAGATGAACCTATTGTCTCAGATCATTTGGTGTGCCTACTGGCTCTCCCCCAGGTGTGCTTGTCGATTCATTTGTAGATGTGTTTGCCATCACGCTGACAGCCTTCTGAATTGGTGAATAGATCTCACAGTGCATTGTTCATGCACTTCCGGTATGGCAATTGTTTGTTGTATGGGTTGTGGTTCCAGCACGGTCATTCCCCTCATTGGAAGTCATTGCTTGGTTAGCGACTAATCGCATAGCCTTCGTAGGGAATATCGATTGGAAGGGCTTGATTCAGAAATCGATTTGCAGTCGTCAATTGTCATCGTAGTTGTGCAGCTTGGCATTGCCGAGCCTGAGTCAGGATCCGATCCGGGATAGTATTGGCAGTAATGTAACTTTTTAACACATTCGGCGTCGTGTTCGGTATTGTATTCAGCATTGTAATCGGCATTGCATAAGGCACTTCACTCTCTGCCCTACGGCTGCTTGATGTGGGCTTTTGAATAGTAGTCAGAATTGTACTCGGTACGGGAAGGCCGCCGGTACATATATATGCATCTATGAATTCAATTGCTAGTCTCGTACACTGTAAACCAGAGTAAGAATACTAAATACGGTAGAATTCCACATAACTTAGTGTACATCACCATAGTAAAATCGATTGATTGTCATCCGTCTCCGAGCATTATTCCATCTCCAGGATGTGCATATCAGCGCTCATGAGTCCAATTCTCATAGTCTCAACGATAACTCAATTCGCAATGAAGTAGCCTTCCGCAGGACCGTTGACTCTCGTATCTGTTGGTGGTTATCCCATTCTGTGTTGGTCTCAGTAAATGAAACATTCACTGAGTGAGTTCATCGTAGCTCAGCCTGTATGGCATACTCATGCGGGGGCTTCCAATTGTCGTTCGTACGGCTTCAGCGCACCTAACTGCGCTGTTAATTGTCCTTCGTCTGTCTGCATTATCTTTGAATAGTAGACCCGCATTGAGTTGTGCCTCTAAATTTGCTCGATCTGTGTTAGCAAAAAGAACCAAGAGAAACAATGGAAGCGGTGGAAGGGAAAATCCAGTACACCTTGTTATGAATGGTTCGCCCACAAAGTAGCCAAGCCCCGCCATCCAGTCACTCCCTTTGTGTCTCTGTGAGCCAGTAGCAGACATTCAGGATTCCCATGTGGACCCCCTTCTTGTGCAACTACCGCCGCTGCTCCTTGCTCACCCATCCAGCCTGCAAGGGTTACTACTTCTGCGTGCTCATGATGCCGCTTCCATAGGTGTCTATACCTCTGCTCTCAGCACACTGGTGCAAACCCCAGACGATTAGGTGAATGACGTGAGATCTGCCTTCCAGGTAGCGGTCATCATGCGGTCCCCCAGTTGATATCCCTGGGAGAGGTATGTCTTACAACGGTCTAGAAGCTTGGAACTAGTGGAGAAGAACTCCTCACTGCAATTGTCTGAGTAGCATATCTCGCGCTACAGACATGTTTCCGCTGCTCAATAGCATCCACATATCAACTTGCTCTTGGGCAGTCCAGAATGGAGGCTGTGAGAGAAGTATATTGTTTGGTTGATGGTAGGACCGGCACAGTGACCGATTGACCTTTACTGGGTTTGGGCCCTCAACCGTGGTAGTTTGGTACCACCCACATCGAGATGGGCGCATCCAGCAGATCCATTTGTAATTCTGAGTCCACTCCATATCACCGTAAGGACTGGTTATATTTGACGCTCAATAATAGTAATTCCTAATATTGCTAGTATAGATATATATTGACTGAGTGCCGCAGAATGGGTCCCAACCTCAAAAATAAAAACTTGTATTATCCATATCTCCTCAATTGATTGGATCCTCCAATCATTGTCCTGACAGTGCTGCCACTGGAGGTGGTAGTCTCAATTCATAATGTCGTCTCCCATATGAAATATGGGCTATCTTGGTTGGCTGTCTTCACTCGCCCGCAGTAACAGCTGTGGAGCTTCCGGTAGTCCTCAGCTTGTTCTGTGCATAGGTAATGATAGTCACATGTAGCCTCCGTTGCCACAAATGTATTCGTAGTCGAAAATCACTGATATGGTAGGCGGACTTTGATTGTCCATAAGAATTGTGCTCGGAGAAGTCATTGTAGTCAATGTGGTCTTCATAGTCTTTCCCATCTTTGAAATCATCATAGTCAGTGTGTGGAATTGTGTAGGTCTCGACCAAAAATGCACTTCACGCTGTGCGATATGTTGCCGCTATAAGTTTGCTTCAATCACGGCAAAGCTTCTCAATGTCAATGTGCTTCAACCTTGGGGGAAGTCTCTCTGTAAGTGCACTTTGCTCGTGCAGATGTGCATGGTGGTAGGAGTGCTTCATTCGTAGGCCGATCTTCCTCTGTAGATGAGGTTCATTTATGGGAATGTCAATCCCCGTAGGTGTGCTTTGCTCGAGTAGTGTATGCATAGGGATAATTGGGCGTACATGTGGGCAAATAGCCTCTCCGTACATATAGAAGTGAATGATATTGATGATCGAGCTGACATCTCGCTAGAACTAACTAATACGCGAGTCTCCCGCAGAGCCGCACTAATGCCACAGAGCCGCACCTAATGTGACAGAGCTGCACCTTAACATGACCAGAGTTGTCCACCTACATCACAACCTTCTCCAATCATCTTCAAGAAACCTCTCGAAGAAACAAAACACCCTGATCTAAAAACAAACATGCCTCTGCGATGTCTCTCAATCATCCAAAAAAAATGCCTGCTCCTCACGCCTTCTTTCATGTCATTTTCCTCTTCGCCTTTGGCCGGCCGCCCATTTCCTTCCAATACTGCTCCACCATTTCTTTTGCTTTTGCCATATTCTCCTCTGGCTCCCATGTATTATCCTTCTCATCCCAACCTTCCCATTTCACTTCGTATTCCCAACTAGTTCCG
>Ga0307512_10000737_pt1 | contig 48583 bp, 42 predicted proteins | sample 14_EM_MG_FD_200267 | JGI IMG/M metagenome (GOLD analysis project Ga0307512, IMG submission 200267) | Populus trichocarpa ectomycorrhiza microbial communities from riparian zone in the Pacific Northwest, United States - 14_EM | ecosystem: Host-associated > Plants > Roots > Unclassified | place... | reverse complement strand
GCCTGCAGCGTCACTGTCGAGACCTGAGGTGTAGCTGCGATCTGGGCAGCGACTTCATCCACCAAAATGGCGAACTGAGCCGCCAGTTCCGGATCGGCGCGGAGCCGGGCCTTGAGCAGCGCACGCAGCTCCACCTGTGAATCCCGGGCATCCTCATCACCGGCCGCCGAGGCAAGCGCGGCGCGCGTCTCATCAAGCTCATCGAGCGCCTGCCGCAGCAGTTGCTCGTTGCCGCGCCCGAACAGACGCCCGATCCGGGCGCGAACCTGCGTCCATGTCTCCGTAGCCATCGCCGTCACGATCACCTGCGCTCCGGCCTGCGCCAATGCAGCTACATCGATCGACATCGCGTTCCTCTTCGGGCTCTTCGGCCGCTCGGGGTAACCGCCATTGCACTCCAAGTAGGCACACCTTCGCAACCGGCCGGGGTACACGACCCGGCATGCTGATGCCCGGGGCTGGGTTTCGTTCCTGGAGATGGAGGATCCGGGAAGCGGATCATGAGGTGTGGGTAACGCGAGCAGCTCGCCGACCGGCTACCCAAGCCTGTACCGTGCCCAGAACTCGTCGGGCAGGACGACGTTTCGGCTACGTGCCGGTTGGCCCGCCCGCCCCCACGTGCCGACGGCCACACTCCGTCAACAACACCCAGCGATGGGCTAGCCCGGCGCGTTGTTCTGCCGATGAGCGGATGTTCGCATACCCGGTTCCGTGGCCTCACCAGATTCGCCTTCGGTGGCGACGTCATCGAAACGAAACGGGTCGATCGTCACTACTTCTGGGCCATCCAACGTTGCCGAACCGCAGGAGGGTAGCGTCCACGATGTGGAAGCGTTGTCCCGCAGCGGCATGCGGTTCACGGTGTTGGACGAGGGGCCGGTGGACGCGGAGACAGTCGTGCTCCTGCACGGGTTCCCGCAGAGTGCGCAATCGTGGATCGGTGTTTCACGGCCACTGCTCGCGGCCGGTTACCGGGTCATCGCACCGGACCAGCGTGGTTACACCCGGCATGCCCGGCCTCGGTCCCGGCGGGCCTACCGGCTCAACGAGCTCGTCGAGGACGTCGTGGCCCTTGTCGATGCCGCGGGGGTCGACCGGGTTCACCTGGTAGGCCACGACTGGGGTGGAGGGGTTGCGTGGATGGTTGCCGCCACCAGACCGGATCGCCTGCATACCCTCACCGTCGTTTCCTCGCCGCATCCGCGTGCGGTGGTGGGCGCGATGCTGACCAGTCGGCAGCTCTTGCAGGCGTGGCACGTCGGGTTCTTCCAGTTGCCGTGGCTTCCCGAGGCTGCTATCCGGTCGCGGGGCGGCCGGTTCGCAGTGGCATTGCTCAAGCATTCCGGCCTTGGTGATGACCTGGCCAGGGCGTACGCCGACCGGCTCAGCAACGATCCTGGCTGCCTTGCCGGCGCGCTGCGCTGGTACCGCGCCATGCCTCTGGACATCTCGATCGGAGGCAGGGCCGGCGCGATCACCGTCCCGACGACGTATGTCTGGAGCACGGACGATGCCGCCATCGGTCGCCGTGCGGCGCAGCTGACCAGCCGGTGGGTGACTGGCCCGTTCGACTTCAAGGTGCTCGAAGGCGTTTCACACTGGATCCCCGAACAGGTGCCGGACAAACTGGCCGCGTACATCCTGGAACGGATCAGGAGCGTGTCGCCGGCGAACTAACCGGCGCGTCGCCGAGGTCGACAAGCTCCGTATGGGTACGCCGCTCGATCCTCCACGCCATTCGCAGGTGCGCATCAAGTAGATGGTCGGTGCGCGGCCTTACCATCGGAGGATCCTGACCCGAAGGAGATCCGGCGATGCTGAGCCGCGTCAATCGAGAGACCGTCGACCTGTCGTCCTATCCCGACCTGGTGGTGGTCTATCTGGGTATGCGCGTCAACCGGCTCTACGGCCTGCGCACCCTGATGGCCCGCGGCCCGCGAATCGGCCGGTCGGACGACAAGCCGGAGGGGCTGCTCGCGCACGAGCCGCTCCTCTGGTCGTTGTTCCCCATGCACCTCGGCATCCGCCAGTACTGGCGGGACCTGCCCGCGCTGCTGACCTGGGCCCGCTCCGAGCCGCACCGCCTGTGGTGGCGCGACTTCCTTCGCGACAGCGGCGGCACCGGCTTCTGGCACGAGACCTACCTGCTGCGCGGCGGCATGGAGGCGGTCTACGACGACATCCCGCAGCGCCGCGGCTTCGCATCCTTCGCCCCGGTGCACCCGGCCCGCGGCGCGATGTTCGGCTCGGCCGCGCGGGTCGGCCGCCCGGAGGACGACCTCGCCCCGGTCGTCACCGAGGACGACCTCTACACCCCCGGGACCGGGCACTAGGTTCTGTCTCGTAGATCAAGGCCGCTGGGTACAGCGCGGAGCCAGCCGAGCATTTCGACGAGGTCGAGGATGGCTGCCGAGCAGCCACGCGGCCTGTCCTCCGACTTGACCAAGTACGTCCCGCGCCGCTCGGTCCGTCTGCTGGTGCCAGCGTTCTGGTGCCTCCAGATAGTTCTCGGCGTCGAACTCCTCGAGCCGGACGGCACAGGTCTCCTCAAGTAGCGCGATGCCGTCACTGGGCGGAGTGGCGACATGCAAGGCGTCGGCTCCGAAGGTGAACGCACGGTTGCCGCCGGCGGTGGCGTCCCACTCGTCGCACAGGCCAGGATCGTTCTGGCACATGAAAATGGACAACAGACCAGCATGGCCAGGCTTGATGTCAGCGAGGCTGACCTGCGCCAGGAACTGCATCGGTCCGGCGCATTCGCGGCACCTAGGCCACTCGAAGCCCAAAGGCGTTCGCGGGACACCGCCCACGCGGCTCCCCGGAGCATCCGCGGCGACCGGACCGGCATAGGTCATAGGCTTCACCACGCCAGCAGGATACGAGGCCCTCTCCCAAATCAATGAAGGCGTCAGCAGGTGTCTACGATCAAGATCGACTTACTCTCCTGCCGCCGTCCGAGCGCGATCGCATCATCGGCTGTCACTCGCCGTCCGGTCCCAGACCCGCTCAAACTCGTCTCGCGCGATTTCGAAGTGGCTCCAGTCGTCGTCCAAGTCATGAGTGGCTCGCCTGAGCCAGGACTCCGAAATTGGTCGTCCTCATGCCCGGCGCCGTAGCGGAGAACGGGGCCGTCATCGCCGACCTCGAAATACCACACCGAGCATCCCCAACCGTCGAACTCACTCATCGCCGCGGGTCTCGTGCCAACCACGGCGATAGATGCGACTCGGCACGGCGGAAGGCCTCCGCCGAGCGATGCCTTCATCTAATAGGTTGTTGTCAGCCTGCTGGTGCAGGATGGCTCCGGTAGCGGCCGGCGGGTCAGCACTCCACTCATTTGACCTTGTGAGGTCTTGCGGCAGACCGTGCGCCCGTTGGTCGTGAGGAGACGGGACAGATCAAAAGCGCAGCGAGGAAGGGGTGAGTGGGGCCGAACGCTCCGTCGCCGGCTGTCGGCCAGGTGCTGTCGCTTGGCACCCCGGCGGAGCCGAGCCGCCGAGTCCACGGCGAGCGGAGGGACCAGGGTTACGCGCACGTGCTGGCCGAGATCGTCCGTCTCGATCACGCCCATCATCGGCAGGTCACCGGGGACAGCCCGATGGCGGAGGCGGTGAAGCTGCTGGCCCGGGCGCATCAGAGCTTGATCTGGGACCGCACCCGGCAGGTGCTACGACTGCGCTCGACGCTGCGGGAGTTCTTCCCTGCCGCCCTGCAGGCCTTCGACGACCTGGCCGCCGGCAAGGCAGCTGCGTCATGAGGTGCGGCGGCTGACGTTCCGAGGGCTGCCCTCTCGGTGCTCTGAACCGGGCGGGCCTCCCTGACCCGCCGCGCCAGCCTGGCAGGATCGAGGCCCACCGATGCTGGCGAAGTCTTAGTATCGTGCCCGTTGATGACCGGCTCGGAGGGCGGGTGCCACGGACGGTGAGCGGATTCGAGGTCCAGATCGGTCAGCTGCGCAATGCGGCCAAGGCGGCGGGATCTGCCGCCGACCAGGCCAGGGTGGTGAGCCCGGGCACTGGCCTGGAGGTGATCGCGACGGCGTTGCCGGGTGGGGTGGCGGCGTCGAAGGCGGCTGCTCTGGTGTCGGCGTTCAATGACCGCGGCAAGGAGTGGGCGGACGAGATCGAGCGGTGGAGCATCTCGGTCACGTCGGTCGCCAAGACGTACGCCGACAGCGATGACGCTGCCAAGAGAGCTTTCGGGAAATGACGATCACCTACGACGACGTCCGCAAGTGGGACGACAAGCCGGTCGATACGGCTGCCACTGACCTGCATGGGCGGCAGCACACGCTGATCGGGTTGCAGGATGAGCTCGACGACGCCCGGAGGTTGCCTGACTGGCACGGCACCGCGGGCGAGGAAGCACGTACGTCGCTGGGCAATACGCGCAACAACGCCGAGATCCTGATCGCGGAGCTGGCCGCCGTCGAACGAGCGCTGCAGAATGCGGCGGACGACGTGGTGACGTTGAAGAGCCGGGTCGCCAACAACGACTCGCTGGCCAGCACCTACCAGTTCCACATCGGCGGCGACGGCGCGATCGTGGACAACAAGCCCGCTGACCCGCCGCCGAGGTCGCGGTTCGAGGCCGAGGACCGCGCCGAGGCGGCACGGTATCGCGAAGGCATCCGGCAGCAGCTGGTGCGGGAGACCACGGCGATCCTCACGGCGGCGACCAACATCGACACCACCCTGTCCCGGGTCATGCAACTCGCCCTGGATCGCCAGATCAGCGACAACGGTGCGACCACCCTGGCCGACGCCGGCAAGGAAGGGGACATCGACGCCCAGGTGGTCGACATGGAGCAGTCGCTGCGCGACGCCGGACTACTGACCGGCCCACCCGTGGCCGGCCACTACCGGGAGTGGCTCGAGAACGCAGTGCGGCGCGGCGTATCGATCGACACGATCAAGAAGATCATCACCGATCACCACATCACGCCGGAGGACTTCACGATCCTCGACGGCATGGAGGAGATCCGCGAGGACGAGGACGGCGACGGGACCTTCAAGTCGTACTTCCTGATGCCGACCGACATCAGCGGCGACGACGCCGCCAAAGCGGTGCAGATGACCTACATCCTGAATGCCGGCACCGACTACGGTGCCGGAGGCGACTTCGCGCCGACCCCGTACAGCTCCGAGGAACTGCAGCGCATCATCGACCGGCAGAAGGACAATTCGTTCAGCTACGACGACGATGTGGGTTTCGTGCACGGCAACGGCGGCCGGTTGGTGACCACCCCGAACGGCATGATGATGGGCCTGGGCGGCAACCTCATCCAGGACCAGTTCAGCCAGCGCGGCGGCACGACCTGGGGTGACACGTTCATGGTGAACATCGATGACCCGGACGATCCGGCGCAGCAGCTACGCGACATGGTGACTTCGGGCAAGGCGTGGTACGAAGGCGACGGCCAGCCGGCGCACCCCGGCAATCTTGACCTGGACCGGTTGCTGCACCACGAGGAGCGCCACTCCCAGCAATGGGCGAACGAAGGCTACACGAAGTACGTGACCTCCTACATTTGGGAACAGATCACCGGCGGCAACCAGACCGAGGAAGACGCGGGGCTCTCCGATGGCGGGTACTAGAAGGCGGCTGCGGATCGCCTGCGCCGTCCTGCTCGTGGCGGCGATGACCGCGGGCTGCGACACCAAGTCGCAGCTCGAGCCGTCGCTGCCGCCGGAGGCCGGGTTCCGCGTCGACGGCGGCGTCCTGAAACTGTGGACGGGCACCCCGTGCGCCGGCGTCATCGGCCTGACGGTGGTCTTCGACAGCGGCACCAAGCAGAGCACGCAACAGGTGTGGACCGCGCCGAAGCCGGGAGTGCTTCTGGAACGCATGGACCTGCTGACCGGCGCCACCGGCGCCACCGGCTCCGCCCCGGACACCGCAGGAGCTCTCCAGGTCCAGACGCCGCTGCCGCCCGGCTACGACTGGACCAAGGCGGGCTCGATCGTCTTCTACGTCAACGGCCCGACGTCGTACGGCGCCACGACCGACGTCGCCCAGCTGCTCCGCGAGTCAGCCCAGCACCCGTCCAGTCAATACCTGTTCGGCAAGAGCGGCTGGCTGGACGCATCAGGCGTCCAACGCGAGAACACCAAGTCGTTCCTGACCATCTGCACCCCCGACCCGAACCGATGAAGCACATGAACACGCCCGATGGCAAGACCCGCACAGGCGGCGCCCGGGTAATGCTTCGCCGCCTCGTGCTCGCCGCGTTCGCCTGCACCGCCGCGGTGATCGCGGTGCTCATCGGCGAGGCGGTACTCAGCGGCGTCGGATGGATCTCCGATCCGCACGGCTACGGGGTGATCTTCGGAATCCTCTGCGCGGCAGTCCTGACACCGGTCGCGCTCGCACTGTGGCTGCTCTACCAATGGATGCGACGACGCGGCAACTGAACGCCGGTCGATCTGCACCTTCGCGGCGCCGAGATGCTCAACGGCGTCCTAGTGCTATCGAGCAAGGCAAGCCACTGGCACCGCACCGCTCGTGAGCTCCGCAGCTCTGAGGTCCGGAGCCACGATCAGCGCGCTACTCAGCGTCACCACGAGTGTGTGCCACCGGCGCACGGACATGCCGATGAGAATGCGCCCCGGGCATCGCTGCTGCATCAACCGGTATTCATCAACCGAACGGTTCGTGCACAGGCATGATCGTTGTTGTCGAGGAGACGATCGCCTCTGACGTCGGAAATATCCATCGGGAAACATGTCCCCTGTCACATTCTCGGCACGTCTTGACGGAGGATGGAGGAAAGTATGGGTTGGCGAGACGAGGGACCCGAATGCGAGCGATGCTACCGTCCGACCAAGCAATGTGAGGTTTGTAAGGGCGAAGGTCGAGTGCAGTTCATGTTTGGGGACTGCACGGAATGCGATGGAACGGGCTGGGTCTGCGAGGCCGACGGCAAATACTGGAAGCGATGAGGCCGTGGTACCGAGGTCGCGCCAACCGTGCCGTTCATCGCAAGCGACGAAAGAGTTGCGTGGGCGTCGACCATGCCTTGACCACGCCAGGAGAACGCCGTGACTGACGATCATGTTCCAGACGGGCATATACACGACATCCTTTGGGGGAATGTGCAGACCGTCCGCGGAGTCATGCGAGACCTTGCGCAGAAGGCAGCCGCTGGCGGCGATGAGGACGAGGGCCAGGCCCGGATGTTCGTAGAAAGCAGCCTTGATAAACGCATGGCTGAAAGAACGGCAGAGTGGACCGCACTGGGCACCGTCGTCCTGTTCGTCCCTGGCGTGCCTTCGACCCCCTCGACGGCGCCACGGAGTTGACACCGGCGGGACTTGTCGCCCTTCACCTCGCGCGCATGAGGTCTACTTCTGCATGTCCAAGATCAGGTGTCCTCTTCTAGCCGCTGACATTGCGCGGCCTGGATCCCGCAACGCGGGGCTCGGCTGCGTAGCGTCACGTGAGCCCGCTTCAGATGGGTTGCCGCATGCCAAGGGCATCGATCTTGGCCGTCTGACCGCTGGTGGCACATGTCAGCCGCGTGCAGAGATGCTCTGGAGCTTCAGTCAACCAGCGGTGGGTGTGATCGGGGCGCAGGCTGGTTGGCCTGACGGTAGGCGCTGTATCGAATCTCCCCCGCGGCGACGCGCCTGCGAAGGATCGACGCCCCGGGCCGGTACCCCCTCTCCGAACGTCATCGGATCAGCGGCTGCCACCCATGGTGACCTTGGCGGCGCGGGTTGTTCCCACGGTGACGATGCTGGTGGTGCCGCCGGTGCAGGTCGACCGAGCCGAGGAGGCGAACACTGAGCCGAAGTCGTAGCGGCCGTTGCCGCGGGAGTTCGCGGCCGGCTGCGTGAAGTACGCGGTGGATAGCGGCACACCGTCGCAGGATTTGGCGTCGCCCCAGTATTCACTGAAGTTCATCGGCGGGCCTAGCAGGCGCTTGCCGCCAGACACCCGGATTTGGCCGATCTGCGTGTCCTGGCCCGTTCGGGTGTTCTGAATCCACGCTCCCCACCACTGGCCGCCCGTGTCCGCGTCGAGACGCCAGACTCGGTAGCGGTAGTACGTGTTGGTATCGATGGAATAGGGGATGCGACAGCTGTGCCCGATTCCCTCGCCGTCGAAGGTGCCGCACTGGGCGCCGCGGCTGGCGTTCGCGTTCCACAGAGAGAAGATAGCGGTCTCTCCGGTAGATCCATTGAAGCGCATGCCGTTCGTCTGCAGGCCGGTGTATCCCCCCTGTCCAGGCGTGGTGGTGAAGTCGAAGTTCATCGCCCAGTAGGTGTGGTGGGCTTTCTTGGCGACCCGGACCTGCTGGTCGACGTTCCAGAAGCCGCTGCGGCCGTGGAAGTTCCAGTAGGCGTACATATTTGCGTTTTGATGTTGTTCGGCGGCGCCGGCAACCGCCGGGGTGGTGAGCAGTGCCGCCGCGATGACGGCGACTGTCATTCCGGTCCGGGTCCAGAGACGCTTCATGCTGGAAGCTTCAGGTGCGGCGGGACGGAATTCAAGGGTGAACGTTTCAGCCGACCCTGAACGGACGAATTCCGCACACGGCGCGGCCCGCTCGTCCTAGCCTAGGAAGCTGAAGCCGGGTCATTGCGATGCGGGGAGAGCCATGGCCACCCTTGTGCAACAACTACCAGCTCTTGTTGGCGTGATCATCGGGGCGCTCGCCTCCTTTCTCGTGGCGGCGGCAGGCGAGCGCACACGATGGCATCGTTCGATGATAACCAGATGGGACGAGAAGAGGCTGGATGCATATTCCAGGTACTCATACTCGGTCAAACGTGTGTTCTATCTCGCCATTCGGATCGGCGCCCATCACGGCTATTCGACCTACGATCAGGCGCTGTCGCCAGAGGAAGGTCTTCCAACCCTAGCTGCAGCAAACATCGATCGGGCCGTGACCTGGGAGTCACTCCTACTTCTCGGCGGTCCGGACACCGTAACCGCGGCGCGGCAATGGCGTGAATCGGTTGGGCGTCTCGAGAAATTTCTCCATGGGCGCACATATGACCCAGATGAATGGCGGGAGGCAGTGGAAGAAACCAATCGCATGCGTGCCAAGTTCTACGGCTGCGCTCGAGCCGATCTCCGAATCCCGCGACCGCAATTACCCGGAAATGACCCACTCCCGTCTCTATTTTCATAGTTGCACCAACACAAGACCGGCAATTCTATCCCTTCTCCCGCACCACCTGACCGTCAGAGGGTTGCACGGGGATCCACGGCACTCCGAGACCTATGGCCAGCGCATTTCCGTCGTTCATTGCTCCACAAAAGATCGTATTACTCTCATGCCGCAGATATTGCGCGGACTCGGCTGGCGAACGTGGCGAACGGGTCCCGGTGTGATGGTGTCGCGATGGTCGCCGGAGGGGTGCGGGCCGGGACGCGGAGTTGCTCGGGCGATGGATGGTTTGCTGCGTGGCGAGCGTTGTGGGCCCTCGGGTTTCAGGTCTCGGTGGGCCATTGGCGGGCGCCTAGCATGATCAGTCGTAGCTGGCGGGTGGCGGTGTTGATCGCCTGTTGCTCGGCTTCGGGGCTGTCTGGCGGCGCGTCGAGCAACGCCGCGGCGGTCCAGACCATGTGGTTGACGATCAGGTTGGTGACCATCCGCAGGTCGGTGACGCTCCAGCGGTCGAAGCGTGGGCCGTCGGCCAGTTTGTCGGCGGCCAGGTCGGTGGCCAACTCGGCGGCGAACAGATCGAGTTGCTTGGCGATCGCGGTGCGGACTGCGGGTACGCCGCCGTGGCGCTCGCGGGCGATGAAGAGGAAGTGCCCCCGGTGTTCGTGTACCTGCCGGGCGAGGATATCGATCGATCGGTTGATCACCTCGTCGCTGGAGCTGAGGCCGTCGCGGGCCGTGCGGATGGTGGCGCGCAGGCCGTGGAGGGACTGTTCGACCAGGGCGATGCCGAGGCTGTCGACGTCGGGGAAGTGGCGGTAGAACGCGGTCGGGGTGATGCCTATCGCGCGAGTGATCTCGCGTAGGCCGACGCTGCTCAGGCTCCGCTGCTCCATCAGGAGCAGCACGGCGTCGAGTAACGCCTGGCGGGTGCGCGCCTTCTGCTGCGGCCGGGTGAGTCGGTCGGTGGGCGTCGGGTGGTGGTTCATGTCACTCAGTTAACACCTGTCCACTGGATCGGTAGAGGCCTACCGTGGGTTCAGTTTACGACTGTCAACTGAAAGGTGGCGGCAGATGCTGGCACTGATGGCGGCGATGGCGCTGATCGCGCTGATCGTGGGTCCGGCCCTGCTCACCGGGCAGCCGTTGCTCTTCGCCGTGGGCGTCGTTCTGGCAGGCGCCGTTCTACTCGTGACCCGGCCCGGGCGGCGCGGCTCGGCGCCGACCGGACGTCACTGACCTTGGGAGAGATCACCATGAATATCGTCAAGCGCGTCGGCAGCCTCGACGACCGTGCCGTGGCCGCACTGGCGCTGGGCGTGGCTGGGCTGTTCTTCTTCAACGTCGTTTTCGGGCCGACCGCCATCGCGCTCGGCGCCATCGCCGCGCACCGGCACCACGCCGGCACACCCAGCCGCACTGTCGGCCTTGTCGGGCTCGCGTTGGGCGTGGCCGACCTGCTCGTGCTGGCCGTCATCATGGCCGTCCAAATACACGACGGCGCCCTGATCTGGCACGTCTAGGCCGCATCCCGGCTGCCGACGTGTCCAGGGGCGAGGCGTTCGCGAGTCGACAGACGAAGGTCAGGGGCCGGCGATCCAGCCGCAAACCGCGGCGCCGTGTCGGTGCTGACACCTCACCCTCTCGAGAGGCCTCTTATCGACATGAGTCGGTTGGTGCCGGTGCCCGGTACCGCTGCATTGATGTGTCTGTCGCCGCGACGGCGGACGCGAAAGGGACTCCGGTTCGCCTCGGTGACCAGATCGAAGTAATTCGGGGACGGACGCAGTTCAGCAGTTTCGAGGCACAGTGGTCGGCCGACAATCGTGCGTGGCCGGCCATGGAATGCTCCTGAGCGCGCCGATGCGGACACCGCGCACATCTGCCGCGATCCGGGCGCTACGCGGAGTAGCGGCGCCGGCCAGTTTGCGCGGACGTGCCGATGACAGTGCGGCCAGATTGGCTGAAGGGGGAGCAGGACTTCCCTATGCTGCCACGATGGATGCAAGCGATGTCGAGCCGACGTCACGTCATCGTCCACCCGACAACGCCGGCGAGCGCGACACCTTGGCGGGCGTTCTGGATTTCCTACGGGCGACCGTGGTGAATAAGGTCGCCGGCCTGACGGAAAGGGACGCGTTCCGAGAATCGGTCCCTCCATCCACACTCTCGGCGGCCGGCGTGGTCAAGCACCTGACCGGCGTGGAGAGATTTTGGTTCAGTATTGACTTCGCCGACGCCGACCTTCCCTGGCCGTGGACAGAGCAGGATCCCCATGGCAACTTCCGTCCCGACAAGGCTGAAACGCTGGCAGGCATCGTGGCGGACTACCGATCAGAATGCCAGCGGTCACGTGAGGTAGCCGACGCTGCCGCCCTCGACGATGTTGCCCGATCGGACGGCATGACGTTCAAGTTGCGGTACGCCATGGTGCACATGATCGAGGAGACGGCCCGTCATTGTGGTCACTTGGACTTGCTTCGAGAACGTATAGATGGAGTGACGGGCGAATAGTGAGTCTTCGGGGTTCCCGGTGTGCTCTCATGCCGCTGTCACCGCGCGCAGCCCACCGCAGTGGGTCAAATGTTTCCGGACCGCCCGGCTGGTGACTTGACAGAAACCGGGGGAGGGGAGCGTTACAGGGTCGTAGTGAGGCTTGCGGTGATGGATCCGGTGGCTGCGCTGTCGGGGTCGATCGTCACCTGGTAGCTGCCGGTGGCGGTCAGCGTTGGGAGGCTGATGGTGGCGTCGCCGATGAGCGTCCTGGTGGTGTGGGTGGTGCCGTCGGGCCGGATCACCGTGACGTAGTAGATGCCGTCCAGTGTCACGGCGGTCAGGCCGAGGGTGAGCCGTTGTCCGGTGGTGCCGTTGAAGGCGAACCGTGCGTTCTGCCCGGGGCGGTCGATCGCTGCGTTGAGGCTGGCGCCGTCCACGGTGAGGGTGCCCGCGGCGAGGTCCCGGGACAGGGTGGTGGTGATGGCGCCGGTGCCGGGCGCGGTCGGGTCGATGACGACCCGGTAGGTGCCGTTCTGGGTCAGCGCTGGAAGGTCAAGCTCGGCGTTCTGGCCGATCAGCGCTTGGGCGTTGACCTGGGTGGTGCCGTCCGGCCGGACCACACTGACGTAGAAGATGCCGTTCAAGGTGACGTCGGTGAACCCGAGGCCGAACCGGTCGCCTGCCGTTGCGGTGAACTGGAATCCGATGTTCTGCCCGGGTCGGTCGATGGTGGCCGATACCGCTGGACCGGTCGGGTCGAGCGTGCCACCGGTGATCTCCGTCGACAGCGCGGCGGTGATGGCGCCGGTTCCGGGCGCTGTCGGGTCGATGACGACCCGGTAGGTGCCGTTCTGGGTCAGGACCGGAAGGTCAAGCTCGGCGTTCTGGCCGATCAGTGGCGCGGCGCTGACATGCGTGGTGCCGTCCGGCCGGAACACGGTGACGTAGAAGATGCCTTCCAGGGTGACGCCGGTGAACCCGAGGCTGAACCGCTGACCGGTGACGCCATCGAACTGAAAGCCGACGTTTTGCCCCGGGCGATCGACAGCGACCGACGCTGGCGCACCGGTCGGATCCAACACCCCGCCGGCGATCTCCATCGACAGGGTGGTGGTAATGCCTCCGGTTCCCGGCGCTGTCGGGTCGATGACGACCCGGTAGCTGCCGTTCTGGGTCAGGACCGGAAGGTCGAGCTCCGCGTTCTGGCCGATCAGCGGTTGGGCGCTGACGTGGGTGGTGCTGTCCGGTCGGATCACGGTGACGTAGTAGATGCCGTCCAGAGTGGTCTGGGTGAAGCCGAGGCTGAATCGCTGCCCCGTCGCACCGGTGAACTGAAACCCGACGTTCTGCCCGGGCCGCTCGATGGTGGTCGGGACTGCAAGGCCGGTCGGGTCCAACACGCCCCCGGCAATCTCGGTGGACAGGGTTACCGTGGTCGCTCCGGTGCTCGTTCCGCTCGGGTCGATGACGGCCGTGTAGGTGCCAGACTGGGACAACGCGGCAATGTCGAGTTCGGCGTTGGCCCCGATCAGTGGTGCGGCACTGACCTGGGTGGTGCCGTCCGGGCGGATGATGCTGACGTAGTAGATGCCGTCCAGGGTGGTCTGGGTGAAGCCAAGGCTGTAGCGAACGCCTGCGGCGCCCTCGAAGCTCACCTGGGCGCTCTGATCCGGTTCAACGAATGTGACCTCGACACCCGGACCGGTCGGCGTCACCACACCGCCGTCCACCACCGAGGCGCTGGCCGGCACCTGCTGAACAACCAAACCCGCGAGGCTGACACACAACACGACCAGCACCCGATACACGTTCATGACAACCCCCGTGACCGAACGGACCCATCGCAGGCTATCACCACATCGACACCCACCACTGTCCCGTCGCGTTCTCGCGACCTGGCTACAACACCCCAAGGTGGATAGACACACCAACTGCCGGTATATCAATGTATTGCGATGGATGGTGGCCCCGACCGCGTCGTTACCGCAGCATGTGCGGCGGGTTCTGGGGGTGTTGGGCTGTGGTCCAACACTGGACGCGGATGCGGTGGAGATCGCGGTACTTCGGCACCAGTTGGCAGTGCTGTACCGCCAGGTGCCGCGTCCGCGGTGCACCCCGGCCGATCGGACGTTGTTGGCCGCGCTGGCGAAGCTGCTGCCGCGGGAGCGGTGGGCGGTCTTCCTGGTTACGCCCACGACGCTGTTGCGCTGGCATCGGGAGTTGATCGCCCGGCGGTGGACCTATCCGCGCACCGGTCGTGAGCGGCGCAGCCTGAACGAGGCGGTCGTGGCGCTGGTGGTGCGCCTGGCGCGGGAGACCCCCCGGTGGGGGTATATACGGATCGTGGGGGAGTGCTGCCTTCTCGGCGTGCGGGTCTCGGCGACCTCGGTGCGGCGGATCCTGCGCCGGCAGGGTCTCGGGCCGGCGCCGCGCCCGAGGCGGGCCGACCTGGAGCCAATTCCTGCACGCCCAGGCCCGGGGGCTGCTGGCGACGGACTTCTTCACCGTGGAAACCGTGGGCCTGACCCGGCTGTACGTGCTGTTCTTCGTCGAGGTGCAGTCGCGGGCGGTGCATCTGGTGGGGATGACCGCGCACCCCACCGCAGCGTGGGTGGCGCAGCGGGCGCGGAACCTGCTGATGGACCTGGACGAGCAGGTGCACTGGTTCCGGTATCTGATCCGGGACCGGGACACCAAGTTGAGCGCTGCGTTCGACGCGGTGTTCACCGCGGCGGGCGTCGAGGTGGTGAAGATTCCGCCGCGGGCGCCTCGGGCGAACGCGTACGCGGAACGCTGGGTGCGCACGGTTCGGTCCGAGTGTCTGGATTGGACGCTGATCTGGCGTCAACGCCAGCTGCACCGGTACTGACCGAGTACTTAGGGCACTACAACACCGTTCGTCCGCACCGTAGCCTGGATCTGCGGCGACCGCGTCCGGCCTCCCGGCTGACGCTGGTCGAGCCGGGCACCGGCGAGTCGTCGGTGCAGCGAGTCGATGTCTTGGGCGGGTTGATCCACGAATACCGCCGCGCTGCTTGAGTTCACCGAAGGCCTGTTGCTGCCGCTCGTATCGAAGCTCCGCTGCGCTGCGTCATCATGGCCGGCGCAGACCAGGCACCGCTCCCACAGCCGGTTGATCTCTTCCGCGTCTGAAACCGCGGAATCCTTTGAACCGGCACGGAGCCAGTCAACCGTGAGGAACTCGATGGCTCGTCTGCGAGACTAGGTGGATGACCGCCATCGTCGAGTCCCTCGAGGACTTCTTTCCCACCTACCTCAAGAGGTTGCAAACGAAGGACATTGAAGGTCTCGGTGCGCTGTACTCCGAAGGGGCCTCCCTGTCGAGCAACCGAGGGCCGGCCGGCGCATTCTGGGTCGTCGGCCGCGACGCGATCAAGGAATACCTGTGCAAAATGCTGCGGATCTACGACGTCGTCTCGGAGACTCCGGTCAGGGCCGCCTACCAAATCCGCAATGACACCGTCGCGTGGCGGCATGGCGTGTTCGACGCGGTCTTCGAGGAGAAGCACGAAGGCCCCGTACACAAGGTTAGTGTCGAGGCCTTCGAGGTGTTGATCCTGAGCCCGGCCGAGGGCTGGCAGTATCTCGTTGATCAGTCCTGCGACGTGCAGGTCACCACGCCGTTAGTGCATGCCGCTTGAGCTGCTCGACCAGGTTGAAGTCGGAGGTGCTGCCGGCGGCCAGGCCGGCGGCGAAGCTGCGCTCGTCCGGGGTCAGCTCACCGAGAGCCTCCTGCAGGACGGCCACGGGATCGGCGCGCAACGCGATCCGAAAGTCCGGGTCCTCGATGAAGCGTTGGCGGATATCGTCATAGGACGCCCGGCGATCGGCGTTGTCAGACACGGCTCCTCCTCAGGGGCGCGGCAGTCAATTCCATCAGATTTCGAAGGCCGTCGGGAGCCCGGTCCGAGCCGCCCAGCACGGCGGCCTCCAGCCGGGCGCGGCGAAGATGCAGCTGGATCACGAATACCACTTCCGAGATCGCCGTGGCCAGTTCTTCCACAACCAGTCGCCGGCGTATCGAGGGATCCTGCGCCGCGGCGTGCATGGTGTCGATCAGGCGTCGACGCCCGGCCGGCGACAGCGGTTGCAGGGCCAGCGCGGTGGCCAGCGTCGCCGTACGGTTGCGCAGATCGTCCATCTCGTCTCCGACGAGCTCGGTCAGGTCATTCAGATGTTGGCGGGCCACGCCCAGCTCGTGACCGAACGTCCGCGCCGCGTCGAGAGCCCGTTCCTCAGCGCCTGCGGCGACCGCGGCCATCGCCGCGAACCCGGCCAGCATGGCTCCGCTGCGAGCACTGATGGCCGCGGCGACGGCCTTCGGCGTGGTCGCCTCCGTCAGAGGTGGTGCGGACAACAGTTGGCCCTCGATCACGTCGGCGATCATGCTCCGGTAGAGCGCTCGCATCCGCTCGGCCGCCGAGGGTGCGGCACCGTCGGCGATCACATGACCGGCCAGCTGGAGTAGAACCTGGGCGCCGAGCACGACCTCGGAAGGCTGCCGCGTGCCCCAGAAAGTGGGCTCAGCGGCATCCATCTGGTCGTCGAGAGCGCTCAGGGCGAGGTACGTAGCGCCGGCCGCGGCGAGCAGACCGGGCGGGGGCAGAGCGGGGTTCAGACTGGCGAAGACCGCGATCGGTACGGCCACCGCCGCGACCGTTCCCGCCGGTTGTTCCCGCAGCACCACGTCGAGGTAGTCGATGGCTTCGTCCACTAGCGCCCGGAGCGGGCCGGACGGCCTCGCGGCGGCCTCACGCAGCGCGGTCACCGCGTCGCGGCCACGGTCCGCCGAGTCGGGGCCGGTCATCGGTCCAGCATCTGCGCGACCAGCAGGGGCAGATCCTCCAACAAGGTTGTCATCACCAGAGGATCGGCCCGCACCGCTGTGGGATCGGTGACGGCGGTGCGGTAGAACGGTGCCAGCTCGGCCTCGACCAGCCGACGTACGTGGTGGCCGGCGGCGCGGCCGTGCCGCAGACCGAGCTCGAAGAGCACCGCCGCGGCGTCCCGCCGGTCGGACGCCGCCAGCAATGCGGCGTATCCGAGGACCACCCAGGGATACTCACCTCGGCTGCCGCAGCGTTCAGCCGTGGCGAACGCGGCGTCGAGGTGGCGCCGGGCACTCGGGTAGTCGCCCTCGACAACTTCGAGCCGGCCCAGTCCGGCGAGGGTCTGCGGCGCTCCGGGTCCCAGTTCCCGGGCGGACCAGAGCGCGATGGCGCGGTCGAACCACATCCGCGCCCGCCGGAATTCCCCTTCGGAGAGTTCCAGGTCGCCCAGTCGCGCGTGCGGGGCCGCGGACAGCCAGTTGAGGCCGCCGCGCCGCAAGCCGTCGATGCACTCGAGGTAACAGCCGCGAGCGGTCGCGAAGTCGCCCGCTGCCGTGGCCACGTCGCCGGCGTTGCCCAGCGCGTACGCCAGGACCTGCTTGTCACCGACGGCTCGGGCCAGCGCGATCGCCTGTCCGGACCGGCCGGCCGCCGCCGCGTGATCTCCCTCTCCCGCATCGAGCATCGCGCGTAGGGTGAGCAACCGGGCCTGTGCGGGCGGATCGGTCGGTCCCAGGCGCAGAGCGCCGTCGAGGCGGTGGCGCGCGCACTCCGCGTCGCCGACGTAGAAATCGAACAAGGACAAGACATGCACCGCGGTCGGGACGATCGGCGACTGCTGATCTGCGACCCGAGCGAGCAGCACCGCCAGCCAGTGGCGGCCTTCGGTGATCCGGGCGGTCCACCAGTAGAGCATCAGCAGAACCGCCAGCTGAAGCGCGCCGTCCACGGCATCGGGGTCGTCGAGGCCGTCCTGGAGCATCCGGCGGATGTCGGCCAGGTCCGGTTCGGTGGCCAGGGCCCGGGGCTCGGTCATCGACGCCTGGGCGCGGCCGACGACGGCCAGATCCAGGGTCTTGTCGGCGGCGTCCGCGTCCGACGGGCGCGGGATCGTCCTTGCGAACGCCCGGACCAGCGGGATCTGAGTGATCCGGGTGGCCCCGGCGAGATCGGGCACCGTCGTCGCGAAACCCACCTCGGCCAGTTCGGCGACCGCTCGGGCCAAGGCGGTGGGCCGTTGCCACCAGGTCATCAGATCGTCGAAACGACAACCACCCGGGCGGTGCGACAGGACCGCGAGCAGATCGATCGCGTCCGGGCCGAGGCGAGCCAGCCCGAGCTGGAAGCAGGTCCGCATCGACCGATGCCGGTCCACGAACTGGCGCGGGTCCACGAGCGCGTCGATCGGATCGGCCAGCGCGCGTAGTAGTGCGTCGGGCCGGAGGTGCTGCAGCTGGCAGGCCGCGAGTTCGAGCGCGAGCGGAATGCCACCCACCAGCTCGGCGATCATTTCGATCTGCGGGCCCTGCTCGAGCGGCACACCACGCCGTGCGGCGGCGGCGATCAGCAGCGCCGCGGCCGGGCTGGGACCGTCGTCACGGGCGCAGCCTTGAGCGAGTGGGTGCAACCGGATCACCTGTTCTCCGCCGATCCCGAGCTGGGTCTGGGAGGTCAGCAGCCACGTCACCGACGGGCACCGGACGGCCAGCTCGTGGATCACCGACGGGGCGTCGCCGATCTGCTCGAGATTGTCCAGCACCACGACGCCCCGGCCGGTGCCGAGCTGGGCGGCAACCGCGGAGACCGGGTCGTCGCGGTCGGGCACACCGAAGGATCCGGCGAGGTGCAGCACGAACTCGGTGCCGGTGGTGAACGGGCTCAGATCGACGAATCCCCGGCACACTGTCGCGGCGAGCCGGGCGGCCTCGACCGCACAGCGCGTCTTGCCCATGCCACCCGGCCCGGAGATCGTGATGACGCCCGGACCCTCGTCCAGCCGGGCCGCGATCCGGGTCACCAGGCCGTCGCGATCGATGAGCTCACCCGCCCATCGGGGCAGCGACAGAGCGATCGACGGCCCGATCGATGCGCCGGTGTCCCTGGTGGCCGGTCCGGCCTTCCGGGCCGGGCCGGATCTCTCGGCTCCGGTCAGCCGGTAGTAGGCTCCCTCGACGTCGTCGTGCTGGAGCATCCGGCGCTGCAACTCGTTGAGCTCGGGACCCAGTCCCACGCCGACCCGCTCGTCCAGCTCATGTCGCGCCTCGGTGATCATGTCCAGGGCCGCGACCGGGTTGCCGCTCAGGTACAGCGCTCCGGCCAGGTGCAACCACAGCCGCTCGTTGGTCGGCTCATCGACCAGCTGGGCGCGAACGGCGCTGATGGTGTCGGCACCCGCCCCGAGACGGATCCGGGTGGCCGCGTGTTCGACCCGGGTACCGCTGCGAAGTCCAAGCAGCCATTCCCGGTACGGCGCCAAGCCGTTGAGCTCGCAACCCGCGAAGGGATCTCCGCGCCACAACGCGAGCGCCTCGTCCAGCTGGCGAAGCCGCTGCACGTCATCATCGCCGGCCCGGGCATTGGCGATCATCGACTCGAATCGGATCGCGTCCACCTTATTCGGCGCCAGCCGCAGCACGTAGCCGGCCGGACCCGCATGGGTCAGCTCGACGCCGTGCGCGGCGACGAGGCTGCGGACCCGCTTCACGTAGCCCTGCAGGGTCTTCCCCGCTGTCCGGGGCGGATTCTGCGGCCAGAGCACGTCGATCAGGCTGGCCCCGGAGACAGTGCTCCCGGCGTTGAGCGCGAGCGCGGACAGTACGCCGACCTCCATCGAACGGGTCAGCGAGTCGGTGGTGCCATCGCTCTGGACCTGCACCGGCCCGAGAACGCCGATCCGTTGATGGCTATTGCTCACTGTCATGGTCAGCCGCCGCTGTTGTGCGTCTCCCCGCCGATCGATCGGCGGGCCCCACCGTCGTCCCACTGCCGTCCCACCGCGACGTTTTCTTATGGGAGTCGACCACCGCCCTTCGGCATTGCTGGACGGAGAGCGCCCAGCCGGTCATCGAGACCATCTCATTTTCGGACTCCCGGGGAGACGAGCTGATGAACGATTTTCTGGATATTGCCAAGACACTTGGCCATGATGTCGGATCACTGCGGGCCGGCGAGGCCGTGGTCCATGATCGGACAGTCGGCGACATCGGCGATCTCAAGGCGCTTCTGACCGCCGGCGTGCCCGATGGCGTGCTCCAGGCCACGGGAGACTCCTCCGGCGGCGACACGAGCATCGTCGGCAAGGCCCAAGGCTTCGTGTTCGGCGACGCGCCGCTCAGCCCGGCCGACCGGGCGCAGGTGGCGCGGGCGTTTCCGATGACGATCACCACACAGTCGCTGCCGGACAAGACACTTGCCGCCAACGAAGTGTGGGATCTGGGTACCTCCGCTTCCCCGGTCGTCATCAACCTCAGGACGCTGACGATGGAGCCGGGGTCCTCGATCCGGATCGCCAATACCGTGCTCACCCTGAACGTGCAGACCCTGATTCGTAACGCCGCCGCCGGGGCGGTGTCGTCGGCCAACTACGACCTGGGCATTTTCGGGGTGACCGGTGCGACGCCGCCCGCGCCGCCGCAGGGCATCGCCGGCAGCAGCGGCCGGGCCGGCGCGGGCGGAACCTGTGGTTCCGGTGGCGGCATCGCCGGCGACGACGGCAAGCCGGGCGGCAGCGGCGGTTCCGGTGGGTCAGGCGCGGCCGGGACAACGGGCGGCGACGGGCTGCCGTCGCTCACGGCCGCCATCAATATCGGCTCGGGCGGAATCGGCGGGACAGCCGGCCAGTTCGTGGTCTATACCCGCTCGGGTGACGGCGGACAGGGCGGCCCCGGGGCGAAGGGCGGCAACGGCGGACAGGGCGGCCCGGGTGGCACCGGAGCCACCTGCGGCTGCGAACACACCAACGGCGGCAACGGCGGCAACGGCAGCAACGGTGCGCAGGGCGGCGACGGCGGCATCGGCGGTAACGCCGTCAAGGGCAACGACATCTTCGTGAGTGTGCCCACGGGTCAAAAGGACAGGGTCGTCACGTTCTCCTCGATCGCGAATCCCGGGCAAGGCGGTCCGGGCGGCCCCGGCGGAAATCCCGGTGGCGGCGGCTGGGGCGGCGCGGGCGGCGGCGCCTCGGGGTGCCCCACCGGCAGCGGCGGCTCGAACGGCAGCGGTGGTGCGGCCGGAGCGAGCGGAAACCCGGGTAAGCCCGGTGCGCTGACGGGAGCGCCCGGCACCGTCTACATCAACGAAATCTGACTTGGCCACGGGGAGCCGCCGCACGGCGGCTCCCGCAAGTGGCGACAATCCGGCCCAGCCCTGCCGAGCGAGAGTGATCGCATGCCAGAAATTCTCGACGTCCCTCAGATCCAGCCCTTTCAATTCGGCAGCCCGGCGAGTGGCGTCGACAGTTCCGTGAATCTCTTCCGGGGCAGCGTCGGTTTCACCATCCCCCTCGTGTCGCTGACCGGGCGCAACGGGCTCGACATCATGATCGCCGCGCTCTATCGCAGCGATGTCGCGACAGCCGTTCAGACCCGGAACCTCACGGCACCGACCTCGGTACTCGGCCTCGGCTGGTCGATGCCGACGGACCGGATCGAGGTCAGGACCGACGGCAGCGGTGACGATGGAAACCGTTACTTCTTCGTCCGCGACGAGACATCACACCGGCTGCATCGCAACACCGTTTCCTGGCAGCGCGGCAATCTTGACCCGGTACTCGCCGGCGATCTGGACGGCGGGCGGCTCACACCCGCGGTGCTGCGGGCGCTGGCAGCCCAGGGCCTGCGGGTCGACTCGTCGGCGACCGTGACGGTGCTGACCGCGGGCGGCCACTGGGCGCTGTCCGACGCCGTCCACGAGTTCGACCTGGACCTTCGACTCGACCATGGGACCGGCATTGCGGTGCTCGACGGCGGCCGGTCGTACGAAATGCAGGGCTATGACTTCTCCCGGATCCAGTACTACCCGGGCTTCGAGCGCTGGGAGATCACCTACGCCAACGGCATGACGAGCGTGTTCGGCGGCCACGTGGTGGTGACCGGCGGGGAACGGTCCTCCGCGGGCCAGACCGTCGACTGGGCGGTGCGGATCGGCAACTGGGCAGGCCCGGGCATCGTCACGCACAGCGCGGGCGACCCCGATCGGCCGATTCAGTCCCAGTACGCCAGGGCGTGGCGTTTCGCGTCCGGCCGGACGGTCTGGGACGACAAAGTCACGTTCGAGTACGACCAGGTCCGCCAGCGAGTCGGCCCGGACGGCCTGTCGTACACCAAGGCGACGTACCTGAGCCGGATCGTCGACGTCTTCGGCCAGACGGTGACCTTCGGGTACGGCGAGAAGACGTACGAGGCCACGTCGCCGGACGCCCCGCGCGAGTACGCCGACCCCAACAAAGCCACGCCGGACGATGGGCCGGATGCCTTCCAATCACAGTACGAGACCCGTTACCTGTCCGGCATTGAGGTCGCCGGCAGCCAGGGCGAGGTGCTCTACCGGCTGGCCTTCGACTACACCCTGGAGCGCTACGCCCCGGTGCCACCGCCGCACAGCCCGCTGTACGGCGACACGGTCAAGCGGACTCTGGCGGCGATCTCCAAGGAGTTCAGCAAGGGCCACGCGTACCCCGAATTTCGCCTGGGGTACGCCGGGCCGGGGGAAACGAATCCGGGAGCGCTCACGACGATCACCTACCCCGAGGGCAGCACCGTCGAGTACACCTACTCGGCGCAGGAATTGACCCACTGCGCGCGCGACCTGCGCGTCGACAACCCCCTGCCCGGCAGCAGCCCGCGCGTGTGGTTCGGCTCCGACTACGCCGTCGTGGCCTGGTACGCGCCCGGCACGTTGTATCTGACGCTCTACACCTGGGTGGGACGCTGGCAGCCGTGGACCCCACCGGCCCGCGTCATCCATGACGACATCGACCTGGATTCCCTGTCCTGCGAGGTCGCCGAGGACCACGCCGTGGTGCACTACCAGCGGGCCGGCGGCGAAGCCTTCGTGGTGCGGGCGTTCCACAAGGATCCCCGGGTCGTCGGCGCCTGGCTCGAACCGGCGGCCGACCCGGCGACCGTGCGGTCCACCGACTGCACGCTGGTCAGCGGCGACGGATTCTTCGCCGTGGCCGACCGCATCCGCGGCACGGTCACCACCTTCACTTGGGACCCGCTTTCGACCGAATGGCGTACGGCACCGCTCGCCGGCCACCAGCCGCCGAAACGGCCGGACACCGTGCGGCTGTTCCTGTCCGCCGTCAACCACGTGCTCATGCTGCTGGTCTACGACAAGGTGGGTGCCCCGGGACACAAACACAATGTGCTCACCCTCCACCACCTCGACGAGCTGCGGAACTGGGCCATCGGCGACACCCGGGACGCCCCGGAGATCACTCTCGACCAGAGCGACATCGAGGCCCACCTGACCTGGACCCCACTGCCCTGGGCGATAGTGGCGACCTTCGTCACGAACAGTACGGCGGCCGCACTGAACTACAGCCTGGCCGTGTACCGGTGGGGCGGCGCGGACGGGGACGCCTACCGCTTCGCCGACGTCGACGTGTTCGCCTACTCCGTGGAGACCAGCAGCCCGAGCCGTGCGGTGACCATCCCGTACGTCGCGAACGCCGCGCCGACGGGGCTCGTCGCGAGCGGGCCGCATCTGCTGCGCTTCAACGGTGAGCAGTGGCTGCGCAACGAACAGCTCGCGCTCCGGCTGCCGATCACCGACGACACCGTCTTTTGGTTCACCGTCGGCGACGACGTCGTGCTCAAGACCGAGAACGGGCCGGACCGGGTCATCGGTGCCCTGCAGGTGTTCGATCCCGACACCGAGACCACCCGGTGGAGCCGGCCGGCGGTGTCGCTGTTCCATTCCGCGCCGGTCGGCGAGCGGCTCTTCGGCTACTTCCCGACCAGCGCGGACGACTTCGTGACCTGGAACGCCGACGTGTACACGCGGGGTACTTCGCGAAGCTGGCAGGGGCGACTGGACCGGCCGGTGTACGCGCTGCCCTCGGGAACCAACACCTCGTCGCTGATCAACCGCGGTCCCGAGTACATGGTCTACCAGGTCCGGTCGGAGGACGGCGAGCGGGTGCTCGGCACGCAGGTGCTGACCATGACGAACGGGACCGTACGGTCGTTCGCGGAGATCGCCGAGCGCTACTTCAGCCTGGTCAGCCCGGATGGCCGGCTGGTCGCCGGGGTCGACGGGAAGATCCCGGGCGGTGGTTCCACGTTCGTGACCTACCTGCCGCTGGACAAGGAGTTCACGGCGGCCGACTCGATTCGCCTGTTCCGCTACCTCGGCGATTCGGTCGACCGGCCGATCGTGAGCTACCCGGCCACCCAGGTCACGATCGACGACGGCTTCCAGCGGACCGTCACGAGGTACTCGTTCGACGCCGCAAGCGCCGCCTGCGACTACTCCGGCGCCATCGCCAAGTACTACCGGACCACCGTCTCGAAGGACGACGCCGGCTCAACCGTCCACACCTTCTTCAACAGCCTGAACGGGCAGGACGGCATCGGCAACCTGACGACCTCCTCCTATTTGGACGGAACGCTGCGGACCAAGGCCGTGTACGACGCGTCCGGCGCGCTGATCGCGTCGGCGGAGTCGGAGTACGAGGTCGTCACGACCGTCGCCACCGAGCCAGGCGGGCCCGCCGACACACCGCTCTTCGGTGCTGTCGTGCGGGTCGTCCGCGCGAGCACGATGCGCGACGGCGTCACAAGTTCGACCGGGTACGACTATGACGCCGCCGGCGGTGGGGTGTGCCGGCAGACCATGACCGCATACGACGCGTCCGGCGTGCCCGTGACGCATCGCAGCGTGAAGGTCTACGGGTATCAGGTCTATCCGGCGCTGTGGTACCTCAACGACCGCGCTGCCGTCGTCCAGTCGAAGGCCACGATCAGCACGCCGGCTCAGGCGGAAACGGTCACGTCCTGCACGGCGACGACGTACACCGGGACCGCCGCCCTCGGCGCGACCGAGGTGCCCGCCGTCTCCGAGACGTTCGTCTGGCGAGGCGGCAGCGGACCGGCAGACTTCGATTTCGGGAGCCGGACGATCGAGGAGGGCCCGTCGCGGCAGTGGTTCCGGACCGGGTCAGTCACGCTGCGCTCGCCGTCGGGGCTGGTCCTCCAGCAGCAGGCCCCGATTGGGAAAACACAGTCCACCGTCTACTCCCGGGACGAAAGCCTGATCGTCGCGTCGTTCAGCGATGCCGGTGTACGGGAACAGGAGGCGTTCTACTACGGCTTCGAGACCTACGAATCACCGGGCTCGTGGACCCTCGGTGCGGACACCGCCGTCGTCGACACGATGTCCTGGGCCGGCGTACGTTGCCTGAGCGTGCCGGGCGGCACCACTGGTAGCCCGCTCGTGCTGACGCCGCAGAACCAGGACCGGTCGTATCTGTTCTCGGTACGTGCGAACAGCGGGCCCGCCTACGACCCCGCGAGGCCGGCTGGCTGGACGGTCGAGCTGTCCGCCGGTGCGACCGTCCTCGACCGACAGATCCTCCCGGTCCCGGCCACCGGCGACTGGGCTTACTGCGTCCACCGGATCGACCTGGCCCCGGATAGCGGGCAAACGGTCACGGTCACCCTGAGGCCGTTCAACAGCGGTGCGGGAACGGTGTTCTTCGACGACGTCGGGTTCGCCCCGCTGGACCATCCGCTGCACGTGTCGGTCTACGACACCGCACTTCATCGGACCAGCGAGGAACTGGGCCCGTACGAGGCGACCCTGCGTCGCCGCTACGACTCCCTCGGCCGGATCACCGCGCAGACCGGTCACGCCGACGAACTGCTCCGCGTGGTGGCGCCGTTCCTGTCGCGGCAGGTCGACGGCGCGTTCCATCAGGCGGAGCCGAACGCCGTGACGAGCTTCCAGCCGCGCGGCGCCACCTACCTCGACCGGTTCCGCAACGACGGGGTGCTCGCCGGCGGCTGGACCTCGCCGGACCTCGGGGCCTGGGTCGCCGACCGGGGCACCCTGCACTACCGCGGTGCCGGGCCCGGCATGATCGAGCTGTCTCACCCCGAGTTGACCCGCAGCTACGTGGCTCACGTGGCGCTGGTCCCGGACGGGCCGCCGGTCACCGGGATCGGGCTCACGGCCGGCACCGACCTGACCGTCGGATGGTCCGCTGCCGACCGGCGCTGGACCATCACCGACCGGCGGAACGGCGTCACCGTGCCGGGCGTGTTCGCGAGCCCGCAGCCCGGCGAGGACCTGGTGCTTGTGGTGGGCGTACGCGCCGTCCTGTTCTACGCCGACGGGCGTCTGGTCGCCGGCTACCTTCCGGCCCAGCCGGTATCAGGTGCGTTCGGACTGTTCACCGACACCCCCGCTGACTTCCGCGAGGTGTTCGTCGCGGGACAGCCGGAGACCGGGACCAAGTTCTTCGACGGGGCCGGCAAGGAACGCCAAGGCCAGTTCCTGAGCGGCAAGCGGGTGACGGTGACCCAGTCGCTCTACGCGGACGCTCTGGAGGCGGTGACCACCATGCCGGCCACCCTCGGCGCCGGGCCGGGCCAGATACTGGCCTACCGGCCCGACGCGGTCACCGGGTTCGACTGGACGACCGGCGTCCTGACCGGGGCGATCGCCGACGCGCTGCCGGACGCCGAGGGCTATCCCTACAGCCGCCGGGTGTTCGAGCGGTCGCCGCTGGCCCGGGTCGTGGAGATCGGGGCGCCGGGCAAGGACTTCGCGATCACCGGCGCCGGGTCGCACACGGTCCGCTACACCTACACGTGCAACGACGGGACGGAGAGCGGCCTGCCCGCCGGACAGTACGCGAAGACGGTGCGGCGGGACCAGAACGGACGTACCCGGGCGACCCTCACCGACGCGTTCGGCGGCGAGGTGCTGACGGTGACCGCCGCGGAGAGCATCGCGATCTACACCGGGCGGCAGACGACGTACTCGCCGACCGGTCGGACGGACCGGCTGCTGCTGCCCAACCACTACCGCCCGCCGGCCGGCTCGACGGCGGACGACTGGATCCGTACGACCGTCGTGGACCTGCTTGGCCGGGTGGTGTCGGTCGACGACGCGGACGGCGGGCGGACCAAGTTCGTCCATGACGACGAGGGACGCGCCCGCTTTGTGCAGAACCCGGTGCAGGCGGAATCCCGGACGGTCCTATACCGCAAGTACGACCAGGCGGGCCGGATCGCCGAGGAGGGAACCTTCCCGTACACCTGGGACGCGGCCGCCCTCCAGAGCAGGGCCGCTGACCCGGACTGGCCCGGCCGAGCCGAGTCGGCAGTGGCCCGCCGCCGCTGTCACTACGACGGCGACGGATCCACGGTCGCCGCCCTGGGGAACCTGACCCGCGTCGAAGTCCTGGACCCCGACGGCGTGACCGTGGCCGTACGCACGGACCAGCAGTTCGACCACCAGCAGCGACTCTCGGCGGTCACCGTGACGTTGGTCGCGGACCAGGTCACCTTCACCACGGGATACACCTACGACAACATCGGCGCGGTAGCCGGTGTCACCTATCCCTCGGGCCGGGCCTTGTCGTACGAGCGGGACGACTCCGGCCGGGTCACCGCGATCCGGGACGCGCAGCGGAACCTGCTGCTGGAAGCGGGCTACAACGCGGGCGATCAAGTCGTCTTCGAGACGAACCACCTGGTCGGTGCCGGCCCGCAGACCACCGTCCACGGCTACAACGCGCAGGGCTGGCGGACTTCGACCACCAGCGAGTTCTTCACCGAGACCCTCGACTACACGAACGACGGCCACCGCGGCACCGGCTACTACGACGGCAGCGTGGCGAGCCGGAAGGTGACACTGACGGTCCCGTCCGGGAGCACAGTACCCACCGAACTCTCCTACCGTTTCGCCTACGACGACGCCTATCGGCTGACGGTCGCTGAGTGCACCTGGGCAGACCACGTGGTGCCAGAGTGGTCGCTCGGGCTGACCGCTCCGATCAACTACGACGCCAACGGCAACTTCATCGCGGTCGATCAAGAGACGTACGGCTACGAGGCCGGAACCGACTTCGCCCGGAACACGACGGGCACCGCGGACGCCGACTTCACCAGGGACGCCAACGGCGCCACCCTGAGCGCGAAGCCGCGAGGCATCGCCGACATCGAGTACGACCTTTTCTCAGGAAGGCCGACGGCGCTGCGTACCACCGCCGGCGGGGTGCTGGCGCTCGGCTACGACGCACACCTCAACCGGGTGTCGAAGGCTGCACCGGACGGCACGCGCCACTACGCCCGTAACCTGTCCGGCACCGTGTTGGCCGAGCAACTCGGCGCCGAAGGCGGGTCGCGGACCCGGGAGTTCCTCTACGGGCCCACCGGCCTGTTTGGCACTGTGACCGACGGCAGGCCGGACGCTGTGCTCAAGGACCATCTGAGATCCCCGCGGGTGATACTGGACGCGGACGGGAAGGTCGCCGCCGGCTACCAGTATCTTCCGTTCGGTGCGCTGATCCGGCCGGACGCCGCCGGCCCGGACTCGCTCAGGAACCTCTTCGGCGGCTACGAGTACGACCCGGAGACCGGCCTCTACTGGGCCGGAGCCCGCTTCTACGACCCCATCCTGCGCCGGTTCTACGGCACGGACCCCAAAAACCAGTTCGCGTCTCCGTACGTGTTCGCCGGCAACAACCCGCTCAACCTGGTGGACCCGGACGGCGAGGCCTCGTGGTGGGCCGCGCTGATCGGCGCGATCTTCGGCGCGATCGTCACCATCGCGACCGGCGGCGTGGGTGCCGTCCTGTTGGGTACGGAGGTCGCGGTGTCGGCGGCGGTCGGCGCTGTCGCCGGTGCCACGGGCGCACTGACCGGCGACGCGCTCACCGCCGGTATCTCCGGGGAAAAGTTCACCGGCACCCGGGCGCTGGTGGACGTCCTGTCCGGATTCGCCGGTGGCTTAGTAGGCGCGGGCGTCGGTGGGGCCGCCGGCCGGGGTGCGATGAACACGCTGTACTCCGCGGGCTACGACGCGGCCGCGGACATTCCCCTGCTGACCCGCGTGGGCACGGCGACTTCGATGATAACCGGCGGCATCTCCGGTGCGGTGGCCTCGTCCGCGGTCTCGTCCGCGATGACCGGGCAAGCGTTCTTCAGCAAGGAGACCGCGTTGAACATCGCGATCGGCGCGATCGCCGGGGCGGGCGGCGCGCTCATGGGCTCGGGGGCGCATTTCGGCTGGTTCCGGGACACCATGCCGGTGCAACTTCGGCAGGCCGACTTCGGCCGGATCGCCCCGCAGCTGGATACCGGCGTCGGCGGGGAGCGGCTTTACACCATGGTCAGCCCGGCGGAGTACAACAGGGCGCAAAACGAAATCGTCAGTAAGTGGGGCACGAAGGAAGCCGTGTTCCGCCTTGCCCCCGCAGCCAACGCGCCGACCGCGGATGTGATCGCGTTGCATGGCGTCGGCCGGTTCGTCTTTCCCTGGACGACCTCCGGCTATCGCCAGCCGATGTCGGCCGGCCTGTTCGCGCAGTACCTCGGCCACAATCCGTACTTCGCACCGCCCGTGCCCGGCGTGGCGGCCCGCCCGCTCAAGCTCTCCATCTGCTTCAGCGCGCTCCCCGGACGACTCGGGAGCGTGGGCCAGACCCTCGCGTCGGCGACCGGGCGGACCACCTATGCCGGCCGCGGCCTCGTCTACCCTCGAGAACTCGCCCAGAACTGGATTCGGTTCGACTCATGACGACTACACCCACGTTCCTACGCCCAAAACGGCTCGCCGAGTTCCTGATGGTCGCCGGTCACGCCGGACAGACCGAAGTCCTCGACCGGCCCGTGGTCTCGCATTTCCGGATCGACAACATGGCCGACGCGCGCCGGGTGCTGTCCCGCGCGACCCCCGACGAGCGGCGCCGGCGCGGTGCGACGTTCCTCGACGGGCTCGAATACCGCAGCCGGCTCCCCCAGGGCATGCACGACCGGGGCGAGGCCCACGTGTACGCCGACGGTCTAGAGGACACCGAACGCGACTCGCGTGGGCACCGCAACCACTTCCCGATCTACGTGCGCACGTACTCGGTGGTCGAGCATGTCGTGGCCGCCGGCGATGTGTGGGACGTGACTGTCGGCCCTGAGGAGTGGGGGGTCGACGAGCGGGAGGAGTTCTACAACATCGTCAACGTCGGCCGCCTGGTCCTGGGCGACGGGGCCTCGGTGGTGGTCCAAGGCAACGCGTGGACGCTGATCTGCCAGGAGCTGACGTGCGGCGCTCCGGCCGCCGCCGACTACCACATCGGTGTGCTCGGCACGCGACACGGCTTCGGCGGCCGGCGCGGGGCCCGCGATGGAGGGGACGGCGCGCCCGGCGCGGGCGGACCACCTGGACGACACGGACTGCCACCCCGGTACGGCAGCTCGCTGCTCGGCCGGGTGGCGACGGCCCCGGTCGATCCGGCCGCACTCGACGGTACGGCCGGCGGTGTCGGTGAGCCGGGCGCCAACGGCGAGGCCGGGCTGAACGGTGGCGCGTGCCGCATCGCCGAAATCACCGTACGGGCCCTGCGGACGGAACACGGCATGGTAGTCGGCGCCATCGCCGGTGACGGCGGTGACGGCGGGAACGGCGGTGCGGGCGGCCCCGGCGGTGCGGGCGGTGACGGTGTCGCCGCGATCCGGACGGTCGACGGCCCGGTGGGTCCGGGCGCCGGCGGGCGGGGCGGTGACGGCGGTGACGGCGGTCGTGGCGGCCGGGCCGGGCACAGTGGCATCGCCTCGAACGTGTTCGTCACCGTGCCGGACGATTGCACCAGCCAGGTCCGGTTGTTCGCCCGCGCGGGCCGGTCGGGCACGCCGGGCCGGGGCGGGCCGGGGGGCCGTCCCGGGCCCGACGGGCTCTCCGGCGCGGCCGGCCCGGGTAGTCCGGCCGGTAGGGCGGGCAGCGCCGGCAACGACGGCCGAGCGGGACGCGTGATGCCCGCCGCCAAGATGTATCTGAACTCCGAATGGCTCGCGTCCGACGCCTGAGCTCGTCGCCAGTCTGGTTCCACATGGCGACCGGCGTCCGGGAGCGCGAGGGCGTGTGTGGCTCGGCGATGTCGAGAACGTGGTGGGCGCGGTCGGTGCCGAGGCCCTCGATGCGGGCGGCGAGGGCGGAGCCGACCCGCACGCCGGCGAGCAGCGGTAGGAGGATCAGCGCGTACGCGGTGGCGCTGTTCAGGCGCGCTTGCTCGATGAGCCGGTAGGCCTCGGGCTTGGACAGTCCGACGGTGTCGCGCCCCTGTGGAACCAGGCGGCCCACGAGGGCGGGGATCAGGCTTCGGGGATGGGCCGGCCGAAAGACTCCAGCGTGACGTCTGCTGGTTCGGGGCCGCCGCGCTTGCCGGTGTCCAGGCCGTCGATCGCCGTGAGCTGTTCGTCGCTGAGCTCGAAGTCAAAGACGTCGAAGTTCTCGGCGATCCGCTTCGGGTTGGTCGACTTGGGGATGGCCGAGCGTCCCTGCTGCATGTGCCAGCGCAGCATCACCTGCGCCGGGCTCTTGCCGTGCGCCTTGGCGATCTCACCGATCGTCGGGTCCTTGAGGGTGCTGGTGTGGCCGCTGTCGCGGTAGAAGGTGATGCCGCCGATCGGCGCCGGCGCAGCGAGTTCTCGACTTCGGTCATGATCCACCGGCGGGAGCCGCCGCGGTGGTTCGGGTCAGGGCCCGGTGGATGATCCGGATGCTCTCGTCGTGGTCCTTGGTGCCCCACTCGCCGAACATCATCGTGCCGAGACACAGCTCGCTAACCTGGACGCCGGTGCGCCCGAGCGGTCGCAGTTGGATGGTGTGCTCCTTGCTGTATGTCAGTCGCGGGGAAGAAGGCGGATGGTGAGCGGGGCGACCTGGGCGCCGACGACCGAGCCGACGATCTGCGGGCCGTACCGGTCGTACTTGGCGTGGTAGGCGCGGTCGATGCCGGCGTGCGCATCCGGGTCCGCCTCGGCAAAGGTGACGTCATGTTCGACACCGCCGGCGCGGATCCGGCCGGTGCCGGACGTCTTGGCCCGGCGGTACCAGCCGTTGGTGGCGCCGTAGGCGCTGCGCACGTATATGTCGTCGCCGGAGCGGACGGCCCAGATCGTTACGTACGGGCGCAGGCTGCCGTCCTGGCGCGTCGAGCTGATCTGCAGCTCAGTGGCGCCGCCGATCCGCTGCAGTTCCTCGTCGGTCCAGGTCACGGCTTCACCAGCACTTTCAGAGCGTCGCGTCGATCCATGGCCGCGTACCCCTCGGGGGTCTGCTCAAGCGTCACGGTGCGGTCGAAGACCTTCCCCGGCTCGTACGTGCCGTCGAGGATGTCGGGCATCAGCTCGTCGATGTACGCGCGTACGGGTGCGGGGCCGCCGGTGAGGGTGAGGTTGCGGCCGAACAGGTTCCAGCCGATGTCGCCGTCCTCGTACTGGGGGACGCCGACGCGGCTGATCACGCCGCCGACCCGGGCCACGCCGAGGGCCTGCTTGTAGGCGGGCCGGTGGCCGACGCACTCCAGGACGGTGTGGGTGCCGTCGCCGCCGGTCAGCTCACGGACTTTCTCGATGCCCTCGTCGCCGCGCTCCGCGATGACGTCGGTGGCGCCGAAATCGCGGCCCAAGTCCGTGCGGTCCTTGTGCCGCCCCATCAAGATGATCCGCTCGGCGCCCAGGCGCTTGGCCGACAACACCGCCATCAGCCCGACCGCGCCGTCACCGATGACCGTCACGCTGGTGAGCGGGCCGACCCCGGCGCGGACGGCGGCGTGGTGGCCCGTACCGAAAACGTCGGAGAGCGTGAGCAGCGACGGCAGCAACGCGGAGTCCTCGGCGACGGGCAGCTTGACCAGGGTGCCGTCGGCGAGCGGAACGCGGACGGCTTCGGCCTGCCCGCCGCCGATGCCGCCGGCGGCCCAGAACCCGCCGTGCCGGCAGGAGGTCTGGAAGCCCTCGCTGCAGAAGTCGCAGGTGTTGTCCTGCCAGGCGAACGGGGCGACGACCAGGTCACCGGCCTTGACGGTGGTGACATCCTGGCCGGCTTCTTCGACGACGCCGAGGAATTCGTGGCCCATCGGCGTGCCCTGCTCATCGGCCGGCATCGAGTGGTACGGGTGCAGGTCGCTGCCGCAGACGCACGCCTGCACCACGCGTACGAGCGCGTCGGTGGGCTGCTGCAGGGTCGGGTCAGGCACGTCGATCACGCGTACGTCGCCGGCGCCGTACATGAAGGTTGCACGCATCAGTGATGTCCGTTTCTCATGGTGGTTGATTCGAGCAAACACGGGATCTGAAGCTGGTGGGAGTCACTGCTGTAACCGGTAGCGCCAGACCCTCCCAGTGCGGGTTTATGCAGCTGAGGCGCTTGTGTACTCGCGCGGCGGTCGCCGCTCAGGCCGCTGTTCGACGGCGTGCGGGCGTCGCGGCCGGACGGCGATGAGGCCGATGACCAGCGCCAGGGCGATCGCGAGCAGAACGCTGCCACCGGTCAGCGCCGCGCCGACCCGGTCGACGAGCGCCCCGGTGCCGACGGTTCCGGCCGGGACCGCCGCCGAGCCGACCGCGGCCAGGACCGCGAGGCCGAGGGCGCTGCCGAGCTGGTGGAAGGTGTTGACCAGCCCCGAGGCGGCGCCCGCGTCGGCCGGGCCGGCCCCGGCGAGCCCGGCCGAGGTCATCGGGGCGAACGCGAGGCCCTGCCCGGCACCGATGAGCACCATCGGCAGCGCGACCGCGACCAGGTAGTCACTGCCAGCAGCGACCTGGCTGAGCCACGCCATCCCGGCGAGGGTCGCGGCGACACCGGCGATCAGCACGGGAACCGCGCCGAAGCGCCCGATGACCCGGTTGATCAGCACCGCGACAGCGAAGTTGACGGCCGACATCGGCAGGAACGCGAGCCCGGCCTGCAGCGGGCTGAACCCGAGGACGCCCTGCAGGTACTGCGAGGTGAAGAAGAAGAACCCGATCATCGCGCCGAGATACAGCATCCGGACCAGATAAGCGCCGGTACGCCGCCGGTCGGCGAACAATCGCAGCGGCATGATCGGCTGCTCCGCGCGGGCCTCGTTGGCCACCAGCGCGGCCAGCAGCACAACTCCCAGGCCGATGGCGATCAGCGTGCGCGGCGCGGCCCAGCCGGCCTCGGCGGCGTCCACGATGCCGAACACCAGCGCCGTCATGCCCAGCGTCGCGCACAACGCGCCGACCAGGTCGAAGCGGCCCTGGCGGCGTTCGGTCTCCCCGATGAACCGGCGGGCCGCGAACACCATCGCGACACCAATCGGTACGTTGAGGAAGAACCCGGCCCGCCACGAGATCAGGTCGGCCAGCACACCGCCGACGACCAGGCCTGCGCTGGCGCCGATCCCGGCCACCGCGCTGTAGGCGGCCACGGCCTTGGCCCGCTCGCGGCCCTCGGCGAAACTCGCGGTCAGCAGCGACAGCGATGAGGGCGCCAGGATCGCGGCGCCGATGCCCTGAAAGGCGCGGGCGGCGATCAGCCACCACGTGTACGGGGCGAGCCCGACCAGCAGTGACGCCAACGCGAACAGCACCAGTCCGATGACGAACATGCGCCGCCGTCCGACGATGTCGCCGGACCGGGCGCCGAGCAGCAGCAGGCCACCGAAAACCAGGGTGTACGCGTCCTGCACCCAGGTCAGACCGGTGGGCGTGAAGTTCATCGCCGCTTCGATCTTCGGCAGGCCGGTGAAGATGATCGAGTTGTCGAGGATCACCATGAAGTAGCTCAGGCAGATGATCGTCAGGATCACCTTGGTGTGGCGTGACGCAGGCACCGCGAGCGCCCCTTCCGAACTGGTGCACCCGGTGTCTCCGGGCCACACGTCAAGGCAACCGCGAAACGCGTCCGGCAGGCAGTGACAGCTGTTCCAGGTACTGCCAGGCACCCCCAGAGTCATCCGCGGAGCAAGCCGGCTCGGCGCAGCCACGCCTCGACGGCCGGTCGGCTGCCGGCGGCTTCCTCCCCGCGCACCGCCAGTCCTTCACCGGCCTTCGCGCCCCGGCACGACGCCGCGTAGACCTCGACGGTTCGCCCAAGGCCGCTCACCGCGTAGGTGACCAGCGGCAGAACGGTCGTGCCGGTGAAGTCGTACGCCTCGGTGAACGTCGACATGATCATCGGCGGGCGGACGTTCCAGATCGGGCTGCCCAGCAGCACAGTGTCGTACCCCGCGAGCGAAGCCGGCGGGTCGACGATCTTCGGGCGCGCGTCGTTGTCCTGCTCGCGGACGTTGCGTGCGACGGTGGCGTCGTAGCTGTCGGAGTACGGGTCGGCGGCGGTGATGCGGTACACGTCGCAGCCGATCGCCTGTTGAATCATGTCGGCCGCGACTTGGGTGTTGCCGACCTTGAGCGTGCGTCGGCCGCCGTTGTAGTAGTTCTCGCCCGGTCGGGAGAAGTACGCCAGCAGCACGCGCCCCCGCGTAGGTTCCGACGTGACGGTCATGGCGGGTTCCTCTCCGCGGTCGGTCGAGTCACATCCGGCAACGCCGGCGAGGCCGAGCAGCAACAGGGACCGCCGCGTCAGCGACGTCATCAGAACGTCGTCGCGATGGTCCGCACGGCGATCCAGGCGTCGTCGCGGTGCTCGTACGTGGTGGTCAGTTGCAGGTTCCAGGTGCTGCGGCTGCCCCAGATGGTGGCGTCGACGACGTCCCGGCCGACCAGGACGGCCGTGGCGCCGTCGAGGTCGACTGAGGTGCTCTGCGGTCGTGCCGAGTGATATCGCATCCGGCCGGAGTCGATCTGTTCCAGCCATTCGCGTTTGGGCTGCACGTGGCCGGTCATGTGGGTCAGCGTGTAGTCGTCGGCCAGCAGGTCGTCGAGCAGGGCGGTGTCGCGCTCGAGCATGCCTCGGTACATCGCCCGGTACGCCTCGGCCACCTCGCCGTCGGTCATGGCTTGATCAGTACCTTCAGTGCCTCGCGGTCGGCCATGGCCTGGTAGCCGGCCGGTACCCCGTCGAGGGTGACGGTGCGGTCGAAGACCCGGCCGGGCTCGATGATCCCGTCGAGGATGTCGGGCAGCAGCGTGTCGATGTACGCCCGTGCGGGCGCGACGCCGCCGGTCAGCTCTCGGACCTTGGCGATGCCTTCCTCGCCGCGCTCGGCGATCACGTCGGTCGCGCCGAACTCCAGGCCCAGGTCGGTGCGGTCCTTGTGACGTCCCATGAGGATGATTCGCTCCGCGCCGAGGCGCTTGGCGGACAGCACGGCGGACAGGCCGACGGCGCCGTCACCGATCACGGTCACCGTCGTGCGCGGGTTGACGCCCGCGGTGACGGCGCAGTGGTACCCGGTCGGGAACACATCCGACAGCGACAGCAAGGACGGCAGCAGCGCGGAGTCCTCGACGACCGGCAGCTTGACCAGGGTGCCCTGGGCTTGCGGGACGCGTACGGCTTCGCCCTGGCCGCCGTCGATGCCGCCGCGGGCCCAGTTGCCGCCGTGCCGGCAGGAGGTCTGCAGGCCTTCGCGGCAGAAGTCGCAGGTGCCGTCCGACCAGACGAACGGCGCCACCACCAGGTCACCGGCTGTGAACCCGGTGACCTGCGAGCCGGTCTCGTCGATGGCGTGCTCGGCCCACTCGGTTTCCGGACCCGGCTGACCTTCGGTGAGGCTCTCCCACATGGCCAGGTGGGTCATGAAGGTGTCCGGGGCGGCGCCGTGCCAGTGCCATTCGCCCGGCGGGGTGTAGATGGTGTCCCCGGGGCGGATCTCGGTGACCTCGCCGCCGCGCGACTGCACCAGCCCGACGCCTTCGGTGACATGCAGGGTCTGGCCGTTGGCGTGCCGGTGCCAGGCCGTGTGCGCGCCCGGCGAGAACCGCACCACGTTGACCCGCAACTGCGACGGCGGTTGACCGGCGGCGATGACGTCGAACCAAACGTCCCCGGTGAACATGTCGGCCGGCCCCTTGGTGCTCGGCCCCTTGCTCTGGATCTCCACGATTCTCTCCCTCGGACCTTGTCCCTACGAGATTGCTGGCACGCCTTGGCGCAGTTCGGCCAGCGCGAATCGCAGGCCGGCCAGAGCGACCACGGTGATCACCGCGCTGGCGGCGAACACCCCGCCGTAACCGAGCCGGGTCACCGAGCCGAGCCCGATCAGCGGACCGGCGGCGATGGCACCGAGCCGGCGGGTGTTGGTGTACAGGCCCGCAGCCACGCCCGGGCGCGGGATGATCTGCTGGAACAGCGTCAGCCCGACCCCGGCGACCGCGCCGAAGAACCACGCGTTGAGCACCTGCAAACCCAGCAGCAGCACCGGCCCGTGAGCAAACGCCATGGCGGCGTAGTAGACGACCCCGGCCACACACCCGGACACCAGAAGCAACGACCCAGGTACGCGACCGGTCAGCTTGCCGATCAGCAGCAGCGCCGGGATCTCCAGCCCCGCGGCGACGCCGAGAGCCACACCCGCCCAGGCCACGCCCAAACCCAGCCGGTCGGTCACGAACAGGCTCATCACCGAGACGGTCGCGCTGTTGGTGGCCTGCAAGGCGATGAACACGACGACCACCACGGCAACACGCCTGCGCGGCACCGATTCTTCTTCCGCGGGCGCCTCGCTGCCCCGGACAACCGCGGTACGCATCGCGGCGGTCGTGGCGATGTTGAGGACCGCGACCGCGGCGATGGCCACCAGGATCGCCCGAGGGCCGAACCCGCCGATGAGGACGGTGGCCAGCGGCGGCCCGACCACCCAGGCAAACGACACCAACGCCCGGGTACGCACCACGTCGCCGGGTGCGGCACCGGTGTGCTTGAGGTGGGCGAACAACAGCGAGGTACCGACGCCGGCCGGCCCACCGAGCAGCACCAGGGCCAGGCCCGCCACCGGCAGCGACGTGGCGGCGGCGAGTACACCGGCCAGGGCGAGCGTCAGCACCCCGCAGGCCAGCATCGGCCGTACGTAGTCGCGCTTTCGGTCGGCGTACGCCGGCAGGAGTAGTGAGGCGACGAAGCCGCCGGTGTTGTAGATCGCCAACGCCCAGCCGACCTCACCGGGACTCGCGTGGAAGACCGTGACCAGCAGCAGGGCCAGCGCCGGGTTGAGGAAGGCGAACTGCAGCCCCCAGAACAGGGCCGACGCTGGAATCAGCATCCGCCTATTCACCCGGTGGGAAGTCGGTCGAGGCGGCCAGCTCCCGCTGGGCCTCGAACCCGGCGATCCGCTCCCGCAGCACCTTGACCGTGTTGTCGAGCGCCTGCGAGCCCAGGACGATGCGCAACGGCGCCGGCGAAGTGTCGACGCTGTCGATCATTGCGGCGGCCATCCGGGCCGGGTCGCCGGGCGCGAGGCAGCGATGCGCGGATGAGCTGGATCGAGCCGGTGAGGTTAGTGGCGATGATGTGCGCGGCCTGATCGTCGGAGAGCTCCTCGGCCGCGCCGAACAAGCCGTACCCGGCGTTGCTGACGACCCGATCGCCGCGCTCGAGCAACTGAGTAGTGTGCTCGCGGCCGAAACCGCTGCTCACCCCGGTGATCAACCAGGTGCGTACTGCCATGACGATTCCCTCCGCTGGAAGCGGGAAGTCAGATGTGGTGCGCCACCGCGGCTCCCGGGTGGCTACCCGCCGCTTACGACGGTAAGCAACCTTGCTGCGGCTCAGGGAGGTTCTGGTGTTACCTCCCTCCGACCGTTTCGTCCCGCGGCAGACAGGTAATGCCAGAACCTCCCAGACCTGCTCAGGGCCGTCCTACCGTTTGCTGGACAACGACGAGAGGGGTTTGCCATGGCCATCAGCGACACGGCGCGTAAGAACCACGACGAGCTGTTCCCCGGCCGCGTGTCGACGCTCGCGGTCACCGACCCCGAGCTGATCGAGTACTTCGACAACTTCGCCTTCGACGAAGTGCTGCAGCACAGTGACCTCGACCTGCCGTTGCCCGGACAGGCGACTACTACCCCTGAGACGCGGGCGGAGCATGGTTTGGCCGTGCAGAAGCAGATTGTCGGTGCGGACGCGGTCGACGCCCTGTACGCGAACGCGCCCGACGACGAACAACACGTCCAACGGCTGCTGTCGGCCAACTGCTTCGGCGACCACTACACCCGCGGCGGCCTCGACCTCAAAACCCGGGAGCTGCTCACCCTGGCCATGCTCATCTCACTCGGCGGCGCCGACCCGCAGGTCAAAGGACACGTCCGCGGCAACCTCAACGTCGGCAACGACCGCGCGACCATGCTCGCCGTCATCACCGGCCTGCTGCCCTTCGTCGGCTACCCGCGCACCCTCAACGCGCTACGCGCCCTCGATGAGATCACCCTCTGAGTGGATGGCACGGATGACCGGTAACGACAGAACCTCCCAGCCCGGCAACGCCGAACGTACCGTCGAAGGCATGGACCACCGTGCCGAGACCCGTGACTTCCTCACCACCCGCCGCGCCCGCATCACCCCCGAACAGGCCGGCCTGCCCGCCTACGGCACCAGCCGGCGCGTACCCGGGCTGCGCCGCGAGGAAGCCGCCATGCTCGCCGGGGTCAGCGTCGATTACTACACCCGCCTTGAGCGCGGCAACCTGACCGGCGTCTCCGAGAGCGTCCTCGACGCCCTGGTCCGGGCCCTGCAACTCAACGAGGCCGAACGCGACCATCTGTACGACCTCGCCCGGCAAGCCAACACCGGACCGCGAGCCCGCACCACCCGGCGCCGCACCACCGCCGCCCTCCGGCCCGCGGTCCAGCAACTCTTGGACGCGATGACCGGCGCACCCGCGTACGTACGGAACGGCCGCCTCGACATCCTCGGCGCCAATCACCTCGGCCGCGCCGTGTTCGCGCCGGTCTTCCATGAGGTAACTGGCCGGCCCAATCTCGCCCGGTTCGTGTTCCTCGACTCCGCCTCCCAGGACTTCTACCGCGACTGGGAACAGCTGGCTGAGGACGTGGTCGCGCTGCTACGCGGCGAAGCCGGCCGCAACCCTTACGACAAGGACCTGACCGACCTGATCGGGGAGCTGTCCACTCGCAGCGATCGGTTCCGCACCTGGTGGGCCGCCCACGACGTACGACTGCACCGCTCCGGCGTCAAACGCCTACACCACCCGTTGGTCGGCGACCTCGACCTGGCATACGAATCGATGGCACTCATCACCGACCAAGGACTACAGCTCAACGCCTACAGCGCGGCCCTAGGCTCACCCGATCAGGACGCACTTGATCTGATCGCCAGCTGGGCCGCCACCTCCGGCCTGACTTCGTCAACGACGACAGCGCAGGAACACCAATGACCGTGCGCGTCGAGGTGACCATCACTGCCCATGTCTCATGAGACATGGGCAGTCTGGAGAAGGACGGCTTCCGCGCCGTCGTGTGGCGCACCCCGAACGCGGTTCGTCGAGGGAGTGTTGGCCAAGCCCCTCACCGGCTCCTACCGGCCGGGCCGGGCCCGCTTGGACGAAAGTTCAGGAATACGACCGAGGCGATCCTTGGCGGTATCGTCGGAACGCTGGAGTCGCTGTCATCGCTGCTGCTGGGACGACGAGACCGGCGAGGCCGGCTTCGGTTCGTCGGCCACACCGGAATCCTGACTTCGCCGCAGCGACGCGAGGTGGCCAACCTTGCCTCTGCGCTCGAGCCCGGCGACCGGCATCCCTGGCCGCAGCCTCTGCCGGCGACATGGGCCGGACGGTTCAACCGCCCCGGTCCCCAGCCTTATGCCACCGGTACGACTCCTGCTGGTAGCCGAGATCATGGTCGACGAGGCGTACGACAATGGTCGCAGGCGCCGACGGTCGGGGTGGCGGAGCCGTTAGCGCAGGTGCTGAGCAGACGTTCGTCGTGTGCCGGCCCAGAAGTTGCGGAAGTCGTCGCTGCGGGTGGACAGCTCGCCGGCGAGGTTGATCAGCGCCCGGTCGTAGGGTTCGCGGCCAGCCTCGGTGCGTCTCATCGCGACGGTGTCGGTGGCGATGCGGTCCCGGTCGGATGTCCGCCGTTCTGCACGGTTTTCGCCGACCTAGCCCCGCATGCCGGTGGATCGCTGTGCGACTGCGCGGCTAACCCGGTAGGCGAGGGCCAGGATGGTCAGGACCGGGTTGACTCCACCGTCGGTGACGTGCAGCGATCCGTCGACTATGTGCAGGTTGTCGTGTCCCCATACGCGTCCGTGGGCGTCGGTGACCGACGTCGCCGGGTCGGTGCCCATGCGGCACGTGCCGGCTTGGTGTTGTCCGGCGCTGGGGCCTTCGGTTGGGGCGAGCGTCAAGGGCACCACCCGGGTCGCTCCGCTCGCTTTCGCCCACGCGATAGCCCGATCGGACACGAACGCGGCCGTCGTGTGGTCCTCCGCGTGCAGGGTGCCGCTGAGCCGTGCGACCGGCATGCCGAAGCGGTCGCGGACGGCGGGATCGAGGGTTACGCGTGACTCGGGGTTCGGTATCTCCTGGACCGGTCCCATCACCAGGGTCGTCCGCGAGTAGAGATCACGCATGGCCGTCTTGCTGGCGGTACCCCAGCCGGGGATCACCCCGAGTCTCGAGCCGAGGGAGTACACGAACAGCGGCATCGGTACGAAGTCGTTGGCGAGCATCGCGCCGCCGACTACGCCGTCGTTGTGGTGCCGGTAGTCGTTGGTGGAGATGCTGGGACCCGGTCCGACGCAGTCCTGGACCGGCTGTTCGAACATTGCTAGCGCGCCGGCGTAGACGTGGCCCTGCAGGTTACGTCCGACAAGATCATGATTGTTGCCCAGGCCGTGGAGTTCCTGCTGGGAAGGGTTGTTGAGTAGTAGCCGGGCGGTCTCGATCGCACCCGCACCGACCAGGACCTGATCGGCGTTGATCTCCCTACGTACCGGTACGCCGGCCGCCTCGGTGGCCAGCGCGACGCCGGTGACGCGACCGCCGGCATCGGTGATCAGGCGCTCGGCCTGGGCCTCGGTGAGGACGTCACAGCGGCCGGTCGCGATGGCGCGCGGGATCGCGGTGTTGCGGGTGTCGGTCTTGAACTCGCCGGGGCAGCCGAACCCGACGCAGGCTCCGCACTGGATGCACGCGCCTCGTCCGTTGTAGGGCACAGAATTGATCAGGAGTGGGACCGGTGAGGTGCTGAGGCCGAGGTGGGCTGCTCCCTGCCGTAGCGGTGCCGCGGTGCCGTTGGGGGGTAGTGGCGGCATCGGATAGCCGCGGTGGCGTGGTCCGGCGTAAGTGTTGCCGGACGGGTCGCCGGACACGCCGAGTTCCCACTCGGCGCGGTCGTAATCCGGCTCGAGGTCGTCGTAGGAGATCGGCCAGTCGGCCAGCGAGCTGCCGTCGGGGGTTCCGTAGGTGCTCGCCATCCGGAAGTCCTCGGGGCAGAACCGCCACGCCTGGGCGCCGTAGAGCCGGGTCCCGCCGCCGACCATCATCGCGTTGTTGTTCCAGCGCCCATCGGTGGGCCACACCACGGTCTCACCGCCCGCGCCGGCGACGACGCGCGGGTTCCAGGCGGCCGGCGGTTCGATCGCCGAGCTGTAGCCGAGCTGGAGCCGGTGGCTGCGCAGGTGGTCGGGTCGCAGATCGTGGGAGGTCAGCCATCGTCCGCGCTCGACCAGAGCAAGTCGGTGATCAAGGCGTCCTGGGTGGCCTCGGGCAGCTTGGCGAAGGTCGTTGCGCCGTGTCGGGCCTGTGCCTCGGCGTCCAGCAGGATGAGCCCGGCTCTGATCGACGCCGCGCTGTCCGCGAGGTCGCCCTCGATCATGCCGTTCAGGAAGTCGCCGACGCCGGCCTGCCAGCCGGAGGGGTAGTCGTCGGCGGGAACGATGCGCTCCACCAGGGCGCGGAGAGTCTCGTTCGCGGTCAGATCGGTCATCACATCAACTCCGGATATTGGTCGCTTGTCGCTGTTCGTCCGCTGCATCGGTGTAGGCCGCGGGACCCCATCCGGCCAAGTAGAGGATCTCGGAGCTCAGTCGATGAGGACGACAGGTTTGACGACGGTCTGATCGCGGGAGCGCATCAGTTCGAGGCTGTCGCCGACTTTGTCCCAACCGTGCAGCACGTGGGAGGCGAGGGGTGCGGTGTCGAGTTTGCCGTTGGCGATCAGCAGCAGGAGACGTTCCATGTAGTCGCGGCCTTGGTTGGCCTGGGCGGCGGTGAGGTGTTTTTCCATGACGCCGTAGTTCCAGACGCTCATCGGGAGGGTGACGGTCTCGTCGTCGAAGAAGCCGGAGACGACCGAGACGTGGCCGCCGAACTTCGTCATCCGCATGGCGGCCGCCATGTCGTCGACGGAGACCGCCTGCACCTCTGTGACACCGTCGGGGATGTGGGCGAGGTTGGAGTCGGCGTCGAAGCATTTGACCAGTTCGGAGAACCAGCCGCCGTTGGTCGGGTCGTCGGAGAAGTACGGGCTTTTGCTCTGGTGGAATTTGGCTTCGCCGCGCTGGGCGCGCGGGTGGCGCCAGTCGGCCAGGCCGGCGGGCAGCACGACGCGGTCGCCGGGTGCGAAGTCGGCGACGAGGTCACCGACGGTGTCGACGACGCCGACGGCTTCGTGGCCGATGACTTTACCGAGTGCGTTGGGCAGCGACAGGGCGTCGATCAGGTGGACGTCGGTCGTGCAGGTCGCGACCGCGGTCGGTCGGACCAGGGTGTCGTAGGGTCCGACTTCCGGGACCGGGACGTCCTGCCAGTCGGCGCGTCCCTTCTTCTGGATGACATAGCCGCGCATGATCGGTGGCCTCTCGTGGCGTCGGGGGCGGAGCGGTGGTTCGCGGGTGGGCTGGTCAGCGCGGCGAGATCCGCACGGTGGCGGCTTTCGGGCCGTCGCCCTGCATGATCGGGACGGCTGAGCTGCCCGGGTACTTGGTTTCGTAGGCGGCGTCGATCGCCTTGGCGTTCTCGTCTCCGGCGGCCTGGAACGTCACGTCGTAGTCGTGGCCGGCGACACGCACCCGGCCTGCTTTCTGGGTGATCGCTGCCTGGTACCAGCGTGATGCCGGGCCGCTGGCGGCGCGGACGTAGACGTTGCCGTCGACCACCAGGGCCCAGGTTTGGGTAGGGGTGCCGTAGGTGGTGCCGTCTTCGCGGAACGGGGAGACGAACAGGTCGTCGTTGTCGGTGATCGCCTTGAGTTGGTCGGCGGTCCATTCGGTCATGAGGTGCCTCGCATGATGGTGTGTGGCCAGCCCGCCGAGGTGGCGGACACGCGGCTCGGTGGTCTGGTGCGGGATCAGGCCTGGGAGGTGGGCATGGCCCACAGTTCAGCGATCGACGAGCGGCGCGGGCGGGTCACCATGAACGCGATGTTGTCGGCGATCGTGCTTCTTGGTGACCTCTTGGCGCAGGGCTTCGGTGAAGCCGTTCACGCCGAACTTGGTCATGTTGTAGACGCCGTAGTTGGCCCAGGCGACCCGGCCGGCGATGGAGGAGATGTTGACGATGTCGGCGACCTGCCGCAGGTCGTCCTCGGCCGCGGTGAGCAGGTGCGGCAGGGCGGCGTTGGTGATGTAGAGCAGGCCCTTCTGGTTGACCGCGATCATGCGTTCCCACTCGTCGACGTCGGCTGGTACAGCTTCGTGGCGAGGAAGACCTCGTCGCGCCGGCCGCCGCGGGCCATCCACCGGCCGACGATCTCTTCGGAGATCCCGAAGCCCTTCTCGATGTCGGGCTTCATCGGCCCGCCGTAGACGTCGGCGGTGTCGAAGAAGTTGATGCCGGCTTCGCGGGCCGCGTCCATGATCGCGAAGGCTTCCGGTTCCTCGGTCACCATGCCGAAGTTCATGGTGCCCAGGGCGAGCCGGCTGACCTGTGCGCCGGAACGGCCCGGGTGTGCGTACTGCATGACGGTCTCCTTGAAGTAGGCGATCAGCGGTCGACGGCGGCCATGTTCGCCTCGTCGTGGCGGTCGCCTGCGGCGGGCTCGAGCGCGTCGAGGCGTTTGAGCTGGTCGGCGGTGAGTTCGACGGTGTCGGCGGCGGTGTTCTCCTCGACGCGGGCGACCCGCCGGGTGCCGGGGATGGGGGCGATGTCGTCGCCGCGGGTGAGCAGCCAGGCCAGGGCGGTCTGCGCCGGGGTGGCGCCGATCTCCGCGCCGATGGCGGTGACCTCGTCGACGATGGCCAGATTGCGGCGGAAGTTCTCGCCGGTGAACCGCGGGTTGGTCTTGCGCCAGTCGTCGTCGGCGAAGTCGTCGACGGTACGGATCTGCCCGGTGAGCAGGCCGTGCCCGAGCGGCGAGTACGGGACGAAGCCGATGCCGAGCTCGCGCAGCAGCGGCAGGATCTCCGCCTCCACGTCGCGGGTCCACAGCGAGTATTCGGTCTGCAGTGCCGACACCGGTTGCACGGCGTGGGCGCGGCGGATGGTCTCCGGCGAGGCTTCGGACAGGCCGAAGTGCAGCACCTTGCCCTGCTTGATCAGCTCGGCGACCGCGCCGGCGGTCTCCTCGATCGGCGTGTTGCGGTCGACGCGGTGCTGGTAGTACAGGTCGATGTGGTCGGTCCCGAGCCGCTTCAACGATCCTTCGACGGCGGTTCTGATGTTGGCGGCGGTGCTGTCGTTCACGCCGGGGCCGCCGCCCCCGTGCGAGACGAGGCCGAACTTGGTGGCGATCTTCACCTGGTCGCGGCGCCCCTTGAGCGCCTCGCCGACGATCTGTTCGCTGAGGAACGGGCCGTAGATCTCCGCGGTGTCGATGTGGGTCACCCCGAGTTCGAGGGCGCGGTGGATGGTGCGGATCGACTCGGCGTTGTCCAGTTTCCCCTCACTTGTGTAGGTGCCGGCCATGGTCATCGCGCCCAAGCCGATCCGGGACACTTGCAGGGTTCCGAGGTGTGCGTACCGCATGGTCTGACTCCTGTTGTTGTTCAGGCCGCGCCGGTGGCCAGCCGCAGCTTCTTGTGCGACATGCCGTCCCATCTGGTACCGGCGGCACCGCATCGGTGCCGCATCCCAGACAATCGCTGTTCACAGCCGCGGAGAAGATGCTGTTGGGAGGTGTACTGGCAGCCCACCACTCGGACAGACGATGAAGCGTTAACCGCGGAGCATGATCTGCTGCAGCGTGATACCGGCTCACCGACGGGCTGTGATCGGTCCTGGGAAGGGCGGTCCGCAGCGCCCTGCGCGGTGGGCTGAGCCGGGATGCGATGGATTCCGTCGGCGCCGGCTTGTTGATGCAGTAGGTGTCACCCTCAGCGTGGCTACTCGCCGCCACCGACGAACGGGCGATGCTCAGCGTCCAGTGGCGAGAAGCGGCGGGACAGTATCGGTGGCGGGGTGGCAGCCAGACTTACCTATGGCCGGCGGACGTGTGGGGTCCACGGGCCGTCCGGGTTGGTGGTGATGCCGAGGATGTGGACGTAGCGGCTGCCGACCTCGAGGACGAAGAAGACGTACAGGCGCTGGAGGGTGAGCGTGCAGTCGACATGGAAGAAGTCGCAGGCCAGCATGGTCGACGCCTGGGTGGCAAGGAACCGCCGCCAGGTGGTGTGGTCGCGGCGCACGGGTGCTGGTGGTATACGCAGGCGTTTGAGGATCCGGCGGATCGTGGACGCACCCACGCGGTGGCCGAGGCCGAGCAGTTCGCCTTGGATTCGCTGGTAGCCCCAGCCGGGGTTGTGTCGGGCCATCTGCTCGGCCAAGGCGGCTATGGCCGGGTCGATCGGCGGTCGGCTGGACCTGTGGGGATGGGTCCAGTGTCGGGCGACCAGCCGCCGATGCCAGCGCGTGACGGTGGCCGGGGTGACGAGCCGATGTGCTGTCAAGGCTCGAGGCGGCAGCCTGTACAGGGTGGCGAGCAGCGCTCGGTCGGCCCAGTCGAGGCACGGCTTCGGGTTTCTGTCGTCGCGGGACCGTGTTCTCGTGGCGAAGGACCAAGATCTCTATGTCTTTGGCCGCGCTGGTGCGGGCGAGGAGTGCAGGCCAGCCGGCGATGCGGCAGAACATGAGGTAGATGAGACGCAGCGGTATGCGGGGTGATCAGGAGCAGGAAGACGACCGTGGCGTCTGTGCAGCGCGTCGTTTGGGTGTGCCGTTCCTGACTTGGGACGAGGTCAAGACAGGGATGGGGTTGTCTTCGGCTCGCGTGGGTAGCTGGCGGCTGGGACGTTGTTCGGCAGCCCGCCGGTCTATTCCGGCGAGGCCGAATGCGATCAGGCGAGTCGAGTCGGCGAGTCGGACCGCTGAGTCGAGTAGGCGACGGTGTGGAGGTCGACACTTCATGTGGCCGGTGGCCGCCGTCAGCGGCGCCGCCGCGACGTCAGGGTCGCGATGAGGATCAGCGCGCCGGCGACGAGAATCGCCCCGGTCACGATCGCGCCGAAGGAGAGCAGGTCCTTGTCGTGGCCGGCGGAGGCCGGGCGGGCCGATTCCGGCGCGGACGGCCGGGTGGACGACGACGGCCCACGCGACGCCCTGGGCGCCGACGGCGAGGCCATGGCCGGACGGCCCGGCAGCGGGTAGCGCAGGATCACCGGGTCCCTGCCCTCCGAGACGGTCAACAGGGCGGTCCCGTCAGCGGTGTAGGCGACCGACTCACCCTGCGGTTCGTTCGGCATCGCGACCGTCCGTGCTCTGCCCGTAGTCACCGCGGCGGCGACGTCGCCACCGGAGACATCGAATTCAAAGGCGTCCGCGTACGTACGCAGCACCGCGAACCGCCCGTCCGGGCTGACCGCGCCGCCCGTGATCAACAGGCGCCCGGCGAACGAGAACGGATTGCTCGTGGTCGTCACCGGCAACGCCACGTCGCCCACCCGGCGCAGCGGCGTGGTCCGGCCAGCGGTCAGTCGGCCGGCCGGCACGTAGACGCCGCCGGCGGCCAGCGATTTGGTCACGATGATCGGAGTGCCCGAGGGGGCGAGCAGCAACGCCTCGGCGTCGTGCGCGCCGTCCGGGTAGGACAGCCGGTACAGCACCGGCGCCTTCGCCCCAGGCGCCAGCCGCCACAGCGCGACCGTGCTGCGCTCGGCGTCGTTGTCGCCGATGTCCGCCACCCACAGCGTGCCGTCCCGGGTGATCCCTAGGTCCTCGGTATCGCGCGGCCGCGACGGATAGGAGAGGGTCCGCACCACCGCGCACTTGGCGTTCAGGTAGAAGATCTTCCGATGGCTGGCGAGGTCGGACCCGTCGTTGACCACGACGTACCCCGACCCAGTGGCGGCCAGCCCGGAAAGCTCGGTGAGCCGATCGTCTCGCACCTGGCACACCCGGCGCCCCTCGGCCGCCCCCGCCGGCGCCGGCAGCGTCACCACTCCGGCCAGCACGACCACGACCGCCACCCACCACCGCATGATCGCCACCGTGCCAGACGCCGGCAATGCGAGTGCGACAATGCCGCCGGCCGGGTCGTCCCACATCAGGTCACTCACCACGCGATGATCTCTGACTGTCCAGCCCCGGCATCCTGATTTGCCGCATGGCCAAGGCCTGCGCGTCGCGACGCAACACCGTTTTGGTCAGCTCCTCGACGTGTTCCACAAGGATGTGATGTTGCCATGCAGGGCCGCGCTGACGGAGCGGCGGAGGGGCCGACTCGAGCACCGGACGGGCAGGAACCGAACCGGTCCGCGTCGGCTGATGACTTGTTGATGCTGGTGGACACGGTCCTGACGCGATTTCCCGATTCAGTGGTTAGGGCCGACGGCTCTGTTGCGTCGGCTGACTGGATGATCAGGCAGGGTTGACCGGTGAAGTTTGCGGCTCGGTCTCCTTCCTGGTCTCCTCCTCCTCGGTCGGCTTTCGCCGGGTTCCGCTTCCCGGCCGAAGTGATCGTGGTGGCGGTGCGCTGGTACCTGCGCTACGGGCTGTCCTACCGAGATGTCGAGGAGCTGCTCGCCGAACGCGGAATCGACGTCGACCACGTCACGATCTACCGGTGGGTGCAACGGTTCACCCCGCTGCTGGCGGACGCCGCCCGATTCGCTCGGCATTCACCGGGCGATCGCTGGTACGTCGACGAGACATACGTCAAAGTCAACGGCGTCTGGCGCTACGTCTACCGGGCCGTCGACCAGCACGGTCAGGTCATCGACGTGCTGCTCACCGTCCGCCGGGACGCCGTGGCCGCCCGTCGGTTCTTCACCCGGGCGCTGCGCCCGCTCAAGGTGATCCCGAGCGAGGTGGTCACCGACGCCGCGCCGGTCTATCGCGGAGTGCTGG
>Ga0307512_10000735_pt1 | contig 48653 bp, 50 predicted proteins | sample 14_EM_MG_FD_200267 | JGI IMG/M metagenome (GOLD analysis project Ga0307512, IMG submission 200267) | Populus trichocarpa ectomycorrhiza microbial communities from riparian zone in the Pacific Northwest, United States - 14_EM | ecosystem: Host-associated > Plants > Roots > Unclassified | place... | reverse complement strand
GACCAACCTGTCGAGACAATTGGTTGATTGAGTCTAAGTCTAAGATGACACGTAGCCGATATAGTAGCTGCCAGCCCTGACCCACAGCCACGTGATGACGTACTCTACAAAGACTCGGGCTAACACTCCTCCAGGGCGTTATCATGTCCGTCAAACACTAAGCCATTGAAAAACAGACAGAAACAAATAGAAGACAGAAGACAGAAGCCAAACCATGCCATGCCCTGAGCTCCTCCGAAATGACTCCCGCTCATGCTGTTGGGGGCGTCAATCATGGGCTCATGCCGAAACTCGGTGGTCGATTGTGCTGTCTGCTTCAACTGCCTTTGACATCCAGTCAACCGCTCCTGCGAAGGTGACACACCGTCCTGTTGTATCGTCATCGGTATCGTGGTGGAACTTCTATATAAACCTACACTACTTGCCATGCACTGTATCGAAGGTACTGCTCCAACCAACTGGAGCGTCGTGAATGCCTGTACGCAGCCTTTCGGTCCCAATCATTGGTTGTGCTGTAGGTGTCGAAATTGGAGACGCTTCACCATGGCGATTTGGACTTCAGCTCGACAAACGAAGCGGAAGATGATCGTTTCGCTTTTCAACGCAAGGGCTCATAGGCGGTTGTACAGTGGCAGATGCTCGCATAGTCAAGTATGTGTCAGTGTTGGTGTCAGTGTCGAAATTGACATATCCTGGTGTACGGTGGGGCGTCGAAATTTGGGACGCTTCTCCGTGACGATGTTAACTTCCACTCGACAAACGAAGTGGATGTGTTCATCGTCATTTCCCTTGAAACACAAGCGCCTATAACCTGTTGTTTAGTGGCGGATGCTTGTTTAGTCGAGTATGTGTTGGTGTTGGTGTTGGTGTTGGTGTTGGTGTCGAAATTGGAGACACTGCTCCATAGCTGCAATTCGAACTGGAGACGCTTCTCCAAAGGTCAGACTTCCGTCTCAGCTAGCCCTAGGGGACTCATTCCCACAGATCATGGATCCCCGTATGCGGCCTCCCGGGTGGAGGAGGGGTTGTTGTCATTGAAGGTTTAGGGTGATGGTACACACTGTACAGCTCCTAGTAGTGCTTTTCTGTCCTCACAGTAGAGAAGTCCACAGACTTCGTGGATTCATGGCGGCAATTGCCACCACCTGTCTCTGGAGTCTGCCATAAATCTCATTCCCAGCGCACTGTAGCGGAACAACCGCTGCGCTCCCCGGGAGTTTCGTGTGGGTTTGCCGACATCTCCCAAGTATCCGCGCTCCATTACCCGCCCACTTCTTATAGACCATCCAAGTACCATACTGTATGTCCATCTGCTTGGCTGGCAGCCGGTGGTTGACCTGTTATGGAATGGCTTAGAACACATCCTGATGATGCCAATGTCGACCCGAGCTCCTCCAAGGGTGTTGAACCGAACTCATCCTGCACTCCTGCAAAACTGCGCTCCGTACTTGTCCCAAACTTGTCCTGTCGACGTATCATTCGGATGCTGAAACCATGTATACCCGTAGAACTCATCACTGCGGCCATCGCAGCCATCAAAGCCATCTGGGCTATCGGGTCATCGCGGCCATTGCAGACCTCTCAGCGGTTGAGTGTGAGATTTTGGCGAGAGGAGGCATCGTTTGCAACGTTGAATCATCATCCTGAGTCGGTAGGGCGTCTTAATCCCGGATAGGTTGGCAATGCATCCGGGACCCTGCGGCCTCGCTTCTATGAAGGTTTGCGATTCGACTCTTATCTCCTGATAGTTGTCGAAAATGGTATCCAGATTGTGGTCGCGCCCGGGCTCGTAACCTGTTGTGACGAACCTGTCGAGACGATTGATTCAATGAGTCTAAGTCTATGATGACACGTAGCCTATATAGTAGCTGCCAGCCCTAACCCACAGCCACGTGATGACGTACTCCACAAAGACTCGGTCTAACAGATACATGGAGACCTGAGGAAGAAGCTGGATAACCATGCCTACAAGTGTATCTTGCTCGGCTACGCGGATGAAACATCGACCCAGTACCATGTGATGGAGGTCAACTCGGGCCGAGTGTCCATGGCTCACAATGTTAAGTTCAACGAAATCATACTCTACCAATCAGCTTCTCACAACCCCAAATCAGCGCAGGATTATCCTCAATCCTGCAGAACAATCTCCGAATGTCCCACCTTCACAAATCATCCCAACCAACGTGAAGCCATTGAGGTCTATTGAGCTGCCAGCTACCAGCCGCATCGTATCTTTTGATGATTCAGATTATGATTCCTTGTCACCTCCACCAGAGACTCGAGAAGCAACCCCGACCACTCCAAACAATCCAATGGTTAAGGACCTTATGAGTAATATGAAGTGGAGTGTTCCCGACTCAAACTCTCGGACAAGAGCGGGTGGAAGGTTGGATTCGAAGATAAGTATAGTCATGATGATTGAACCTGCCCAGAAAACTTACAAAATAGCTCTTAACGCCGATGACTCGGAACAGTGGAAAAAGGCCATCTGTAAGGATATGGCATCGATGGAAAGTTATGGAGATTCCATCATTGTGCAGAAGGTCCCGAGTGGCGCTGCCATGATTGAAAGCGAATGGATAATGGGTAAGAAGTTATTTGCGAATGGTCAAATTGATAAATGGAAAGTAAGACTTGTTTGTCGAGGAGACCTTCAAAAGCCCGGATATTATAATCAAATCACATCTCCAGTTATTGACTCGGCATCGATCAGGCTAGCTGTACGCCTTGCAGCCGGATATGATCTTGATATAGCCATACTTGACATCCCGATGGCATTCTTCCACTGCCCTCTCCATGAAATCCTCCACATGGGACATCTGGAAGGCGAATTGCTGGATCCATATGGTCGAGCCCACCCGATAGTCTAGCTGAATGAAGCCTTCTATGGCATCAAGCATGCAAACCGGGAGTATTGTGAGAAAGTCTTTGATTATATAGTTGATGAACTCTGCCTCCAGCCCTTGATTTCGGCCCCAGGTCTCTTCTTTGGTGGAAAACTTGGTGATTTGCATGGTATCCTTGTTCTTGTATATGTTGGATATATTCTGTTCATTAGCTCTTTGGCCCTCGTGGCCTCGATCTCTAGCTGGCTGTATGATAGATTCAAGGCCGAAGGTCAAGTTCCTGTTTCCGACACCTTTCAGTATCTCGGAATGACAGTAACTCGGGACCGACAGAGAAAGTCAATTGCCATTGACCAAATTGGATACATCGAACGAATACTCGACTGCTTCGACATGACCAACTTGAGGCAATGCATGATGCCAATGTAGATCGGATTCAAGCACCACATGATACAAGCTAATGAGGAGCCCTCTGAATGCAGAGTGTACTGGAAGCCTGCTATCTGATCCATTCTATATGCTGCACTCGGCACTCAGCCAGATATTACATATGCCGTTACAGCTCTCCTCAGATATGCGGCGTAGATCTTCACACTCCATTGTGAAGCAATCAAACATCTACTCCGATACCTCAGAGGCACTGCCGAGTACACACTTACCATCTACCACTCGGAATCGGCTGGAACCAGTCCTGGAAGGGACCACGGGTCGATTACTTGCTTCATCGATGCTGATCTAGGCCGAGAAGTAGACTCCAGCAAGTCAACCTTGGGAATCCTCATATATGTCCTTGGTAACTTAGTTATCTGGAAATCCAAAAAGCAGACGATTGTTGCGCAGTTGACCATGGAAGCCAAGATGATTGCTATGGCTTATGGAAAAGGGCAAATTGATTGGCTTTGGGATTGAACCTCGGAAATGGGCCTTCTGATCAGCACTCGGAAGATCTTGAACGACATCCTCAATTGTATCACTACTGTCAACCCGGGAAACTTTCAGTCTGTTAGCAGGCATCTTCGGCGCCGGTACCACTTGATCCACGAAGCTATTGCGACATGCGAGATTGAAGTTTTCCACCTACCAGGCACAGAGATGCTAGCGGATGCTCTCACCAAGGCCCTTGGAGTTGTGAAACTTGGAGAGTTCTTGCAGGAAGTTGGTCTGCAGTAGGTAGTGGATTCGGGCATAGATTCAGGATGATTAGGCATGGAATTGGGATGAAGGTCTTGAGGACTTTCGTTGATCAGAGTTTAGGATTTTGTTTAGACGACCTTAGGCCAAAGATGGACTGTTGATAGAGATTCGGCCGAACAAGTTCCTGTGATCGCTGGAGGAGCTCGGTGTAGAGATCTGGTATCAGTGATGAAGTTATTTCGCCCAAGTGGCTAGTTCCAGGTGTGAGCCCACAGAAGCCTAGCTCTACAGCTCCACATGAGATAGGACTCAGGTCTCTGGGTTAGGTGTGCTGTTCCTTCATATATGAGCCAGCTCTTTTCTCCTCTCTTTGTGCGGTAGACAATTAAGAACCTCAGTCTTCTTTTGTACTCATCATTCTGTGCCATATTCACCAACTCTTCAAGGGAATTCCCCCACACAATCGACAGCAGTAACCCCATTACAACTTTCTCAGTCAGTGGTTTGCATATCGTTCCAGCTGCCACTGAGGTGAAACTCTTGCTAAGACCCATTTCATCCGCCACCAGCGCTCCTAGCATATCAGAATCCCAAATCCACCTCCTCACAATGAACCATATGGCCCAAACCTGGTGCACCAGAAACTTGGTTCCGGGCACTCCTGGAATTCAATACTTGTGGCCTGGAAGATATTCATCTGGTGATGGCCGAATCAGATAGGGATTCAGCAGCCTGACTGCATCATCAGGATACTCGTGTTCAAATTACTTTGTTGATTCTATTGAGAACTGTATTCAATATTGAACTGGTAATATCTGCATCGAGGACCTCCTCACCATCCTCTACTTGCTGCTGAATGCCCCTTGCACCTTTGTCAGTTGTCTTTTCATCCTCAATGATCCCTTTCAGTTGCTCCGATGTATGCTGGGCTGATGGGCTCAGACTCTGGCACTCCTGAAATTCATCACATTGTTAGGTATTTCTCAGACAAGCAACCATGGAATGAATATATATGGATGGAATACAATCCATTCTATTGTTTCCATTAGAACTTACATTAATACAAGTATCATTCTCTTGCCCACCATCCTCCTCTCCCTCCTCTCTTCCACCCTCTTCAGAACCTTCCAAAGTCTATGTATAATGATTAGCAGTTGGGCACATCTAGTCTTAACACCGCTAGCAGGGATTACGTTCGCTGGTCTAATTACATGTTAGGCAACTCCTTCCCTGTAGCTCCCTTCATTTCTATCCAAAATGTTTTCGGATTGTGTCCAAGTTTCAACTTCGAAGCATTTGGAAGACGACAGTTGTATGGAATCTGGCCATATGTGGGGTCAGTTATCATTTGCCTAAGTGAATATGATCCCATATACTGATGGTTCAATTGGTTCTGCACCCAGGTTCACTTAAACATCGATGATAGAATGTATGGCTCTTTCGCGCCTCTGCTTTTGTTGATGAAATCAATCAGCTCCTCCTGGTGCCTCACGTGTTATATATGAGGATTGGAGTTGGTTGGGGGATAGAATAACATTGTTGTCATTCAACACCCGGCAAATCACAAACATGAATGTTGTATTTGGCAACAATGGGAGGTTACCTCTTGCCTGTTTGCCTGCGCACTCTCCCTAATCCGTCGCTGGTCGCTTGTTGCCTCGCCTTTCATTTTTCCTTGCCTCCCGAATTTCACTCACGCATTTCTTCATACACATCTCCACCCACTGCTGACGAATCCATTCAGTGTTATCAAAATTATCCAACAGCAGCCAGTCCTCAAATATCCCCAAAAAATCTCCAACCACTGTCACAAGGTGCAGGGGTCTATCTAGAAGCGGTTTCAAATGGTTCTGCACCTGGATCATGGAGCAATGCTTTGTCTCGAGAAACCCGGTCACCCATACTCTCTTCCACCAGTTGAATGCAATGTAGTTGGCCTGCCCCATTCTTTTGGCAATGTGCTTCAAGGAGAATTGGATTTGCTTCAGGCTGACTGGGGTTTCCGCTCTCCACCACCCAAGTCCGATGAATCGTAGCTCTCATCATGTGCATCATAATTGATGTAGGATATCTGTGGCAATGGGGGCAAGTCCACAATCGTTGGGACATCTATTTTTCGAAGTTTCGCAGGCAGCAGCAATCATTCAATTGGGAAGTTAATGGGTGGTCTCCCAGGCGCGCCTGAAGGAGTTCCATGTGGAGTAGTAGAGCTGGAAGATGTTGGCTGATTGACCAGATTGCTTCCAAGTGGTCCTGGAGGTATTCTCGGTGCACCTGGAGATGACTGCCATTGTCCTGGGAACCGCTGCTGGGGGAACATTTGAGACTTGCCATAACCACCTTGGTGGAGGTCATATCCTTGTCACTGTGGCCCATACCTGGGAAATTGTTGGCTTACACTGGTGGATGCGTGTGAACAGTTGTGTGTCATGTTGAATGGAGAATGGAGATAAAACTGCAGAGTGCCTGGAGATGGCTACTGTGAAGGAGGGTAACCATTCTGATGCGGCGGATGATATTGATTGGTGTGTTTGCCAGATCACCAGTCTTTGCCTGTGGCAGTTCATGAACCGTTGTCTGAGGATCCTGAAATATTGTCACAGCGGAGGTATGAACCAAATAGGCCTCCCGGTGGCACCATATTTGCTGTCTCCAGCGGACATCCTTTTGTCGACATGCTCTGTAAACAAAGATGGTCATGAACTTCTATAGATGAACAATGTGATGTAGAATAAATCGGAGGAAGGTTGAGTACATTGCAGGTAGCAGTGACCTTCGGCGGAATGAAGGGCTTCTTATATCCCATTCTGTTGTCTAGAACTATGGTGATTCACTACACCTTTGATACATGAAACTAAACAGGTTGAGAAAAAGAAACCTTAATCACACACATCCCGCCTTTATTTCTTATATGCTCGAATTCACATACTAGGATATTGGATCGATGCTCACCTTTGTACCCTTGCATGACTTTGAAGGTCATAGATGGCATATGATATGATATCTCCAGCAACCCAACGAGAACTATATGTAGTATGAAGTTTTGCACGACTAGGGATATTACACATGCACTGTGCATTTACAACCTTGAAACCTCATTCAATAGGAGGCCTGTGAGTTGAGCAGCAACAGTGATGCTTCCTATTCAGCTCCTTGTCAAAACATCATTGTTCTCCTCAGGATCCACGCTCCAGTCAAGGATTGGGACTGAAGCAACCATGCTGCCAGCCTATCAGTTCTCGATGATCATAGCACAGGCATCCAGCTAGCAAGGAAACACACTTATTCATTGTATCAGGACAAGCTACCTTCATTATCAGCTGCTCGGAGGCTTGAGCGCAGGTATAACTCACAATGCCACAATGCCTTTGTTATCAGGCCCATGGTGGTGAATGCAGTGATGACAAATGAAACCTTCTCTTCTCTGCTAACAATCCCCAGTAGACGATGAGCATCATTACTGCGCGGGATATGATATATATATCCTGGTTTGCGAAGAAAACTGATCGTAAGGTGATTATATTATACCCCTCCCCTGTATTGGGCGGGGTGTGATCCGGCTGTGAATGTGATACACTAACCTGAGTTGGAGCTCGCTTCAAACCAATATCCCTGAGGTTCTGAATTACCCCCTGACGCCTCATCGAGATGCATCTCAATACGTGTTCACTCGCCATTTCTGGAAGATGGTCAACACTCACCAGAAACATGCTAAGTTCCCTATCTGCAAAGCCAACTTATTCCATGGGAACACACTCTATGTTCACGATCAACAATATCACCCAATCTTGCTGATTGAAGGGCAAATACCTGATGGGATGTAACCAACTGCAGGATAGGATCGACCAAGCCATCATGGTTCAACTTCAGTCTGTGCACCTGAATGGCCATCGATCAGCTTGGCAACTAATAATCTACGTATAGGCAATGTACCTGGTGCACCACCACCTGAAGATACTCTCGACGAGGAAACCTCCAGACGCCCAGAAGGCTGATCTGACATGAACCCCTGATTCAACAAAGACGACAGCTCACAGGCAGGGAGTTGCAGTGGAAAATGCGAGGAAGAAAGCATATGGCAAAGCAACTGGATGGTTCAACAAGCATCGCAAGTAATCAGAACAATGGAATCCATGGCATCCATTCTGGTCAGCGCATGACTTGCAACAGGCTCAATCATTTAGGCAGCAAACAAAAACATGGATAGATCAGTATCTGAGGTGTGGATTGGACAACTTCAAAATGGAAGCATTTCAATCATCAGATGCTCTGCGAAAGCTCCTCTCTGACCTTGATTTTGGGTTCAGCAATAATAGTTGGATTGAAGATCATTTGCCTATCTTTGGAATATTATACTACAAGGATATTTTCAAACGTATTCTTTTCCATTTCGCACATATCCCATTTCAGGTGTGCCTCGATTTTGAACCAGTGCGTATCGCTGACTTGGGAAGTCGCGAAACATACTGCGAGATACACACAAGCGATGGGTGGTGGGATATGCAAGATCAGCTTCCTGCACGACCGACATTTGTGCCAGTCATTTGGGCATCAAACAAGACTCACCTGACCAATGTTTCAGGCGATCAGCATGCCTGGCCACTGTATCTCACGATTGGTGATATTTGAAAAGATATCTGCTGCACACCAAAACAGCACGCCTGGATTCCTCCTAGGCTGATCGCTCGTCACTGGAATGGAGTCAAAAATATTGAGTTGGCATGGCATTCCACAGTTGGAACTGTGCTGTCCCCACTCCAGAATCTTGACATAACTGGTCCTGGCTTGTAAAGGAATTGTGCTGATGGATTGCAGAGAAAATGTTACCCTCATTTGGATGCCTGGGTTGGAGATTATACAGAACAAGTCATGATTACTGAAGTCTCATATGACTGGCGCCCGATGTGTGAAATTCTGATAGGTGTGCGGATGGGGCATTCAAATGATCGACACCTCGAGAGCTCCAGAGATGGGCACGGTTACTCGGAGCACCTGGACGAAACACATGTAGATGTTTTGCACACTCCTCGTGTTCATTCAATCTGGAACCAGTTCTGGCAATTCCCTCTCTGCAATCAGTATCAGCTTTGACAGCCTGATGAATTGCATCAGCTGCTCTTGGGTTTAGTTAAAGACTTATTGCACTGGCTGCTCATATACCTCAAAGCTAGCAATGTGAAGGATCAATTTGACGCTCGATTCACATCAGTACCAGAATATCCCGGCCTCCAGCACTTCTCTACACCATTCGATTCAATGAAAAGCAGCTACTGGCAGGGAAAACAGATCTGGGGCATGATCAGAACACTGGATGTGAATGCCACTCCAAGTCGTGAGTGTTCCAATGATGACGGGAAAACTCTAGCGGATACAGCCTCTGATCAAATTGTATTGGGAGCAGTATGGGCATTATGTGAATTCTCTTTACTTGTTAGCCAACAAAATCACTGTGGAATATCCCTCACAGCACTCGACAATGCAATGAAGTGATTTTAAACATAGATGGTTGCCTTTCGAGAACAGAAAATATAGAAGTTGGTTAAAGCCAATGTCGATGAATAGTTGGCAATAGAATCCCGTCAGATATGAGACCAAAAGATTCAAAAAATCCCTGCTGCAATGTGAGTTCATGAGTACTGGGCTGACATGGTTATGAGCCCAAAACGAAGGGAGTTTCTGGTGTGTCTGAATGGAGCCCGACAAGTGGCAGAGTGCAAATGACCCATTGGAGTGCGAAATCAATCAGGTGACACCTGTGAAATGCAAGCTATTCGATTGATTATTCCAACATCATGTGCAACAACGATTGCAAGAAGTCAGGACTAAAGCAACCGGTCCCAGAAGCACATTCACCAAATAACTTGCTCAAAAGAAGACTGCTGCAAAAGATGAGCTTTATGAGGTGGTAAACATAATGGTGAACAAGTATATGGAATTTGACATCAATCTATCCGATGCTGAGACTGAAGCCACCGCCAGGTGTATCGCTGATGCAGACTGCGTTGTGAGTCAGCTGGAGAGAGAGATTTGTAGAATCAGTTTGACAGACCAGATACGGTTCAACAAGGAATTACCCATCCGCTGGATCAAATCTGAAGTTATGTGGTACACAATCTGCAGTCAGGTGCTCCGGAAAACCATCGAACGGTTTCTGATCCATTTCAGCTATCCAATGCTGCACCTCGTGAGCCACATATCACAGTGAATTTGGCGAATGGGTTCTGTTGACAATTTCACCTCCGATGTTTCCAAAAGCCTGCATATGGGCAATGTGAAAAGGCATATCGATGTACACCGAATATTAATTACATTCGACAGAGGCTCAATCACAATTACCGGTTTACCAGTCTTGACTATATGGAAGTGACACTCTCATATCTTGCTCTGCAAGGCTGATATGGTATTGACTCTGCAAATGATTTCAACCGACTATCTGCTGCCAATACACCACAAGATACTCGCCGAGCTCATCATTTACCCCTCCAGAATCGTTAGGACGATCCATCTTTCTGCCCCTTATCACAACAGGTATATCATTTGAGAGAAACTCATGTCCACGGAGTGTGCAGAAGTATCGAAATAACCTCACTCAGAGATGTATCAGATGATTTTGGAATTCCCAATTTTAGACGACCATTCCGTGCACAAGTTGAAGAGGACTGCGGACATGAAGTTAGTGGACTGGTGCTTGGATATGAACGGAATGTACTCAATGACAGTATATTGATTAAACTTCAGAATTGGCTGTCGTACTACTGTCATCCATTTCACTGCCCGGCATTGGTTGATCGTCTGGGACTTGATTGCAAGATAGAATATTCCAATGCCAACCAAGGGATCATGCCTGGATCTCATAACATCTGGGTCCAATATACAGAAAGTGACCTCGATAACACCTTCCAAGGCCAAGTTCCTTGTTTTCCTTTATTATACTCTAGCTGGACTACACCGAATCAGATCCTCCATTCTCAGGAGCTCCTGCCTGCCAGACACACGATATCAACCTGTTCTGAGAGGTGCCAGACGACTCAACAGTGGATATTTTCTCCTGAAGCTCAAGAATATGTGAAGGTGATCCCACCAATGTACAACAATCCACATGGTAGCGCTGATTGTGTTAAATGGTTCATCCGGGTTGTGAAACAGACTCACAAGATGCATATTGGACCTGTTGGAGCAATTGTTGGACCAGCACATTTGGTGCAAGAGAATGCTGCATCAGATAGGATCGCTAGCGTATGGCTTGTAAATACTCATGTGGATTTAGATACCTACTGGACTGTATATTAAGTTACAATGCCTGAATCAAGGTGTGCAGGAGGAAGATGGTTAATTGAATTGAAATACTTGATATAAGCATTAGAATCATCATTCCGGGAGGGTACGGCTCCAGGTTCGAGATGCATCGGAATAGTCTTGCAGACTATGTCAATACTCCCAATATCTCTGAAATTTGCACATCCTAATTGTTTGATTCAGTAGCATTTTGTAGGCAACTATACCCTGCTCAGGATATTCTTGTATTCTGTTCCACAACTCCCGCAACATTCAGGAGCACCGGTGGAGTAGTCTCAGAGCACCTGAGAGCACATCACTCTGCACTCAGCCTATCTGGGAGCATCTGGGAGCATCTGGAAGGATCAGTGTAGCCGTTCAGAGTTGCGGAGTTGTTCAGTTGTGACTTCCAAACCATTTTACATTTTGCAGATGAAGAGTCTCAGCTCACATCGTGCATCACTCCCAATCTACCACCACTAGATCGACTATCTCTAAGGATCCATCCAAACTTGATCGAGCATGGCCCGCAAGTCCATTGGCAAAGTTGCTCGATCCAGGCATGCAAGTTCACACCATCATGGGGTCCAGTGCATCTCCAAATTCGCTCAATCATGGTCTCTAAGTTCGCATGATTGAGGCCTCTAAGTGTTTCTCCATACCAGCTAGATTACAACCTCCAAGCCCATCCCTGAGTACACTCGATCTCAGTATCCAATCCCATGTTGCATCTTGCTCAATCATGGCCTCTTAGTTTGCTCGATCTCAGCATGCAATCACATCCAGAATCTTTCTTGATTATGGCCTCTATGTTCACCTGATCATGGCCTCCAAGTGTTCCACTGAGTTCACTTGATTTTGGCCTCCATGTGCATCTCCAAACTTGCTGTATCATGGCCTACAACTACATCTCTACCTTCACATAATCACGGCCTCCAAGGGCATTCATAAGGTCTCTGAATTGGTGTCCCGAGCTTCTCCTCCCATTATGCTCTAGTACTGTCTTCATTCAGATTGACTACATGTATATATAGAGACAGACTTCAATAGATATTACATGCCATATTATGATGTAATGAATCATGTGACTGTAACCAAGACTACAAAGATAGATGAAATACCTTGTGGTTATGGAACCCTAAGAACCTCCGCTGGGAGAATACAGCACTAATTGTCCTGCAGGGCTGTGCAGAAGGTCTCGGCTGCTCTTGAAGTCTCCTATAGACCTGCACCCAGTTCTCAGCTGCCCCAAAATTTGACTTTCATATTAGTCAAATATTGTAGCATCCCGAATGCACCAACCTGAAAGGAGGTACCTTCATAAGCATCTGAGAGTGCTCTTAAAGAATTTGAGAGCTCTTTGCTTACCTCCAGTGGGGCCTCAGAGAATCTGCAATTACTAAGGAGCACTGGTGTAGTCGACCAGAGTGACTGGGAAGTGTGCATGTGGCTTCTGGACTGATTTACATTTTGCCAATGGTTGTTAGGGGTTTTCCCATGGCAGAGGTGTTAGTACTTAGTGACATCAGGATAAACATTCGGGTTTATAATACCAAGGTACATAACACCTGGCTGAAAAGATGTTGCAAGTCTCTACATATAATCCTTAGCGGGTGCATATGAGCCTCATGCGGATTTGATAGCGGGCCTCATTGTTAGCGGATTCATTGAAAGTTTGCATACTATGGTTGAAATGATTTGATGATGCAATAACCTAGGCCTAGCCTTAACCCTTCAGGGGTAAAGATGCCAGTGATTTCTTACCTCACCAACTGAACTGAGCTAAGCGGGACTGGACACATTGACTACATAATGCAACTGACGTGTCAGGCAGATGATAGCCAATATGCGAGTAAGCGGGACTTCAAGCGGTTCCCCCTGTGGGATCGGAACACATTGGGTACTCCCCGGGTGAATACATAGCCTCCGTACGATCTCTGCAGGTTCCGTTTATAATGCTACCTACAGTTTGACCTCCTCTGCCTTCCATAACATTTCCTGGGGTCCCTCGAATACCATCCCAAGTAGGCTCCTGTTGATGACTTCTCATGTGAGAGCTTGATCTGCGGCTGAAATTAGGGCCACTTGGTCCTGTTGCTCGGATCCAGACATCACAGCCAACATGGCACATCCTCCAGTGCAAATTATATGGATCTATTTCGGAAGGGGAGAGAGTTGGAGGGATGACGATGATAAGGGGAATGCCAAAGGACTTAGCTGTTGTTGCCGCTGCTGCTGTGTGCCTAATCATGGATTCTGCTCCTACACAATTGTGTCCTTCACAATCGCAAGGCTTCCCAGGATTACAGTCAGTAATCCGCCTACGATGTACCCCCATATACGTGGTCCAATGTTGTCCGAAAACCTAGGTGTTACTATCCAGACCCCCACCTTCCCTCGCTGCATCTGTCCAATAAGTATTCCATGGGGAGGGGACATCTGATTATTCAACAAAATGAGCTCCCACTGGTTCCTCTTTGAAAGATGCTTTGAGTATAGTATTGAAACTATCAAAAAGATTGAATGGTTCGGGCTCAAAAACGAGACAGCAGGTTCTGGTGAGGTCAACCCAATTCGTTCCAGAGGTACAGTGACTGTCGTACTGTGGCATCCGTATATGGCGATCACTGGGGATATTGATCGATATCAAATCCGTTAAAATGTGACTGAACCTTGATACAATCATCCCAAATGTGTATCCAACATTGGTAGCAGCAATAAACCCAACAAGTTAGAAAGCAAGGTTCAGAACAATTCTTGGACCCAGTCAACGGAGGTATGCACATTCAACATCGGGTACTGAATGTGGGTACTAGTTCTAGAGTAACAGGTAGGGTTGGATGTAGACGATATTGGGAACAATAATGCAATATCGTAAAGAAAGACAACCGTGGTTGAATTTGGTTCGAGAAATCATGACAAGACAAGAGTCGAAACTGTTTCATAGTCGTCTGTTGCGTTGCTATTCATGCGAATTAGTAAAGAAAAAAGAGAACGAAATCTTCCAACACCTAGCAACCGCTCCTTATATACAGTTCATCTGCCATCCCTGAATCATCGACCATCCTCCAATGTACTATGCGAATCATGCCTCATGATCTTACACACCACAAACCTGAATGTTATCAACACAACCACGCCATATCATCCGATATCGCAACACCTCAGACCACATCGTTATCGTTCCAAACAATCCTTCCGCTATCCCAGTGTCGTCCCACATCTCTGCATGTCTGTCCCACCAATTTCTTCGTAAGACTGATTCCTCTCAATCAATTCCTATCACTCACGACTTGGGCTGTGACACCATCTGTGATCAGCCAAAACCATTGGCCTCTTGGACTCACAGTACTACGGGCAGGATATGCGGAAACAGGTTGTTCAATACTTATGGAATAGCATTAGCTGCCAGAGGTCAGGGAGCACACAACAATTGACATTTGCAGTTCTTCAAACATTTTCTGTCCCAGAGAGACCTCGGAAAGATATGTTCATGGACTGTGTATGGAGATTAGCAGAATGTGAATTGTTCAATGCAATTTGGGTTGTAGTCAATAAGCTTCAGAGATTGGACAATTCATTTCTTGCAATAAAACAATTGATGCCGGTGGGTTGGCTGCATTGTTGTTACAACAGTCGGTATGCATTCATGTACTCCAAGTAACGATCTTCTTGGACTGAGGACCTGAGAGTGCCTGAATGTTTTGCGGACAGTTGTACACCCACTAGGGTATTGAATGAAGGATGTTAATATCATTTAACCGAGAAACTGAAGTGCAAATGAAACGGATGAATGCAACCATAGAATTGTGTCAACCAGTATTCTTTAACCATCGACAGGATGATTGGGTGACAATGCCACTGATTGCTGAGTGGGTTGAACATAATGTAATTTCAGAACGAAAGGAGCGTATTCCATTCATTGTGGTTGAAGGTGTTGTACTACAAATGTCATTTGAGGAAGGGCTTGATGGTGGCCCAGATCAACAATGGTGTGGTGAAACGGCGGAGCTAGAAGGCAGCGAGCCCATCATCAACACTCTGCCGCACCTCTCACGGCAATCCAACAGGAATCCACCACAAAACGCAGCTCTGGTTGGAGAAGCTTAGGAAGAGGGTGAGAAAATATGATACTACCTGCGCTTGAGAATCAAAGAAATCTCGGCAAGAGCGAGTGAGATCAAAAGTTGGGAAAGATAGGGTGTGTAGTTCGATATATGATATGATGATACAACCTGAGGTGCGATATACCCCATCGTCTCCCGAATATATACTCCCAGTCACTCCTACCCTCTCCCTCACTCCTGTATCTCCGTCCGCAGCAATCGCCCAGTCCATCTCCATCATCCATGGATCTCCGTACAGCCGCTGTTGCTCAGTCCCCTGCGAAGCTGAGAAGCGGTGGTGGTGGTGAGAAACAGATTTTCCCATCACAAAGCCTCCCTGCCACTGTGTGCAAAGCAAACCTCACCTCTTCCATATAACCATATACGCAGACCCGAAAGAACATAAGCATGACATCAACCGAAAGGAAAGATACAATCGTAGACCCAAAGGAAAACCATCCACTCAAGGGAACACCATAAATCCAAAGGAGAACCATAAACCCAAAGGACAACCATAAACCCAAAGGAAAACCATAAACTCAAAGGAAAAACATAAAGACTCTCACTGCTTGTGCATCCACTTTCTCCTGCCACCCTCTTTGTCTGTCTTCCTTTGTCCTTGACCACTGGCAAAGTACGAGATGTTGCCAAGCGGAGTATCGAAATGCACTATCGCCTCATGCATCACATACAAGGCTGCTGTGACTTGTGCCTGGGCCACGATATAAAACGTAAGGTCTTTGTTTACTGCTTCCTGGATGATAGGTACGGCATTTTTCCCAACATTTCTCTCGTGGTGTGCAAAGATCTTCATCTCGTCCTGCAACATTCTTCTCAAGTCGTGGTTGAGGTCATGCTATTCTAGGAAGCAGCTGATGTATTCTTCATGCACAGTGCCATCGTCCTCGTCGGAACTGCGACTTTCGCTTCTAGGAGTGACAGGCATGTCGGACTTTAGGGTGCCCTTCTGCTTGAGAAGGGTAGGCATCTCTGGTGTTGTACCAGCCTCTGTCCCAGTGGGAGCTGGCGAGGTCGTCTCTGCCTCTTTCTCAGTGGGTGGTGGTAGGGTCGTACCAGCCTCTGTCTCGGTGGGCGCTGGCGGGTATGTTCCGGCGCCTCTTTCGGTCAGTGCTTGCGGAATCCCACCTGCGTTTTTCTCGGTGGGAGTGCTGGTTTCATCCTCAGATCTATCATCGGCCAGGGCCATCAGATGTCCTCCAACGTTACCCCCATCCATTTCCTTGTCTTTTCCGTGGGTTGATTGGGTTCGCAGTGGAATCATCTTGCTCTTATCGGCGGATGGAGGTGGTACGAGTAACCCGTGGTCGGGAGGTGGTATCCCACAGTCGGTGGGCGGTGGGCTGTGTCCCGTGCTCGGCAGACAGTGTCCCTTGGTCGTCAGGTTGTATCCCATGGTTGGCAGGGGTTACTGATGGGGAGATGGTATGAAGTCAATTTGTGTTATTGTGGTCATCCATGCCAGGGTACTAAGTAAGTGGCATTACTAACTCCCGGTACCATTTCTGACCCATAGCTTCCTAGTCGATTTCTTCTTCCAGCTGAGGGCAGCCAATATCCCATAACATTGTAGCTGGCTGGAAGTTGCCGGAAGCATACCACTTCTTCATTTTCGACTTCTGGTTTAGCTTGGTGACAAGGTTGATGTATGCACAATTGAGCCATCCTTTTGCTAACCCTGGATCCATGGACGTTGGGTTGGCAATCGCGGTTAAGCGCATCCACTTCTCACTTCTGCTGGAGTAGCTTCGGATTGCCTGGAGTTCAGGATAGTGTTGACAGAGGTCTCCCAGCTTCTTTGTTGCCAATGTTTTCCTCCGCTGGGCACAGTGACATTGTGTTATCATCTCCCTCATCCTGCCAGAGCTGTTGAGAGCCTTAAGGAAGTCATTGTATCGCTTGTACATCAACTTCTTCTAGGCAAGGTTTCTCTCCGCGGAGTTCGAAAGCCAAGTGACCTGGGTGTTGGTGGCATCGGTCATGTTGCCACAGGGGTCATTGATCCCGAGCATGAAATTGGCTTGGTTATGGGGGAAAAGCTCTCGAGCGGCGATTTACATGGCGTTTTGTAGCGATCCGACAGGTCTATCGGAATAGAATTTGCTGCTGAGGTGTGATAGTGTCTGTGACGAAAGGGTTACTGGAGAGAGGTCGCTAGCGATAGTAGAGATGTCCAAGGAGGGTGTAAGCATAGTAAAGGCTGTGGTGGTGGCTGCGGAGGTGGTGGCTGCCGTGGTGGCGGCTGCCGTGGTGGTGGCTGTGGTGGAAGTGGCTGAGGTGGTGGTGGCTGTGGTGGCGAAGTTGAGACTCGAAGCAGCGGTGGAAGTCGTCAGAGACGATTCGAAATCTATGGAGACGCTGAATGCTACTGTGTTGTCGATGATCGATGTTAACGTCATGTTGGTTGTTGGTTGTTGGTCATTGTTGAGATGTCAATATAGGGCGCAGTTGTCGGTGTACAGAGGGAGATGGATGGTACAGTACTGTGGTTTTCTTTCCTTTGGAACATTGGGGAGGGGGGGGAAGCACTTTATATACCTGGATGGGTGCTTTGTGGCAGATCCTTCTTTTTTCAGTCTCTATGTGGTTCCTGATTTCCCTAGTATGTTCTTCTCCTATCGCTTCACAACTTCTTTGCCTCTTCCCCTCCAATTTCTCTGCTTGTAATTGGTGGTTTGGAATATCTTGCTTGTCGTTCCTGTTCTCGGTGGTGGATATTCTGCCCACTCTTGTGATAGTCATAGGCCCTTGCACCTCGAGGTTACTAGAGGGTTAGTGGCGAACATTAGGAATTTATCGTGCAACCTGGGTGCAACTCAGGCAATAGTAATATTTCTTCCCCCTTCATCCTGCAAATCCACGTGATTGGGTGGAATTGCAATATTTTCAACTCTCTTCGTTATGGTCTATGCAATGGATCCCCTCCCTTCCCTCTCTCTTTGCCCCTTCCTTCTCCCTCCATCTGTGTTTCCCATGGTTATTTGGATGGGTGGTCTGCTGGCACCGGATGTGCGGCATTCCATTTGTTCACTAGCTCTATATACCCTGCTATATTCTCTACCCATACCCATGACAGTATCTCCCAGTCTTTCCACTTAGCTAAATTCATCCATAATCCATCTATATATTTCCGGCCTGCTACTGCCGCCACCTCAAATTCCTCAAATTCCTCAAATTCCTCCTGTTGTGTGGTGTTAGGTTTAGTAATTTCTCAAGAACCATGTACGCCTTTGTTGTGAGTGAAGAACATCTAGAGAAGACTACCATCTATCCAGCCCACGAGCTCTGCTCCATCTCGTTCTGCCAGTCGATAATACCCCAGGCTCCAGGCAGTCTCTGTGACTCTGCAGGGTCCTCGCCACTTAGCATCCAGTTTGGTGCCGTGAGCCTGCCCTATCTTGGTTTTGTGTACAGGAGCCAAGTCCCCAATTTGGAGATGTTCAGCTCAGAGGCTGGCTGCTAGGTCAAAGTAATGATTTTTGGCATCGCTTGACACTTTTAGATTTGGTATGGTAGCATCGATATCTCCTCGCCATCATTCCAGCTGTCATGCTCTAGCAACTATCTGTGATGGTGTATCGTCGATTCCTTGGGTCCAGTTGGTGGTATTCCATGTCAAGTTCTCCGGCTCTATCGGAAGTACTGCATTTTGGCTGCACATAAGGTGGAATTGGGAATATCCAGTCATTTGTCTGACGGTGATCCTGTTTGGCCCAAAGCACCGCCAGTAGGAGGTCAATCCTCATCTCTTTCAGTTCCTCAGAACAGGCTGTGAGTTTGGGCAGTGCATCTGCAATTGGTCTGTGTCCTTCTTCGATTACACCATTAGCGATGGCATGGGATGAAGTTTCAGTGAACTTCCGGATATTCTAATGTTTCAGGAGGAGGTCAGTTGATCTCTTATTCTCTGCATCATCATCTAGTACCACACTGTCTGGGGTCCCGAACCTTCAAATTACCTGCTCATAAATTACGTCGGCTACCTTCTGCGATGTTCCCTCTTTATGTGGCTGTGCCCCTGCCCACCTGCTGAGCGATTCCCTGGCGACCACTAGTTGGTGATACCCATCTGCCGGTTTGGGCATGTACGAAATATCCATCCCCACTCACTGCCATAGGTGACTGACTATCGGGCTTTGCAGGGGTTCATCATATCGTTGAGGGGTGCTCTGCTCGCACCTTTTTACCTACTCTTTGGCGTTGACATACATTTCCAGCCACCAGTACCACTCCACGACCCTTGGTAATGTTCGTTCTCTTCTCCGGTGCCCGCTAAGTTTGTGTGCAGCTTCCATTGCTGTCTTTATCCGCTCCGTGCTCACTTACACCTGTGCCGCCAGTTCATTGGATTTCCGTCTTCAGTAGAGTATTCCTTCTGAAGCAAGGTATTTTGTAGTTTCCAACCGAAACTGCTGCATTTCGTTCAGAGTCTTTCCTTCTGGTTGCTTCAGGTTCCCCACAAATTTGCCTATCACCTTCCATCTCCCATTGTGTTCCTCCGCTTGTCTTAACCCAACGAATGATTTGCATGCTCTGTCCATCCTCTGTGGTTCCGGTCCTCATGCCCCTTGTATTCCCCCTAGGCTTGCTTCTATTGTTTCCTCAAGATCATCCTCCTCTTCTGGCTCAGGCTCCCCTTCCCCTCGTAGCTGCTGTGAGTGGCCATCAGGACTTCCATTCAGTCTCCCTCGAACGTGGTTGATCTCGAAATCGAACAGTCATATGTATGCGATCCAGCAGGTGGCTAGTGCTCCCTGCAGGTCGTTGGCGGGCAAGTTTAGTTGATGTACTGATGTGTTAGTGTCTGTCTCCACCACGCATCTGACCCCATACTGGTAGTTGCCAAACTTCTCAAGTGCCTGCAGCAGCCCACCACATTGATGTTTCCCCGAGTGATATCTCTTCTTGGCCATGTTCCAGAGCCTGCTTTCATAATGACACGGGTGCCAGTCATTATTTCTGTCATCTTGCTTCAACAGTGCCCCCCACCCCTCTAACCTGGCATCAACTCCCACGACTATTTGCCCAGCGCCATTGCAAATGTCTAACGTCTTCAACCGATGAAAATTGCAGAGAGCCTCCTTCAAGATTGCACAAGCGTTCTTTTCCTCAGCCGCCCATTGGAACTCAACGTCCTTCCACAAGATTTGAAAGAGGGGGTGGGTAACTATTGCATACCCAGGGATCCATATTCGATAGTATGCGTGACGCCCCAAAAATGCCCTGCACCCGGAATGGCTCTCGCCCCAAGACCAATTCCACACCTTGTTGACCTTTCACACATGCGGCCACCTTCCTGCTTCTGAACAGACAAATGCAACTATTTTTACCCCTTTCCAGCATCAGTCAGATTTCACTCCAGAAATGGTGGCTCCAGCTGTCTCCACATTGCCAAGTATGTTATGAAGGTTCTGGAGGTGTTTCAAAACAAACTGTCAAACTCCAGGAAGCCCCTTCACCTCCACATCTCCATATCGACTCTTTGGACCTTTCACACCAACATCATCGAACAATACTTCAATGATTGATCTCAGGCGAGCAGATAGTCGTTTCCGAGAAACTCTGACAAATGCTTATACGGAATTGGTACCTCCCTCTACCAATCTGGTCGGCCAATCCATGCCTTGGGTAGGCTGGAAGGCCATATAGTCCCGGCTATCCACGTGCAACATTTTCCGGTCCTACCCAGAGTGACAGTCAATCAGTGAAGCACAGGGCATTCCAGTGAAGGATTCGGACAACTCTTGCATGTTAGGCAGTGATCCGGAGTGTTCCAGTGTATGCCGATTCGCACTTATGGCAGAGATGATGCAGCGGTACTTCCCATTCTTCTTTGGAACTAAGTTGAGCACTCCTATAGGGGCCCCAAGCGGGCTTGAAGAAGCCCTGCCGAACCCTCTCATCTATCATCTGGTTCTCTACAGGAATCAGTTTCTTCGGTATGTGGAATCCACTATCCTTGCAGACGTTGTGACTGGACTCCAGCTGGATATGGTGGGGTGGCTTGAGCTCATCGCTGATCATTCGCAGTTCTTCCCATGTCCATGAGAGAGCGTACACTCCATTCGATAGTATAGCAAGAAGGGCCTCCTTGTTCAGTGGCCTTAATATGCTCCCGATCTGGAGCTCGAGTGATCTCTCAGGTGTCAACCTTCCACCTCTTGCTCGGTGTGAGAATTTGAGCATAAACCACTCATCCACGGGGCCAGGCATTGGTACGGCCCGGGCGATAGCTCATCCTCTCCAGTTGAGTCCGGGATCTGGTATTCTTCCATCTCACATCGGAACATGATTCACTTTCTGGGCCACACATTTGTAGTGGGTGCGCACCCAGCCTGATTTGGTGTTTTGATCTAAGTTGCACTTCGCCCAATCACTGTACGAGGAAAAGGGTTCTATTTGACTGAGTCAGGGAGCAATGCTATTGTTGGAAACCCACGCAAAAGTTGTGGATTCACTTCCAGTTACCCTCCTTTCCTTCACCAGAGCCTCTTCTCCCATCGACCACTCTGCAGCTACCATCCTCCTATCCATCTCTCTGACTATCAGTCCTTCCTCTTCTTCCCATGCATCCTCCCAATTCATGCCTCTTCCCATTAGCTTCCTCACCACGTTTGATAGCCCCCATTTTGTGACTGACTGATTTCCTTCATCCTTGAAAGTTTCCTGCTCTTTCCCGCTGTATAATCCTTCCACTTTCCATGCAAGCACCTTCTCCCTATCAACCAACTCCTTCTCTTTTCCTTTTCTACCATTTGAGCCCTTCTCATTCCCATCTTTCCTTCCAGAACTCTCCAATGTCTTTCCTTCATTGTACCGGGCACTATCCTTCGTAGTCGCCATTACTTTAACTACCCGTATATGTTTCCCCAGCTGCTGGCGAAACTATGCTTCTTGTGCCCCAGAAACATAGCGACAAACGTCACCTGCCCTGACCCATCGACGGCTGAGATGGTGATCTCACCACTGCCATTGTCCAGGTTCCTCTCACAGTTTCAAAGGTGTATTTCACATGGGCGATCCACGAAAACCATTTCAGATCCGGAATTTGCTACAATGATCGGCATGGGAATGACGATACCATGGACGTTACTGGGCACAGACTCTGCCACCTGTGTCAAATCAGACCAATTGCCATCGGCATGGATCATCGTCTGGTCGGCACCTTTCCACTCGATGTTTAACTCTCTGGCGATCTCTCACTCATCCTGCAGATGTCAGATCCACCATTGTTGAGCATGGGAAGTTGGTGCCCATGAATCATTGTGGGAACTGATGGAGAGGCTATGGCATATCGGAGTTTGGTATACCCAGTGTGATCGTTCAGGCTACAGATGGCAGAAACGTAAGATATTCCGATGTCCTGCTGTGCAGCCAGGGACCTGGCAACAACTCGTTTAGCATTAGGAACTGATTGCGTTCTAGCCTCTGGTGGCAGTCGAAAGGTCAATTCTCCGGTCTCTCTCTCCTGACACACTTGGATACTGTAATCGATTTGGCTGCTTCCGAGGAGTTCATAGTTTCCAGTATCGAGGGCCAGTGCTTTCTTTTGCGGCACTTTCGGAACCTTTGGGGTCTTTGGACTCATGATATCCATGGGGTCTGCCTTAGCCCGTTGCTTGCTGAATGCTACCACCATCCTGATAGTTCACATTTTCCTGGTTACTAGCACTCGTTGAGACCTCCAGGACCTCATCCTGATTATGTGCCCACTCGTCATCACCACTGTTCACCTTGTCCTTCCTCTTCTGTCTCTCATCCACAAACGCATATCCTGCCTGAATGTGCATGACTGCCAACCATTTTTCTCTCTGTTCCTGCGGCTAAATGCGCTTCTCTCTCCTCCTCCTCCGTTTCAGTTGCCTCCTCTTCTTCAGCACCGCATTCTCCTTGCCTCTCTGCTTGATGTTCATCTCTGTCACTCAATTCCTCGATACAGTCTCCGTTACAGTGTTCTTTACCCTCCTTACCTGTAGACCGACCAGAATAGTACCCACTGATTCCTGACAGCTGTTGGGCGATCCATGAGCGAAAGGCCGTCTTCTGAGCACTGGCCCTCTGAAACAGCGGAGATCTTGCAACATGCTGCAGCTGAGGCAGCTGTGGTGAAGCCGTAGCAGATACTCCCCCTCCCTGCTACCCTCGTTGAGCAACTTCCCGGGTGCACTCCCAAGTTGACATGAACCTGGATCCAGGTTGATATTGGGATATCTCTGCTCCATTTCTTCCTCTTGGTCCTAGGGTTAGTCTTCCACGTTCATTGAAGTGGACTATACCATTTTCCTCGCCAGTGCGCAGATCTGAACAGAATGTGCGGATGTGTCCCAGCTCATAACAACAGACCCAACGGCCTAATCCCGGCCGTGGATACCCCTGGTAATGGGGTCACAGTTGGTTGTCAGCTGGTCCCGTGGGTACATATGGAGGTGGGAAGTTCATCGCTGTGTGCAGTGGTGGCTGGTCAGCTTGGATGGTGTGTGCCCTGGCAGTCTGGAAGGCTCCATATCTGGGCTCATTTGCTTTGCCCAACAAGATGGTCCAAGCCTTGTGGGCCTTCGAGATATTGGCCATTTTCGTGTCGATTGTATTGTCTACTTCAACGATGGGAATTTCCTCCATGGCTTGCGCTGGTGCTGGGGTCTCGTTGCAACTGATTGCCAGAAGTTTCCCCACTACTGGCATCTGTGGGAGCAGAAGCGTAGCTGGAATGGAGGAAGGAGAGATCCCCGGCACCAAACATGTTTCATCCATATGCAGGAAGGCGAGGACATTGGCTGTCCCACATTTGTTGAGGATGTCCTTCCAGAGTGTGTTGTATTTGAAGGTGGAGGGGTCTCTGGGATCTAGTTCGAATCTCATCTCAGGTTATGATATCATATCTCTTGGGACGGCTCCGAACAACATTTCCACCTGTGAGTACAAGGCCAAGGCTCCCTGGGTGATCGGAATGCGGCTGACGGTGTTGTAGGCGAGGATAAAGGCTTTCTGGCCGACCTTCTCCCGATCTAGCTGCTCATTGAATAATTGCTCCAAGTGAGATCTAGTGTAGAGGTGGACTCAGCTATCGGCATGGCCGAAGGCTTCCTTCAGTTGATTTTGCCACTGCTCCGAGTCCTTCCTCAGACCTCCGTGCACCATTTTCAACATTTCCTGGATCTTGTGGGGGCAGTAGTAAAGGATGGTTGCAATGACGTCTTCGGCCGCCAGGTCAGTCCCGGTGTGAGACAAGAGGCTTTTGTAGGCTTGAATGAATTTGGTAACATCCGCTCCTCCGTAGACTGGGGCGCCCATGGTGCCCGGGAGTGGCATTTGCTTGTTGTCATCACAAGCGCGATGGCCAAGGACTCGATGCATTGCTTTTGATTGTGGACATGATTGTGCGTGGCATTGGCGGAAGGTCCAGTGCTTGTGGAGAATCCGGCATGGGCTGAGGGTCCAGCACAGGAGGAAGCGGTATGGCCGCTGCAACCGGCAGCGGAAGTAGATCGAGAGTGATCAGTTGACATCTTTGAACTGTTTGTAGTGGTTTGGAGACGGGATGGTAGATCAGGTGGTGAATTGGCAGTAATTGGTGATCTAAGGTCAATTGCTAGTGGGTGAGTTGTTGGAAGGGGAGTTGGGTTAATTGATGCTCTGTTTGAGGTGCACTCTTTCTTTTCGTTCTTTCCCTAGCCCAGCTATACCACCTCTCACTCTTCTCTCATAGCATCCTGCCACATCATCTCTCTCTCAGCGTCTGTTCCCTGCAACTTCTCCTGCCAGGATTACTACTATTCTCATTAGTATCTTTCCTAATCTTACCAGCATCGTTGATATCTTCTCTAAGTGTTCCTTCGGATTTGGGTTTTCCTCTGTCCGGGAGTGCCGTTCGTTTTTCCCAAGTGTGGTCTCATCCCGGTATATGGTCGGTGCCTGTCGTAGTGGTGTTAGGTCGGTGCTATTTTTCCCGTCTGCGAGGTTGGTGCCAGTTGTCTCAGTATGTGGTTCGTGCCCGTTGTCCCGTCTGGGAGGTCGGAGCCCGGTTCTCTGGGTGTGTCTGTGTGAGGTGGTTGTGTTTCATCCCTGGGTGAGGTCATTCTCTTTCATTCTGGTGTGAGGTCATTCTCTTTCGTCCCGGTGTTAGGCCAGTGCCTTGGCTCGGTGTTCGTCCCGGTATGAGGTCGGTTGCCTTCGTCTGGAGGTAGGTTGGCACCATGTCCTTTGTGCTCATCACGGTATGAGGTCGGCCCCTTCTGTTCGGGGTCAGGTCAGCGCTCTTTGCTCTGTGTCCATCCTGGTATATGGTTAGTGGCTTTTTCCTTCGTGAATTCCATGGACCAGGCATACCGCATCCGGCATTCCAATCTGACATTGTTAGCACCATTCATTAGTTGCTTCTCTTCATATTTACCATTATCAACTTGTGGGGGTCTGTCCAACCATTCTGTACAAAGCTTTCGGAACTAGAATCGGTGTTTGGGCGCCATTTGTGGTGAAATGGTGGAGCACAAAGGCAAAGAGCCCATCATCAACACTCGGCCGCACCTCTCGCCGAATTCCAACAGTGATTCCTGAGGACAACCAGTTCTGGCTTGAGGAGCGTAGGAAGAGGGTGAGAACATATGATACTACCCAGCCGTGAGGATCCACAATATGGCATGTATCCAAGAAATCTCGTAAAGAGCGAGTGAGATCAAAAGTTGGGAAAGATAGAGTGTGTAGTTCATTCTATGAGAAGATGATACAAGATGAGATGCTATCTACCCTGGGGTCTGCAGAATATATACTCCATGAAGCTACATCCATCTCCGTTACACCTGGATCTCCGTCCGCCCCCATCACCCAGTTTATCTCAGTCATCCCTGTATAGCCATACACCCGCTGTAGCTTAGTCCCCACCCAAGCTGAGTGTTAGTGGCGGTGAGAAATGGATTTTCCCACTACTTCGGGTGGATGTCGATGTGGCACTGTCAATCTGGCTGCACATTTCGGAGTACCTACAGGCAGATATGTGACATATTCAGGCCATACCCCAGGAGAATATGAATCAATCACAGCAACCAGCGCCATATATACTGGAGGGCACCCAGCTGTGATTGGATGCTCAATGGATTCAAACAACAAGTCCAATGAGGAAATTGGACCAGAAATAACTGGGACCATATACAGCATGGCAACAACTGTCCCCTGATGCGTATGAGCTGCATCTTCCAGCATCAATCCTGATCCACCAAGTACAATCTGTGTCATTGTTACACCCCATGGTGGACGATGCCCTTGCCGGCCAATGGATTAACTCTCCACCGCCGGTGAAGATCGATGGTGAAGAGAAGTGTCAGGTGTCATCAGTTGGGGATAGCGGGATGTATCAGAATTCACTTCGCTATCATATCTGATGGAAAGGTTATGATTGCTTGATGTGGCACACAACCAAGATTGTGGATGTGTTGCAGGCAGTGGGGGAGTTCCATTAACACAATCCTGCAAAGCCTGTATCATTGGCAATTGTCCTCTGAAGATTGCCAATCTAAGGGGGGGATACTGTCACTGCTCGGGTTGTTGAATGACAGTATGGGATTTGGATCTGACTGCTTGCGGAAGTTAAGGGAAGGAGTCGGTGTTATGGCAGAGTGGAGATGTTGAATGATGTAGGAATGGGATGAGAAGGTATCATTATGGTGGTGGGATAATTTAGGATGATAAGAAAGTGATCTGAGGTGTGGCGATATTTGGCAAAGTGGCATAGTTGAGTTGATGAGAGTTGTATTGGTGGTGTGTAACATCATGGACAAGGATTGTAAGTGTATATCGGAACATGCGGAATGATTTGAGTTGGGCTGACACACTGTATACACCGTGAGGTTGTTGGAATTGGAGCATTTCCTCTTGTTCTCTCTTTACATGTTCTCTTGAATAGCAAAGCAACAGGTGGCTTTGAAATAGCTTCAACTCTTGTCTTGCCTTGTTTTCTCAATACAGCACATTTAGTTCTTGGACTTTTCTGGATCTCACATTATTGTCACCAGTATTACCTACATCTGACCCCGCCTGTCGCAACACCAGCCTTCCACATCTCAGTTCATTCCACCTATTAAACTACAAACTTCAGTACCAGTGGCTGCAGCTAGGTATTCTATATTGTCTGAATATGTGAAAGAAGTAATGGATACAGTTGTATTTTCTCAAGATGAATATCAAAGTAACTTTTACCCTTTACTGGTAATACATTTTTCTGTGCAAGCCCTGCTCTCATCTTGCAAATATTAGTGGGCTGCAATATACCCCCACTTTAGCACTCCTCCACTGGAATAGGTGCTCTTCCGCTGGGATAGGTGCTTTTAAGCTGGGATAGGTGCTTCTCAATCCCCATTAGTGATTCATAGCAAGGATTTCCACTTCTGTATTTCGTACCATACTTCTTCACCACTTTCTATACTTCACTTCTTTTCACTACACTTCTACTGTATCCCTCTTCATCTCGAGGTTACCACACACTTCTTTCAACTGAATATATCATATTGCCTGTCACATACAATTCTGATATGCAGCTTGCATTGATTTTTTTACACCTGTGTTTGAAATAACATCTCAAGCCAAACAACAGTCGAATTTGATTTCACTCCCTTGCTTCATATGAAAGATATATAAATGCAAATCACATCGCCAGCTTCTTTGTACCATTGACAAGTTATGGGTTGCTCTTGGTGATGTCACTGACAATATTGGAGGTATTGTAAATGGCACTGATATAATATGTAATATCAATTACTGAATCTCAAAGATGAGTTATAATTTCCGACAATATGCTGTTTATTGTTATATTAATTTCTCTTTTTCATGGCTTATTTATTGAGCCATTCCAAAAATAGAATGAAGAAGAAGATGTTAGCTAGTATAGTATGATGCAGAAGGTTATACAGAATAATAATGTATGGATGGGATTCTCTATAAATGGTAATTTGGCATACAAGTCCATCCAGCGTGTTACAGATAATCGCTGTAGTCTTCCATATTTGTATGCATTAACATGCTAGCATCTCACAGGGTCTACTGGTCTTGCTGTATTCCATCCTTGGCAATGAGTTTTAGATTTGATATTTGTTTGCATTCTGCAATATGTAAGTATTTTCCCCATTCAAGCATTCAATGGTCTTTGGCTCTGTACAACAGATACTCCTTTGCTTTTTATCATTGTTGATGCTCTACCTGAGTCACAGGATGTTTGGTACTACTGCTGCTTAGCCGGATCTTCCTTCCAAGTACGTTATTTACTTTGAGCTTTCTCACACTGTAGTCCATATTCATGATTGATCTGGTAGCTTCATTACTTTCTGATTGCTGTTTCCACTTTTGTTTGACTATTGAAGCTTGTGGCATTTCCATTGTGGTTTTCAATATCTGCTGCCCAATTGCATTATGTGTTGATGGAGTAATATCGCCCATTTGCCTCAGTCAACATCCTAAATTGTGGGTAAAGGTGAGGTTTCAACTCCACCCAGATCATAGCATCAAGCATAATCTTTGCCTACTCCGCATGTCTTCTAGCTTCAATTGCATTCATCGATGATTGTTGGCATGTTGGTAGACTATACTCATTCATCTGAGTTATGGTAGCCTTGAATTACCTCATCATATCCTAGGGTGGATATGTTCAACTTCCAATTCTTTTGTCCATACTCCTATCCAATCTTGCTAATGAAATCGTCAAGATCATATTAACACTGGCATTCATTATGACATAGGCAGAAGCCCTATGTTATCAGGTCCATCATGCTTGTTATCTACTGAACTGGATCCGGGTAATTGACTAAGCAGCTGAGGTGATCAATTGCATACTGAATTTTGTCAGTATTTCCCCCAGGGAAGACATCATTGTGAGTATCAAAGTTTGTATAAAAAGAGCTGAGGATGGCCTGCAATTCACATCCATATTCAATGTAGGGTTTTTGGTATGCAATCTGAAACTTGCTTTTTGATACTGTGTTGGATGGTGCTGACTTTGTATTCAAATTCAGGATGACTGATACAATGAGTTTGGGCTGCTGCACTAGCATATCTTTGACATATGTCAAGGTTACTTTCAATTTCATTGTATGACTACTATCATCATCATAACTGTAACTCCTATGGTCAGGTTCAGTGTCTCCATTATTGTCACTGTAACTAGTGGGTTCAGACTCTCCATCACAGAAATTGGAGGTGCAACCTTTCGTATCAATTACATCATTCCTAGTCTGAGGTTGAACTTGTGGGTTGGCATGTTTACCATGGGTGGTTCATTCGACTAGCAAGAATTGGAATACTGTTAACCATTCATGCCAGATATGTCTATGCATTTCTGTAATCATTTCCAAAGTGTAATTGAAGTCAACAGGTTCATTCTGGAGGCATTGCCAGAGTAGAGTGTGATCTGTATCTCCATCCAACAGAATTGAAGATAAATCTGGAGGTCCAATGTATGACATGTACTTTGTTACTACAAAATCGAGAATAGTATAAGCACTCCTATTCCAGCTTTCATCTTGAATGATAACTGATCTGATATAGTTGGACATGTAAATCTCAGTGAGAGTATACATAGAAGTAATATGCAAGATGGTTGATACTGATTTAAGAGCAATGATGACCTGAAAGTAAGACTGCACATACCTAGTGTATTGTGTATGCCCCTGCAACTGTAGCACCTAGTATATGATATCTGCCATTATTCCAATACTGAGCAAATGGTACAGATTCTGAAACTTATTGAAGCCTAATTAAATTGTGGCGTACTTAATGGACTAAGGATCTTTCGCTTATATAAACCTTGTACGAAGACAATCAAGTTTACACAACAACCTGGGTCATTGCAAATGTTGTTAATATTCCACTTACAGACTTGGAATGGAAAAACAATACTACATCTGATTTAAAAATTATATCTCTTATATCTCCAGGAGTTTCAATCATGTAACTTCATACAGTTGTTCTTTATCTTGTTGGAATATAGAGACATTTACCCCTTCAAATCCTGTACATAGTCAACAATAGTAACAGGTAGAGCTACTTTGTGAAATTGTAGTTAAATTAATCAAGTGTATAATGACAAATGGTGGATAGTAATTAAAGATTCTGTATCTCAGTTGGATTTCATAGATTAAATGTTTAGTAAAATTCCACCATACTGTATGACATAACAAGATATCAGATTCCTGTATTCCACTATAGACTGTTGGATCCTTCAAGTTACTCTATTCATTCTCTAATTTATACCAAATTCTTATATCACCTAGTTGTTTATTTATAACTTACTTTCACTTTTAACATCTTGTTGGATATTGGACATCCAATGCATATATAAGATATGGCTCCAACTGATAACCTCAGTAAATTGCCACACCATTCAGATAACAATTTGGCATTTTCTATTTACTGAAACAATATTGGTCTTTCAGTACTGCTCAATACTTTATTTCCACTGTTATCTGAACATTGTTAGTATCCATTACAGCAATGATAGCTTGGTACATCCCAGTTTTATGACCCCTTCTGATACAATATACGATGAAGTTATAAACCAAGTAGCAGTGCCAGCATTGAAAATTATAGTTATATACCACTATGCCAAGTAAGTATATTTCCCTACTATAGTTCTTGTAGATTTCAAAGTATTACTCTGTAATATATTCCAGACCAAGATCTAAAATTTCAAGGATTAGAAATTGCACCCCAAGCACTTGAAGGTTGCAATTCAGTTATTTGGCAGGTACTGTCCATTTTAGCTCTTCAACAGTCTCTTCTAACTCAGTCTCTTATACAAAGTACATGCTTTCCGTTTGGATTAATTCAGCCTGCAGTTGAACTTTGGAATAATGATATTACAAGTATTTCATACATTTATGCACATGAAGTGCTTTCGATTGATCCATATAAGTAGAAAACAGTAGCATTAAAATTAGGGGGTACCAATACGAAGGCCAAAATCCATGTAATATATATTGAAGTCACATTGATATTGATACTCACCAGAAAGAGATAGCCAAATCATTGTAAATTCAACAGGCCAAAGAATGTTTACATCAGCAAAAAGCGAAATTGGTTTCCGAAAATGGACCCCACACTTAGATCCTTCTCCACATTGTCCACAAACAATCCTGGCAACGTATTTCCAATCTTCCACCACACTTTGAAGTGTTCAATGATGTGGTCGCATCGTCACCACGTTTCAAACACTTGTTTAGTCATTTAAGTTAATTCACTGCACTGGTTTGGCTTTAGTCCTCTACATTTTAATTGTTTCGATGGTTTCTTGAACTGTTCCGTTGATCTCAAGAATATTCTTAACTGTTCAATCCCTTGAGTCATCGATTATACACAAGCTTGCGCAACTGCCATAGCAAAAGTTTGGAGTAAACACTGATCAGATGTCTATATATCAATGCAATGATTACTTTAAGCTTTGAATCGAAAAATCTACATGTAAATCAAATTCAAACAATTCAAGTCAATCATGTTGCTCATGTACCACCATGTGCAATCTGGCTGAGGCGTCAGCGGAAGCAGGTGTACAGCCCCTTGGATTGCGCTAATAGGGACGATATCAGTGGTTCTCACACCAAAACAAGGCTCACGACGGTAGCATCCATTGTGCATGTGTTGCATCTGAGGTTGATGTCTCTCCTCGACAATCACCATACCAGCAGTCTGACATTTCGGCCCTGTCGCAAACAGTCGAATGAAAGTAAGAAGCCCTGTAATGCGGGATTCAGTATCCTCGACGACAAAAAGTCATTTCAACTATGTGGGAATGCCTCCAGCTGTGGACTTAAAGTGGCTATCTGGACTCGTCCCCATCCAGAGAAGCACTGTATCATATCTTGGTGGCTTATGCTTTCAACACCTTGTGGACCCAGTGCAACAAACCATATCAACTGCCTGGTTGTCGCATTGAAAAGATGTCACCGGAATTGCTACTGCATTTTACCAAATGTAGTTTGCATTGTCGAGATGTCACCAGGAATTGCTACTGCATTGTTCCGAATGTAGTTCGCATTGTTGAGATGACTGAACTAGTGCTGGTGATTGATGTAGTCTGTGGAGTCGGCAAATCTCTTACAACATGAAGCAAGGTGATTCTATACCTCCCCTTTTGGCATTGTACACCACTCGGCCAGGTCATCACGGGTCTTGATTTCTGGTCGCGGGTTTTTTATCATTTGCTTAATAGGCACCTTTGTTAGAGGCATTTCATTGTCGCTATGTTGTTTTGCAGCATTTGCATTCAGCTCTCCGTACTGAAACACCATCTTTCGAGCTTTCGTTAGCAAACTCTGGAAGGCAGCCTGATGGTGATTCGATTATCAGTACGCTTGTTTAAGATCCATCATTGCTCTTTCTGGGAGTTCAGAGCTTGCATTTAAGAGGTTGCCAAGCTGGCCGATATGGTCAGAGGAGTGGTTCAGGAGATGCATTTTCTCAAAGTTGAAATCCATTTCGTGGACAAGATGTTGTGCAATTTCTGTCTTGATCTGCGTTTGATTTTCATCAACGCATCTATGCTTTGCAGCCGCAGAAAGATTGTGCCAAGCGGGGTCACACTCCCGTTCCTTCTGTTTGTCCAAAGTATCCTGCTTTTTCAAGGCTTCCGTGACCTTCTTTGTAGATTTACCGGCTGGACATGGAGTGAGATGATTCTTGTGACAGTGAAACTACTCGAGATAATTCTACAAGTACTCGATTGTGCATTCTGTATGGTACCGGTAATGTGCCATAAGGTGAAAATACACTAAGTTCTTGACGCACAACAGCGCTTCTGTGAAGGGAATCCTTTCGCTCACAGAAAGGTTTGAAAGAGTCGCCTCAAACACTGGACCAATTACACGCCTGCGTACTTCCATCTCCTTACCACTCCATTGTGTCACCTGGCCATATGGTTTGTCGAATCAAGTGAAGCCAGGATATGGAGGCATCATCGCCCAGAGCTGGTTGAATCTGTCAATCCTGCAATGTTATTCAGGGAAGGACATTACCCAGTCCATCAAATGCTCAAGCATACCAACATAGACGGTATGAAGGATATCGGGTACAATATTAATTGTCGGGGAGATGCATTTGATATTCCAGATGAGGGCTTCAGAGGTTCCAACGACTCGATCTTCCACCTATTGGTATGCATTTAGTCTCTCCTTCCCATCTCCCTCAGTCGTGAGTATCATCTGTTGGAAGTATAGCCGATAGTCTGCCAATTACCACAATGATGAATTCGCTGCTACAAATCACGATTACAGTGCTTCGCACACAGGGCAATGGGGCCGCTTGATCAAGTTCAGGTGACTGCTTTCTAAGTAATCAGCCGTGCATGCACAGATGACAGGATAACATTGCCGCATCCGACCGTCTGCACAAAGTATAAGCCTGTCAGCGTTGAAATACGGGTTGAGAGGGCGAAAAATGACCTCGAAGATCTTCCTTAAAACCTCTCGATTGTGGATTTGGTGTTCATTCACGGTATATAATTTTCCATGACATTTCAAGTGACATTTTGGAGAAACGGGAAGCAGGGCAACAGTGACGATTGCAAGATTCGACGTCTTTGATCCAATCGAGGAGTGGATGTTTCCGAAGCTCAAACACACTTGCCAGTCATTCCTGTCGCCCGATTGGTTGTGAAGATGTGTCTGGTCTCCACTGCCGAATGAAGAACATGTGTTGCTCCAAGCGGCAGCCATAGCTGTTGAAGCAGTCACAGTCATTGTTGCTATGACGAAATTCAACCAACGTACCTGTTCATTCCACCACCAGTCACTTGATTTTACCTCTCAGTAGATATGCTCCACAGCATTATAGACTTCCTTTGCTGGAGCATAAGACATATGTTCACTGAATGCAGGCCGTTGCATGAGGAACTCATTGCATTCAACAGGATTGCGGTGAAAGAAATCTGTGTAATCATCGTCACGAAGGATGTTTGGATCGGCTGAACAATTGTAACACACATCGTCCGATTTCCAAGAGTTGATGCCCATCGCATGGGACATCTCATTCAACCTTTTGAATAAAGTGTGGGACAAAGTGAAGTTGCTGACGGTTGCCATTGTAGGGTTCCTGAAAAGGTCGTTGGAAGCAGGTAAGGAAAGGTTGAGTTTTTGGACCGTTTCTAATATAGCGGTTCCAAGAAGACACGGCCCCAGCCGGTTTGGCCCGGGTTTGTGCGAAAAGGTTCCATCAATTAAGTCCATCAATATTCATCACACAATTTGGCGTTTGGTATATGAAATATGCAGCGTTGGACGGCGCATCTTTTCGTCGTCTCCGATCTTTGATATCTTCAAAACTCAGCATGATGCATCGAAATTATTGCCATTTTTGGCACAAAAACGAAGTTTTTGGGCTACCGCTTGCTGAGATTTGAAGTTATCGAACATCGGAGACCGCCAAAAGACGCGCCGTGCGGAGCTACAAATTTTACGTACCAAACACTAAACTCTCTGATCAATATTTGTGGCCTTAATGTGATGGTTCGCTTTAAAAATCGTTGATTTTTGATGGGGTAAGGCCGTTGCCAGGCAGACCTACAAAACCGGCCGGGTCCAAAAGTGGAACCGTTGCTAACACTAAATAGCAGCTCTGCTCAAGTTGAGCTTGACGAACCAGTGCGCTGATTGATACTCCTCCAGGAAAGAAAACGCTGACCATAGATCAATTTCATTCTCGAAGATATCGAAATATTCACTACTAATATGCTGGACAGCCTGATGGTTGTCCAACTGTGGTGTTCCATCAATACGTGTCCATGATGGAGGTTGCTCGGGATCAATACATGGATTTTTGCACTCGGCTTCTGTATCGCTAGAACGATCCTCGGGAGTGTAAGGATAGCAGCGGGGATGCGGTTCATGAACGAGAGGAAGTTGAATACTATCGTACTCAATCGCAACACCATCAGCTGGCAATTGTGTGGCTAATATGTATACCATCCATTTTTTGTGGTCACGACTGAGGTTAGTGATGTACGCGCTTATGTAGGACTTAAGGTTCAAGCAGTAAAGACACTGTTGACGAATGTCCATGTTTTGTTAGCAGTATAAATTGTCACAACAACATTTAGAAGCCTTGCGATGGTTCGTTAGCTACCCATACCATTCCATGCTCGCTCGTGCTCGGAATATGCCCCTTCTTGATTTACTTTCTCCACCAAGGGGTCCTACCAGTTTTGTAAGATTTCTTTCATCCTCCTTCCCACGTTTGCAAAGTGTTTAATCGCTCTCTCATTTTTAACATCCCTTGAATCATGAACAGAATACTGCATGTCCATTAAGCATGTCGCAGCAATTGTTTTGCACCCTCTTATGACCCTCCTATGCACATTGCCTGATTTATGGTTGACACTATTTGTGAAGTTCATACCTTACATGAACCGTGGACTCTCCTTAGATACCAACCCAGTGATGTCATCACGGGGTACAAGAACTACAGCAAGGACAACCGAGTAAGATATCACTGCAGAACACGCTGTGAGTTGACTTTAGGATGAACTTAAGCGTTCAGTCAACGAATCACGGCGCTTAGCTGATGCTTATCACATAGTGTCCTAGCTGAATATTAGCCAAGATGATGTCGCCGGATCAAGAAAACCTCTCCAAGCCCATATATATATTTGCCTTGGCAGCCCACCTTAATGACAATCTCCAGAACGTTTGACATACCCTCCTCATCACTGCTATCGCATCACATCACCCTTGACAATATCTTTAACACTCCCGATGCTTGATTAGAGTAATAAACACTTCATATCCACCATTCAATCATTGACCACCATCGACAACCTAAAATGTAATGTGATGCCTACAGGTTGCGAAAATCAGATGTCGCAGATGCTAATACACTCCAGTTACCGACTCTACAAGTCAGCATCTGGGCGGAGAATGCCAACATTACAGTCAACCAATGGGCAGCAGATACCATTCGGATTTGGCAAGAGAAGGGTAGATTATCAACACAACGGAAAGATAATAAAGTGCAGAACCGTGTCTGGGAGATTTCCCAGTCCATGAGCATCAGCAACCATCGAGGGGCCAGCCCCGACCAATGGGATCTTCTAATCGACCGTTGCGTTACTCAAATCAGTCATCTGGAGTCTAAATGGCTGCTTTGGAAACAGTACATGGCAGTCAAGACTCTCCACGATGGCCAGAAACTCAAGGAAACACTGGACAAGTTCCCAGAGGTTGTCTTTCGCAGAAGGAAGAATAGGATCGACCAAACCCAGAGTACAAAGAGGAAATTTGTGCACGTTTCTATGTATTTCATCACCCCGATGCGAGTTTTCTATTTCCTGATGATGTGTAGAAAAAGAAGATGACGCAGAATGAACCTCGGGTCACAAGTCTTCGCTGATGAAGGTGTGTCGCGACACCTCGTCCGATTTCCTTGTCGAGCCCTTTATCTGTCCCATCACCTATGTGGACCCTGACATTGCTGGGAAGATGGTGGGTGTAAACAATACTCAGCTATTCTCAAGGCACTGGATGGGGATGATGAATCAATACTTGTGATAGTGACATGAATCGTTGATATGACCATTTTGTCAATCGTGAATGCTACCATCGCCGGTCTGCCAGACCCCAGCTGGCAAATCCGAGAGCTTTGAGGCCGCTGGGAGAAGCCTACTGGAGATGGTGGTGCGCACGCCCGTATTGTTACCCCAATCTTCGATTACAATACTGCTGCCAGATCGGTAAATGCGGCGATGAAATTGAACAACCCAACGCTTCATTGGGTTGTTTATCATGGCTAACAAGCTGACAGCACATCTGGTGCTCCGATAGCCATCCCTGGTTGTCACAGCTACCTTCCTCTGGATGACATCGTCTCACCTCCGGCCGAGGATATGATCGACAATATCTTGGAGAAATTGCATGACGAGGCTGGGAAGCGGCACCCAAATCCAAGTAGCTTTCTGATGACAAAACAAGGCTTTCAAATGATCGAAAGGAAGCATCCAAGGAGCATTATCGGCCTGCAGCAATACTTTGAGGTCATCCGAAACAATGCTCTTTGTATTTTTGCCGATTAGCACCAAACGGTTGTGCCTGATCAGGATGTGGCTTAGCTACGCAAGTACCATCACATTGTGAATCGTCCCACTGCACACTCTTTGGCCAGTAGGAAGTGTACAAGCAGCTGCCCAGCTGCAAATTAGTTATTGTGAGGATGGGATGCACTGGCTGGACAGTTGTTCAAAGATTTGCATTGTGGGTGGGTATTTTCTGGCACTTTGGAGCGTGGACAGATGGGTGATAATTTGGAGTTTTTGGTGAGGTTTTGGGTCGCTTTTCGGTGTTTTGTTTATTTAATTAACACATCGGTCATATTCATGCATGAAGGGATGTGTCGAGTGTTACTGATGTTGGGATTAATCGTTGAGACGTTTGTTTCTGAGAAAAGAATTATGGCAGTGATAGGACTCCGTGTGTGGCTATCATGTAATTGGTTGTTCAGTATCTTTACCGAGCAGAAGTTAGCCCACATGATTAGTGAAACGTGAACGCTTTTTACCTCGTTGCGATAATGGTCATCGTCAGAGGAAGCTATCAACAACCCTGCGGCCTGCTTGTCACCTGCCATTCTTTGTTCTGAGTTCCCATTTATCCAAGGAGTTGGAAGCATGGGAGGCAGGAGAGGCCAAGATCCTAGAATCTTTGACAGAATAACATGACGCATCACCACGATTCTTTCAATCATATCAACGCTTCCTTTCCTTTGCACAATGCTTCAATTCATTTGCTATACGTTCATTCACATTTCCTGTTGTCGCTGATGTGATATGTTCATACTTGTCACTCGCTGCTTTCTGAAATCATGACACAAAGGCGCCACACTTCTGCTCCTCCTCCTCTCCCTTCCAGCACAAAGAGATGCAGATGATCTATCCAGGAGAAGGATCTTGATGACAATCTCAGCACAATACCCAACAATTACAACGATCGTCGAGATGATCATTCAAAATCCCATGACGAGCCTCTTCGGCGACCATCCAAAACAGCAATTGGCAAGCGGCGATCAAAGGTTTCCTTCACATCAACACTTGGAAATCGCTTGTTTCGAACTCAGTTAACTGTTACGTCGGCCCAACCACAACCTCCTGAGGATCGTGAGATCTAGATCGTCTCGCAGGAGGAGGATGAATGTGAGCCTGCACAGCTGGCACCCACAAAGGTAACAGATTAAACATTAAAACTAATCAATTCGCCCGCTAATGTATATATTTACTACAGGAAGGATTCAAACAACACCGGTAAGCAATTCGTTGCATGGAAAGCTAGAGAATTGTCGCGATATGAGCCCTCTGTTGACGATGTGACAGCCCTCATCATAGGCGCAGAATGCAACACCCAGACAACACTTTCAGGCGTTCCCGCGATGGTCAAGGCACATGTGAAGCCTATAGCTATAAATCATATGTTGATTGTGAATTTCTTTGCCATGAATGCAGCGAAGACCGCCCTGATGTGTAGTTGGTGTTCTGAGGAAATCGCCAGGATTGATCCAGCCCAGAGAAACTCAGACACTCCATGTGCCTACATTTCAGTGGTAAATGAATCATCTCAACGATTGTATTCATTGCTGTCAGTCCGCATCAGGCTGTTGCAATGATTACTGGCTCCCCTGCAGCAATGGTATTCCGCTGCCTGACTGCAATCGACTCAAGTTACCGATTTGGAACAAAGTCGCCCACAGAGATCCGGACAATGGTAGCCTGGCTATTGGCTAAGGACAGGTTTACATGCCCCACAAATGTTTGTGACGTAAGTTCGCAGTGCCCATCTTGGTGAACTGTTGCCTTCATGATCAATCTAGGAGTGCAAGTTTTGATTTGCAGCAACTGAAATCGTGGTTCATATTCACTGGACATACTTCTATGGCATACAGCAAATGGGAATGAAAGATTAATCGTCAATTGATAAATCAACCTGACATTCATTGCCATCACCACGACCGCCATCTACCATTGTCTGTCGGCCTGGAAAACAGGTGAGATTAGGGTCTCACCAGAGTTTGGTCCAGGAGGTGGAGGACAATGTATGTGCAATACAAGAAACATTAATCACGTGGCTGTTATTGCATGCACAGATGAATTTCGTCATCTCGATGTGGATTTTCGTCCTTCCTTGCCAGAGGTTCAAACAAAAAAGATAGACAATATCTGCAGGTCAATTTACTGAAGGATCCACTCAACTGGTATGGACCCAGCAATGGCACAACATCACCATGATCAGGGCAGCTTCGATGAGAACTTCATTGATTATATCTCGGAGGAGCGAATTGAGCACCCTGACAATTCTTTCCATCATCTCAGCAGTGTTGTTGCTGCTACTGAAGCCAGCATGAGATTCTCAGCTGTTCTGCCTAAGGGCGGATTTGCCATCGCCAGCAGCAGCCAGCCCGTACCCTGCAGCAACAGCAACAGCAACAGCAACGACATCACCAACATCACCACCATTGAGAATACTGGATTAATTGATGGAAGAACGATTGTAGAGGGAGCGATGTCGCTTGGAGGTTAGGAATGGTGTCAGTGATCGGATTTAGGATTTTCTTTGTGTGCTATTTCATTCTAGGTTTCATCAATATATCATAATAGTAGTAAATGTAATAGAACTGATGGTGTACTGAAGTCAGATCTCAAACATGTCAAATCATAATCGCGTTGATGCATAACCCTTCCGTGACGGTTGAACAACTGCAAGGTACTGACAGATCTTGTATCCATAAATTAAATATTGGGAACAACTTCTGCATGGTAACTATTATTGCTCAAATTAACCCATGAGGGTTTTTGAAAACAAGAACTGCCAGCTTCATTGAAGGTATGGAGTGAGTACAGACATCATCGTGAGGACAAATCGAATTGGGTGACAAAGGTGTATGCCGACAGATGATTTACATCATTGCCAAAGGAAGTGTTAACTGTTTGTCAAGTGCTCATTGTCACATTCGCAAAAGTGGGTACACTGGTCGGGACGCTTCAATACAGCCTTGCGACAACTCAAACAACACTCTGGAACTTTCAAGCAATGTCATATTTCAGGGAAACCTCGATTTCATTTTTTTGAGTTTTTGCATACAATAAACTAAATAAATTTAGTGATGGAAATGTAGTTTTTGCAGATGTAGAAAACTGAGTATCAGGTGAAATGTCATAGTGACACTTTCTGAGTACATAGAACATTAGGACCACTAATATATGAACTTCGGCATTCTGAGATCCCAGCCCTACTATTTTTGTATACATCTATTCATATCCTGCTTTTGGCAAATCATTTCATCATTTAACAATTATGGTACAACAGGATAGAAAATAATGTCAAGAAGTCATTAAGTTGGTTTTGGGGACAGGAGATAAAGGTTAGACAAGACATCAAACACCGGACAGCTGAAAGGGGAGAGCAGTAAGGCAAAATGAAGAAATAACACTTTCCACAGTTGCTATAAACAACATTCTTGGTAGAATACTGTATGGGGGAGAATAATGATGTATATATCCTATCTGAGTAACTCCGTTGTTAAGATGTAGTGTTTGACACCGGGAGGAGCTTATTGATATTGTTGAATATATGTACAGTTTGACTGAGCTCTACTCTCTCTTCATGACATTACAGTGTACCTTGTGGTACAAGAACTCTATTGAGGAGAATAGCAAGTTATATATTGCCAAGCAAATGATGAATAGTTCCATAAATAAGTAGATAATCCATTTCTATTTTCTGTCAAGTAGATGTATTGGAAACCTGTTTTTAGATGTTGAAGGATTTGTGGTAGAAATGATAATGGTAACTGAAAACAGTGATTTTGAGCATGATATTTGACAACCAGAGATAATTCCTGTGGGCACTACTTACACTCAATATAATAAACTTCAAAGCATTATTGATAAACTGCTAACATGTTTTGCATAAATTGTAAACAACCAAAGGAAAATTGTATACAAGTAATGACAAGTAGAACTAATTGAAGGTCAATTTAAATTTAAGGAATTGACTATATGGTATCAATATATTCTAATGGATACATCATGGTAAATATCTCTTGCTTGGATTCACTTGATGTGACTAAGTGTAATTGACATGTACCTATTGACCGAATTGCATCCAGCTCCATCATGAAACTCTACAGCAATCCACATGATAACCATATTCATATTAGTCTCACACTCCTGCAGGATGGTACCATGGCTGGTAGTACTACAATATTGAGCAAATGAAGATAGGGCGTTGCTGAAAACTAATCCCAACTCACGTCACGTCAAAATTACTTCCGCACAATCAACTGTACTCTGCACTCCTGCAATACAGTATTCGGAAATACAACTTCTCCCAATCAAGTGATAATCCAGTCACTTATTCATCATCAGGGCGAGGATCCACTGGCTCTATCTCAACAGTCTCAAACCGAATGAGGGAACAACAATTCACTCCTTGTCAACCTGGTACTTCTTACACATTCTTGAATCCCATTTGTGTATCAATTTCTTAGACTTCATTCCTATATTCATTACTTCACCCTTATCAATCTATTGATTCCAATATCATGTTTTTAAATACCATCTGTCCATCAATCTCCTGTACGTTGTATCTGTATTGATTCCATGAATATCATTGATCCATCCATTCCCCATTAAGGTCCATTCGTTTCTGCTGGTGTCAGATTTCGTCGCTATTCTTGTCTCTATCTGGGTCCCCATTAGTCCGAATCATAGTCTCCATCAGTCACCATCTAACTGACTTTATCAGTCACTATCAAGGTCTCCTGTGGTATCCATTTCATCTTTCTGATGACAGCTGTGTATTGTTTCTTACATAGGACTGTCATCTGAACATGACTCACATTGCCTTTCTGTAACACTGAGTATCATGGCCAATGTGGCCCATGTTCTGAAGATCTCTTTCAGTATTATTCACCAAATGGAATGTCCTGGTACATGATATTGGATTCCTGTGATGCATCAAGCCAATACAGTATGCAATGTCTACCTTACTGAACTACATAGATGGTAAATGCTACTTTCATATTACATACTCACTTACAGAAACTTGCACTCAGGCCAATATGTTGCTTGCATTTTTGGTGGTAACATTCACTTTCATTTTAACCTCATGCACATTGCAGACTTGTTATGTCTGGGCCTCTATGTGCTTGAATGTGTTTGGTTCCCAATCCAGTTATCTACACAACATCAGGTCTTAGTCAAGTATGTTAAATCATCAAAGTGCACAGACACATCACCAGTTGGTAGGGGTATGTTGTACAGAATATCTCATGACCAAACTCAGTTGATCTGACTAATTCTCATTGACACATATACAAAAACTACTCTCCATATGGTTGTACTGCAATACAGTAAACCAATCTACATTATAAATATGCAGAAATTAGCACCAAAAGAAATGGTTTTGTTCAAATGCAACTTGGTGATATGCCTAAAATTATATTGATTTTGATTGGAGCCAGAGTGTACATCAATCTGACCAACTAACCACAACAGTGTTAAACAACCTTTCTGTGAATACACAGTAACCAGGATATAGTACAATAAGGTTTTGAAGGAACTGAATTGAAAATAGTATCATATTCCAAGCAATATCAGTGTAGTTTTGAGGACAGTTCCTAATGCATTGAGTAACAATTCTGAATATAAGCCTTGGTATTAGGCAGATTTGTGTCTTACTACCTTTCCTATCCACGATTCATGATTTGGTAGAGATCCTAGCAACAACGATTTCCCACCAGCCCTAGAAACGATTATGTTTCAGTGGTAAAGCTTATACGTTACCTAATCCAACATTGAATTAACGGTCCATGATGTGAGAATGCCTGGACAGCAGTCAAATGTTGCAGGGTCCAGAAGGTACATGCAAACCTCCCAGATGAACAGGTTGACCTTACCAGTGATCCTGAGTAATTCCAGACACTTCCAGGCCCCACTGGAGCTGTGCAAAGTGTTCTCACATGGTGCAAGAGCATTCTCAGATGAAGATGAAAGCACCAGCAGTGAGGGAAGTGCATTCGAGATGTGATCGGATTGTACGAGTAGGATAATCATTCGTGGGACCTGCTGGGACAACCATGCAGATCGGTGAGGGAGTTTGAGAGCAGCTGAAATGTTGGTGCAGCTCTATGTGTAACTTCAAACTTGGTGCAGTATTCAGACAGTGTGTATTCATGGGGACCTATAACTGCAATACATTTTGTTAATCAAATTTGTTCTTTTTACAATCACAAGAAGATTTGGTGCATCATGATATATTATCTATTATCTATCTGAGTTAGTCCATTATTATGGATGCATTCAAATTGGCTGCAGACAGTACTCAACTGCAATGGGAGGTACACCAGGAAATGCTGATTGTGACAATTTAGAGATGCATGTGGAGGTAGTGATCAAGCAAGTTTGGTCATGCACTTTGATGGAGGCCAAGATGGGGTCAACTCACAGATGCACTTGGAGGCCATAATTGAGCCAGTTTCAAGATGCAATTGGAGGTCATAATTATTTGAAGTTGGAGGCTATGATTAACCAAGTTTGGAGATGTACTTGGAGACCATGATTGTACAAGCTTGGAGGCCATAACAGAGCGAGTTTGGTGATACACTTCCAGGCTGTGATCATGTGAATACAGAGTTTGTTATGGAAGTCATGATTGAGCAGAAATGGATGAGTGATTGGAGGCCATGATACAGTGTGAATGGTGGAGTTCTTGGTGGTGGTCGATCTGGAGGAGATCGATTGGGAGGTATGATGGGTGATGAGACACTATCAATGAGTTAGGTGACTTGGAACTGTGAGAATGTGATCAGTCCACTTTACCTTTGGGTTTATATGAAGAGCTTGCTAGTGGCAGTCGATCTGTTGAGAGGTAATTACAGAGCAGAAAGGTACGTCCAGATGTGAACTTGGAATGGTGAGAATGAATGTATATTAGCTGTGAGACTGTGAATGTTTGGTGGATGCTATACATCATGTATGCTATACTCGGTGTTGACTCATGTTCAGAGCATGGAGATATACAGAGAGATGATGTAACCTGGTTCACTCTTTTGATGGTTGAGTCGAGGATAAGAAACAGACAGGGAGGAACAAGCTGTGACTGAGATGGAGGATACGTGTGGATGTGGGATATCTGAAGTACAACTTATCTGATTGGGTTTAGAATACCAGCTGTCAGTATCTGTACCTGCCGAATCATAAAAGGGATAGGGAAATACCCACAAAATTCTCTTAAGTCCCTGTTTCTCGTTATCATTTCCCTCTTCACCTCTCATCTCGCTCTTTCTTGTGCTCAACTCTACCATCAGCTGAGATCATGAAATTGAATGTTTGCCCATGCCATGATCATGACTTAACACCAAGTAATGCATATACAGAGTACAGCATCAACCCAGAATCGACTATTGCCCACTCCCAGCCAGTCTCTCATTTCTCATCTGTCCTCTGTCATATCTCATATCTCATCTATCAGTACACCTTGTTGCACTCTACTCTCTACATTGCCACAATTACAAGTCAACCAATGAACAGAGTCTCAGCCCCCATTGAACCTGCTGCCAGATCAACCACCTTGAGGCCAGCGAGCTCCATGTTCACATATAATTATTCTTGATTGCTGCCCCCGAGGGTATCTAGGAGTTTACACTATCTCGGCCTCCAAGTGCATCGCAATACTGGCTCTATCACAGCATCCAACTTCACCTCGATACAGCCTCCAAGTCCATCAGCAGACTCCCCCAATAATGACCTCCAAGTTTGAACAATCATCGCCCCAAAGCGCATCTCCAAACTCGCTCCATCTGCACCTGCTTGTAAGCTCAAACATCCCCTCCAAGTGCATCGCCCAACCCACTTGATCACAGCATCACAGGGTGCATGACGATGGTTTCGAGGACCATCTCCAAACAAGCTTGATCACATCCTCCAAGTTTGCACGATCAGGTTCTGCAAGTTCATCTGCACACTCAAATGATCCCACCCTCGATGATTGTGATATCGTGGCTGCGAACGGCATCCCCCAGCTTGCTCAATCACATCCTCAAGGTTGGAGTCTTCATGGCCTCCCACTTGATGCCGAAAATGACTGAAATTTTGTCTCCGGGTGCAACTGGATGGTCGCTTGAGTATGGCCACCTTGTTTGCCCAATCAATGTCTCCACATGTATCTCTGTCTTCACACTATTATGACCTGCACGTCCACATGGTCATGCCATGCAAGTGCATTTCCCAGCTGGCTTGATCACCGCCACAGATTGTATCACTCCGTTCCCATCCTCACCATCCGATGGTGGTGTCGTGCAACAGCAGAGCTGAATGGCAGAGGGCCTATTGGCACCACCGCACCACACTACATGTGGCAACTAAAGGCAATTGTTGCTGTTGTTGATTTATACTGAATTTACTCTAGCTAGAATATAACGGGCCTGTATCCCCCCTGCCTCTAGGCAAGCTGGTTTGCTGGTACAGCTCTCACCCAATACCCTTCATCCCAGCTGACAACAGAAATGTAACAATGCAATATAATGTAATGTAAAAGACTGGCTGCTCTTTCCTTCATGCCTCACCCTAGTGCGAACTTGCTGATGTCTGTTGCCACGAGGAAGTCTGTCACTAGCGTATCATATATCTTCATGGCAACAGCTCTGAAACATGTGGCCGCCAGCACCAGCCCACTTTCCAGCCTGTTTCCTTCACAACTATCTTCCTGAGCTCCCGCTTCTAGGATTTCCACCAGCTGCCGTGACAGGAGATGCTTCAATGTTTGGGCTGACATTCCCCCACACAACCAGCCATTGTCATTCACTTGGCATCCAAATTGTTTGAGGTAAGCACTGGTATGCCCATGCCCGCACTTTAGTTGTTAGAATCTCGTTGTGAATTACGTTTTGCCTGCCACTGGCATTGGTCTGTTACTACCTGCTCTGCCCTTTGGTCTATAGCCAAAATGTTTACCACATTTGTTGGCCTCCCACTAGGCCTTTGCTGCTGATACTGCTTCAGAGATCTGTCTGGCACTATTCAAAGCCAAAGTGTATCGCTGCTCTATTGTGGTACATCTGTCAGACTCTTTGGCGATGTTCGCCTGGTGGTCTGCTTCTTTGTTTGCCAGGATGCCTGAGTTCCCAGGGACCCAATGGATCCCCATTGCGATGCTATGGGAGAGGTGGGCCTGTGCCCTTCCATCAATCTGTCATGCTACTGGCTGACCATGGGCTGGCTCAGGATCTGCCATCAGTCGAATGGCAACATGTGAATCACTACATACTGCAACCAGCTTCACAGAATGGCTTTGTTGTGTATTCCAGTTCTCGATCGTCACACCAAGCGCCAGTCCAATCACTAACAGCTAGGCACCAACGATCTCCATACGTCAAGTACCCACAGAGCTGTGGCGGCACCTCCATTCAATTCCGTGTTCGCACACAGCTGGGGCTCCTACTCGGCTGTCATCTAAGCATGATCCATCTGTCCACCACATCCAGACCCAGGCTCCAACTTAGACTTCTTTCTCTCTTGCCCAGTGCTGCACGGCACTGTTGGCTGTGGTTTTGTCATCCAGCATATTGGTCCTCACCACTACATCTGTGCCTGAGGACAACCAGTTCATGCCTTCAGTTCTCTGGACATGGTCAGGGTCATTTTTCACTACTCTGCATATCGGTGCACCCGAAGAGATGATTTGGTGTCACTCCTTTATCTTGTTGATGCATGCATTTACCAGTCTAACTGTGAATTGTTGTTGTCTAGAGTCTAAGATTACAGGTGCAGGTGAAAGCACTGTCACTCTCGTCAGTGCCCCCTATGGTGTTTTGGGCTGCGCGGCAGGACTGCATCTGACATGTGGATTTAGAAGGAGTTGTCGATCATCTCGCCTGCCCACATCTTTGGGATGCTACCGAAGCTTGCTCCCACATCGTGCAACCTCTTGGACGCAAGCCATTTTGAAGGGTCTCATGCTCTCTCTGATCGCCACTTACATCTTGAAATGGATTGGGAGTCTCCAATCGACCCCACTAGATCTCATCATGCATTGCTTGTGGTGCTTGTTGATAGTCAAGGGCACGTCCATTGAGACACCCAACCTGTTCGTCGCATCTTTGTTGAGTCATGTTGAGCCATCTCCATCTCTTATCTTTGCTGTCAGCTTCAGCTGGAGGTGCTTGTTGTTGCCGCATTTGTGTGTGAACAGCGCTGCTGCTGTGTTTGCTGTATCCAACAGAAGTGCTGAGGGACTCGCCCATTCAATACGATTTGCAGCGCATTTCTCGAGTTGTTTGATGAGCTGGTTGGAGTTGGTTCCAGCATCAGCAACAACTGTAGTTTCCGTCAGAAACACCCGGCTGTTCCGGACGGCTCTGACGGCTCTGACGGAACCTCGTACCCTCTGACGGAGAATTAGACGCTGCCCATCGCCCAGGCAATGGGTCGCGTTGCATAGCATCAGCAAAATGTATTTTAGTCACTGCAAGCCCCCAGGAGTGTCTGAGAGGATGTGGAGTGTAAACTTAGATGTGTCAATTTCAGGAGAGTATCGGACCCTAGGAGGGCTTTCCTGCCGACCTTCAAAGTAACTGGGAGCGCCGACGACAAGCCTGGGAGCGCTGACGACAAGCCTGGGAGCACCTGGGAGCGCCGGCGACATGTCTGGGAGCACCTCAAATCACAGTCATGTATTCAGTTTGTATTCTCATCTATGTATCTATGTATCTATATAGCTACCCATCTACACACGCTATATCTGGACAGGCTGCAGGCGGTGCTTGAGAGCAATTCGAGGTGCGCCTGAAGATGACAATCGAGTGAACTCAGAGATTCACTCCGAGGCTGTGATCGAGTGACTTTGGAGATGCACTTGGAGGCAGTAATTGAGCAAGTTTGGAGATACACTTGGAGGCCGTGATCGAGCGAGTTTGGAGATAGGCACTTGGAGGCCATGGTTATGCAAACTTGCAGGCCGTAATCAAGCGGGTCTGGAGATACACTTGGAGGCCATGATCGAGCGAGTTGGGAGATGCACTTGGAGGCCGTGATCGAGCGAGTTTGGAGATGCTCTTGGAGGCTGTGATCGAGCGAGTTTGGAGATACACTTGGATGCCGTGATCGAGTGAGATTGGACGAGTACTTGGAGGGGGTCGATGGACGGCGCACCGGGACTCAATTCATCAGTTAGTTTACTCGCAACCGTGGGAATGTGACAAGGTGACTTTACCTTTGAAGTTCTTATGGAGAACTGGCTGGTGGTGGTCGATCGGTAGGGAGGTATGCCAG
>Ga0307512_10000734_pt1 | contig 48659 bp, 48 predicted proteins | sample 14_EM_MG_FD_200267 | JGI IMG/M metagenome (GOLD analysis project Ga0307512, IMG submission 200267) | Populus trichocarpa ectomycorrhiza microbial communities from riparian zone in the Pacific Northwest, United States - 14_EM | ecosystem: Host-associated > Plants > Roots > Unclassified | place... | reverse complement strand
AGCCCATACGGCCTGCGGGCTTTTAATTAAAAAGCCCGAGGCCTCGTGGGCTTTGAGATTACCGGCCCGGCCCGGCCGCCTCAAAGCCCGCCTGAAAGCCCTCGGGCTGGCCGGGCCCGTTTCGAACGCTGATCACACCAGACTGCCATTTCTTCAGCCGGAATAGCGACGAAGTAAGCCACGTTGGCGAGTACGTATAGAGACATTACACCGCCAACCGAGAAAGGGGCTACAGTTGACAATGTCCGTATTAGGTGGTTTAGTTCACCAAGGACCTAAGGGAAGTCTTCAGCAAGATCTCCGATGGCCTGAAAAAGTCGACTTATATAATTGGCATTTTCCCATCTTGAATAGTCGTTAGTTAAATGTGTTGCATTCTATGGTGAAGTCGAAGTCTCATCTAAAGGAAAGCCTATGCCTTTATATACATGAAGAGTCTGGAGATCCCGCGGAGATGCAAGAGCTAAGTAGCGGGTGGCGAGTGGCGAGTGAGTAATCGTGTATGAGTCTACACGGTGACTCAGTGTATTGGCGACCTCCTTCCAGACCATACAGTAACAAAATGTGGAACCTCAAGGGAAAGCCAGCACCACCTACCTCTTGTAAGAATAGACGATCCTCAACAGTGCCGGGCAGTAATTGTACACCCCACCACCGAAGTCATGCCGCTCAAAAGCATTCTGGAGGTTATCTAGCTTCGGGACCTTCAAGCGCCATCTAACCCGGCAACCTTGAAAATACAATAAAAATCAGAATGACAACTTTTGAAAGCTCCCAAAATTTTCATTACCCTGATTTCCATGACAGGCGGGCTGAATGCAGGACTACTGTGCTAAGAATATGAACTCCACAGATTGACAGTGGTGTGGCCATGAGAAATCAACATACCATACTACGGCAATTCCTCTGGTTGCCCATCTGTCAAGCTTAGTAAATCTGACTGCAAGCAGACAGTAACGCCTGAAAGAAAACGAATTCGCAGAGGAGAAGCCTACTGTGAATTAGGGTTATGTTGAAGGTTTTCGATAGGAGAACTTACGTACCGAGTAGGATCAATTTCGGGGCTTCGGGTTTTGTCAGATTCCGGGGGTCTTTAGAGTTTTAATTTGCGCGGAAGCGGTTATAGGGTCTTCTGTATATAAATGCCATGGCCGCTAGCGGCCGAATGCAAAATGATTACAACAACAACAACTGAGTAGGATCATCTGTACGAGAACGATAGAAGTGGCAAAGTATTTTAGACGACGGCAAACACGCTCGAGGTAGTTCTTTTCTGCACCACTTAGTGGTATTTGCTGCATCACAGTCAGCATATATTTATTAAAGCCATATTGACCCTCACATGTCCAAACTCGAGATATCTACCGAGAAGTTAGCAAAGCTTAAAGTACAAGTAGGGGCAAACTTACACGCTCAAACCGCTAAACGTGACGATTCCACCAATAATTTAAAAATGAAGTGGGACACCGACGTTGCCAGTTGCGGCAAAGACCCCGGGGCCCCAGAAGGTGTCGAAAATACTTGTACAGGATTAATTACACCACCTTTCACCCTATTTCAGATTCTTGAGGGACAACTTACTTCCAGTACCGACCATCTCATTGAGGGTTAGAAATATACTGCCTGTAACTCCCAATTTGCGCGAATCATCGTAGACGAACACTTGCGCCTCCCCTAACAATGACTTCCCGTTTATATCTTCCATTGTTGCAGTACCCTCTGGCACTGGTGTCTTCCCTTGTCGAGAGTTTTTCAGGGTAAATCGCTGTAGCCATTTGTTTAGATCAACGGATAATGTCGGTACCGTAAAGCAGGTGTTCTGGTGGATGTTAAAATCTACCCAACGGCGAAGGTGTGATTGCTGCCAATTTTGCGACATCTTGTCAGGTAAATAAACTTTGAGCTAAATTCTGAGCATTCGGTCGTATAGAGGTATGTGGTACTTCTCATGGCTTAAATTAAAGTAGCAAGGCCTGCCTGGAATGGAGACATAACCTTATTGTCACAACACAACGCCAACAACTCCAAGTTATTTAGGACATGCGTATAATCTTCGCACCACTGCAGAGGTAGTGATCTACCGATAGTTGCGGTAGCGATTGAACCTGGAAGGCAATAGATACTCAGGATAGCATGGTTACGTATACCTTGGGTTGCACGCTTATGGGAACATAATGGCGGGATATCTACAATAATTGTCCTCGATATTCACAATTCTATCGGCTTTGCAGGAGTGTTAGGATAACCCTGGAAGCCCGCGTGTGACGATCAATTCTCGAGTCACTTGACTAGGCTTCAAGCAGCTTTGGCCGCAGCTTCAGCCACAGTAACATGCATATGGGTAACTTCAGTTCTGCAAAGTTCCGTGCAACATCTGCATAAACAGCTGCATGCTTCGCAACCCAAAACGGAGATTCATTAGGGGAACAGATTGCATCTGTTGCATCCTGTTACGGGATCGCCCATCTATAGACAGAAGAGCGCAAAGTGAGCGGACTTACCCATGGTGCCGCATGGGAAGCGAGTTAGGACTGGATTAGGCTGTGTTACATGTTTAAATATATAAAGATCTGACGCGTTACAGACCTGATACAAGCTCGCTGTAACTGGTGCTGATGATAAGGTACTTGTATATATCTCAAGTCTTCTCCGTCTCTTCTTTCTGTACCTTAAGTCTACATACGCACACAGTTCTCCCCTTCATATTCGCAACAGGCTGAGAGGCTATGTGCCCGAGTGGTAATATGTAATTACACTCACCAGTGCTGCAGAAATTCGTAAGTAAACTGTTAGTCCGCCTTAACATACCTTTAAACTCAACTTGTAGTCATTGGCGAATCAGTTTAGAAGGACGTGTAAGTAATCTGTATGGCCCTTCACCTGGCACTCCGAATTCCTGATATATTACTGCATTCAGAGAACCATTAAAGAACAATTGCGAACACCAACAATTGCGAACATAACTATCATAAAATCAAAAAGCATAGAATTTTCATGTATATTGCTACTCGGAACGTTCCAATTGCAGTTACAGCTGGAATTTTCGCTGTTTAAGTACCAGCATACGAGCAAGTTGTCCCGTCTAGACCTCGAGGGAATTACAAGGGGCGATGTTCGCCCGAAATCGTTTGCATGTAGCGCAGGATAGATGAGACAAGGTGTCCAATTGTTCGGATTCTGTTGGGGAAATTTGATGTGCACATGAGATGACGTCATGCCAGGGCAACATCGGATCCATTGTGACCCAAACAACCCTCCCATCCCCAGCTGCACATCACCTGTCTGAGTACATACTTAAGTACTAATATATACACCTGGTACATCGACACGTACTTCTCTTCGCCCGCTACCACTTCTATAAAACATTACTGCTGCACGTTGTTACCTCATTGATGCATCATTATTTGCGAACTGCAAAAGTGCGCTTAACTCGCTACGGAACCCGCCAACAATGACCGGAGATCATACGGTGGTAACGCATGCACTTCTGACGTAGCAGTCGCTGAAGATGAGGGAGAGCCCCGTGCCAGCAATCTATATCGTTGCCCCTAGAACAAGGAATCTGCAGCACTCCAACCTTGCACAACAATTCTGGCTGCCGGCCTCGTTCGAAGCCTCCAGGTGGTACGATGATCTGCAGATATCGAAGATTCATGCAGGTTTTGTTACGTAAGCTTCTGGAAACATCTGCAGGCCAGGCAGATATACGGTCCGGCCGCTAGATATCTGCGGGCCAACCAGGCTTTTACATTTGAGACCTGGCCAACATGCGGACAGCTAAAAAACCTAAAACCAGTTAGCCGCTTACGAGTACTACCCCTCGCTGAAGCAGTTGTCCAAAGAAAGTTGCAGTGCTCAAGGAACTTGTGGGTACGGCTTCTGATGGAAGCAGACCTCCCAACTGTGGAAACTGGTTGGGATTTCGACAACGAACTGCACTGTATTGTTTATATGAACTATTTAACAATTAAAACTGCATTGCATGCGGAACCAGTTTAATAAACCGGTTGGAACTGGTTCAACTGTTTATATTGGTTTTTACTCTCTAACTGGTACAAACCAATGAAGTCCTACTGGTTCAAACGTTTCATACTCTCAATGGCTTCGATGGTAGCGGGTAGCGGAGAATGGTGTTCCACAATGATTATCTTTTTCATTTCAGAGAATAGACACTCCGGCTCAGCAGACATCGTCGGATGGACAATATATCTAATGCTATGCTACAAAATCTAGGCTCATACAAAAAATCCAGATATATACGTGACAATGATGTAAGCCCTAAGAGCATACGGAGTAGTCACTGTTTTCGGGTGAATGTGTGCATCATACACGAAAATCGCTTACATGATTATACTACCTAACTGCCAGTAAACTAATTAATTTTACACTGCCAACTGTACTGCACTGCACTGCGAGCCTAAAAACTGCACTGAACTACCTAAAACCAACTATCTAACTCACCAGATTCCGCGCCCAGCCAGTATACTGCTTCCACCGTTGGGAGGCTTGGATGGAAGACCCCCGTCGTTGAGCACAAGCACAAGATGGGGCGGCAAAGAATCTGGCAGAGGATGACTTGAACGAGGGCAAAAGCGTAACGGAAGACCAAAACGTCGACGAAACATACCCGAACGATGTTTCGCAATTAAAAAAAGCCCCTGAACTAGCTTCATTTACTTTGCCCCGAAGTGCACTGTTCTTTGCTACTCAAGTCTCAAACTCGAAACGGAAGTTCCTTCTAATGCACTTTGACATCAAGTGCCGAAGTCAACCCACAATTGGATCGAACGGCAAACGATCGTCAAAACGCTGACTGTCTCGGATTACAAAAGCAATACATGACGTTGATCAGCGGTGTACACTAGATACCTGCAAGTGGCATCCCTAAGGATACACTGCGAAGCTCTGCTTGCTGAGATATATTCCCTCAAGTGTGGAATTCGCCAGGTTTGTTTATCCCACATATTATGCCATTTGACTCACTGCCAATTGTGTCTAGTACAGGGTGACATTGATCATGCGGTGTCAGGCCGATAATAATAAGACTTAACGTTAGTATAAGAGTTGCACAAATGGTTTTGATCTCCCGTGAATCCCACACCGAAATGAAGTAGGTTGGAGCATGGGACGGTTTAGCAATAGATGATTCTACTGTTGTGGTCTTAGGGCTCATAGCGCCAAGCCCATGGACGGCTTTGGCACACCAGCAAAATTATTCATCTAGCTACATATTGTATAGTTGATGATTCACTGAAAGCCAGAATTAAAAGGCATCGCTGCGTGCGCTCCGCTACTCCCGTGGTCTTGATTTATATTACTGAAGCTAGAACATTATGGCTGCCACGGGTGGGCGTCCAATGGTTAGCACACGTGCCCAATCAGAGCAGGTGACACGACTCAGACGCGCTCAACACAACCAACCTCAGCTTGTTATAAGTATGGCCAACTCACCCGCTATCTGTTTCCCTTGTGCATCTCAATGTTATTCCCACAACCTCTCTTCTGGTTAGCCCTATCCTCACCACAGCGATATCTCGTCGATGCCGCTACAAACGCAAAATGGCAACCACCTCACTCCACCCGCACCAATAATTTTGACTTTTCCCTTAAAGGCCACGGAGTAAATGGCTTTGTGTACAATAGCTCTCTTGCCGTGGCTGGGTATAACTATTGCAATATGCCGCATGTGACGCCTTCCAACTACGAAACGCCTGACCTCAAGATGTATTCCTTGGAGCACGTTGAAGTCATACACCGCCATCATAAACGAACCCCTTATGCAAGCAATACCTTTCCTAGAGAAGACCGCGATTGGGGTTGCAGGTACGTCATAACCGGTGGCATGCAGGAAGAACACCCAAACTGAAACGCCTAGCAATACACGCTTCCGCGTCTATATGGACTCCGTCCATGGGGTTCGCTTCAATGAACGTAATAACATCGCTGCAGTCGATACTTATTGGAAAACGTACAATGACGAACTTAATCCTCTGAAGCCAGAGGCCTACCGTGGCGACTGCCAATTTCCTCAGATCACAGCCGAGGGGCTGAAAGACTCCCTTGACCACGGACGCGACCTTTACGCAGTCTATGGCCACAAACTCGGTTTCCTGCCCCGAAAGTACAACGCCAGCTCAGTCCTCTTCCGCGTAACGTCTAACGTTATCACATCTCAAGTCGCCGGAGCTCTCACAAGGGGCATGTTCCCCCACGTGGATTCTATCCCCTTATTGCAACAGTACAGTGACATTGACTCTCTTGAACCATCCTACTCCTGCCAACTTGCAAACGATATTCGGAGCAATATTACTAATTCTGAACTATGGAAGAAGCACCTCGAGGTTTCTAAAGACCTAGCGGCACGGCTAGATGCCATCTCGGGCGTCGACCCAGAGGATCCGGGTTGGCATAGTAATTGGGACCATTACTTCGATAGTTTTACCTCGAGGATGTGCCATGGCATTCCCCTACCATGCAGCGTCAAGGATCCGACCAAGTGCGTCGCTGCAGAAGACGTAGAACAGGTTTTCCGATGGGGACAGTGGGAATATTCGTATCTGTACAGGGATATGGAGGAGACATTGGACTATGCACGGTTGAGGGTAGGCGTGTTTTTGACGGAACTTGTTGGACATCTAAATAGGCCAGATGTCAAGTATAGACATAACATCGGGCATGATGGAAGCATCAGCTTGTTGTTGGCAACCCTCCAAGTCGATGAGATGGTTTGGCCGGGGATGGGTGCTGAGGTTGTTGTCGAGCTGTGGAGGAAGAGGAGCGATCACGAGAAGGATTTTGTGAGGGTTCTATGGGGTGGGAAGGTTATGACAAGCTCAGCCCTAGGGAAGATAGATATGATCTCCTTAGAGGCTTTTACAGAGTACCTGACTGCTCTGACCGGCGTAGGCGCGAGTGAGGTTGTTAAGCTGTGCGGGTATGAGAAATAATGCACCCTTCCATTATATATGGATAATTATCATTCTGTAGATACCAAAGCGAGCAATAACGATGATATGGTCTAATCCTTGGAGATAAAGAAATCAGCGTTCCGAATTAAGGTATGCACTATCGAAGTCTATATACACGGCGGTGTTTGAAGAATCTCCGCCGAAATATTTAGTCGTGCAGTCGTCCGTCACTGTTAGTGGCGCGACTGGCCACTAGCCACTACGCGGAAATGCCCAGATAGCCTAATCAAGCTTGGAGTACTTTAGCGGGGGAACTCCGTTTCGTATAAGGCTCATATGAGGCGCATATGAGGTTGATCTTGCAATCACCTTGATTTGATTTTGCATACTCATGACAGTACTGGCACAGTTGATACCAGATAGATTTGCAACCATGGCACTCCTGGTGGTCTGTCATGCCTGCCAGACTCATATCAGAATCCTGACAGGATTTTGGTAGCCGCATTCACAGCCGTGCTTCAAGTGCCAGGCGGGGAATCAGTAGATACACTGCAGCACACACCTTCACCGTGGCCCGTAGATCCATGACAACCATCATCGCAATCATCACCATCACCATCATCATTACCATTATCACCAGCATTTAGCTGTTACCACCCCACGCACATCTGCACACCCAAAATTACGGGTGCAGCGGAAAACAATTGTAGAGCTAAAAGTAACTCTGAGAAGTGATAATCCCATTACAGAATACCTGCTAAGTGATGTTTATTTTGCCGAGAAGGTAAACAGTTTTTAGTTTTCACAGTATTGCACAAGAATATCCGAAATGCTGATTGTGAGAATACTTAAAAACTCCTGCCTGCCTGCCTAGTTACTGTAGTATGAGAATTTTAACCAAAGATAGTAGGTCTCAACTGCTACCATTGCAGCAGACTGCAATGGTGACAAATCTACCCAAATGACTTGTGTGATTGATAGTGGCAGGATTGTCATAAAGTTTGGGAGGTTACCATGAGCTAACAAATATCCTCACATCAACATGATATTCCAGTTACCTTCATGTCAGGCTAATAGACATCCACCAGCCTCACATGAGCCTTACCTGAAATAGTGCTCCCCCGCTAAAGTAGGTTTTCACTGTGCATGCTAGCACCTCGTAAGTCATGAATTATCACAATCAGAGAACTATCAAATCGGAGATTGTTGGTGACAAAACACCTACTGACATTCATTGATGAGGCTGAATTCCATCTCAGAACCTGAAAATTTAGGGACAACTTATCCCTCAACAGCTTTAGGCAACGTATAAGTATCAAAATGATAAATACTGCCACAAATTTATTCCCAGTGCTCCCTAACTCCCCCAATCAATTACAGTCTTAGCACTCCACTCCGTCAGTACTCAGGAAGTAGACATTCATGTGATGATAGTATGCCTTGTTAATTCTGGCAAAGCCAGTATTCTCAACTGATACACCATTATTAGAACAGTTAGTGCCTACAATCACACTCCCCAAGGATTCCATCCATATCTTATTGCAGCTGGGATCCTCCCTACCATTGAAAATGACCATATTGTCTGGAGTGGCTCGCAATACAGGTCTCCAAAAGTGTGTTCTGTGGTGCACATGCCCATCTACTTCCGTCAGATCACTCGGAATTGTATCATTCTGATTTGTAAAATGGACGAGTTTTGGCTGTGGGATAATTGATGCAACATAATTAATCCAGAGGGGATTTGCAGCGTGAGGCGACACCAGAGAATATGCAGTTACCTTTCTAGGAAACTCCTTCCCTAGTGTTGCTGCAGCAAAGATTGTGAGTACACCTCCCAGCAAGTTGCCAGTGATGGTAATGGAGTACTCTGTCAATAGGTGTTAGCTAAATAATATTTGTAGGGGGTAGACTTGATGCATTCACAGGTGTGCCTGGAGTTGTGCTTTCAAATTTTTAAGGACATCAGTGGTGACAGCATCCCATTCATGCTGAAAGCCCAGATACATATTTCAGCTAATGCACCCTACAGATCCTGGCAAGGTGTATTCCCCTAGAGCATTTTCCAAACCGACTATAACATCTGCCCACATTGTAGTTTTGTGCATCGCAACCTGTATTCATAACTATGAGTGTTCACAACGCTTCAGATATAGACCACACGGAAACTATACAATGATCTCCTGCCTCCTGTCATCACTCGGGTTAAATCTATCCATATCATGTGTCAATTCAGATCATGTAAATTTTTGTGGTTCCGCCAGGGTTGTTGCAAATAGGCATATGCACAATGAGATGGCTTTGCCACATGTCTGAAGTCTATAACCATCCAATTCGATGCTCTTACTCCTTGGTGTGACAGCATATATTCACCATCACAAAGTTGTTTGAGTATTGAACATCTGTATTATTGCCCATAACCACCTAGTACAGCAAGGGCAGAGGAAGAGACCCGGATGGTTGTAGTAAATGTTGTTAGCTTCGTTGTGAAAAACTGTTAAAAACCAGCAGATACCAAACAAGCTTGATAGTAGAAATTGATTAATTTTCAAAGGTTTCCATCCTGCACTTTATACTAGTCCCAAAACTGATCAAGATAAATATCAATAAAGTTCAACTCATACACAGATAGCAATTGGATACTCATACAATACATCAAATACAAAGTCATCGTTAAGGGGAAGGTAAGTACCTACTCTGCCAAAAAAAAATGTGTTTATTGATGTGACTACAATACCACATTTACCCGAGTGCAGCATGACTTCCACAGTTCAGTGATTGTAGCATATTACTAAATTACAGATTCCAATTACTAGGGAATAGCTCAAGATGCCACAGTATTACACGATACCAGCAAATATGACGTTGTAAATTATTGAGTATTTAGTTGAATGGGGTAATATTAGTCAATTGAGTAGCATTGAGCATTTGCATAGATGTGGCTAGTGTTAGCAACGGTTCAGGGTTAGGGTTGGAACCGGAACTGAAGCGTTGCAACGGGTCTTACCTCCCGACAACCCAGACCGTTCCAATTGAGCTGGTTTTACCACCAAAAACCCGGCATTTCATGTGCACAATTTTGGCTCCAATCAAGTATCTGAGTTTTGATTGTATTGTGACATGTTCAGTATTTAGATTGTGCAATTCGAGCCACTCTTGCACCTCCCACTGTCAGATTTGAGATTGGACCAATATCCATGGAGTCACTACCGAAAACCCGCCAATTTCACCTATCTAATGGCGTTGTGTCACAGTGGTTCAACGAATATTGGTCCATTCACAAATCTGCCAGCGGGAGGTAAAAAAGCAGCTAGAACTGCAGAATCTGCATGTTGATCTTGTCATGATAGAATCAGCACTCAAATACTTAATTGGAGCCAAAGTTGCAGGATCTGTAATAAGGAACTGCAGTACATGTTTAACCTGGCCAAAAAACCGCGCATTGATGTCCGGTCCTGGTAACAACCCGGTGTAAGTTACCTGGGGCCTTTGGGTCGGTTCCAACCCAGACTAAAGCCAGGTAACCCGGAACTGTTGCCAACCCTAGATGTGGCAGACATTCCACATTCTTGTCACAATAATGTGACAGTAATAAACCAGTATACCTACAAATAGCCCAAACATGATATTATGTTCAAGAAACTTCATTCAGAGTATAGCAATTAGTGGGTGTGTACAATACCCACTGAAATAGATTTGAATTATGCCAGAGATTTTTTTTACCATACATCAGTCAGCTGGCAGCATTGGACCTGGAGACATGCTATTGGGCAAGTGCAGGCAAGCACTGGTAAGCACAGGTAAACACAGGTAAACACAGGCAGGTGGGGCATGTATAGACATGTGCAGACATTCAAGAAATATCCACATGTGGAAGTAATATGGTGTACCTCTACAATTCAACTCAATGCACATCATGTTGATTATTACAGCAATCCAACATCAATGTGGCATCAAAGTACCTTCTCATGTGGTTGTCTATGCTAGATTGTTGTGAAATTGATCCCACATTCAAAGGAATTGATATTGTTGCAAATTCTGAAATATCTGATATGTTCAACCAAAGTATACGATCAGCAAGAAACATTTCCGTCCGGGTGGAATGGCTGTGTCAGAGTGGACACGCTCTGTCAGAGCCATCAGAGACACCTCGGTGGCGGATTACTCCGCGCCTGGCGTCACTACCGCGCATCGCATTGCATATCGCTATGCGATCGCCGTTTCGCAGTATCTTCTCGCTCTGTCCGTCTCCGATTGCAAACACACACTCTGGCATTTTGGCCAACTGTGATCATATGTCGGAATGGGTTCATTGGGTACACGCTTCAATCGGGATTACAATGCAATAAACTCAACGAGCTTAGGGACAAGGTGAGAAGATATGATAATACCAGGCCCTGAGGATCAACGAAATCTCGGAAAGAGCAAGTGAGAACAGAAGTTGGGAAAGATACTGTGTGTGTTTTTGTTGTATGACCAGATGAGACGAACATGAGATGCTGTCTATCTACCACAGGGTCTCCCGAGTATATAATACGCATCGCTGACTCGACCTATGTTACCCCTGTATCCCCGTACACCCACTGTCGCTCCATAACGATATACTTGGAGGCTGTGATCGAGCTACTTTGGAGATGCACTTGGAGGCCAAGATCAACTGAACTCAGAGATGCAATTGGAGGCCGTGATCGATCGAGTTTGGAGATGCACTGGGAGGCTGTGATCGAGCGAGTTTGGAGATGCACTTGGAGGCTGAGATGGAGTGAACCCAGGGATGCACTTGGAGGGCGTGATCGAGCAAGTATGGACATGAACTTGGAGGCCGAGATCGAGTGAACTCAGAGATGCACTCTGAGGCTGTGACCAAGCGAGTTTCGAGTCGCACTTGCAGGCTAGAATTGAGCGAAATCGGTGGAGTACTTGTAGGTGGTCAATTTGGAGGGAGGCACGACGGCAGCTGAGACTCTATTCATTGGTTAACTTGTAATTGTGGGAATGTAGAGAGTTGAGTACAACATCCACCGAGAGATGAGAAACTGGCTGGGAGTGGGAGATTGTCGATCTTGGGATCATGCTGTACTTGGTGTATGCTGTACTTGGTGTTGACTCATGATTATGGCATGAAGTGATAGAGAGGGATGACTTAACTTTGTGTTCTTAGGTGATGGTAGAGTTGAGCACAAGAAAGAGAGATATCAGAGGAGCTGAGGGAAATCATTTTGAGAAACTGGGACTTACGAGAATTTTGTGTGCCAGTCAATTGACCATCCCCGATACGGCAGGTATGAGTCCAGATCTGGCGGGTGATATCATCGATACGAGGTATTCTTGACCCAATCAAGCAAGTCGTACTCCTGATTTCTCATAGCTGCTCTTATCCTCTATATTGTTCTCATCTTCATCCCCCATCTCTCTTTTTCTCGTTCACAACTCTACCATCATCGCAAGAACACAAAGTTATGTCATCCCTCTCTATCTCTCCATGCCATTATCATGAGTTAACACTGAGTGCAGCATACACCGAGTACAGCATATACCGAGTACAGCATACACCGAGTACAGCATACACCGAGTACAGAATCCACCGAGTACAGCATACACCTAATATCGTCTGTCGTCCCTTCATTCTCATGATTATGAGTTGACCCCTGAATGTTGCTTCAGCTTCTGGAGTGCCTCTCCATAACAGCTTAAAGGTAGAGTCACATTGTCACATTCCGATGGTTGCAAGTTAACTGACTGATGTAAAGAGTCGCAGCACCTGGCGCGCAGTCCATCGACTGCCACACAGTACTTGGCCAAACGCGCTCGATTACGGCCGGCAAGTGCATCTGCAAACTCGCTCGATTACGGTCTCCAAACTAGCTCGATACGGCCTCCAAGTGCATCTCCAAACTCGCTCGATCACAACCTTGAAGTGTGTCTCTAAACTTGCCCTATTACGGACTCCAAGTGCATCTCCAAACTCGCTCAATCACGGCCTCCAAGTGCATCTCCACAGTTGCTCGATCTTAGCCTCGAAGTTCGCACCATCACAGCCTCCAAGTGCATCTCCAATCTTGCTCAATCACGGCCTCCAAGTGCATCTCCAAAGTCGCTCGATTACAGCCTCCAAGTGTATCTCCAAAATCGCTCCATTACAGCCTCGGAGTGAATCTCTAAGCTCACTCAATCACGGTGTGGTGAAACAGCGGAGCTCGAAGGCAGAGAGACCATTTTCAACACTCCGCCACACCTGGCATGGTATCTGAAGGGAACTCATGAGACAGAGCAGTTCTAGCTCGAGGAGCATAAGAAGAGGGTGAGAGGATATATAGGAATACCCGGCCATGATGAACCACACATATTGTGTGAATCTATGAACGGTTGCCACAGATTCTTTGGATCTACGAAGCTCACCCAGCGTGCATGACACTAATTGCTGGGACAGATGGCGTGTGTATTGCATATAATGAGATGATATCTATCTACCCCGGGGTCTCCGAAATATATAGTGCCTGTCGCGGAGTCCATCTCCATTATTCCTGTATCTGCGTATGTGTATATACAGAGAGACTTGGATAATACTGGCCATATTGTGATGTAGCGAATCTTGTGACTGTAACAAAGACCAATATGATTGATGAAATGCCTTGTGGTTATGGAACCCTAAGAACCACTGGTGTGAGAATACGGCACCAACTCTCCTGCAGAGGTCTCAGCAGGTCCAAAATGTGACAATCCTAATAGTCAAATCTCGCAGCATCCTGAATACACCTCCATCACTACAGGTGCTTTCAGGAGCACGTGAGAATGCTCTTGCACAGTCTGAGAGCACCTTGCAAAGCTCCAGCGGGGGCTGGAAGCATCTGGAAGTACTTAGAAGCACTGGCGAGGGCTACAGGAGTGTCCGGGAGGTTTGCGTATGGCTTCCGGACAAGTTTACATTTCGCTTATGGACGTTTTCCCTCTTCGGTAGCCATCGTGGCTTGTTTGCTCATTGCAGCGTCACGTTGGATTGGTTGGGTCTCCTTCAATCATCCAGGGGGGCTGGAGATGTTGTTCTGGGGTCAGTTGGATGATAGCATCAGCAACAACTCTAGTTTCCTTCAGAAACACCTGGGTGATCCGGATGGCTCTGATGGCTCTGATGGAACCTCGTACCCTGTAACGGAGAATTACATGCTTCCCGTTGCATAGCATCAGCAAAATGTATTTTAGTCACTGGAAGCCTCCAGGAGTGTCTGAGAGGATGTGGAGTGTAAACTTTGATGCATCAATTTCAGGAAAGTATCAGACACTAGGAGGGCCTTCCTGCCGGCCTTCTGAGTCACTGGCAGCACCAGCGACATGCCTGGGAGCACCGACGACAAGCCTGAGAGCTCCTCAAATCACAGTCATGTATTCAGTTTGTATTCTCATCTATATATCTATGTATGTATATAGCTACCCATCTACACACGGTATATCTGGACTGGCTGCAGGCGGTGCTTGAGAGCAATTTGAGGTGCGCCTGAAAATGACAAGCGAGTGAACTCAGAGATACACTCCAAGGCCGTGATCGAGCAAGTTTACAGATGCAATTGGAGATCGAGATTGAGTGAACTCAGAGATGCACTGGGAGGCCGTGATCGAGTGAGTTTGGAGATGCACTTGGAGGCTGAGGTCCAGTGAGCTCAGAGATGCACTTTGGGGCGGTGATCGAGCGAGTAAGATATACTTGGATGTCATGATCAAGCCAGTTTGGAGATGCACTTGGAGGCCGTGATCGAGCGAGTTTGGAGATGCAATCGGAGACCGAGATGTAGTGACCTCCGAGATACACTCTGAGGCAGTGATCAGGCGAGTTTGGAGATGCACATGTAGCAGGCTATGATCGATCGAGATTGGAGGAGTGCTTGGAGGTGGTCAATCTGGAGGTGGTCGATCTGGAGACGGTCGATGGGAGGTGCGCCATGTGCTGAGATTCTATTCATCAGTTAGTTACTCGAAACCGTGGGAATGTGACAAGGTGACTTTACCTTTCAAGCTCGTATGGAGAACTGGCTGGTGGCGGTCAATCGGTAGGGAGGTACGCCGGAAGCTGAAGCTACATTCAGGGGTCAACTTGAAATCGTGAGAATGAAGTGACGACTGACAAACTTAGGTGTATACTGTACTAGGTGTATGCGGTACTAGGTGTATGTGGTACTCGGTGTATGCTGTAATCAGTGTATGCTGCACTCGGTGTATGTTGTTCTCGGTGTATGCCGTACTCGGTGTATGCTGTACTCGGTGTATGCAGTACTCAGTGTATGCTTCACTCAGTGTTAACTCATGATAATGGCATGGAGAGATAGAGAGGGATGACTTAACTTTGTGTTCTTGCGATGATGGTAGAGTTGTGGATGAGAGAGAGAGAGATAGGGGATGAAGATGATAACAGTATGGAGGATACGAGCGGCGATGAGAAATCAGAAGGACAACTTGCCGCATTGGGTTTAGAAGACCTCGTCTCGGTGTTATTACCCACCGGACTGGGACTCATACCTGCCGGATCAGGGATGTACAATTGACTTGCACACGAAATTCTCTTAAGACCCACTTTCTCATGATGATTTCCCTCATCTCCTCTGATCTTTCTCTTTCTTGTGCTCAACTCTACCATCACCTAAGACGCTGAAGTTAAGTCATCCCTCTCTATCACTTCATGCCATAATCATGTGTTAATACCAAGTGCAGCATACACCAAGTACAACATCATCCCAAGATCGACAGTCTCCTGCTCCCAGCCAGTGTGTCATCTCTCGGCGGATGTTGTACTCAACTCTCGACATTCCCCCAATTTCAAGTTAACCAATGAATAGAGTCTCAGCTGCTGTCGCACTTCCCTCCATATTGACCGCGTCCAAGTACTACTCCAATCTCGCTCGATTCTAGCCTGCAAGTGCATCTCCAAACTCCCTCGGTCACAGCTTCAGAGTGCATCTATCAGTTCACTCGATCACGGCCTCCATGTGCATTTCCACACTTGCTCGATCACGGCCACCAAGTGCATCTCTTAGTTCACTCCATCTCGGCTTCCAAGTGCATCTCCAAACTCGCTCGATCACAGCCTCCTAGTACTTCTCCAAACTCGATCAATCACGGCCTCCAAGTGCATCTCTCAGTTCACAAGTTGATCTCGGCCACCACATGCATCTCCAAACTAGCTCGATCACGGCCTCCAAGTATATCATTAAGGAGCAACGGTGGGTGTACAGAAATACAGGGGTAACAGAGGTGGAGCGGGAGAGGCACAGTATATATTCGGGAGACCCCGGGGTAGATAGTCAGCATCTCATTTTCATCTCATCTTGTCATACTACGACTATACACACTCTATCCTTCCGAACTTTCGGTCTCACCCGCTAGTTCCGAAATTTTGTGGATCCACGCAATTGCGCGGATCCTCACGGCCGGGTCGTATTCTATCCTCTCACTTTCTTTCTATGCTCCTCGACCGTATTGCATTGCAATCCCAATGCAAGCGTGTACCCAATGAACCCATTCCGACGTATGGTCACAGTTGGCCACAACGCCAGAGTCTTTGTTTCAAATAGGTGACCGACAGAGCGAGCAGAAACGGCACAACAGCAATCAGAGGGTGATATACAACATGACACGTGGTATTAACGCCAGGCGCGGAGCAATCGGCCACCGGGGTGTCTCGGTCAGCTCTGACGGAGCATGTCCACTCTGACGCAGCCTATCTGCCCGGACGGAGATGTTTTTTGCGGATGAGAGATCGAATGCCTCTGTCCATATGTCGCTCTCTGTCGAGGTTGCTGAGCTATTATGATCATTCTGTTTCCTGATCTGCAACAAGATGTTTTGCGAATCCACTCAACTGTGCGGATTTCTGTTCCCTCATATTTTCTCTTGTGTGCCCACTCTCCTCTGACGGTCCAGGTATGCTGGGAGACTGCATACAGGTTACATTCAACATTTGAAATCGATCGCCACTGTCTGCTTTCCAATCACTGTTTTCTTTGTTGATTTAATTGGCCAATTGTGTTTGCCAGGACTCACGTTGATCGTTTCCTTGTGCCATTCTGAATTCGAGTTTCCGTCAATCCAAGGAGTTGGAAGTGTGGCTGTAAGGACATGCCAAAGTCCTTGAATTGTCGACAGGATAAAAGACGCATCACGGCAAAGCTTTTAATCATATCAACTCTTTCTTTCCTTGATGCAACACTGTAATTCATTTACTATACATTCATTCACATTTTCTTTAGTCACTCCTTTAGTTATTTCATACTTATCACTCGCCGCCTTTTTAAATCATGACAAGCAGGCACCGCACTTCTCCTCCTCCTCCCCTTCCTTTTTGAGAGAGGAGAAGCAGACAATCTATTCACGATGAGGCACACGATAATGATCTCAGCACGATCCTGGACAATTACTACAGACATCGACATGACAATCCAGAATCCGATGACAAGCCACTTCGCCGACCATCCAGGAATGCAATGGGCAAGTGGTCATCAAATGATTCCTTCACCTCAACACTTGGACAACGAGTCACGGCAGCTATCTTGACTTCCATGTGGGCTCTGCCCAGACATCCGGAGCGTCGGGAGGTCAATATTTTCTCCAAGGAGGCGGATAAATGCGAGCCTGGCCCGCTGGCATCCAAGACAGTATCCGATTAAGTGTTTGAATGATTGAATCAACCTGCTAATGTATATATTTACCACAGGAAGGATGCAAACGAAGCAGGTGAGCAATTGGTTGGATTGACCCCTGGGAATCTATGGTGATATGAACCCTTTGTTGACAACATGACAGGCCTCATTGTCGGCACTGAATACGACTCCCAGACAAAGCTTTCAGGCGTTGCGGCGATGGTCATGTTACGTGTGAAACCTATCCCTATCAATCATGCTATGATTGTGAATCCCGTTGCCACGATTGCTGTGAAGACCACCCAGATTCATAGTTGGTGGTATGAGGAAATCCCCAGGATTGGTCTAGCCCTGAGAAACTCAGACCCTCCACGTGCCTACATTTCAGTGGTAAATGAATCATCTCAATGATTGTTCCCATCGCTGACATTCTGCATCAGGCTCTCGCTATGATCACTTGCTCCCATGCAGCAATGGTATACCACTGCAAGACGTCAATCAACTGTTACAGGATCGGTATGGCCTAAGTAACTATACTTCAAAGTATACTAATATAGTTAAATATATTCTCAGTCACACTCAGCCGTGGTTCTTTATCGTAATCCTTCCAATGCGTATCTCCAGACAAACTGTATCGTAAGTCGATAAAGATCGTAAACGCACCAAGGACAGATATGTAGTGTCGTATCAGAAGCCATTGGACGAATCGCAACTAAATCGTATCATGGTGTAATACAGTATTGGCAATACATATAACTCGTATAATTAATCTTGGTGATTAATTATTATCATACGGTATTTCATATAATTAATCTCTGTGATTAATTAATATCGTGGCGGTAATATTTTGCCCATTTATAGTGCAATCTAAATTGACACATATCTTCACAAATCTTCCTTAACAAATCCTTGACAAATCTGGTGTTCAGATACTGTCGGCAATATTACGTCTCATGCGTAGTCTCCCTCAGAGTCGATTTTCACCAATTGTTCAATTCAACTCGAAAGCGATCCCTTGTGCACCTTCATCAGCAACTGTAGTGTCGGTCAGAAACACCCATGTGTTCCGGACGGCTCTGACGGCTCTGACCAATTCTCGTACCCTCTGACAGAGAATTACATGCTTCCCATCGCCCAGCCAACGGATCGCGTTGCATAGCATCATCAAAATGTATTGTAGTCACTGGAAGCCTCCAGCAGTGTCTGAGAGAATGTGGAGTGTAAACTTAGATGGGTCAATTTCAGGAGAGTATCAGACCCTAAAAGGGCATTCCTGCTGGCCTTCAGAGTAACTGGGAGCGCCGACGACATGCCTGGGAGCGCCTCAAATCACATTGGAGCAATCTGGGAAAAACAACATCTTCTTGAGAACGCTGCTGGTGCGCCTGGAAATCATAGCTACTACCAATCGTTCAACAATTTTTAAAACTCATGTATTCAGTTTGTATTCTGATCTATGCATCAATGGATCTATATAGCTACCCATCTAGACCCGGTATATCTGGACTGGCTGCAGGCGGTGCTTGAGAGCAATTCGAGTTGCACCTGAAAATGATGATTGAGTGAACTCAGAGATATACTCCGAGGCCATGATCGAGGGAATTTGGAGATTCACTTCTGGAGGTCGTAATCGAGAGAGTTTGGAGATACAGTTGGGGGCCGTGATTGAGCGAGTTTGGTGATATGCACTTGGAGGCCATGCTCGTGCGACCTTCAAGATCATAATCGAGGGAGTGTGGAGATTCACTCAGAGGCCGTGATCGAGCGAGTTTGGACATTTGCACCTGGACGACATGATTGTGCAAACTTGCAGGCTGTAATGGAGTGAGTCTGGAGATAGACTTGGAGGCCATGATCGAGGGAGTTTGGGGATGTGCACTTGGAGGCAATGATCATGCGAACTTGCAGGCCGTAATCGAGCAAGTCCGGAGATACACTTGGAGGCCGTGATCGAGCGAGTTTGGAGATGCACTTGGAGGCCGTGATCAAACAGGTTTGGAGATACACTAGGAGGCCGGGATTGAGCGAGATTGGACAAGTGATTGGAGGCGGTCGATGGACGGGACTCCGGGTCTCAATTCATTAGTTAGTTGACTCGCAATCGTGGGAATGTGACACAGTGACTTTACCTTTGAAGCTTTATGGAGAACTGGCTGGTGGCGGTCGATCAGTAGGGAGGTACGCCGGAAACTGAGGTTACATTCATGGGTCCACTTGAAATCGTGAGAATACAGGGATGACAGACAATCCAAGGAGTATGCTGTACTCGGTGTATGCTGTACTCGGTGTATGCAGTACTCGGTGTATGCTGTACTAGGTGTATGCTGCACTCAGTGTTAACTGATGATGATGGCATGGAGAGATAGAGAGGGATGACTTAACTGTGAGTTCTTGCGATGATGGTAGAGTTGTGGCCAAGAAAGTGCGAGATGGAGGATGAAGATGAGAACAATATGGAGGATACGAGCAGCTATGAGAAATCAGGAGTACGACTTGCATGATTGGGTTTAGATGACCTCATATCGGTGTTATTACCCGCCGGATAGGGACTCGTACCTGCCGTATTGGGGATGGTCAATTGACTGCCACACAACATTCTGTAAGTCCCAGTTTCTTATGATGATTTCCCCCATCTCCTCTGATCTCTCTCTTTCTTGTGCTCAACTCTGCCATCACCTAAGAACACGAAGTTAAGTCATCCCTCTCTATCTCTCCATGCCATAATCATTAGTTAACACTGAGCACAGCATACACCGAGTACCGCGTACACCAAGTACAGCATCATCCTAAGATCGACAGTCTCCCCCTCCCGGCCGGTTTCTCATCTCTCGGCGGACGTTGTACTGAACTCTCTACATTCCCACAATTGCAAGTTAACCAATGAATAGAGTCTCAGCTGCCGTCGCGCCTCCCTCCAAATTGACTGCCTCCCAGTACACCTCCAATCTCGCTCGATCATTGCCTACAAGTGCATCTCCATCCTCGATCTATCATGACCTCCAAGTTGTCACAATTCGGGTCGCGAGTTATGCGTCAAGGGGTATGTAGGACTAGTAGCGGAGAAGCGGAAGGAGGTAGTGTTAGGGAAAGGCGGAGATGTCCAGAGATGCGGGAACTGCATGAGGGTGTTGAAGGAAGGCGGTAGTATAAGTTGTTACAATACGGAAGTGGTTGGAGGTGTTGCAACGTCGGATGATGTGGCATGGTTGTATTGATAAGAGTTGTGCTGGTGGTGTGTAGGATGATGGTTGGATATTCGGATAGTACATCGGAGCGTGAGTAATGACTCGAGGGTGGCAGACGCAGTGTATATAAAGAGAAGTTGTTCGGTGTTGGAGGATTGCCTTTCCTTCGCTCTTTACTTGTTCTGTTGTATAGCAAAGCAAGCATGACTTTGCCCCAGCTTTGACTCTTGTCTTGTCTGGATCCCTTCAATAGAAACTACAAAGTGCCTTGTCTTAATTACTATCGTATATTTTGTTATCAATATCACCTACGTCCAATCCCACCCGTTACATAAGTGTATCTCCAGACTCACGCAATCACTACCTGCAAGTTCGCTCAATCACAGCCTCCAAGTGTATCTCCAAGCTCGCTCAATCACGGCCTCCAAGTGAGTGTATCTCCAAACTCGATCGATTATGGCCTCCAAGTGCATCTCCAGACTCGCTTGCATCAGCAAAAGACATTTCCGTCCGGGCGGAATGGCTCTGTCAGAGTGGACGCCCTCCGTCAGAGACGTCAGAGACACCCAGGTGGCTGATCACTCCGCGCCCGGCGTCAAGACCACGCGTCGCAGAACATATGGCCCTCGTATCGCCGTTTCGCCGTTTCTTCTCGCTCTGTCGGTCTCTTATTTTGAACACACACTCTGGCGTTGTGGCCAACTGTGGCCATACGTCGGAATGGGTTCATTGGGTACACGTTTGCATCGGGATAGCAATGCAATGGGTGACACTGCAAAAATCTCTCCTCGCGTTCCTTCTACATTAAGCTCGAGGAGTGTAAGACGGTGGGAAGATATGATACTGCCCGGCTGTGAGGATCCATGAAATCTCGGACAGAGCGAGTGAGACCAAAAGTTGGGAAAGATAGAGTGTAAATTTTCATTGTATGATAAGAGGAGATGGAAATGAGATGATGTCTATCAACTCCGGGGTCCACCGAATATATACTGCCCGTCGCTCAGTCCACCTCCGTCACCCCTGTATCTCCGTACAACCGGCATCGCTCATTGAAGATGTACATAATCGAGCGTGTTTGAGATGCACTTAGAGACGGAGATCGAATGAACTCAGAGATGCACTTTGAGGCCGGCATCGAGCCAGTTTGAAGATGCACTTGGAGACCGAGGTCAAGTTAACTCAGTTATGCACTTTGAGGCCGTGATCGAGCGAGTTTGGAGCTGCACTTGCACTACGAGATAGAATGGACTCAGAGATGAACTTGGAAGCCGTAATAGAGCGAGTCTTGAGACACACTTGGAGGCCGTGATCGAGCGAGTTTGGAGATGCACTTGGAGGCCATGATCAATCGTGTTTGGAGATGCACTCTGGGGCTGTGACCGAGCGAGTTTGGCGATGCACTTGCAGGCTATGATCGAGCTTGATTGGAGGAGTACTTGGAGGCGGTCGATTTGGAGGGAGGCGCGATGGCAGCTGAGACTCTATTCATTGGTTAACTTGTAATTGGATGAGAAACTGGCTGGGAGCAGGAGACTGTCGATCTTGGGATGATGCTGTACTTGGTGTATGCTGTACTCTGTGTTAACTCATGATTATGGCATGGAGAGATAGAGAGGGATGACTTAACTTGGTGTTCTTAGGTGAGGGTAGAGTTGAGCACAAGAAAGTGAGAGATCCGGGGAAATCATCATGAGAAACTGGGACTTTGAGAATTTCGTGTGCGAGTCAATTGACCATCCCCGATACGGCAGGTACGAGTCCTGATCCGGCACGAACTAACACCGATACGAGGTCTTCCCAACCCAATCAGGCAGGTCGTACCCCTGATTTCTCATATCCACTCATATCCTCCATATCATTCTCATCTTCATCCCCCATCTCTCTCTTCCTTGTCTACAACTCAACCATCATCGCAGAACACAAAGTTAAGTCATCCCTCTCTATCTCTCCATGACGTGATCAGGAGTTGACACCGAGTACAGCATACACCGAGTACAGCATACACTGAGTACAGCATACACCGAGTACAGCCTCCACCCAAGATTGTTTGTCTTCCCTTCATTCTCATGATTACGAGTTGACCCCTGAATGTAGCTTCAGCTTCCAACGTACCTCCCTACACGATCGACCACCATCCGCCAACTCTCCATGAGAGCTCATAGCTAAAGTCATATTGTCACATTCACACGGTTGCGAGTTAACTAACTGATGAATAGAGTCTCATCACCCGGTGCGCCGTGCATCGACCGCGTCCAAGTACTCGTCCAATCTCGCTCGATCATGGCTTCCAAGTGCATCTCCAAACTCACTTGATCATGGCCTCCATGTGTATCTCCAAACTCGCTCGATTACGGCCTGCAAGTTCGCACGAGCATGTCCTACAAGTGCATCTCCAATCTCGCTCCATCACCGCCTCCAAGTACATCTCCAAACTCGCTCGATCACGGCCTCCACGTTCACTCAATCACTGCCTCCAAGTGTATCTCCAAATACGCTGGATTACCGCCTCCAAGTGCATCTCCAAACTCGCTCGATTACGGCCTGCAAGTTCACTTGATCGCTGTCTCCAACCGTATCTCCAAATACGCTTGATTACCGCCTCCAAGTGCATCTCCAAACTCGCTCGATCACGGCCTGCAAGTTCACTCGATCACTGCCTCCAAGTGTATCTCCAAATACGCTCGATTACCGCCTCCAGGTGCATCTCCAGACTCACTCGATCACGGCCTCAGAGTATATCTCTGAGTTCACTGGATCGCCATTTTCAGGCGCACCTCGAATTGCTCTCAAGCACCGCCTGCAGTCAGTCCAGATATAGCGTGTATAGATGGTTAGCTATATAGATACATAGATACATGGATGAGAATACAAACTGAATACATGACTGTGATTTGAGGTGCTCCCAGACATGTTGCCGGCGCTCCCAGGTGCTCCCAGGCTTGTCGTCGGCGCTCCCAGTTATTCTGAAGGCCGGCAGGAATGCCCTCCTCGGGTCTGAATTTGACACATCTAAGTTTTCACTCCACATCCTCTCAGACACTCCTGGAGGCTTCCAGTGACTACAATACATTCTGCTGATGCTATGCAATGCGACCCATCGCCTGGGTGACGGGTAGCGTGTAATTCTCCGTCAGAGGGTACGAGGTTCCATCAGAGCCGTCAGAGCCGTCCAGAACACCCGGGTGTTTCTGACGGAACTAAAAGTTGTTGCTGATGTGATTACGGCCTGCAGGTTCGCACAATCATGGCCTCCAAGTGCATTTCTCCGAACTCGCTCGATCAGGGCCTCTAAGTGTATCTCCAAAGTCGCTTGATCACGGCCTCCAAGTAAGTGTATCTCCAAACTCAATCGATCACGGCCTCCAAGTGTATCTCCAGACTGGCTCGATACGGCCTGCAAGTTCGCGCGATCATGGCCTCCAAGTGCATATCTCCAAACTGAATTGATCATGGCCGCCAAGTATATCGTTCAGGAGGTGGGTGTACGGAGATACAGGGGTAACAGAGGTGGAATGATCGATGCAGAGTATATATTTGGGAGACCCCGGGGTAGATAGACAGCATCTCAGTTTCATCTCATCTTGTCATACAACGAAAATACACACTTTATCCTTCCAGACTTTTGGTCTCACACGCTCCTTCCGAGATTACCTGGATCCAGGCAATTGCATGGATCCTCACGGCCAGATAGTATCATCTCTTCTCACCTTCTTCCTACGCTTCTCAAGCTTTATGTATAAGGAACGCGATGAGAGATTTTCACAGCGTTACCCTTTGCATTGCAATCCAGATGCAAGCCTGTACCCAATGAACCCATTCCAATGTATGGTCACAGTTGGCCACAACGCGAGAGTGTTTGTTTACAATAGGAGACCGACAGAGCAAGAAGAAACGGCGAAACAGCGATTGGAGGGCGATATGGAACGTAACGTGTGGTATTGACGCCGGGCGTGTAGTAATCCGCCACCGGGGTGTCTCTGATGGCTCTGACGGAGCGCATCCTCTCCGACGCAGCCATTCTGCCTGGACGGAAATGCTTTTTGCTGATGTTCTCAGCTTCCTGCTTTGTTTGCCGAAACGTTACTCGAGCTCAAGAATAGTAGGTTCTCGATATTTTGATTTATTCTTGAACACTCGTTCTGTTCTAGTTGTATTCAACGTATTACACTTAATGATTCGAGAATCAATTTGTAACTCTTCTTAGGATGACTGCCCCTGAATATCTGAATTACAATTCATATCAAAATTGGGATTATCGGAATCTGAAACTATAGCTCCGGTATCGTCTTTTTGTGGAAACGGCGTAACTATCCGGTCTCTCACATATTCCAAAGGGAATAATCGATAATCAAAATAATACGTTAATACTTCTGTATATTGGATAATACTTGCCAGCCACCAAATACACTGTGCCACAAATAGATTATCTTCCTCTCTGAATCTTTGTATCAATAAAAAGAATGCATATATGATGATATCGTATTTGTTGATAAACTCTCATTTAGTCATGTGGCGGGGAAACCGCGTACAATCCTTACCGATAATACTAATATACTTGATCATAACAATAATAAAGTACAATAGAACTTTGACACAAAGTAATATTTCAGCTTCGTCGTTTGCAGGTAGGTATCATTCGTACTGTGGGGGTACCCTTCCAAAAGCTTGACCTCTTGTTGTTCTTTTATAGCCTTTCTTGGACTACCGAAGTTGATGTCCGAACCTTAGCTATGATCTCATCTGTCATATCTTGGAGTACTCTTTTATCACGAGCCAGGCTCTTAGATAGAGGACCACACATCCCAAAGGTTATCGTGTAATCGCATGATTGGTTTTGAATCGTTACGCTCCTGATTAAAATCAGGCCAACATCAGCAATACGATTTATCCAAACAGTAACTTCAACTTAGATATGTTGCAACTCGTTCTATCTCGGATGGTCAAAACCTTGCCGTCACCTGATGTGGTTATTCGGAGGGCTTTAAACAGATTGCTTAATAAATTTAGACACAACCTTCACCATATAGGCTATTTGTCTTATCTGCTTCAGAGGCTTACGTGGTGACCCACCATCGCTCTGTTGACATTTGACTTGATGTATCACAACAGTATTATTGAACTGATAGTGATTAACCTTACTCGTTTGTTCCCTGCCAGGGAATCGGAGGCTTATCGCATCTTATTGACTTTGCCCAAAGTCTTCAACAATCAGACGCACCATGCTTAGGCTAAGACTGTTCTCTTTGATTAAGGAGTACCCAAGTTGTTCCGCTCCTCGAGGGATTGGCTCGAAGTCCCACTTACTCACATATTGGCCATCGTCTACCTGACACGTCAGTCGCATTTCTGCAACTGCCGTGTCTAGTCCCCTTAGCATAGTTTGAATGAGTGTGGGAAGAAATAACTGGCATCACTATAAGCCCTGAAGGCTTATCAACTGGCCAAGGTTATTGCATCATCAAATCAGTTTTACTATAGTATGTGAACTTTCAACAAATCCTCCAGCAATGAGGCTCGCTGTGAAATTGACCCGAGGCATGCAATTTCCCGCTAAGAATCATAGGTATCACAGCTTACTTCTCCACTTGAGATCAGCGTTATGTACTATACGGTATTATATAAAGCTGTTATGTAGATCTCTGAGTAGACTAGTACCAATACCTCTATTAAGGGAGATCCCCTAACATCAACTCTGTTTCCGGATTTCGAACACAGTCTCCTACTGAGATCTGGAAATTGTAGCCTGGCTATGGGAGAAAGACAGGTTTACATGCCCCACAAACGTTTGTAAGGTAAGTTCAAAGTTCCCTTCTTGTTTAATCGTTGTCTTCATGATCAATTTAGGAGTGCAAGTTTCGATTTGCAGAGACTGAAATTGAGGATCTAATTGACTGGACATACTTCTATCGCATACGACAAATGGGAATTAAAGATAGATCATTGATTGATACAATCAACCCGACATTGATCGCTCTCACTGCATCAGCCATCCAACATTGTCTGTTGGCCTGGAAACTGGGCGAGTTTACGGTCCGGCCAGAGTTTGGTCCAACAATTGAAGCACAACGTCAGTGCCATACAAGAAACATTCATCATGCAGTGAATGATGCATGGACAGATATATTTCGTTGTCTCGATATGGATTTTCAATCTTTCTGGCCAGAGGTGCAAGCCAATAAGATACACACTATCCGCAGCATGATTCACCAAAGAATCCACTCAACTGGTATGCACCCAGCAATGGCACAACCTCACGACGATCTGGGCAGCTTTGCTGAGCACTGCCTTGATTGCATCCTGGAGGAGCTGATAGAGCAGCCCAACTATTCTTTTGATCATCCCAGCAGCTTTGTTGCTGCTACTGAAGCTAGGATGCGATTCTCAGCTGTTCTGCCTATGGGTGGGTCTGCCATCGCCAGCAGCAGCCAACCCGTCCCCTTCAGCATTACCAATAGGAACAGCAACAACATCACCGGCATCAACAAGATGACCAGCGTGGAGTATATGGCATTAGTCGAAGGAAGTACAATTGTAGAGGGTGCGATGTCGCTTGGCGGTGAGGAATGGTGTCAGTGATTGGATATAGGATTTTCTTTGTGCGCTATGTTATTCTAGATTTCATCAATATATCATAATAGTAGTAAATGAAAAAGGACTAATGCTTTACAGAAGTCTGATCTCCAATGCGTGAAATCATTATCGCGATGATGCATAACCCTCCTGTGACGGTTTAACAACTGCAAGGTACTAAACGATCTTATACCAACAAATTAAATATTGTGAACCACTTCTGCATGGTAATTATCATTGGTCAAATTGAGCCAAAAGGGTCTTTAAAAACGACTACACTCTTCATAAGACGTACGGAGCTAGTACTATCATCATCCCGAGGACAGAACAAATTGTTCAATGTAGAAGCATGCCGAGAGATGATGTGTGATATTGCCAAAGGAAGTGTGAACCGTTCATCAAGTGCTCGTTGTCGCTTTCACAAAAGTGGGTACACTGCTTGTGACGCTTGAAAACAACATCGCGACAACTCACAGAACACTTTAGAATGTTACAGCCATATCATATTTCAGGGAAACCTCAATTTCATTTTTTTGAATTTGTGGGTACAATAAACTAAATAAATTTAACAAAGGAAATTTAGTTTGTACTGATATATACTTTTAATTTGAAGAACTAAGTAAGTTTTCCAACTCTTGTCAGATTGTATACCTTACCTTACTTGCAGGTAATGAATATGATGTCATTAGGTACATCAAGACAGATCTTATGCTACCCAAAGAACTTGAGAAGATTGTCTATGAGGACAATCTTCGTGTTGATTAGTAACAATACCAGTTTGCTGTTGTTGGAGTTGTCAAGACATTAAGTCTTGGGAAAAATGCAGGAAAAAAAAAAGAGGTTTTAAATAGGTAGTTGTACTTAATTCAATCAATGATGTATTAGTTATAAGGGATTTAGTACCCCTGTAATACAAAATACCACAGTCATTTAAGATACCAGTGAAGAAGACATTGTAAATGATTGAGTATTTTGTTGAATGGGGTAATATTGGTCAATTGAGTAGTATTGAGTATTTGCATAGATGTGGCAGACATTTCACATTCTTGTCACAATGATGTAATAGTAATAAACCAGCATATCCACAAATAGCCCTAACATGATGTTATGTTTAGCAAACTACATATATAGTGTACTGGTTAGTGGGTGTATACAATACCTACTGAAACAGGTTTGAATCATGCCAGAGATATTTTTTTACCATGTATCAGTCAACTGGCAGCATTGGGCCTGGAGGTAAGCCATTAGGCATGTACAGGCATACATGGGAATGTGCAAGCATGTGCAAAATATACACATGTGGAAGTAATGTAGTATAACTCTACTATTTAACTCAATGCGCATCATTTTGAATGACAGCAATCCAGCATCATCCTGGCATCAAGATACCATTGAATGTGGTTTTCTGTGCTACATTATCATGAAATTGATCCCACATTCAAAACAATTGATATTGTTGCAAATTCCAAAATACCCCACAAGTTCAGCCAATATATAAATTTATAAAGAATTCAACATTAATACAGCATTAACTCAGCATCAATAAATGGGGCATTTTTGGTACAGTATATACTCTATATGTCACTCTTGTATAAAAGATTGACTAGGCCATATTTAGTAAATACCAGAGTATGTACTACTCAGAGAGAATATTTAATTTATGCCATTCTGTAAAACCGTGTATAGGACGGCTAGATCATAGCCTACAGACCTCGATACCAATGAATTCATATCATAAAATAAATTGGAAGATATTTAGTCGCCTTTCTCAGGTTCCGTTGCCGCTCGGAAGCTTAAAGATTTGGGGGTTGTGTGGTACACGGCTATACACTTAGAAATCGAAGACCAATCACGGGTTTGGGCATCACGGAAGCCCTGTCCGAGGAGAATTAGTTACGATTCTCGTACACTCTTACATGTTTGGTGATAAGACGGAAAATCGCGTCATTTTCCATATTTTATCCGACCCTTTCATACTTTGGATAGAATTTGGCAGTAAGGCACTCTACTGACAAAAGCCTAGCTTTTGGCACATGTGACATAGTGATTGCTGCAGCACATAACTAGGTTATACCTGGAGCGGGCAATAATACGAGGTAGAGAGGTACTTGAGCTTTAATTCCATTTACGACTAGCAGATTTAACCGCAACGCGTTAACGGCCACGAAACTAGACTTCTCGAAAGAATGTAAGGACTAAATTGCAATTCAATTTATCAATCAGCACTAACCTATGTAGGAAGGGGAGATCAAACGAGTTTCTTTGTAGAGTACTCTACATAGTTGCTCTACCCTTCAGTGACGTTTATTGGATAGATCACATGCCTTTTCTGGCCAGGAGTTGACTGAACCTTTTTGCGGTTAATAACTTGTAGCTTTTCGCGAGCGGATCCAAACCCAGCATCCCCGAAAGGACTGGTGAACTAGTCACTCTAGAAAGTACCAGAGCTACGGATATGTTAGTCATTTATTCAGTATTGTTAATTGAACCCTCCCGTAACCAAGTAATGACTTGCATATTGCTCTGTGATGGGCCTGATTACATGTAACTATTTCCTAGCCCCAGGACACTGCTAAGCTGGTCTTTGTACTATCATCGATCTTGCGGACCATAGAGTTACCTCCAGCCACCGTGGATTCATGAGTGCAGAGTATGCATTAGGTTCTTGGCTTCTGCGGAAATAGCGGAGTGGAGAAGGAGAAGAATGACAATAATAATCGGGGATCTGACTGTGCCTGAGGAAGAAAATGACGAGATAGATACATAAGCGCATACCTTAAATACCAGGGTTCCAACCCTAGCATTACTCGTAGATGACCTCTGTTGCTATAAATCCTCGGCGATCCCGGTAACGCCTCGAGGCCCCGCACAGACCAGTCGTTCCTTCTCTGGGTACTCGGGTGCAAGGCCAGCGAAATTGGGAGTGCATCGGCAGGCCTAGGGAAGCATTCAGGAGAGCGCCATTATGAAGCTGTGTAGTCTGATTTCTTGTCTTTAAGGGTGGACACACTAGGTAGCTACTCTTCTTTCTCACAATCATAATGAATATAACCACGTTCAGATCTTACGTCAAAACACTCTGACCTCGTCGGACATACCCGAGTACACATGAATAAGCCAGAAATTAGGCCCGTCAGCGCGAAATTCACACCTGAATAGTTTTTATCCGTACCTTTTAATCGCTTGGGTTCACCAAGGTTCCACAGTACTTTGCGGTTCGAGGGTACATACTCCCTACATGCTAATGTGCGCTTTCCTACTGCTTAGGCAATGTAATGAATCTATCCATCATCCAAATTAGCTGAACTAACAGCGGGTTAGATGGTGTCCCAATAGTCAACAAGGAGTTCGAAAAACCGAGGCATGTCACTTGCACCCACCATATACTGATGATCATCAATGCTGCACACTAACAACACATTAATTATTCGATACGTCCACCAATATCCAACCCGTACAGGCCTTGCACCATCAGGTAACAGTATGTCAGAACTTTGAGAAACCCAATGCAGCTGGCGATTGTTGTCCCCAACGAATTAAGTTTACCCTGAGATCCTCTCTCCGTTGTAGCTAGCAATCCTCACCTAAAACGCAATCAAAAGCTTCAAACATCAAAATAACGCATTTGGAGCGACCACAGATGGTGCGTATCATGATGGGTGCAATCTCGACCAGAGTGGTCGTGAGTGCAAGCAGGTCAGCAGCGTCATATGCCGTCTCACAGACGTCGACATACACATCACACAGCTCCTCCGTGGGGAGTTGGCTCATTATATACCCTCAAAGTGCACAGATATAAACCCTGGTATACAGTATCTGGGCTGTGCAAGAGCCATTCTGCGGCGAGCCATACCTATTCTCAACAGTTACACGCCGAGAATTCTAAGCCGTTAGCCCTGGTACATCAGTGTGGGGCCCGGAGTTCACGTTTAATGTTCGAAGTGTGACGGAATACTCACTCGTTGTACCTCTACGAGGTACCAGAATCCTGGAAGTGGAGATTTCAACTTTCGATATCGCTGACAATCCCAGTGTAACCAGTGGCCAGGTGGAAGTCGCGATTCCAGTCAAAGAATGCTGTTTAATAATGTTCTGTAGGGACTAGAATCAAGATTGCTAATAGCTTGTTACTAGCATGAAAGCTTATATTTTGCTCAACGGCTATGAGGCGAATATACGCGATAAGCTTTACCGTTGTGGGGTCGGAGCTCCAATTCTTATCGTCAGCATCCGTAGTCCCACTCGCCACTACCCCGTAATGTTCAATCCCGATCGAGAACTTAGCCAGAACATCACTTCATAGCCGCCATTCCCGTTATACGTTTTCTCAGCTAAGTCCCTTAGGCTGCAGTAACAGACCCGTATTGAGGGTCTTGTAGCCCCAAGCTTCTTCTGGAGGACCTGGGTGACGTTGACGACCTCTCATTTTGCAGCTTTACTCCGTCAACTCTTCAACACCATGATTTCAGTGGTGGCCGACTTCCGACTGCTACTGAAACAGGCTGATATATTCCAGCCCTTCCGCATTTGCCAGGAGGGTCTGGGTTCAGTAACCAATGATGCCTGTTTCCAGAAGCAATCAGTATTGACAGACACCGACGATGGTACGATCAATCCTACCAAAACAAGAGGAACGCGAATCTCCCGATATAGAGAGTGTGGGGCAATTCCGAACACCAAAACGGCGATGTATATCTACTGCTTGCATACCTTGCCGCCGGCGGAAATCCAAGGTTGGGAATCTCAGTACTGCTGGATAGTTTGCTAAACGCAGTTCTAGTGTGACGGCGCCACGCCGGCGTGTTCAACATGCAACGCTGTCTACCGAATGGAGTGTGTGTATGACACTGATGGAGATCGACGGCGAAAGAGTACCGCCGACAAAGATTGGAAGAACGATACCTTGGACAATCTCGTCACTCGAATTCGGACTGCCCCAGAAAACGAGGTTGGAACCATTGTCGACCAACTACGAACGAAAGGTTCTCTCGCTGCTACCCTCATAAACAACGTTAAGCACGATAAACAGAAGACATCCAATGAATACTCGAAAGAGCCCGAACGAATAACCTTCCAGGATATGGGGAAACTACAAGTTGACGATCTTGGGGACCTGCGACACTTTGGGCACTCATCTAGCCTGGAATCCATCCATTCTTGCCCTCGAAGGGCATCTCTTGTACCAGCAGAACATGTAACAACCGGTCCACTATGGACAAATGTTACATCAGACAATGATCTAATATCTGAGTTGCTGGTAGGCTTATCCCCTAAAGCGAGATTTCGCTCGCCAGTCAGTTAAAGTTGATTTGTTTGATCGCATGTGCAGAATCTTTATTTTACATGGCAACACCCCGTGCATGTATTGCTCTCAAAGTCATGCTTTCTTTCAGATATGAAAAAGCATCGAACGAAGTATTGCAGTTCTCTCCTGGTCAATGCCATCTTAGCACTAGCTAGCCACTATTCAGAACGGCTGGATGTCCGGAGCAACCTTGCTGATTCGTCCACTGTCGGCAATCATTTTTTTGCCGAAGCCAGGCGATTGCTTCTTGTTGAGGAAGGCCGCTCATCTTTGACAGTTGCTCAAGCACTGGCGTTGATGGCGATGCGTGAAGCAGGCTGCGGTCGTGATTCCAATGGCTGGATGTATTGCGGCAGGTCATTGCACGTTGCATTGGATCTTGGCTTACACCTCCCCGCAAAAGTGGACGCCAGTTCCCCGTTTTCACCTACCGAGATGGAGGTTCGAAGGATAACATTTTGGGGCCTATTTGTACTTGACAAGTAAGAGAGCATCCCAACCCCTTTAACGATTGAACTACTGATGCATATGAACACTTTTAGGCTGATGTCGATGCACTTTGGTCGAATTCCTCAACTTCCTTCTAGCGTAGTTGGCATTCCCAAACCCAGTATCATTCAACAATTGGAAGTGGAACCTTGGACATCTCCAGATCGAACTAGTCGACCGTGCCACATCATGGAAGTAGCCACTAAATATGCCGAACTTGCCGAAGTTTTGGGGGATGTCTTGCAGGCACTTCACTCTCCGCAGCAGCAGTTTGACACCCTAAAGCTGGAGGAATTACATACGGGATTAAAGAAATGGCGGGACCAGATGCCACAGTTCATGGACCCCCAACAGGATACGGTGCCTGCCATCTTTGTTTTACAGTAAGCTGCTTTCTACATCTCCATCAATGATTCATAGCTAATCTTAACGCTAGTATGTTTTACCAATCAATCATCCTCTTAATCTTCCGCCCCTTCCGCCACTTAGTTCTCAGCGCCTTTTCTGAGACTCCACGGCAGATAGTGACTACAGCAGCAATAGAAATCTGCACTGTCTTCTCTTACTACCGAAACGCCCGTTTCGACACACATTCCCCCGGCCTGATCCCCCATATTCTCCTATCGGCCGCACTCGTGCTTCTCCAAGAGAATAATACCCAGACAAGCATCGGCTCGTTTGATGAGCTCCGTCCTATGTCTTCTGTGGTCGCAGATAATCTGGAACAGTGCATTTTGGATCTGCGTAAAATGTCGTCGACGTGGGATCTAGCAAGCCAAACCCTTCATGTGATCTGGAGCCGTGCGGCAAACATTGACTTACCGCCAAGGGTGAAAAAGGCACTATATCCGGAAACCTCGTCTTCGCTGGCACTGACACAGCACTTCTCGTTCGATCCCGTAGTGTGGCTGGCTGGGAGTTCAGATCAGAAGATGGTTGAGTTTAACTGTGATGGATATCTTGAACCATCTCATACTGTGGAGGGTTTTGATGGCTTGGGATTTGCGGCGGGTATGGGAAGTGGGTCGGATAATGCCTGGCTTAAGACTAACGGCGATGAGTTTCAAATGGCGGCGTCCGTTGCTGGTTTACTTGAAGAGGTTGGGTGTGATGTAGATTTGCAGCTGAACGCGTGGGATAGTTATTCTGTTTAAAGTTCAATTGGCTTTAATGTTGAAGATCTTGATAGCGAATATGTGTATAACGGCGATGGGAGGGATGGAATTCCCATATGCATGGTCTTGTTTAATGTGTTTTGGTCGTGTTGTATATTTGCCGTGACTGCTTGTGTACAAGCTAATTTTTCTGCAGGCGAGACCATAATTGTGTGGCGTTCGGCCACAGGCACGTGGACATGCCCTGTCAGTTGCGACTCGAAATCAGAGCACTGCACAGTACACTAAAACTATAGCGAAGTGAAATGACTGCTCCGGAGTGAGTCATAGGTCCCCACAGTACCTTATGCGCATTAGTATGCGCGGTGCCTTATTTCTAGTCTATACAGTATGGGTTGTTTCAGTTCTCCCAACCCGGACTGCACGAGCATGCACGAGTCCATATTCAGCAATGTTGCAAAGCGTTTCTCAGGAAAATATGTCCTGATCATGATTGACATTATTGCTAGTAGCTAGAAAACAAACAGTCGATATAGAAATTTGTATAAAATCATTTTGGCTTACCATTTGGGTTAGGTGCTTGGCTTGCGTCCATAGGCAAGATAACTAAGGAAACAAATCAACGTCAGGCAATTCATATCGTGAAGGAAGGAAGGAGGGGGCTTACAATGGGGTATACATGTGGTAGTTTTTATTTTTGATGTCTGCGAATGCATCGCGGCAAGTCTTCGTGGCCTCATCCTTGTCCATTCCCAAAATCCTCGTAAATGGTGCCATTCCATACGCCTCGCAGCCAGTGTCGGCATTCAACATGACCATAGCGCCTACAGTCTTCATCCTCTTCTCCTTGGGCCAGGGTCCAAAAGGTTGTTTTCCGGTGACAATCTGCACATCAACAAAGCCTGCATTCTCCAAGCGCTCCTTCAACATGGCAGGAGTTGCTTGCGGTCTTCCCATCTTTTCCAACGCCTCATTAAGAAGGTCCATCCATCTCTGAAAGTTCTTTCCCATTGTGTTATCGTCGGTGTAGAGAGTGAGTCCAAGTTCGGCGATTTCGCAGTATCCTCCGGGCTTGGTGCAACTGAGACGCTAGTCAGCGTGTAAAACAGTAGTGAATAATTGCAGTGACGGATATCCGCGACTACGCTAGTGGTCAAGAGCTGACTGGCCTAGCTTCATACGTACCGATAGATTTCGGACATCAGCTTAGGCCAATCCCCAATGGCTTGCGCAAGGTTCCTGCTGTGGATGAAGTCGAAGGAGTCCTATCATGTCGGATTTGTAAGCCTGGGTCCACTATTCTGTTGGGGTGCAGATACCTCCAAATATGTCCACTCTTGTTCCGCATCATCCACCTCAAATTTACAGTTCGGAGGAACCCAGCTTGGCTGAATTGGACTGGACGGAGTATAACAGTCAGTAATGTTGTTGGGTTATACTCCATTCTCAGAGAAGGGAAGCATATCGAGTTCGGACAGTGGGAGGTGTTTGCAGGGGATTGTACCTCAGATCCGTTCCAATGACTTCTGCGCTCGGATACTTATCTGCCATATCTAGAGAGAAGTCAAACTGTTATCCAATAGTGATTCGGAGGGCGGATTTGCTTCATTGGTGGGGTTTGGTTACCGATGGCCCAAATTCCAGTCCCAGTACCGATATCCAGGATGCGTTGCGGATCTTTCACTGGAGCTACATGGAGCTTGCCACCTACAATCCCAAGCATGATTTCGTGGTGCATGTCTAGTCTTCAGGGTGATCAGCTTGACTAGGTTCCATCAACCCTGAGCACATCTCACCTGTCTTGTTCCTTCTCGTCTGTGGGCATCAGATTCTTATCGACCCCGAAATAAGCGTGGTAGCGACGGCCTATCCGAATTCAGTATCGTCGATAACCCGCACCGTGTCGGGGAAAGACCATTCTCGAAAATATACTCGTTAATTGAGGAAGATAAACTCTCCGTCGAAGTTACATATCCCGAAGATTCGTAATCATCGACTCCTTCGTCTGCCAGCTAGAAACCGTCAGTTGGGTATTGATTTTACTGGAGGTTTGTACGTACCACAGCTGGGTCAACTTCAATTACGGCTTCATATTGTGTATTGTCCGTCATGGCTGCCAGAGACTTCGTGATAATGGTGGAAGTGTATCATTCCCTTGTTGCTCCTGCAAGCGCCTTATAATGGCCCCGCTCGTGTATCAATCCGCCCTCTGCACGCCTTGAACCTGGCGTCCGGCATGCATGCACAGGGACATATGCACGAATTGTTGGCAGATTTTGATAACGCGTGGGGGCACCCGATTCACATGGGTAGAGTGGGGCACCAAGAGTGCGGGTACTTTGCGGGGGTTTGTAGTTAGTGAATAAATTTTCGAATTGATAGCGGCCAACGACGCGCGGCTGCGCGCGACTTGATAGTGAAGAGATGTCTCAGGAACGCCGCCTTGTCAGTTCGTCGGGTTCTATCTTTACTCTGAAAAGTATCTTGCCAAAGGCGCATTGGGGTTAGACTAACAGCATTTCCCGATGATTTGGGGGCGTTTGGCTATCGCCGATTGAAATGCAAAACTGCGGGGTCAGGGGAGCGTCAATTGAGAGAAAGAAGCATATTAGCGCTCTATGCGCCTAAAAACTACAACAGAGGCTACCATTTCGCGAACAGAAGCTATTAATATCGGGGGATTATCCCTGCGGACTGAGGAAGCACAAGATTCGACACATAAAGTCGGTGAGGGAACGTAGCTGCCTATAAATGTTACTTGCTACATCTTGTCTTGCTGTGTACTGATATCAGCGGTGTGCTGTCCAAGGTGGCTGTCATGGTGGGAAAGTATATGGTCTATAAACGGGAATATCATTTCGGAATTACTCTGCAGTCTTAATTTGCATCACCCACGATATGACCATCGTCAACCCTTGTGCATTTGCGACTTCTCTCCTCGAAGCGTCTTCTTTAGGATCACTAGTACCAGCCTATATACCCACCGCTATCCTCTCGCTACAATGGTAATCGACGGCGCTGTGGCGGCTGATTGCGCTACGGCACACTAGCATTAGCCTATGCCGACTCATAGTTGGCGGACCGAGTGATTAATAGTACTTATCTATCGTTATACTTGTTGCACACAGCCCCAATATACCCTCTGTATCTAAGTATTTCTCTACTGAGTAGCGGGACATGCGCACTAGTTAGAGAATATCTCGATTTTTAAGACTGAACTCATTCTGGGTCGCCAAACTCTAAATTGTATGACTTTCAACTCATACATCTAATTCGCGAAACAAGAGAAAATTGATAGATTCCATCGATCATGGGAGAGATCGAACAAAAGTGCTATCAATGGTTGCTAGTAATCAAATCTCCTAAAAATCCTTCTCAAGTACAATCTAGCTAAACGCAGATCGAATTGGTTAATTAGTAACACGAAACCCTGCTCCTACAGCGTCATCTCCTCCCGTTTGGCTGCAAGTAATTCCCTCACCCCAATCATCATTACTAGAACTTAGCTTCCGTCCGTATGCTACATGGCTAAAACGTAGGGTATCAATAACTGTAGATGTCATGGTAATTAGAGGTGCACTTACAAGAGGGTATACATATGATGATTCATATTCCTTGCCGCCGACAACTCATCTCTACAAATCTTCTACGCCTCCTCCACACCCATCGTTCCCAGAATCCTCGTAAACGGAATCATTCCATATCCCTCCATTCCAGTCTCCGCAATGAGCAAAAACATGCACCGATAGTTTTCATCCTCTGATCCTTTGGCCATGATCCAAACGGCTGCTTAGTGTCGACCACTTTGACGTCGACAAATCCGGCACACTCTAGTCGTCGTTGCCTTAGGAGGGCGGCCGTCGCAGGTGGACGTCCAATCTTCAGCATTGCCTCGTTGAGGTACTCGTGGAATTGCACAAACGCTTCACCGATGGTGTTGTCATCTGAGAAGGTCTCGGTTCCTGCCTCTGCAAGCTCCACGTAACCACCAGGTTTTGGTGCAGCTGGAATGGAGGTCAGCAGCGATACTACGTGGGCAGGAGAATAAATACCGGTAGATCTCGCTCATTACTTTAGGCTAGTCGCTGATTGCCTGGACTAGGTTCCGAACGTGGATGAAGTCAAAGTAATCCTAGTGTACATCGTCAGTTGGGCTTCTATATGGGCCGGGCATAAAGTACCAGAGCATATGTATTACGATGAGCAGCAAAGATTGAACATCCAAGCACTATCGAGACAAACTCCTATTATTAAGTTGCAACATTTACGTACCGGCAGATACGCCCACTCTTGCTCTGCATCATCGACTTCAAATTTGCAATTGGCAGGTACCCATTGCGGCTGTATTGGGCTGTACGAGCATTTTCTCGATTAGTTGTCTAACGAACACAGGCGTTTCGTAGGGAAATACACACCTGAGATCTGTCCCGATGACTTCAGCGTCCGGATACGTATCCGCCATGTCTAAAGAACAGTCAGGCCGTCGAATAGTAGTGATATCGAGGGCGGATTCGGCTACCTATTGCCCATATTCCGGTCCCAGTGCCGATATCAAGGATGCATTCTGGATTCGTGAGAGATGCTAGATGTAATTTTCCTTCCAATAGAGCTAGCATGATTTCGTGGTGCGTGTCCAGTCTGTACAGACATACGTCAGCAGGTATAAAGTGAGTTACCTAAGAAATGTCATAAAATTACGCGCCTCTCTTGTTCCTTTTCATCTGTTGGCATCAGATACTTGTCGATACCAAAGTAGGCGTGATACCAACGTCGTACTCAGCATCAATATCCATGTCCGTCATTCTCCTACTATTATGGACTACTCGGACCGGAACAATACCGTTTTCAATAATATATTAGTGAACTAAATCCGTCAAGATTTCACGGTATGTGCTATATGACTCTTCGCTCGAGGATTCATAGTCTAAATCATTATTTTAGGTCGCCTTTGGGCATTGTTAGCTCTTGATAACACTAGTAGTTTAGGTAGAGTATATTATCGCTAGGTCTATCTCCAGCGAGTCCACTTCAAGCCGTTCATCAATTATTTCTTCATCATCCTCATCATCATAATCGAGCGGGTCATGATCAATCGCGTCCCCATCTTTTGTGATCACCTCAATCACGTCAAATCCGATCGTATTTGCGTTGCCGTGTTGGTTCTTCATCGTTGTAAGCCACTATTGTCCCGAGCGGTTAACGTCAAGCAAAATGGCAGCTGAGGCATATCTTTAAGTTGTAGACACAGTGCCGAGCGACTCCATGCATAGATGTGGGGGCACCTTCTGCTTCCGACTACTTATGCATCTCGTTACCCTGAATGTTTCGGACAAGTTGTCTGAGATTGATAGTGTTTTGAGCCTTCAGCGAGACGAATTGGAAACGGGAGGACAAACATCTACCGACTTAACTCAGGCGTGGTGAATATCATTGCAATGCCTACTAATTGGTCACTCGTATTCGTTCTATTCTTGCTGCTGGCCCAAATTTAACGCTAACGGCTCAGTAGATTCGCGAATTCGGTACCCCGGGTCCGCAAGTACTTACAGAGACGTTGTAGATAACATGGGAAGATGTCTTACAATATGTGTAACTACCCGTTGAAAAATTCGACTGGGACATCGGCTTGTCCTCCCCAGTTCCGCTCGTTACAATGCTTGGGTATCGGTGGCAATGAGTCGCCAGGGGTTCGATATTGTTTTTTATACGTGCCCAACCGAATACGACATTTGAGACAATGCCCCTAACAAAGGATCAACCTGCGCGGTGGGACGAACCTCGAAAACCCATAAAAGAATATTCGGTCATAAAACCCCAGGTTTACTCGTAAATACTCAGCGTCTTTATATATTGCCTCTGGAGTGCCCAGTAGATCTTAACGAATTCTTGCTTCCAAATCAATCATGGGTGGGCCCATTCATGTCACTGATTTGAATTGACCTGTCTTATCTGATTGCGGTGGCAGGAATACTCTAGGACGTACTCTAGCTAGTAGCTGCTCCCAACCGCAAGCACAAGCGATGAGAGCATCTATGCATCTTGGTTGGCAGATACCAGACGAGCAACACCAATATTGCGGACAGACCCTCAGAGCCCCAGGGCGAGTTGATATTTCTCGGTTAACCTCGAGGCTGCGGCCGGCGGACAAATGAATCCACCACTCTCGTTGGCCCGATTTTTCGCCAATCAAGTGAAAACGAAGTCCAGCATACAACACCAAACATTGCAACTAAAGCCTTGTTTGAACACACGATTCATGGACACTGGATATAAGAGCGTTACTCTTACATCCTTTCTAGATGATTCTTGGCACAACCTCACAAGGTCTCCCCATAAGGACAGTATAGATCCCTACCATCATGCGTGCCCGAACCCGGATACTCTGCAGCCGTTCTTGGCAAGACATACTTGTCAGAAACAGAGCACAGCTTGCCCACGGCACCAAGTTCTCCAATAAATCAATTGCAACTGCACCAAGAACGGACAGATATAGCCAAGAAAAAAGCGGCCCTGGTTTAAAGCAAATGGGGTGAGCGTTCAAACGTTGTGTCAGAGGAATTGACTAGCACACTATTGCAAAATCTCTTAATGAAGATCTGCGACGAGAATCTCTGCCTCTGAGATCGGGCTAGGTTAAGATCAGGCACCATTTATTTATTTGCGGTCCTTACACAAAGCAGAGTTAAAGAAATATATACCAGTTAGGGATGGAACGGTATAACTAGAACCCGCAATTAGGGGCGAAGGCCGGAAACAATGACTTTGATGGGGTATGAGGACGCTGATATAAAATCAACAACGAATGTACAAACTTGACACAGCTGAGATCTTCTACTTCCGCGCTTGAATCCGAGCCTTTCTTTTCCAGACCGGACCAGAATTGGAGAAGTTATAATGAACTCAAGCCTGCAAGTTGAAAGTAGCTGGTCAGATAAGATAAGATCTCCCAAGGCCACTTCAGCTGCATGAGCGTTGGTGGGCCAAGTGACCTAAGTATGCAGTTAGCACTCAATGGCGTCGCGCCTTCACAACCGCACCCCGATGAGGCTGCACCATGGCGGCGACGGCGAGAAAGATTGTGGAAGTGCAGGGATTTCCTGGGCCGCGGCGCACCGCGAAGTTTTGGCGACTGCGTTACAAAAGGGCGCCATACGCGTCTTTCGACTGCTAGAAAATTCTTTCCCCATCTAAAAAATACATTTTTATTATCGCCCCCCGTGAAGGTATAACATGACTAGTCACAGCGCCGAGATTGAGGTTGATGCAGTTGGGGTACGCAGAACTACCTAGTAACCACTCATACTGGAGCTGAGATGTTGTGTGCTATAGCTGGCGAACGAGGAAGGGGAGGACTATTCATCCACCGGCAACGCTACCTCCACGGCCAGTATAACGAGTTCCGTGTGTGCGTATGTATTCGAGAATGGTAGCTACCGCCCCCACTGGCAAGCTGAAATAAAGATACTGAAACACATTCAGGTCGTCGATACCACGCATATTTCGGCGTTGACAGGAATCCAATGCCAACGGATGAGAAGGAGCAAGATCGCTTGGATCTACACCACGAGATCATGCTCCAGCTGCTGGATGGGCAGCATCATCTAGCTCCCTTAGACAATCCACAGCGCATATTAGATATCGGTACTGGTACGGGGATTTGGGCGATAGACATGGCTTATCGCTATCCAAGCGCTGAAGTCATTGGAACAGATCTCAGGTATACATATCATACACCTCTCCATGAGCAGTCCTGATTGCGTTTATATGTAGTCCGATTCAACCTAAATGGGTACCTCCTAACTGCAAATTTGAGGTTGATGATGCCGAGCAGGAGTGGACTTATCGCCCTGTATGTTCCCGAGCGGTTGAGAACCAACCCACTCTGACACGCACATCAGGATTCCTTCGATTTCATACACTCGAGAAATCTGAACCAGGCAGTCACAGACTGGCCGAAATTGATGCGTGAGATCTACCGGTAAGTGACACAGTGTAATCGATACCTTCCGGGGATATCACACTCGGATGTCAGGTGTAGAATACAATCCACAACCTTCCTGTTCATTACATACTGAGCAACTCTAGCTGCACCAAACCTGGAGGCTATGTCGAACTCGCAGAACTTGGATGCAAGATCTTCAGCGACGACGGCACACTGCACGATGACAACAAGTTTAAACATTACCTTGGACTCCTCGCTCAATCGATGGAAAGGCTAGGACGTCCAAACGCGACGCCACAGCTGTTGAGGGAGCGGCTGGAGGATGCAGGCTTTGTTGGTGTGGAGATAACCAGTGCCAAACAGCCATTTGGGCCATGGCCAAAGGACAGCCAAAGAAAACGTATAGGGGTACTGGCGCTGTTAATGGTCGAGACTGCTTGCGAGGCGTATGCAATGGCACGGCACTTTTTTACATTCCGTGACTGAGAGCACGATTAATAACTCGATCTCAGGCACCATTTACGAGGGTCCTTGGGATGGACAAGGAGGAGGCCGAAAAGGTTTGTCGCGAGGCTGTGACGGCACTCGGAGACAGGAACACTCACGCGTACTCATGCTTGTGAGTCAGGCTTCCCCTATCGCGGTTTCTGTGCCAGCTGACTGCGTCCCAAGCCATGTTGCATACGGACAAAAGCCTTCCGAGTAATATCACTAGAAGTGTGGCCCAACACTCCCAGGTTTGCTGGATGGCATAACAGGCAGTTTAGTTGTAATTGTAATTGTGCCCTGTTGTACTTGGGCTTGATGCCACCTTACAATGTAGGTGAAGATTAGGTACTGGCGGTAGCGATATGTCAAGAAGTCCGAGAGAAATAGAGCGTATGAACTGTATATACTTTTGTCTGGGGGAATGAGATAAAACCCCTAGATAAATCCAACCACCCATAATTTACCGCTCGAGCGGCATCACCACCGGCAGCACTTTGAATCCATCTAACTCAAACAACAGTACTACCTACATTTACATACGGTTGATGTGCGACTTTCTTATTTCGATGGTAGAACTTGGCCGGCTTGCGCGTAGCCGCTGTAGAACATTTTAAACCGAATATATAGCGTCATGCTGGGAACGACGTTGATCAGTTATGGCTCCAGCCAGAACTTCATCTATACCAAGAGCTCTCCTTACCCTGGCCCATCTGTTGTTGATCTAGTTGACATTCACTGATGAATTGATGCTCACATCTCTGATCTAAATAAAAAGCGGCGCGTGCGCGCCTGCCGCTACACTTGAACGGCGGCTAAACCATACCAGCGGGCCGATAGATAGCTGCATGTCGACCTAAAACCGCTTTAACAGCTTTTTTTCTCTTCCCTGAAGGTAAGACCCCACACCAGCTCGTAATGTCATTATCAGGAGGACGGTACGTAACTATCCAGAAGTAACTGCGCCCAATTGAGAACTCGCTCGCTCGTCATATATGCTTAGCGGCATATAGATCAGTATCACCAACAATGCAGCTTTACTCACGCGCCGAGCAATCAAGCTGCACTCTCGCCCGCGTCTATACTCTGTTTTGGATCTGTGACCAGAGTGCGGCAATGGAGGGGTCGTGTACTCGATACAGGGGCATGGAGTACCGTATAATCTGGTCGAACTTCGTTAACCCGAAGTGTATATACTTGCATAGGAGACCGAATACATTGCTCTCATTGCCTGGCTCCAGCCGGATTTTCATCTGGCTTCAATCATGAAGGGAATAGTGGCTGAAGTCGCGTATTCAAGCTGCACGGACTACAGAGGGGCAAGTAGCTGGATAGTACGGTACACAAAATGCATTTTTAGAAGTATTCTATATCCATATCTCACCACTCAAGCAAAGCTGCACTAAACCCGGCGGGTACGTTGAGCTCGCAGAGCTGGGGATCGATCTGCATAGTGACGATAACACTCTAAGCGCCTCTAACCCATTGGCACGACATTTCGAGTGCATGGTTTCCGCCTGCGAAAAGCTCAGGCGCCCGCAGGTGCGTGGTTCGGGGAGCTACTCTGCTCACGACTTTCGGACGCTGGGTTTGTGGATGAGCAGGTGGTGAACGTGAAGCAGCCGTACGGGCCGTAGCCGCGGGACGAGCGGACGAAGCATATCGGGGCGATGGTGATGTTAATGTGTGAGAGTGGAGCGGAGGCGTATGGGATGGCTTTGTTTACGCGGGTTCCAGGCATGGAGGCGGAGGAGGCGAGGAAGGTTTGTAGGGGGGCGTTGAGGGCAGTGAGGAATAGGAATTATCATATGTATTCGTATTTGTGAGTTTCCCTTTTGTTCCTGAATGAGATTGGGCGTGCTGACAGAGATAGTCATGTTGCGTACGGAAGGAAGCCAGGAGGTGATGGTAAGTGACAGCCGTGGGCTCTCTGTTTTCAAAGGTGCTTCCGAGTTGATCCTCTGAATTTCGTTGTACGGGGATTATTGTATTTGGGCGGTGCGTGTAATCTGATTCCGACTGTCAGCTCCACTTAGTGCTTTATTTGTGATTGTATGGGTATTTTCAGATGTGCACGTGCATGTATATGACGCCTGAAACTGCCTTGCTACCAGTGGATATAAAACCCGCTGATACCCGCATCGCTTCTTGTACCTCATATACAGAAGCCACCGGATATCAGTGGACCAGTCGGATGAGTCCTTGTAGGGCTTGAGACGAAATGGAATCCCGCCTTCGGCAATCGGCCCGAAGCCATATCTGCCAATTAGGAACTCGTTGAATAAATACTCTTGTGATTTAAAGTACGACAGAACAAATGAAAACAATACCAATTCCCAATATGTACACCCGCGAAAAAACACTAGACCATACAGAAAATACAAACCATCCCCACATCCTCATCAACGGCGACACAACAGCGACACTCCCAAGCGCACCCTCCTCCTGTACCGCACACCCCACAGGCTCAACCTTACTCCCGAATCGTCCCTCCCGATTATACTGTTCCCATCCCTTCTCAACCTCCTCAAACGCATCATACCCAAATAGCCAATCCCTAAGCTCATCGTCTCGCCACTTATTCGGGAACCCCGGCTTTACGTCATCCGCGAGCAGCACCGCATCCCGCTCCCGCTGCTTCTCGCCGTCTTCAAGGTGGAATATATCCTGCTGATGCGTGGAGCCTTGGACGACGCGCTCGGTGCGTGCCTTGCGGAGGGCTTCATAGATCTTGAGGACATCTCCTAGCTGTTCTCGACGCTGCAGCTTCCCGAGGAGGCCGCCGAGCACCGCCCCGTCTTCGACCGCCATTGCGGCGCCCTGGGCAAGGTATGGCAAGGTGGCGTGGCAGGAGTCACCAAGGAGGGCGAATTTCCCGTCCGCGTGCACCCAGGTTTCTAGTTGGCGGCTGTTCTGGAGGCGCCATTTTGAGACGTCGTGGGAGAGCGCAAGGAGCTTCTGAAGTCGCGGGTCCCAGGGGGCGAAGAAGGATTCGAGTTCGCCTGGGGCTGCGGGAGCGATGTTGACGTCCGTCGGAAGGTTGTCGGGACAGCAGAGAACGATGTTGTACACCTGCGCGCCCTTGAGAAGATAGCAGACCGCATGCGCTTGCGGGCCCATCCAGATGTTGAACATTGGGGTTGTGGCGAGTTCGACGAGGTCCGGGTCTTCGCGCATTTTGGCGGCCGAGATGAGGATGCGGTAGGCGAGGTCGCCGGTGAGGTATGGGGGTGAAGGGCGGTTGAGGAGGAGCGCACGGAGCTTGCTCTTGAGGCCGTCGGCGCCGATGACGAGATCTGCGGTTAGTGTGGTCCCGTTGGCGAGAGTGATCGAAGGGGCGGAGAGGTCAGCGTGAGCAACGTGCGAGTCCAGAAGCACCTCGACGCCGAGCGAGCGGCATTTAACGACGAGGAGGTCGTGGTAGTCGGCGCGGTGCACGTTGCAGTATGGCGCGCCGTAGGTGTCTTGGGCCATGGGGATGAAGGGCTGCTCGCTCAGGATCTTGCCGTCCGAGTAACTGCGGAGGCGGACGGCGTGCGGCGAGACCGAGACCCGGTTGAATGCGTCCGTGAGTCCCCAGCGTCCCAGGATGCGCGAGGCATTGGGCGGGACTTGGATTCCTGCTCCGACCTAAGTAGTTCCGGGTCAGTCTGGGCTAGGCGAACCGGGCAGAGAGTAGGAGTACCTCGCCGAGGTGATGGGCCTGCTCGACAAGCCTGACAGTGTGGCCGGCGAGTCTGGCAGCGATGGCAGCCGAGAGGCCGCCGAGACCGGCACCAACAACGATGATATCGAGAGAAACCGCAGAGACCATGTCGTATGTAGTGTTAGCCGGCCGCAATGATGGATGCCCTCGAAGCGATGGTCCTGCTCGGGGTTTTAAGCACTGGCGGTGTGGTGGAACGATGCATCAGGGCAGAATATTCACTCAATGCTCATATTCACTCAGTGCTGGCTACCGAGCTCTCCCGAGTCCCGTCCACGTTGGGTTTCTTCGCCGAGCATGTTCCGCAAGCGAGGTTACGGCTAAGCGTTGCCGGGACGACGCGCGAGGACAGGATGTCGTCGATGGCGTCGACGGCGCACACATGGCAAGACGGGCACCGGTGGCAGTCGCGGCGCCAGCTTCGGCGAAGACAGAGTCGCCACCGGAAGGGCTGGTTGGCTGGTCGGTGCTCGCGTCGGAGGAAACACGACGGACCAGTGGCAAGCGGAGGAAGCGGCGGCGGATTTGACGAGGCTGGGTGTTGCGCTTGGGCAGCCCGGCACAGTTATTCCGCCAATCATGTCCAAGCCCCGCCAATTCTCCTTCGCGCCCACCCCGCATATGCGCTGAGCTCTGATCTGGCCAGCGGACAGGAGACATGAACTATATCCGCAGATCGAGACATAAGAATCCATCGAATCCACCAAAACCCTCGAACTCAATTCCAGCCAACGCTCTCTCCACATAGCCCACCGCCACAATTTCTTCCCCACTCGCCCGCTTGAAAACCCTCCTATCCACAATGGATCCCTCCAAGGTTGTCATCCCGGCGATGAAGGACCTGACTGCCGACAACATCACCCCAAACACCATTATCATCAACTCGCAGGGCCCCGACAAGCGGCTGCAGTACCTCCTGGAGCGTCTCGTCACTCACGTCCATGACTTTGCTCGCGAGACCCGGTTAACGACCGAAGAGTGGATGGCCGGGATCCTGTTCCTGACTGCCGTGGGACAGCTGTGCTCCGACACTCGACAAGTAGACCCCCCCGATCCTCTCTGGCGACAATGCCCACTGACACAATCAGGAATTCATCCTCCTCTCGGATGTTCTCGGGCTCTCCACTCTCGTCGAAACCATCAACCACCCCAAACCGTCCACCGCAACCGAGGGCACAGTTCTCGGCCCGTTCCACACCGACGACGCACACGAGTTCTCGCACGGCGAATCAATCTGTTCCGACGGCAAGGGCGAGATGTGTCTTGTCCGATGCACTCTCAAGGACACACAGGGCCGCCCGGTCGTCGGCGCATCGGTCGATATCTGGGAGACGGACGAGACCGGCCACTACGACACGCAGTACGCGGAGCGGACATACCCGGATTGTCGGGGCATCCTGCGGACGGACGAGAACGGCGATTTCTGGTTTAAGGCGGTCAGGCCGGTGCCGTACCCTATCCCCCACGACGGCCCGGTAGGAAAGATGCTCGAGAAGTTGCACAGACATCCGTACAGACCGAGTCACATGCATTTTATGATTATCGCGGAGGGATACGACACGCTCGTCACGTAAGTCTTTATCTTCCTACTTACTCGCAGTTTGGTGCTAAGAATACGCAGCTCCCTCTACATCCGTGGCGCCCCCTACGAGACCTCAGACGCAGTGTTTGGCGTGAAATCCTCGCTCATTATCGATGTAGGCAAGGTTGAGGATGAAGCAGTGGCACAAAAGTACGGCGTAAAAGCTACAGACTGGGCCATCAACTACGACTTTGTCATGGTGAGCGACAGGGAGGCAAACGCATTGAAGCTGAAAAACGCGCAGGAGGCACTCAGGGCGCTGGGTAGCACTGCGCGCATGGTGGATGGGCTGCCGGTGTGTGATGTGGACTAGATATTTGCGGGTTGTATATATTTCAGCGTTTGTTTGCATGCTAGGTATTGATTGTTTTATGGCACGTATATCATAATCGAACGATTCCTGGGAGTGAAGAGTGCGGGCGCCTGGTAAATCTGCGAGAACTCTCGATATACTACCTTAAAGTAGCAGTATCGACGGACTTTTGTTTATCCGCTTACCCATCAGATTGCGTCATCTCCAAAGCTCCACTACCCCGCAGCCTCCCGCATCATGCTCAAGCGTCCGCTAACCACTGCCTTCAGACGCCTCCTAACAACCACCAGAGCGATGTCAAAACGCGTATGTGCCCCTCCCTATCACCGCCTCACTAACTCTTCTAGCCCGACTTCAAAACCGTCGAAGCCACTCGACCGCCCTTCCCCCCCTCCCCAGTAACCTACACCAAATCCCCCAACCCCACTTGGACGCC
>Ga0307512_10000732_pt1 | contig 48686 bp, 56 predicted proteins | sample 14_EM_MG_FD_200267 | JGI IMG/M metagenome (GOLD analysis project Ga0307512, IMG submission 200267) | Populus trichocarpa ectomycorrhiza microbial communities from riparian zone in the Pacific Northwest, United States - 14_EM | ecosystem: Host-associated > Plants > Roots > Unclassified | place... | reverse complement strand
GGCCAAAAGATGCGCCGTGCAAAGCTGCATATTTCACATACCAAACACTATACTCTCTAATCAATATTTGTGGCCTTAAAGTGATGGTTCGCTTAAAAAATCGTCGATTTTTGATGGGGTAAGGCCGATGCCACACAGACCTATAATACCCGCCGGGTCCAAAACTGGAACCGTTGCTAACACTAGTTCTGTGAGATAATCTCTTCCAGGATACACGGATGCTGAATTAAAAGATTTTGACCTCTCACAGTTCGAATGGGAGGATGAGGGGGTTAGTCTAGTACTTGATCCGTGGCATGCTTCATGGATATACCGTCATTTACATTATTGTGGATGGGGATATCTTCCAGTAATTCCAATTCGACTGCATTAGGCCCATGGCACGGAACAATCATGTAGGGAGCGGCCCACAGGTATTGCAGCTTCTACCAAGAAGGGTCCTGGATCCAGTATGTTATTGGCAAGTCTTTGGTACGCAACATCCCAAAGTATCCCACCTCAAGAGTGCATGGTCTTCGGCTCCTGGATGCCTCAGCCTTCGGGCTATCTTGTGCCTTGTTGAGGCGGTCCTGGGCATCCAACAGTGAGGCCTGCAATCATTCAATGAATGCTGCACCTTTGAGGTTCCGCGTTTCATGATTCTTCCATTGGCCCTCCATGTAGTCGAATTGGATAGAGTGTGGGTATCCTAGGTTCAATCCAAACGGGCTGCAATCTGTGGAGGAGTGGGTTGATGTGTGATATCTATATTCAGCAAGTGGACGCATTGTGTCGGACTGATCTTGATGGTGAGTGGAGACAGCCGGTAGATACTGTGTGACCTGCTTATTGAAGATCTCTGAAAGCAGCTCGAATTGTGGGTGAAACGGCATTGAAATGAGCAGCTTTGTCTGTATTCTCGTACTCACTTCTGCCCAGAAATCCAACATCATGTGCACATCTCTGTCACTAACAATCTCTTGGGGGACCCCAACAAGTTGTATGATGGCCTCCAAGAATCACTGTATAAATTCTGTGGTGTCAATTGTCTGAGTGCAGGGCTTTCAATGGGCGCATTTGGAGAAGTAGTCCCCAAAGGTCACAATGCTATCATTTCCTCACAAAGATGTTGGTACAAAAGAAATGCAATGTATACCTATGCAATCTGAGCGGCCGCGTGCAACTGGTAGTGGTTTTACGAAGCCCACCACTTTCCCAGCCTGTTGATTAACTCTCGCACATGTGTTGTAGCCTTTTGTATAGTCTTTCACTCCTTTCCTCATCTCCGGCCCAAAGATGCACTGTCTGACTGTCATATGTATTTTTGCTGCTCTGAAATGGCCTCACATTGCAGGGTGATGTACTTCTTGCAGGATTCTGTTTCATAGGGGTGTCCGAGTATAGAGCAGACATGGCTTGTCTTTGAGTCATTCAGGGTTCAGTTTCTACAAGCCTAGGCAAAACAGGCCATCATCCAGGGAGAATTGGTGGCTGTGAGACCTTGCATTTCATTCTGTAGGTGGAACAGATGCCTCTGGCGGGTCTCTTTGGCTATTCTTAGAAACTAATATTTGTGTGATATTGTTACTCCAGCTGTCGTCTTTCATTTCAGCAGCGACTTCTTGTTACCATTCCATCCCTTCCTGAATTGCTAAATGCATGAGTCAACACTGGGAGACTGGACAGTGTGCCTGTGTAAAGTTCAGACATCTCGTTAGTGCATTAGCTACCTGGATGTTTGCGCCTGGAAGGTACCAGATGTCATATGTATGATTTTGTGTAGTTGCTAAGTACTCCATTCATTGTGCTGTGAGTTGAGGTTGTGTTAGTATGTGTTTTAAAGAGGCATGGGATGTATGAACCATAACTTTCTGTCTGAATGGAGGATGTAGTGCGAGTTCACAACTGCACCACATATCACTAGGAGTTCTTTTGCATATGCAGGGTATTGCATCTCTGCACTCTTACGCTTCCTGCTTCAAAAGGCAATGACTCTTGTATCCCCATCTTACCCCTTCTGTCAGAGTACTGCTCCGACTGCATATTTGCTGGCATCAGAACTCAGCACATACTCACTCCCTGTGTCACATATTACCAGAATGGGAGCGTTGCACATGGCTTCTTTCACTGTTTCAAAGGCCTCCTTTTCCTCCCCATTCTAGAAGCATTGCCCTGTACCTAGGTCCTTGAGCTGTGGCTAACCGCAGCAGCGGTTCATTCTAAATTGAACACACTTTCTGTGTAGCTGATATCACGGCAAGGGGATACATGAATGGTCCCGTATGAACTTGTCATAACAGCCCATCAGACCACAACAACCATGAACTTCTTTCAGTGCCAAGGTCACTCACTTACTGCATATGTCTTTGCATCTAAAGTATGCACTCCTTCTGGCTTGATTCAAAAATTGCAATATATAAACTCATTACAAAACTATTTGCATTTTGAGCATTTCTGGTTCAAGCCAGCTTTGTGGAAATGGTCCAATACAATCCGCATGTGATACAGATGCTCCTGTCTCATTGAACAATGGATGAATGTATAGTGATGATAGATCGCAGCAAACTTACCTAGCCTGGGATTGTATGTCCACAGGCAGTTCATAACTAACATGAAATGACCAAGTGCATTAGCAGGTCCAAAATGAAGCACCATCCACTCATACAGCCAATACTTGGTGGAGATAGCAGATGTTTGATGATTGCCAGCATATATTCGAGTGTGATGTGAACCCATGGCTATATCTATCATATGGAAGAAGTTCAAACCACCCAGCAGTTGGACAAGCTCTTCGATGACAGGTAATGGGTATCAATCCTTCCATATGATGCGGTCGGCTGCCCGATTCTTGATTCACATAGGCAATCCACCAACTGTCTCAGGTACACATAAAACAGGTGAGACATAATGACTGTTGCTTGGCTGTATCCAGCCATTGCGTAAGGCCTTCTTCAATTGCCATTGTAACTCTGCATCTCCTTGGGCAGACAAGTGATATTGAGGTCAGTATGGGCACATTGCGGTCACCTTCTAGTGATACGCAAATTTTAGATTGCTGTTTACTCCGTGTCGTGTCCTAGGTAATCTCTGTGAATAAATCACAATTCTCAAAGTCATGAAGGATGTATTGAAATTCGCCAGGCCACTGCACCAACTCAGAATCATTGTACTGCACTGCTACAATTGATGCCAACCCCAAAACTCGATGATCCATGCAACGGAGTTATTTGTTGCTAATACTATTGCAAGCAATAGTCTGGGCTGCTTCTTTGTTGGTGTCATCATCTGGTCACTGTCTGCCCAAAGGCCACTGAGGTACTACATTCACACTGCCTATGCTCTGTTGTCCCGGGAAATGCCGGATTGAGTTGTCTGCATTCCACGTGTTCGGCCATCCATATAAGATGTTCCCTGGATATTGCTCAACCAGCACTTCCCAAGCATATTATCAAATTCTTTCACATTGTACACTGTGAACTATGCAGTATATGTGTAGCAGTCGTTCCCCAGTTTGAGTTTCAGGTGCACCAGCTACTGTCTTTCAATGGCCTCTTCTACCTTGTCATTCGCCATCATTAGTAAATTTTTTTTCCATACAGGCGGGATGGCTCTGTGAGAGTAGACGTGCTCCATTGAACTGTCAGAGGCACCCCGGTGGCGGAGTACTCTGCACCGGGTGTCAAAACCATGCGTCGCATTGCATGTCCCCCTCCGATCTTAGTTTCACCCTTTCTTTTTCACTCTGTGGGTCTCCTATTTTGAATGAACAATCTGGCTTTGTGGCCAACTGTGACCGTACGTCGGAATGGGTTAATTGGGTACGCACATCCATCGGGATTGCAATGCGATGGGTGACCCTGCGAAAATCTCTTGCGTTCCTTCTACCTGAGTGCAAAAAGCAATTCTCTCTGTACTAATTATACACATCATTCTAAGTCGCAAGATGAATATGGCTATTGATAATCCATCACTCGTTCCATCGGTCTCGTGTCTGATGACTAGTAGCTCACTCTGGAATTCCGTGCCCACAGCTGACGATCTTTCCCACGCTGAAATCTTGCATAGGATTGGCTGCCAGTGCTTTTATCACTTACACAAATTTCGAGACGGGATCCAAGTAACCTGAGTTTTCAGGTGTTGTGGTGGGCGCCAGGGTTAACCAGTACTCAACAAAAGCTCCATCCTTGTTTAGCAGCTTGATTCTGGTTAGTCATTGCAGTTGCCATGGGAGACGCCCATTCCGCGCACCATAACACGTCCCCTGGCTTTGCTTGATCCACACTGGGTTGTTCGGTCTAACCCCTCGGTGCCAGCACTGGCTTTCTGTGCATTGACTCATCTGAGATATGTGTTCACCTTCTAAACACTCCATATGAACCATAATAGCGTGGTAAATACAGAACTCCATCGGGTGCAGTTGTTCATCCAATCTATACATCTTGTTACGACACTTATTTCTGATACACTCCTGCGTGCCACTAAATATTGCCACGCCGTGCGTTGCATCTTGCACATTGTCAAGTAATGTTCTGAATTCTTTGATCATAGCGTCAGGATCCATTCTATCACGGTGGTTTTAGGGTCCCATCAATTTGGGCTTCGCATATGACTGGGAGATCAGGGGAGGAGCCAGATCAGCACCAGAAGGGAGGAATTCGCAGGTAGCTGCGGCATTCTCCCGACACTGAGCGAGGCATTGGAGATTGTGCTCTCTGATTTCGAAGCTGAGAATGCGACACTGAAAGGTGATTACTTGTCGCAGGCATTTGAGATTGTGAGCGGAGGCGTTCCAACAGTCTTTGAGGTTGGTTTCATGTGCTTGTTCATGACTCTGGGCAGAATACTGTTGCAAGGCTCCGTATGGACGAATCTGTGTGACCCAATGAGACCTGAAGTGGATCATTGGAAAGTTGAAGTCGGCATGTAACTCCTTGGAAACATGTATCGCAGGGTTGATATGATCCTGCCAGGATTTCATTTCGTGCCGCTCCTTGGATGGAGTCCAAATTTCACCTTTTTTTTTCATTGTCTACCTTTCGCTTCTTCACGAGTTCTATTCTCAGGGCATTGGCTTTGGCCTTCACCTTTTTGCCGGCTCGCCCAAGGAAGAACACATTTTTGAAGGTGTGAAAATGACGCCATGCATCCTCCATGTAGCTTAAAGTTGCACCATCGTGAGGTGTATACCCAGCATACATATACACTTTCAACAATGCCCATGTGTATTCAAAACGTGATTGAATATGGGACAATGAGTGGGGATTCCACCTTGTAGAGACTGGGTTACAACACCAAACAGGTACAGGCTCATTTCCTTCATCTCCTTTCCATTCCATTGAGAAACTTCCCTATCAGACTTATGTTTTGGTGTGAGGTCGTGGTAAGCAGGCACGGATAACCAGCTTGCATTGTACTTGTTCAGCCGTTCGTGCGTCTTCATGAATTGGAAAATCCACTTCTGCAGGTGTTCAACCATGCCGATCTGCATTGAATGGAGGAGGATGGACTTCGGGAGAGTTCACACGATACAGGGAGTAAGTATAAACTTGTACAATTCTTGGTGAACATGGCGCCACAAGAGTTCGGCATCGGCTGCCTTGGTGATGGCATCGCTTGGAATTCTTAATACGTTGTGATCGTGCCGGGGGTAATGCTTGTCAGGATGGATATAATCTGCAACTTTGTTGTTTGGACACTCGCAACGAAAACAGATATGCCGCTCGAGATGATGTAGGTTGTTATTCTATGGGCAATCTGCCAGCGATGCTGCTAATATCAGTTTGCAATGCCTGAAGTTGCCATCTGCACAGAGAATGTTCTAATACCCTCCCTTGGTGCTGGGATTTTGCTTAAAGGTGAGAGGCTGGAGTACCCGCTGCAGTACTACATTCAGCACCTCTCGGTTTGTTTGCCGCAGCTTATCCAGCAGCTTCTGAGGAATATTGCGCTATTTGGTTGGAATCGGCAAGAGAGAGACGATTATGATGCTGTGTGTAGAGGGCATCTGGTGGATCTTCGAAAATAGTTTGGCAATTGTCATATATACAGGCCACTCGTTCTTGTTGCCAGCCAAATTCAACAGGTGTGTTCCGTTGCACATGAAGATCAAGGGAACCAGTGGATCCCCCACTCTGAGTGTTGACTTAATGTCGATTAGCAAGTGATTATCCACGAGTATCTCTGCATACTTGTGACTCCCGACAATAGTCCACGGTGTAGATTTCGGTACAAAGGCTTTTTGGTGGCGTATCACCATTAATGCAATGCAGAGGGGCGTAAATGTGATGCTCAGTGTAGGCTGGCTGCCACATCAACCATCTCATGCTTTTGATGATATCTCAACTCCAGTATTTAATAGGCCGTTGGTGGTTGTCATTCCATCGCATATCCTCGAGAGTGTGTAGTTCCCACTCCACAAGAGCCGGAGCATCTGTCATGCTAGCCACGAGTGTCTAGACGCTATCCCTGTTTTGGAAGCTTGGGAAACGCAGAGTGGTGTTTTCTTCCTTCAGCACATTGTCATAGTCAGTCTTCATGCCCTTCTCCTTGATCACATACTGGATATATTTGTACTCTTCACGCATCACGAACAGGTTGTAGGGTTTCATTTGTCTGTTCATCTCAAGCCAGCCCTGAGCCTTGCGGTCCCATGGCTCAGCAATGTGATTGCTCAGCAGAGCGCTGGTGCCGGGGTATGGTTCTGTCCGCAGCAGAGGATGTGATGGTGGTGGAGACTATCAGTCGGCAACGTTTGTAACGTGTTCAATGTAGGGAATTGCGTCCAAGTCTTCGACTGAGTCCGTGTAAGAGTTGAATTCATGACCATGAGTGGGTTCAACGCGTCGGGGCGCGCTACGAATAGTCAGATTCTGCTGGGGTGCAACTTGAAGGCGTTCAGGATGGTGTAATTTGTTATGTTTAAGCCGCCAGCGATTGGAGGTTAACTTCTTTCGGGATGAACATTCGGGGCAACGGAAAGGGGTCTTCTCTCGCATTGTCAACACCACATGAGGAGCGGAGTATACACCCTAGAAATGGACGAAAGTCAGTGCTGCGCTTGAGCAACCTGGTTTGGGTGTAAGCTCATGATATTTTCAGCCAACTTGAGGGATTTATTGAGCCTCAACACCATCACAAGGAGGTTCCTTACACACCATGAGTTGCAAAAACGCTGCATGCACAATGTCCCATAATACTATGAATAAAATAATACCAATACAAAACCCATAAATAAAATAAACCCTGAGAGATTCAAAAACCTTGCAACGCATGTAATAATGAATGGATAAGAAAAATAGATTAGAACAATGGAAATGAACAAGACAAGAACCTGACCCTACCCCAAACGCAACAACCAATGCCTCCTCTGCAACGCGACGACAGGCTCACTCCTCGCCTACCCAGCCATCCAGGAGTGCCTCAGGGATGAGTTGCTGGAGTTTGTTGCAGTGGGTGAGGCTCCGGGGTTTGTGGCCATGGGGCAGGCGCCGGAGCTTGTGTTTGAGGTGTACGCCCTCGCACATCCTAGCATTGCCCAGGTAGCATGATTGGTTGATGGTCTACCATAGTAGCAACATCGTCAGCCAATGTATTCACCAGCTCTCCCTAGCCAATCGTCCGAGGTTCTTTTCCATCATCCTCATTCTCCTCCTGCTCCTCCTCATCCTCATCCTCCTGCTCCTCATCTTCCTCCTCTTCATCCCCCTCTGCTTGATTTTCCTCCACTTCAGCATCATCGTCCCTTTCCATATCCACATCGCTATCTAAATCAACGCCCTATGGTGCGTCTGCATCATCCTCCATTCCCATATCCACATCAGAATCATGTTCTGAGTCATATTCGCCGTCCAACTCCTCGGTAGAGTTGGAATTATGTACTGAGGAAATTGCCACGCCTGGCGATGCTTCTGGCACCGAATATACCTGCTCTAGTTAGCCCTCCATGTCCGAGTCTGCCTCATGCATTTCCTTCTACAACTGTAAAGCAACGGCATGAAACCCATCATCTCCCCCTGGGGTTTGTTTAACAATACCTGTCCCTTTACCATTCCCCTTTCCCTTCCCGTTCCCTTCCTCCGTTGCCTTCCCGTTCCCCTTCCCATTCCCCTTCCCTTTCTCAGTCGCCTTACCATTCCCCTTTCCGTACTGTGTTGCCTTCACTTTCCAGGTCCCTTTCGCACCGCGCTGCATATCCTCCTCACGCTCGCTGTCGTCATTCTGATTGCCATCACCTAGGTGGCTCCTGCCGCCGCTCGGCGCTCCGAGATCTGCCCAGTTCTCATCGTTGTCATCCTCAGCAATTATCTCATCCCAATTGAGTGGTCTAATGGCCAGGAAATTGCCTGGCTTGTACTGCCGGCAGCTTTGTGGCTCAATATTTGCCCTGAGGTCAGCGCAACAGTACCAAGAGAAACGCTCGCCGTGCATTCGACCTCCCACCAGCTGGTTGGCAGCAGATCAGAGGTATCAACTTGATCCTTGAATTCAAGGGGGCTGTCCCACCTACAATTGGTCATTTGGTCGCGGGTTTTGTCAAACATTTGCCCCATATATGAGTGGAAGGCCGCCCACCACTCCTGCAGAGGTGAACTCTTGCTCCTGGAGTCCGGCCACGTCAGCTGGAATGGTTAAAACTGGCGAGTTGTGACTGGATCACGAAAGATTCTATCATTGAAGAGGTCCCATGCCCTCACATCCTTGATGCCGCAAACATTGTATGTCTGTTTGACTCAATGGAGGTGTTCCGAGATGGATCCTTTGATTCGGTTCGGATCCAATGACAGATGTCGATTTATACCTGATATCGGCATTTTTGCCCTAGCAGTTGCCTTCCCCGTTCCTTTGCAGCTGCCCTTTGGTGCCATCACTGTGAGTTGAAAATAAAACTATATCCGACACGGTAGCATTATGATACAGTTGCATGTAGTGAAGGGAATCCCAGATGGAACATATAAAGTTGTGTCGGTTATCGGCTGTGTATTGGAATGAGAGGCATTGTGTTGTGCCAGTCACCTGATGTTGAGATAGTTCAGAAAGCTGGCGGTGGGTTTAACATGCGAGGAAAAGAGAATGGAGGTGTAGGCGGGAGAAAGGGATATATATACTTGAGTTCCTGGAATTTCTTGGTTCAACTTCTGAGATATGATAATTTTGATTCATATCCTGCGTTTTGTTGGTTGACGGACACAAAATGGCCCAGCCTTCATCTTGTACAACCAACAGGCACCTCATTAACGAGAAGCCTCGAGAGGAGAGTTAGTACTCAGGGTGATGAAAGTTTATGATGCCGGGCATTGGTTTTGCATCACACACCACTTTTGCCGCTCAGACCTCGTGCATCTCGGAGCACGCTGTGTAGTTCTCAGGTCATCCAAACTGTGCAACCATCCAACACAGCTACCAACTCACCTAGCGGTGGAAAAAGCACACGCAACTGATGTCATAGGATAGAGAATACATCATTGTTCGCTTTGCGATGCTTTTAGCTCAGCCAGAGAGGGATTTCCACCGGGAAGCTGATGATATACAAAATGCATGGTTTGAAGTATTGTGCAAAGAACAAGTGCAATACTATGATAACTGCGCGAAGAAGACATAAACACCCTTCAAGCGGTGCACATAGACCTTCAGACATTGCTGTAACAGTGAATATCAATGCTGAGTTGAATCTGAGTTTAATCTGAGGGCAGGTGACCCCATAATTGAATGCTTTTCGAGGGATCTCATCCCAGAGTATTGTCAGTGATCAGAGTCTTGCGTGGTCTACACTGCGCCTCCCTTGGTTGTTGAATTCCTCCCTGGTCACTCAAATCGGAGTCCACCTCGCCTGCCGTTGCATATGCATGCAGATGAAACTATGCCTCCATTCTGCACATCAAACATCTATATCGGACTATGCCTTCCGAGAGCACTCACCCCGACATGACTCCTGTCGTATGAAATGTTCCAAATATTGCCAATCATTGGAACCAACAAAAGTGTGGGCCGTTGGGGAATGCTCAAGTTCCCCCTGCTAAGCGACGAATATCTGTACCAGGTTGCAAGAGGGATTCCGCTCGAGGAGGGAGTTCCATAGCCTCTATGATCCCAGGTCAGAACATCACCCCCTCATCTTCGCAGAACAATTCTTGCGTTGCAGATATCACTCAAAGCGTGACTTCCGCCCCGTCCGCTACACTGCGATGGTCATTAAATACTCCCACCATCACTCTGGGTACCAGCAGTTGTAGAACACCAGCACCCAGAGGAACCACACAGACAGAGTCAACATGTTGTGTTGTATCCAGCCCCACATCCAGCATTGCGGGCACTCCCACTGCTCTCAGCGGTCTTGAAATCCTGCCTACCCCCATCCCTAATCCACAAGCCCATGCAATGATTACAAATTCAGTGCGAACACGATCTATCGAACGGAATCACAGACACAGGCAGTGGCAATTGCAACCGCAGGTGGTGTCTACACCTCGATCAGTGTTCTCTGGCAGTTGCAGCATCCATAGATTTGGTCAGTTGGACATAACACGTCTTGTATTTGCAACAGGCAGACTCCTGGAGCTCTACATGCAGAACAGATGGCCGTGTATCAGTAGAAGCGACTTGGAGATGGTAAGTTATGGAACGTGACGCGTTGTGAAAGCATTAGTTGAAGCTCTACCCAGGCAGATAATTGAGACGTACATGAACACCACTATGCAGCAAAACAAGATTTGGTCCATAGAAGTACAGGGAAGCACAAAGGAGATCCCGAAAGAGGTATGCTGAAGCAACAGCCGACGTTGCATATTACACGCTCAATCTGGTACCAGGTTCATGTACAAGTCGAAAAGGTTAAATCCCATTTTATTCAATTAGCAAGGGACAACATTGCAGAGCTTTATGATCTCCACCACTTTGGATCCAACGCAGAGTGTTCGGAATTTATTGATTCCATTCTGGCAGACAATAAGTATCTTTTTCCTGTAGCAGAGAGTGTGGAAGGTGGTGTATGCGGTCCATATCCAATGCAGAGAGAGTCGACAGCTGCTACCGAATGGCCAGCGTCCACTACACTTCCTGGCGGAAGCAATCCTGGGGTTCATCTACATCAAATCTTATAATTGGGTGTACAACAGCGGTAAGTATGCTGATGGATTTTATAATTCCATGATTAACGACATGGGTGGTCATATACCGTCGCTACTGATCATACTTTCCTGCGCTGCGTTGCGCCATGCTATCCTGGAGTGGCAAAAGAACAAAGGTGTTCATCCGAAAGGTTCCAAGTCAAAGCTGAAAGCGGACAGACCTGATCGCTCGAACTACTTCAACCACAAGAACAATGGTGGTAAGAACGCATTCTGCTGTGCTGCAAACCGTCACCATTTGTTAACCTCCGCTGGTGTTGCAGACATGTATACATTCACGATGAATAGCTGGAACAAACTACCAGAGAGCTACTAACAGAGGGTGTATGAAAACACACTTCCTACAGTCAAGCGTCAGATCGAACAGGCGGAGAACCCAATGTATGCCTTCATCATCAGCATTGAAGCAGCACGTGTTGACCATGCTATTCTACTTGACTCATTGACCTCCAAGCTGGGGCTTAAGGAGCCTGAGATCAGAAGCACTGATCCAATCATCCTGATAGATACGATTTGCATGGATGACGAAATGCATTTTCGGGATGCCATGGGGCAGCAGGGATTACAAAGATGCAGGTGACGAAAGCGATGAGCGTGATGATATGCCCACCGCCAGCCAGCAATGACAGGCCGCATCTGAACTCGAGGGATTTGACTTGCGAACCAGTGATGTCGACGGGTATGGGGGCGACGATGACAACAATCTGGATGTGGATAAGGTGGAAGAAGCATTGTCAGCTGATGATGGATCAACGCAGAATGTGGAAGACTGAGGGCATAGTACTGGAGAGTGTGAAGATTGAAAAAGATATATCTGACCTGTAAAATATGAGATTGGTGAAGCAAATTCAAAGGCAAGGGATGTATCAGAAGCGAAGACTGTATTGTACTATATGACAACATCTCAAACCGAAACATATATGTGGAAAGTGCACCACCCAATATGAAGCAATAGCGGAGAGGTATAATGTGGCACTCGGCTGGAGATAGGCAAAAACATCGCCTGGCGTCGTGTAAACAGCTACCGCATAACTGGAGCCGCTGCGTAGAGTGTAACACACATGTTGTTCTGATGGTGTGCATACGTCACTACATTCCGGGTGCAAAGTGAAGGAGGCAAATATGCAACAGAAGGAGTGTAATGCTCCGTCAGAGGGTACAAGGTTCCGTCAGAGCTGTCAGAGTTGTCCAGAACACCCCAGTGTTTTTGACAGAAAGTAGGGTTGCTGCTGATGGTGAAAGAGACATATCAATCTAACAAGGAAGTCAATTACATTCGACAGATGCTCAAGCCCAATGACTGGTCTATCGGTCTTCACTATATTGCAGAGACACTCTCGTATCTTGCCCTGCAAGGCTGGTATGATATTGACTCTGCAAAAGTTTTCAACCTACTATCTGCTACCGATACACCGTGACATACTTCCAAAGCCCATCTTCTTTGCCTCCAGCATTGTCAGGACGAGCCATTTATCCACCCAGTATCACAACAGGTACATCATCTGAGAGCAACTCATGTCTGTGGATTGTGCAGAAGTATCAAATGAACCACACTCAGAGATGCATCAGAACATTTTGGAATTCGCAACTTTCGACAGCTATTCCATGCACAAAATGAACAGGACTGGGGACTCAAAGTTAGTTGACTGGAGCTCGGATATGATTATACTATACTCAAAGACAGTATCTTTTTTCAGCTTCAGAATGGGCTGTCATACTACCGTCAACCATTTCAGCGCCCTTTATCTGTTGAGCGTCTTGGACTTGATTGGAAGGTGGAATATACCAATGCCAACCGAGGGATAATGCCCGAATCTCTTACCGTCTGCATCCAATATCCGGAAAGTGACCTCGATAACACCTTCCAAGGATGAATTCCATCTTTTCCTGTGTTATACTTTAGCTGGACTCCACTGAATCAGATCCTCCAATGTCAGGAGCACCTGCCCGCCGAAAAAACAATATTTACCATTTCTACCACATGCAAGAATACTGAACTATGGATATTGTGTCTTCAAGCTCAAGAATATGCAGTGGTGATTCCAACAAAGTACAAAGATCTGCATGGTTGGGCTGATTGTGTTGACGGGTTCATCTGGGTTGTCAAACGGACTGATATGATGCATATTGCACCTGTCGGAGCAATTGTTTGACCGGCACATTCGTTGTTAGAGAATGCTGCATCAGATAGGATCGATTGCGTATGGCTTGTAAATAATCATCTAGATTGAGATACCTACCACACTGTATATTAAGTTACAATGCCTGAATCAAGGTGTGCAGGAGGAATATGGTTAATTGAATTGTAGTGTTTGATATAAACATTATAATAATCACTCCTGGAGAGTATGGCTCCAGGCTTGAGATCCACAGGAATAGTCTTTGAGATGCACCCAATACTCCCAATCGCTCCGAAATTTGCACATCCTAATAGTTTGACTTTGTAGCATTTTGAAGACAACTATACACTCTTCAGGATATTCTGGTGTTCTGTTGCACAACTTCTGGAACATTGAGGAGCACCATGGAAGTAGTCTCCGAGTACCTGGGAGCATATCGCTTGCTCTCAGCCTATCTGGGAGCATCTGGGAGCATCTGGATGGATCAGTGTGGCTGTTCAGAGTTGCTGAGTTGTTCAGTTGTAACTTCCAAACCATTTTACATTTTGCTGATGTAGTTTACAATTCCAGCATGTGCTTGAATATTACCATAAAATCTGCAGCCACCATGTATCAGTAGAGGGGCCAATCCCAAAGTCGCTTCCATCAGTTCTATCTCTTAATGATTGCTAAATAGTTTTTCTTAAAAATCGCAGGCACCCATACTTTATTCCACTTGTTGTAGATGTTAAAGTGGAGTTGACCCATTCTTTTGACAAATTGAGTCAAGAAGAATTCAGTTTATTCCATGCTGGTTGGGGTTTTACTGTCAGTACTTAACAAATCCAATAGATTATTTTTCAAATCTTCTAAATCATGTGTGTCATTGGAAAACTCCAGAATATGGAGTCAGTCTGCAATTCCGACTATATTTGTTGTTGGTAGCTTTATACCTGGCTGCAATTTTTTTGTTGACATTCTCATGGGGGGTTTTCCAGATGTACAGGAGAGATATCCTGGTTGAGACAAGCAGGAAGATGTCAACTGAATGACGGAATTGTTATCTGGCAGAGTTGGGGGCACCGAAGGTGAATCTGCAGATGGCAGGTATTATTCCGAAACCTATGAAGGGTGGAGCATTTCAGGCTCACCATAACCGCCATGCGAAAATTCATGTACTTCCCATGGTATTCCACATCTTCAATAACCATAGGTTGTACCCAGTATTGGTTGCAACCTAACTGATATGGTGTGATGGAATTTGTGGTCAAACCAGGGAAGGCCTAGAATTGATTACTAGCAAAATGAATAATCATACACTGGTGGCTGATGAAATAGATTGTTGTATTTTGCAATAGGATGATCTTGAATAGTGGGAATCGAAGCACTATTGTCTGAGGATTCCAGAGTGCCATCTGGGCATTGTTACAAGCTAACCAGACTGCCTTCTGGAGCAGTATTCACTATGTTTGGTGGGAATCCATCTGTTGATATTGATTGTGAATACAATTGGGGTAAACCACTGTAGAAGCAATATTTCATATATAATGTATTAGAGTATGGCTGGTACAGGGAAGGTAGCAGAGACCGTGGTTCGAATATAGGGCTTGTATATCCTTCTCTTTTGTTACAAACTCTGGTTTTTCCCTACACATTTAAACCATGATACCCTGCTGAGACAATGAAATATTATTTGAATACAACCTGCCATTCTGTATTATATACTTGAATCGCTAATCTAGGATCAATAATAGCAGATCGTGTTCTCATTGTTCATAAGGGAATTGGTTATCAAAGGAATATTCTACGATCTTCTCAGAAATGAAACAAGGTCAATCCCATGTTTCACTGTACACCCAACAAGTGATATTAGATACAAACTATCTGTATATACACTGCATCTTCATTTAACAGAAGGCCTGTAAGTTGAACAGCAATAGTAATAGATCTGGATTGAGCTCATTGGGTACACTTCATGGTGCTCTTCAGGATACACACTATGGTCAGTACTGTTAGGAACGGTTCCATATTTCGAACCGGCCGGGTGTATAGGTTTGCAGGGCAACGGCCTTACCACATCAAAAATCGATGATTTTTCGAGCAAACTGCCCAATTAAGTCCAACATTACTGATCAGAGAATTTCCTGCTTGGTAAGTGAATTATGCAGCATTGCATGGCGCATCTTTTAGCAGTCTCCAATATTTGATATCTTCAAAACTCGGCAAGCAATGGTGCAACAACCTGGTTTTTGGGCGAAAAATCACTGTATTTTCAAAGCCGCTTGCTGAGTTTTAAAGATATCGAAAATCGGAGATCAACAAACGATGCGCCATGCAAAGCTGCATAATTGACATACCAAGCTCTAAATTCTCTGATCAATATTGGTGGACATAATCAAGGGAACCGTGTGGCAAAAACAGGAACTGAACCATCCAGATCCAGGTTTTCTTCTACCCGCTATAGTAGAAATGGTCCCTAAATGGAACCGTTGCTAACCCTACCGGTCATGGATTGTTACAGAATCAATTCTCCTACAAGACTATCAGTTCTCATTAATCATTGAGTATGCTTATAGCTACAGAGGAAACTTAGGTATTGATTGTATATAGGTGATTGAAATTCATTATTCCAAAATCAACAGTCAAGCATAGATATAACTCACCTTGCCACAATGATGTGCTGTATAATGTGGTCTATTGTGGTAATTGCAGCAGGACCTGAAGATCAGTATATAAAAGTACATAGGAGTTATGTCAAAAGCAATCTTCTCTTTTCTGCTGATGGATTTTGGCAGCAGATATACAAAATAATTGTACAGGATATGATCTGTATCTGCTAGTTAATAAAGAAAACTGGTCAGAATGTAATTTGGTTTGACTACTCCTTTTGTATATACCAGAGTGCAATCAGGCTGTTGAAGTTATATGCTAAGCTGACTTAGCTTACTTTCAAGCAAATGTCTCTGAGAGTCTGACCCAGCAAAATACCATCACCCCCTGAACCATCATTGACAATCATCCAGATGTATACACTTTCCATTTCTCCCTTATTATCCACGCTTGCCGGACACATATACAGTGCTTGATCTGCAAAAGAAATCATTGCACAAGAAGCAACTGGAGGCTTACTATCAACAATGACACCAGACATCAATAAATATGGAGCTATTGTGCAATTGGATTTTACAACCTTCGGACTGTGGTCACCCCAAACACTGAAGGTTTGACTGTACCAGGTGCACCTTACTGGTTATCAATGAACTTCTCAACAACACACTTATCTGTAGTGAATAGACCTAATGTACCCCAACTCAAAGATACTCCTGATGAACAGACCACCCACCACCAAAATCCCAACATGGTCTATTGCCCTGGTCCAACAAGGACAACGGAACATAGACAAGTAGTTTTGAGTGCAAACTACAAGGGGGAAACATTATGGCACAGCAATAGAGTTGTACAATATGCATTACAAGTGCTCAGAACGGTGGGATCCATAGCGGACATTGTTGTCTGCATGTACGGTTCAATTCGATCAATACATTGGCGGAAAGTCAAAAGGTCAGCAAGCAACATGTCCAAGACCAAGACCCTCGGATCACCATTATTGGGGCTTCAAATTAATTCCTGTTGCTGCCAGGACCCCTGGAGTGGAACACAGTGCTTGCAAATGCTGCAAGAACATTCTCAGGTGCACCTGAAAGCATCAGCAGTTATGGAGGTGCATTCCAGATGCTAAAATATTTGACTTAAAGGATGGTCAAATTTTGGAGAAGCTGAGATGTTTGAGCAGGTCTGCGAGAGACAGTGAGAGCAGCTGAGACTTTATATGCAGGTCTGCAGGAGACTGTAAACGTGGTGCCCTATACTTGCAGCAGTGGTTCTAACAGTCCCATAACCACAATCCTTTTCATCTATCATATTCATCTTTGTCACACTCACAAGATGATTCAGAGCCATCATAATATGCCATGCATTTTCAATATATGTCGATATATTTACATATGCTCATTCTGGCTGCAGATGGTACTCGAGTGGAATTTGAAGAACGCCGGCAGATGCCATTTGACCGAACATGGAGATACAATTCAACTCAGTAATGAAACAAATTTGGAGATGCACTTCGACCTCATGAATATGCAAAGTTGGAGCGTTTGAGTCAGCATGAGTTGAGATATACATGGAGGCCATGATCCAGCGAGTTTGGATATGTACTTGGAAGCTGTGATCGAGTAGATATGGAGCAACATGTGTAGGCCACAAGAGTGCAAACTCTGAGATGCACATGGAGGTTGTGATCGCGCAGTATATAAGGTGTACTTGGAGGTGGGCAATGTGGAGGTGGACAAGCTGGAGGCAGTAGCTCGGGACAGAGGCACAATGGAAGCTGAAACTCTATTCAGTGGTTGACTTGTAATTGTGGGAATGAAGAGAGCAGAGTACCACATGGTCTGCCGGGAGATGGGAGATGAGAGATGAGAGATGAGAGATGAGAGATGAGAGATGAGAGATGAGAGACTTGTTGGGAGCGGGAGACATTCAAGATTGGGTTGATGATGCACCTGTTGTATGCTGTACGCAGTGTTAACTCATCAGCATCATCAGTGAACTGTCTTTTAGTCACTGTGAGCCTTCAGAAGTGTATGAGAGAAGGCAGAGTGTAAACTTAGAAGTGTCAATTGCAGCAAAGAATCAGACCCTGGAAGGGCATTCTGGCCAGCATTCAGAGTAACTTGGATGACTGATGACTGGCACGGGAGTACAATGTGAGTGGTTGTGACCAGTTTGGGAGCCCCTGGATCTGTCGCCCAACCAATGCAGGAATCCCAAACCAAATGTGAGAGAAGCCTGGGTTCTTATGGATGTTCATTGTTTGTTGTTATTTGTTCATAGTGTATTCACTCTAACTAGAGTACGACAGGACCTAATACCCCCACGCCTCCAGGCAAGCCAGCTAGATGGTGGAGCTCCCCTACTGCTACATTTTGTCTTCACTTTTGGCTATGCATTTGGAGGACTGCAGGTATTTACTCGGATTTGCTGGATGTACACAAGCAATGGAATACCCTCCATATCTGATCCATCAATTGTTGTTCATTATCAACTTCAAAACCATACTATACTACCCAACATCTCATTCAACATTGTATGATTTGCATTGCTGCATTCAGGAACAAAAGAGAATGGCGCGTGATTCAAAAATTAAAGCAAGAAACACTCAACCAATAACTTGACTAAGCAATTGATTGATATCAATTATACATTGTGTCAAGGTCATCCACTAAATCTCGGATCTCATCTGGGCCAACAAATGCAGGAACACACCATTCATCAACAGCAGAAAAGAGCTGCAGGAGATCCTTGAATTTGCAAATCATTTGGGCCTGGCAGGTTAGTGAAATAGAATTCCAATGTTATTTGGCTCGATTGCTGATATATAAAAGGTTTCACTTGAAATGTCAGCTAGCGGTGAATCAAAATCAAGTTTGGAAGGCAATATGATAAATTCGGAGGTAAAAGAAGTGCCCCACCAGGAAAGGAGGGGTGCCTTATGGCGAATGCTGGGTGCACAAGAGGAGTACAGATGATGATAAAGCAGTGTGGAATGACATTGAGGGGCACAAATCCAGGCCAAGGAATGCCGATGTGAATTTAGGCATGCCTACTCAGCAGAGCAGGCAATCCATGCAGAGCAGCACTGAAGGAGTGTGGTGAAGAGTGCAGAATGAAATAGAGGCACTCCTGACTGAGGTCGAGGAGGGGATTGATGAGCGCCAAGAGAAAATTGAGTCTGGAGGACTGATTGAAACTTTGATGCACCAATCTACACTGCAGAGGACCAAGGGTGAATGTGGAGCACCTTTTACACCAAAGGAGCACCACTGGGAGGGGAGGTGGGGCGGGTTTGAAGTTGCTGACCAATGCAAAACTGATGGGAGCAGCTCCATCTGCAGCAATGCAATCGATTACTGTGGAAGGCTAAAATTTAATTTGATATTCATCTTGACAACACGTACCACAGCGTTCTTTCCAGTGGTATATCAAGATAACAGGCAATGAATGGCTATGACTACAAGCACAAATGTCTGTGGTGCTAGATGTTGAAAGATCTGAGATGTGGTAGGCTGGCACCCCAAGCTATTGGCGGTGAAGAAATATTGAGAGTAAAGTGAGTCAAGAACTTCCATCGAAGGAAACAGTGATTGATTGTCATCCGTGATCATTGAGAGATAAGCCTGGTCTAATAGGAGCTCCTTGATCTGGATTCAATGCTCAGTCTCTGATCCTCAATGCAACTGATAAATACTGACAAAAGTTTGACAACCTCCTTCGCCCAATTGCCCTCGAATGGTGCCAATCTTTGATTTAACGCTGTATACTTTGGGGTTTTGTCATCATTATAAGTCCAATGGGGGAGCCTGAAACAGTGTAAACACTTACATCATCTTGGGTTTGCAGAGAGATTTTAAGAGAAGGACTACAATGCAATTAGCACAATGATAGTGTACCTACAGGAGCACCTGCTAATTCCCGCTGACAATGCTGCACTTCAATGGCTAGTTTTCAAGCTCTGTCAACCATCAGGTACATCTCATCGGAAATGATTTACCAAGTAGTCTTTGTGAAGATGATTTCCTACATGAACCATTTCACTGTCTCAACAGTAGCGTTATGGTATTAAGGAACATTGTGATCTTCACTGGCCTTTGGATGAGGAGCATTCTGGTCTGCACCAGCCTTCGGATGCGGAAGCGCCTGGGCAGGTACATGGTCATAGTTGAGTACGGTGTTGATAGTTGACTTTTCACATTTGAGCAATGGAGGTGCTATAGCCCCAGCTGGATTGTGCGGCTTTGGAAGTGGAATGCATGCAATGACAGTATCCGCACAGCTCTGTGTTGTTTCCTGTGGAGCCCTTGTTCTTCATAACGTTGCATCATGGCATGCCGGGCCTAGATGTAGGTCATCCTGTTTGTGGTCCACGTTGTCTCCTTCGATGTTGGAAGGCAAGGTTGTCTCTCCACGGGCTTCACTTTCATGGTGACTGATCTCACAATCGGGAACATCATTATCCTCCTTCCTCACACTACCAGGGTGGAGATTAGCCGTCTCCAACACTATACTCGAAGGCTGGGCTGGATGTTCAAACATGTGTTCAACGTTGAAGAATGTGTGTCTTCTTCAATGCCAGTGCAAACGCTCCCTCAAGATGTGCTTCCTGGTTCTTCTTTGGATAGTGATTCCTCATCTGGCTGGCCCTGGATTCCATGTTGATACAGTGAATTTGGGGAATGTAGACACAAGTATAAAAGGGAAATTATAGTATGAAGTTTGTTAGAGTGATGTGAAAATACGGCATTGAAGTAACACTCAGTCAAAAAGGGTTCAATTTGAGATGTGCCTGGACAGTGTATTATTCAGTTGACTAGGATGCCATTGAAAGCCTGCGTAGTCCAGACCCGGATGACTTTTCCGTGCTTCATTTCCATATTTTGATTCTAGTTCTTCGTTGTCATTTCGGATGCATCAGGTGTACTAGATGTGATGGATTCTTCATGCCCCCAATTCTGAATGTTAGTGCTAGTTTCCAAGAATGCAATTGATGAATGAACTGAAGGTTGGTTGAATCCAACATACGTACATTTGAACAAGACACACCAGATGATCTCAACACCCCTGAAGAACTGGACCCATTAACCTTGCTCTATCACTCACGAACTCTCAGGGGCGGACATAAGGTGTCCACAGAAAAGGATCGATCATGACGGCGCATTTATATGTCTCTACTGAAGGTAGTTCATCATGCCCTGTTGTTGGTTCATAGTTGAGGTGACCCCATCGCGCAGTAATGTAGGTGTGTTGAGGAATCTGCAGAAATTAGACTGATCACATTGGTACCTTGCTGTGTGGAAAGACTTCAAGATACATCGGTTCAAACTGTGATGGTTGCTGGTAGTGGGAAAATACGAATCACCAAATGCAATACACCAGTCAGAAGGACACTCCATATTCATGATATTGTTGTGTTTTATGATTCTGCAGTGAAGTTAGCAGTTGCTTAGGCAGTATTGTGTGTGGAATATCACTTTCAACCTTCCATGCCTGCTCAATTCAGACTATCTATTGTAGCCAGTGTAAGAGACAGAGTTTGGGTTTACAAACGGGAGATTTAACATAGTGTTAGAATTGTAAGGGAGTATAAAGATTCAGGGGTAATTTAATTGATTCCAGTTCTTTTCAATGCTAAGATTGCTAGCGAATGGATCATACATAGTTACTCACAATAAGATGTTGTGCATATTGTCTAGTATACCACATCATTGAATCACAAACTCATTATGAGTTTCAATCTTACAATGTTGACTTAATATAAATATTGGGGTTCAAAGCAGTGCATAAGACAATATGAATATGTCGTGAGGCTTCATCTGAAAGTGGAAGACAATTGATAGCATGCAGTTCTGGTGAATTGAGTTGCAGCAAGCATTGAATAGGAGTGCAAGATTCATTCTAATGTAATGGCTGGGATTGCTGGTTTGCCTTCCTTTGACAGTTACATGTGCTCCCAGAAGCTTCCTACTCTTACCTGAAGCTTTCACCACGATTTGTTCTTCATGCTCTTTTGAGATTCGAATTTGGCATACATCAGACATGGTCTGGGTAGGATGAATCACAAATTTTTACTGTTCATGATATGCGGTGGGTGGGTGCTGCCGGACCCCAATTGAGTCAATGTGCAGAGACTGCCATTCAGATTGTATCTCCTCACGCTCACTTGATGCGAATCGGTTCACATAATCTAATTTAAGATACAGCTTTTTTGCGGCCTAAATACACAACTTGGTCTGAATGCAGTTAATTCTACATTAGAAGTATTGTGATTTTAGGTCTGTGTGAGGAAGTGAGGTATACAGGTGACCAGCAGTTGCCAGTCATTTGCAGAGTTACTGAGCAGAGACTGTCTTTTGAGATTCTCTCTCTCAAGCTGCAGCTTGATTATGGAGCCTGAATGACTGATACAACTGTAGGATCTTGGATACGTAGGTCCAAATATACTTCTTAGTCATTATCCAGCTGAGTTTGGTCACTGATTTCCCAGGGTAGCACTTTTAAGGAAAGTGTAAGGAGGACATCATCCTCCAAAGGATGTGTTGACATGGAGTATGACTGTTATGGCATTTTAGTGTTGGCCTCCACAGACCAATCATGTGAAGAATAAGATATTCGCTGGTGGCAAGCGGGATGAGCTACCTCTACCAAAAAGCTTAGTGTCTGAATGAGGACACCGTGTGTGAGCTGGCAGCCACAGATTGAAAGCATGAAGGAATGATAAAATTATGCTTCGAATCAAGCAAATTGAATAGTTCAAGGGTAACGCGAAGTGGGTATACATGATTCAGAGTTGTGCCTGGACTCAGATCATATGTTAATCATAATTAGTGGCATGTCAAAAGTAGTTGCTTGAATGGAATATGTGAGCCGAGTCTTATGATATGATACCATATTATGATATCATGTGGCCAGTCTATCCATCCCAAGATGATTGGAGATGCCTGGTTCTAAATCTGTCACATGAGAGTTGAGAACTGATACTGATACTTTTGGACAATTGACTGTATATTATTCAACATTGTTGCTAAAATGAAGATCCCGAATTCTTTCATGACTCTACTGTCCAGCATCAGCAAAAACTACATTTCCTTATTATATTTATTTAGTTTATTGTACCCACAAACTCAAAAAAAAAATCAAATTGAGGTTTCCCTGAAATATGGAATAGCTGTGACATTCCTGAGTGTTTTTTGAGTTGTTGCGATGCGGTGTTCAAGCATCATGACCAGTTTGCCCACGACTCCAAATGTGATAATGAGCAGTTGATAAACGGTTCACACTTCCTTTCGCACTGTCACAAATCATCTCTTGGCACACTCTGACGTCACCCAACTTGACATGCCCTCGCAATGATATTAGTAGTTGCTCCATACATTTCAAGCAGCATGTAGTTCTTGTTTTTGAAGATCCCTCATGGCTTAATATGACCAATGACAGTTCCCATACAGAAGTGGTTCGGGATATTTGATTTTGTGAGACAAGATGCTTCAGTAGCTTGCAGTGATCTAACCATCGGACGAGGGTTCAGCATGCTGGCGATTATGATTTCACGCATTCGAGATCAGACATCAGTAAAACATCAGTTCTAGTACATCTACTACAAATATGATATATCAACAAAACATAGATTACAATAGCACACAAACAAACTCCTCAATCCAATCACTGACACCATTCCCCACCTCCAACCGACATCGCACCCTCTACAATTGCACATCCATCGTCTAATCCTGTATTCTCAACTCTGGTGATGATGGTGATGTCATTGCTGTTGCTGTTGCTGCAGGGGATAGGCTGGCTGCTGCTCACAATGGCAGACCCATCCAAAGGCTAAACAGCCGAGAATCGCATGCAAGCCTCAGTAGCAACAACACAGCTGCTGAGATCAGTGAAAGAATTGTCGGGCGGCTTGATCAGCTCTGCTGGGATGTAATCAAGGCAGTCCTCATCCAAGCTGTCCTGATCATTCTGATGTTTGGCAATCACTGGGTATGTACCAGTTGAGTGGATCCGTCGGCGATTCATGCTGCGGATATTGTCTATGATATCGGCATGAACCTCTGGCGAGGTTGAACAAACATCCACTTTGAGACGATGAAGTACATCTGTTCATCCATTATTAACGGCATGATGGTTGTTTCTTGTATCACGCTTACATTGTGCTCCACCTCCTGGACCTAACTCTGGCGGGACCCGAATCTCGCCTGTTATCCAGGCTGACAGAAAATGGTGGAAAGCAGTCACGGTGAGGGCAATGAATGTCACGTTCATTTTATCAATCAATGATATATCTTTCATTCCCATTTGTCATATACTGTACAAGTATGTCTGGTGAAGAAGATCCACAATTTCAGTCGCCGCAAATCGAGACTTGCACTCCAAAATTGATTGTCATGACAATGATGACACAAGAAGGGAAATTTCAATTTACCTCATGAACACTTGTGGGGCATGTAAACCTGTCCTTGGCCAATAGCCATGCTACCATTTTCCAGATCTCTGTAGGTGACTAGGTTCGAAATTAGTAAATAGTGTCGATTGCAGTCTTGCACCGGTATGCCACTGCTGCATGGAAGCAAGTAATCTTTGTGAGAGCCTGATGGACAATGACACAAATGAAAACAATTATTGAGATGATTCATTTACCACTGGAATGTAGGCACATGGAGGGTCTGAGTTTCTCTGGGCTGGATTACCCCTGGGGATTTCTTCATACCACCAACTATGAATCAGGGTGGTATTCAGCGCATTTGTGGCAAAGGGATTCCGAAACATTGCATAATGGATGGCTATAGGCTGCACTCATGCCATGAGCATTGCTGGAATGCCTGAAAGAGTTGTCTGTGCGTTGTATTCTGTGCCTGCGATGAGGCCTGTCACGTCATCAACAAAGTGCTCATATTGCCACAGATTTTCTGCTGTCCATGCATCCAATTGCTGACCGGCTTGGTTTGAATCCTACGTCTAGTGGATATATACATTAGCGGGAAAATTCAATCATTTAAATGCGTATTCAAATACCTACTCGGATGCCAGCAGCGCAGGCTCTTGTTCATCCTCATCCTCCAAGACAACATAGGCTCCCTGATGCTAACAATGTCGGGGTTGTGCCGCCTTAGGTGTGAATTGGGTTAACACAATTCGTTGTCCAAGTGGTGACGTGAAGGAATTGTTTGACGGCTGTATGCCCAATGTTTTCCTGGATGGTTGGGAATGAGGCTTGTCATCGGATGCAGAATTGTCCTTTGAACAATGATTGTGACAGGCAGGTATCATGCTGAGATCATCATCAACATTCTCGTTGTGCATAGATGTTCTCCTTCTCCTGGCGCTGGAAGGATGAGGAAGTGGAGGAGACATGCAGCGCCTTCTTGTGATGATTTAAAAGGGCGGCAAGTGATAAGTACAATCAAATTCATGAAGTGACCAAAGACAATATAAATGAATGGAAAGTAAATGAATTAAAGCATTGGGTAACGGAAAGAAAGTGTTGTGATGATTAAAAGCATCGTTAAGATGTGTCTTTTATTCCTGTCGACGATTCTAGGATCTTACATTGTCCCGCCACCAACAATTCCAACTCCCTGGATGGTTGGGAACCCAGAACCAAGAATGGCAGGTAATATGCATCCCACAGGATTGTTGATCAGCATCTTTTGACAAAAATCATTATCGCAACGAGCTAAAAACGTGTTCTTGTTTCAGTAATCATTTGGGCTATCTTCGGCTGGCCAAAGATACTGAACGAACAATTACATGATAGCCATACACGGAGTCCTATTGCTGCCACTGTGCCATTACAAATACAAGCCTCTCAAGGATTAGTCCCAACATCATGAACTCTCAACACAGCCCGTCGTGCGTAAATATGACTGATGTAATAATAAACTAAAACACTCCCAAAAGAGACCCAGAACCTCTCCAAAAAACTCCAAATTATCACCCATCCGTCCAGCCTCTAAAGTGCCAGAAAATACCCACCGACAACGCGAATCCTTGAACAAGCATCCACCCAGTGCATTCCATCTCTACAACAAGTAATTTGCAGCTGGCTGACTGGGTGAATGCTTCCTAATGGCCAAAGAGCCCACAGCGGGAGGATTGACAATGTGATCATGGTCACGTAGGAAAGCCACATCATCATCAGCAACAATGCTCTGATTGTGATTGGCGATGAGACCAAGAGCACAGTTTTGGAACACTTCAAGGTATCGCTGCTGCCTGATAATGCTCCTTTAAAGCATTCTTTGGAACTTTTGGAAGCCTGTCTTCGTCATCAGGAAGCATCTGGGATTGGGGCTCTGCGACTCAGCATGATCATCCGATTGCTCCATGATATTGTTGTTCATATCCTCGGCCGGAGGTGGGAGGATTTCATTGAGGGGAAGGTAGCTGCGGCCACAATGCATAGGTGTCTGGGCACCAGATGTGCTGTCCCCTTGTTCACCACAATGAACGAGGCGAAACATTATTGGGTTATATTATTACATCCCCGCCTTGAACGATCCGGCAGTAGTATTGTTATTCAAGATTGCGGTCACAGTACAGGCATGTGCACCACCATCTCCATTAGGCACCTCCTTGCAGCCCTAAAGCTCTCGGATTTTCAATCTGGGGTCTGGCAGACCAGCGATTGCTGCATTCATGATTCACAAAATGGTCATTTCAACCATTGATGTAAACATCTGAAGGATTGACTCATCATCCCCAGGACAGTGCCATGAGAATTGCGGAGTATTGTTTTCACCCACCCTCTTCCCAGAAACGTCATGATCTACATGAGTAAGTGTATCGATAAATGGCTCAGCAAGGAAATAGGTCGAGGTGTGGCAACGGTCCGCTATTGGTGAAGACCTCTGATGCGAGGTTTTCTCTGCCACCTCTTCTTTCTCCAGTCTTCATCAGGAAGAGCAAAAGATGGAACGGGGTGACTAAACAAATACCATTGTGGACAAATTTCTTCTGCTTAGTTGGGGTTGCGTCGATCCGATCCTTTGTTTGGGGATATTCAACCTCTGTGAACTTGTCAAGTGGCACCTTGAGTTTCTGCCCATTGCAGATAGTCTTATCTGGCATGAACCATATCCAAAGCGGCCTTTGAGATGCCATGTCACTGATTTGAGTGACGCAATGATCAATTATGAGATCCCATTTCTCGGGGCCAATACCTAGCTTGTTGGTGATCCTCATGTACTGGGCAATCTCCCTGATGTGCTCCCTCACTTTATTATCTTTCCATTGCTTTGTCATGCCACCCTTCTCCTGCCAATTCCCCATGGTTTCTGCCACCCATTGGCAGACTCCAACAGCAGCATTCTCAGCCCAGAGGTGGACATGTTGGGTCGTCATCTTGATTCAATTAGCATCTGTGACAACTGATTCCGGCATCCAGAAGTCATCACGTTACATTTTTGGATCTCAATAGTGGTCATTAATTGAGTGGTGGATATCAGATGCTCTTGACTGTAAACAAGCATTGTGAGTGTTGATTATAGCGTACAGGGTAATGCAATGCGGTAGTAGAGGTGAGTAGGGTGTGTGAAAAGTGCTGGAGATTGTAAGCAAGGTGGGCAGGCAAGACAAATATATATGTGGGCTTGGAGGGGTTATCTTGATCTGGCAACATCATCTTGGCTGCTATTCGGCTAGGAAGCAATTTGCTTTTCTTCATCTAAACGCCCTGATTCATCAACTGAACACTGAAATTCATCACAAAGACAACTAAAAGCATGCACTGCAGTCATATCTGACTCGTTTGTCTTTGCTCTAGTTCTTGTACCCCACTCTGATGTTGCTGGGTCGGTATCTAAAGAGAATGCACAGTTCATGTAAGGTAAGTACTTACACACTGTGACAACCATAAATCAGGCAATGGGTGTAGGAGAGTCTTGTAAGGGTGCAAAACAATCGCCATGAAAAGCTAAATGCAGATGCAGTATAATTGTCAAGATCAAAGTAATGCTGAAAATGAGAGAGCGATTGAACACTTTCAAACATCTCGATGACAATGAGAGAAACCCTACGTGAGTTGTAGGACCCCTTTCTGGAAACAGTACTGCGAGGAGTGGCTGTTTCCAACGACCAGCCTCTATGAAAGGGTATGGGTAGCTAAAACACTTTCGAGATGCTTCAAAACGTTGTTACAACATATTATGGTACTAAAAACAGATGGATATTCGTCGAGAATGTTTTCACTGCTGAAAGACATACTTTTTCTTTGGGGCATACATCACTCCCCTCCATCGTCACCACAAAGAGAGTATTATAGACATATCAGCCAAACAACCGCCAGTTGATGGTTTTCTGAACAAGCATGATGGTATTCTACTTCAATTTCTTCATGAACTGCATTGTGACCCTTTTCTTCACCCTTCCAACCATGCCTCTAGTGATAAAGAAGTCGACAGCTAAAATCCCTCTGTCAATCCAGACCAACCACCTGTTTCGACATATGTTTATGGTACTCCACACTTGCACAACCATCTAGCTGGAAAGTATATTAGAAACGAGTATTTCGATATTTTCGATACTGAAATGGATCTATTGGCTACATTTTCGTGCGACCAGGTGTATCAATTAGCGCACAGGGGCATTAAGCGCAACTTAAGCAGGGCTCGTGTCGACAAGCTGTTCAGGAACCCTACGATGCCAACCATCAGCAACTTCACTTTGTCCCACATTGTATTCAGATGGTTGAAAGACATGTTCTATGCAAGGGGCAAGGTTTCTTGGAAATTCGGCAAAGTGTGTTACAATCATTTAGCTGATCAAAACAACTATCGTGAGGATGATTACAAACATCTCATCTACTGCAATCCTGTTGAATGCATAGCGTTCCTCATCCAACAGCCTGTGTTCAGGGAACAATTGTCATATGCTCAAATAAAGGAATTCAATGAAGCTAAGGAACGTACCTACTCAGAGGTGAAATCAAGCGACTGGTTGTGGGATGAAGAGGTATGTTAGTTGAATTTCATCATTGCTATGATGATTGTGACCTCTGGAATAGCTATGGTGGCGGCTTGGAGCTACGATTGTCCCTTTATTTGGCTGTTCTGACCAGACACATCATACGAATTATTGGGGTGACAAGATGGAACGGCCAGTATATTTGGGTCTTGGATACATCGACTCAATGATTTGATCCAAGCCTTTGAATCTTGCAACCATCCTTGATGCCATTCTTCATGTTGCTACTGAATGTCACTTTAAAGGAACAGGAAAATCAACGAGCATGGAGGAACAACAAATCTAGAATCGACAGGATTTAAGGATGGTTTACGAGGATAATTTTTGTCATCTCAATGTACTTCCCAATATTGAAACGATCATGTATTGTGCGGATGGTCGGATGTAGCAGCGTTATCCTGTCATCTCGGCATTGACTGCTGACTATTTCAAAAACATTCATTTCAACTCGATCATGGAGCCCAATTGGCTGGTGCGCGAAGAACCAAAATCGTCTTTGGAGAAGGCAATTCATTGTTGTGGCAAATGAGAGACTATCGGCTATATTTCGAAAAGATGATACTCACTACTAAGGGAGATGAGACTGAGTGAAGGGAAGCAAGACAATATTGGGATGACCAAGTGGTTGGAACCTAAGAAAGAGTCTTCTGGAATATGAAATGCATCTCCCCTACGACTATTATCCTACATGATATCCTTCATACCGGCTATCTTGGTATGCATAAGCGTTTGACAGACTGGGTAACATTCTCCCTGAAACAACATTCCAGCATTGACAAATTCAACTGGCTCTGGGTGATGATGCCTCCATATCCCGGCTTTGCTCGATTTAACAAGCCATATAGCCAGGCGACCAAATCGAGACATAAGCAGATGAACACACTCAGGTGCAGGAGTACTCGGGTTGTCCCTGTGACACTTTCCAACCCTTTCGCGAGCCAAAGGATTCCCTTCACTGACTCCCAGTTGAGTGTGAAGGACTTACTCCACTTTCACCTGGTGGAACAGTACCAGTACGACACTAAAGCCACGATAGAGTACATGTAGAAGTATCTGGAGGAGTTTCATTTTCAGAAGGATGTTTACAGTCGATTCTGCACCAGTAAATCTACAAACAAGGTCTTGGAAGCCTTCAAAACGCAGCTTACTTTGCACAAACAGGAGGAATGGGAGCAAGACCCCATGTGGAACAATATTTTGGCCTCTGCACAGTGTCGTCACGTTGATGAAAATAAAGGGCAGATCGACTCTGACATTGCACAACACCATGTGGCCGAATCGGATTTCAACTTTCTGAAGATGCATCTCCTGAACCACTTCTCTGACCATATCCACCAGCTAGGCAACCTCATAACTTCGAGCTCTGAACTCCCAGAAAGAGAGGTGATCTCATAACTTCGAGCTCTGAACTCCCAGAAAGAGAGATGATTGTTCTTAATCAAGTGTACTGACAATGGAATTGTCATTGTTTCAGGCGTTCTTAATCCCAGAGACTGATACAATATTTATTGGATTTAATTACAGCCACCTATCTATGAAACTCTTTCATTCCTTGTCTTATTCTAGGACTCAAACTCTTGATCATTTTGAAGAGCACCCGGATCAACATCATCCCATGTATTGATATTTTGTCCTTGAGTATATATTACTCCTCCTCTGGAAACCAACTTTTTTCAGAGAATTGTTCGAAGGGTGATAACCCAGTGAATGAGTACCAATGTGCTTCACAGCCGTTGCCTTCTGAAACAATGACGTGATTAATGACGCGGCGGATCCGGATGTTATGACCCGTGTCTAAATGGAAAATCAGATCCCCGAAGTACTTGATACACTTCTGCTGTGCATATAGCGATTGTGTCACTTTGCACCCAGATTTATAGGGACATATCACAAGGATGTAGTAAGGAGGTAATTTTGAGTTTTGATAGATAGAATTCTTAATAATATTTTAAGATTGTCTTCGGTGTTTCTGACTGTTGACTCTGGAATGTTGGTAGAGCTTGTTTGTCTCTTTGCTGGAGCTATGTGATCTCTTTATAGTCATCTTCAAGGGCTTGTGCACCCATCCTTCAACGCTATGAATATATTGCTCATGGTAGTGTTATATCGGTCACATTGTGCGATTTCAGCATGCGGGTGGTGATAACTTGCCATGCGTCCCGATAGGTTATAGTGTCCATGCAATGTGATTTCGAAGCGTTACGCTCCTGCAATGAATCAGGCCATCCGTGGCATGAGATCATGTCAGACAATGTGAAAGATCAAACATATACTTAGAAATTTTTCATTCAGTTTACTTCGGGAGCTCGAACATCAGCCGATCGTAGTCAGCAGTACTTATCACAAATCAATGCCTCACCTTTCAGGCTGTTTGGCTTGCGTTATAGATTCAATTGGCAATCTACCGATACTATGCGAAAGTAGAACTTGATGGGTCAGCTCATAATCACTACCGAGTGTGATGTTGCAATGCATACCAACTCAAACCAATGGGCAGGGTTGCTTCCTGCCTCATATCATCGGCCAACATCAATATTCTTTCTGTCACGTCATGTTTAGGTCAAGACTATTCTCTTTGACTGAGGAGTACAGTAACTGCTCCTATCACCTGAGGCAACGAGTCAGTTGTCACGCATACTCACGTAGTGAGGATCGACTGCTGTATCTGTTCGTTGGAGTGATCTCCAGTCCAATCAGACATTGTCCCGCTAGTATCAATGGCAATGAATGTGGTCAGAAACTCTGCGCACTGCTGCAGCCTATGCTCCCCAGTAATGGCAACATAGCTGCAACATCAAAAGTGAATCCGCTAAGCTCTGGCACATATCCAAACGATACGCCACCCATGTGCAGCCCTTCTACAGGCCACATGGCTGGCTGATATGTACAGTCATGAATAGGTGTTATTCATATCACGTGACTAGACCAAGAGTAACTCCATGACATGTATTCATAAGCGATCACAGGTACCATTATTGCTGCTAAGGGAAAACCCCTAACATTCATGAGACCATCTGCCAGATTTAGCGAATGAAAGCCTGACAGGAGGTGTTTCAATATTGCTAGCTGAATGAAAACGCTGCAAAACAACATCACGACAATGAACTACCTCTCACACAAGCTCCTATCAAGTGAATGATGCAAAAACTAGGACCAGAAATCAAGACCATTGAAGACTTGGCCGAATAGTGTGCAATGCCACAAGGAAAGCTACCTGATCACATTACTGAGTATGCCAAGAGAATTTGCTTACTTCACAGACTGCATCGATTACGATCACTATATCAGTCATCTCAATGATGCAAAATACATTCATTACAACCGAGTAGAAACTCCGGTGAGATCATTTCAATGCGACGAGCAGGCAGTTCATATCGTTTATTGCGCTGGGTCCACAAGGTAAAAAAACCATAAGCCACCAAGGAATGATACAGTGCATCGCTAGATGGGGACGAGTCCGGATAGCCAGTATAGGTCGACTGCTGGACTCATCCTTGCATCTTTGAAGTGTCATTACATTGTTGAGGCTGCTGAATCAATCAAGGAAGGGCTTCTTGCTATGGTTCAGACGTTTGCAACAGGGCCAAAACATCTGAATGCTGGGATGGTGATTATTGAGCAGAGAGATCAACCTCCGATGGAACCAATGCACAATGGAAGCTACCATCGTACGCCTCCTGTGGGCGTGAGAATGTCTCAAATCATTCCTATCAGCATGATCGAAGGGGCTGTACACCATCATCCACTGACACTTCAACCAGATAGCATGCCATGGTACTTGAGCAACCTGATTGACTTGAATGCTCTCAATCTGGTTTATGTGTTGATTATTCGATTAGACGCTTGAAGTAATCATTGCAGCGATATATCGAAATCTGCCGTGTGTTTACTCTGGGTGTTGTAATTTTGTTATGGGAGTTGTACAAGCTTGTGTTTAATCAATGTCTCAAGGGAGTAAATAGTTAAGAATATTCTTGAAATCAATAAAACAGTTCAAAAAAATGTCAAAACTATCAAAATCTAGAGGACCTTCATTGAAGGTGTGCAGTAAATTAACTTAAATGACTCAACAAGTTTTTGAAATGTCACGCTGACGCGATCACATCATTGAACACATCAAAGCAGGGTGGAAGAATGCAATCGCATTGGTTGGATAATTTGTGCAGAATGTGCAGAAGGATTGGAGTGTGGGGTCCATTTTTGGAAACCAATTTTGCTTTTTGCTGATGGGTGTGTCTGAACTATTCAAGTATCAAAAAATTTCAATAACACTCAGAGATTGCAGCACACATGAACACTAACATCCTGTTCACAGATCTATATATTACAATTCCAAACAGACCATATGGTGTGAAGTTGAGGAGTTCCTGCAGCTTCAAAAGTTTCTTACAATAAGCCATATTTGGCTCCTCAGCATATTGCTCAGTCTATGATTTCCTGCATTGAATATCAATTTATCCCTACTATTAAGTCGGCGCACCTGCTGATCATTACAGATTTGATCATCCCAATCAGGCTGAGTTTCTGTTTACCAATTATCTGTGCATCATTGATTTCTTCTCAGAGTCATCACTATAATCAACTTACACAAAAGGGAATTGAACTCTCACAAATACTACTGGAATCCGCTAGAGCGCCTGATTCTCCACATAATCAGACTAATTTGGATCAGGTGGTGAGAATGTGTCGATTGAATGATGAATGAGGAACACCTTGATTTCACTGTCCGGAAGATTATCATTCATCATTACCAGCTAGCTGCATGACCTCTCATGACTTCAAAAGATGCTTCAGAAGGTCTTTACAACACTCCACAATCAGGTATACTATCCAAGTGAAGTTGTTTGGTCTGCTCATCAGGCCATGCAAGACTCTCATTTTTACCACTCTAGAGAGCTGGTGGAGATCACTTGCTCAGTACCCAATACCACTGAGTCCAGTGTTCAATAGCCATGTGTGAGGAACTCTGTTTAACCTCAACCAGACAACTCATGCAAATGCCTGGCACTGCTCATTCTATTCCCAGAGCTTCTGTGATATTACTGCATGGTTTGCTGCTGTGAGATTTAGGTCAGTCCCACCCACTTTGGGTGTAGTTACAAACACAGATGGATTTGGTGAATCTTGGAAGTTGAGCCGCATTTCTGTGCGCTCATCTCTGCCCATTTCTGCTTACCTGTAGAAAGTATCAACGTGATCAGCAACTAAACTTCATAAGCCACCACATCTGATCACGAAGTTGGCCTGGCAGCAGTCAATATCGTGCTGCCTTGTGAGAATGTGGTGCACAAGGCAAGGGGCTTTATTTACTTTCAGGTTTGTGCTGGCCCATGTTATTAATGCTTCATGCATAACAGGTTCAGGATACTCCATTAGTACATTGACAAGCATTGCGAGAAATGTGACTGACAGGCAGGGTATAATTGGAGAATCCACCCAAGTATCGAGTGGCCATTTGTTGTACCGTCGTCCTGAATGGTCATTGCGATCCTTGGTGCCTCCCAATAGTAATCCGCAACATGCCAGCCACCATCTATGTACCCTTCATGCTCTTGAAGAACCTTGTGAAGCGAATCTTTCCACAACAGTCTGTAGATTAGCTTGTGCTTCCTTGGTCCATTTGAGATCAACATGGTGTGCATTCGTCTTCGGAATCCGAACAAGTGCCTTCCCATTGGTGAGTTTCTATTGAGACCACTTGCTGAACATCCAGGGCTTTGCATTGCAGATCATGCAGTGTGCTGAATCCTGTTGAGCTTCATTGTCTTCAGTCCAGATGGCAAGCATCAAACTCATGATGGCGGAATACAGTGCCTTCGTTCTGTGCTTTTACATCACAGTAATAACCTTTGGATCTTCACATCCACCTCAAAACAGCCCCATCATCTGTTAACAGAAGTCAAATAGTCAATTGAATCCTAGTGTTGCAGTAACTTGAAGCTGGAATCAGACTCGTCCAGTCTTTGCAATCTACCAGCACGCAGCGTTTTACATTGTGTATCGATACAACTCATTATAATCCCAATACTGCATGATCAGTGTGAGAATTGCCCGTTGCTTAATGGTTTCGCACTGGATGTTAAGGTATCATATAAAACAAGCAGGAGATTCCATTCATTTTCTGGTTTGTCAATGTTTCTGTTCAAATCCTCATGGGTGAGATTCACATTTTCTGTGTCCAATAAGTTCACATGTTTGAAATTTGTCCCAATGTGTCATCTCATCAATAACATTATTGAATATCTGTATCACTTGGGGCATTGTGACCACCATGATTGGATCCAGGGCTCATGTACGCGCTGGATGCGCCAGAGTTGGATTTGTCTGGATCTCTAAAAGGCAGTGAAAAACTGAATTCAGTCTCTGCAACAGACACCATCATCATTCATCACTGATATTCGCTGGATAGTTGTTCTTAGTCATATTCACCCATTCATCGAATGTATTCCCCCACAAAATTGACTGAAGAAACACCACAAGAATTTTCCCAATTAGCAATTGGAATATCATCACTGTGGCTGTCAAGTTAAACATCATTCCGGGGCCCATTTCATCTGCCACCAGCACTCGTGTAATATCTGAATCTGAAACCCATCTCCTCACAATGAACCATATTGCCCAAATCTGGTACACCAGAAAGTTTGTTCCTGGCAGGGCTGGAATTGAATAATTGTTGTCAGAGACTCAGTCATCTAGCAATTGGTGAATCAGATGGTCATTCAGCAGTCTGACTGTGTTCTCAACACTCTCAAGTCCATACTTGTTGTTCAATCTGTTGGGAACATTACATAATACTGTACTGGTATCATCGGCATTGAGGACCTCCTCACCGCCCACTGGCTCCTGAACCTCCCTTGTACATTGGTCAGTCATCTTTGTTCCTCAGTCATCGCTGTCTGTTACTCCAAAGTATGTTGGCCTGATAGGCCCATACTCCGGCACTCCAGCAATTCCTCTTGATGTTTGGTATTTCATGCACAAGCATTTGGACCTGATAAATCTGTGGAGTATAATCAATTCTATTCGCACAATCAGAACTTCCATTAATCCTACTACCAATCGCTCTCCTGCATGCCTCCTCATCTGCAAATCATATATTTTCATCCGATTCCTCTGAAGTCTAACTATCATCAATAGCAGTTGAGCATAACTCAGCAAAACAAGGTGTGCAGGAAGTAGCTTGGCCGGTCTAATTAAGTGCTCCGCAATGTCTTTCCCTGTAGCTGCCTTCATTTCTATCCAAAATAATTTATAATTGTATCCCTGTTTCAGTTTGAACACATCAGAAAGGCAACTGTTGTATTGAGTCTGACTATATACAGGGTCATTCAGTATTTGCACAGGTGGGTATAATCCCATATACTCTTCATCTATTCTTTATGTGTCAAGGTGCTTTTGGATCACATTATCAGTCTGTCTGGTTCATTTGGGCCACTCTCGATTTTCGATGAGATCAATCAGCTCATCCCGGTCCCTCACATCTGTCTAGAAAGGTTTGACTTGCTTGCTGGATGAAGGGTCATTGTCGCTGTTCAGCAGCAGATGAGTCACACCTATGAATGTTGTATTAGCCAACTCTGGGAGGTTACTACTTGCCAAGTTGCCCACACTCTCTCCCACATCCGTCAACGGTTACTTGTTACCTTGCATTTCACTCTTCCCTGCCTCCCGAATCTCATTTGCACATTTCCTCAAAAACAATTCAATCTACTGTTGCCAAATCCATTTGGCATTAAAAAGATCTCCCAAAGGCAGCCAGATTTCAAAAGTCAACTTAATATCCAAGACCGTGATCTCCTAGTGCTGGGATCAATCTTCAACCTAGCTCAACTGATTCTTTACCCAGATAATGGAACAAAGTATCTTCTCCAGAATCCTAGCCTCCCATACTTTCTTCCACTTGTTGAAGGTACCAAAATTGGACTGCCCAATCCATTTCGCAAATTGCTTCTCGGTGATTTCCATTCACTTCAGGCAGATTGAGGCTTTGCCTTTGGCACTGCCCATGTCCACCTTCTCATTGCTCTAATTGTCTGCATCGTATTTGTTGTAGGATATTTCTGCTAATGAGAGCGAATCATCAATCCCTTCAACATCTGTTCTGCGCAGATCTGCTGCCTGCTGAAATGATCTCTTTGGGAGGCTTCTGGGGGGTCTCACAGGTGGGCCGGATAGTTGTGCTGGAAGAGTACAGGCGAAAGATATCGGCCTAATCACTGCAATGTATCCTGGTGGTGCTGCAGCCACTCGACGTGCCCCTGAAGATGGAAGCCCATGTGCTGTACCTGGCTGAGGGCTGAATATTCCTGGTCCACGATAACCATCTTGGTGGAAATTATGTGAGTGTGATTATGGCCCATAACTCGGATGTCCATGGGTCGCATTCCAGCGGAGTGGTGAGCTTGGTGACATGTTGAACGGGGCGCAGAGGGAGATTTGGTGAGTGCCTGGAGGTGGTGGCCGCAAAGGAGGGTAATAATACCCCAGCGGTGGATTAAATTGGTTTCTGAGTCATCTGAATTGCATGGCTTTGCTTGGTGTATTTCCAGCATGATTATGTGATACTCCCAAATTGTCATGTGGGCATTGTTGGGAGCCAAATAGCCCACCTGTTGCAGCCATATGGGTTGACTTCAGCTGAGATCCATTGGTAAACATTCAATAAGAATATGACAGTCGTAAACAAATATCGATTCAATTGGAGATTTTGGATGAAGCAGAGCATAGTGGAGAATGATTTAGGGAACAGTCGCCTTCGGTGGAATTTGAACCTCTTATATCTATCAATTTGTCACAACCTGTGGTGTTTTACTGCACCTTCGATCCCATACATTCTGGCTGAGAAAACGAAATCATAATCACACATGTCCCATCGCAGTTCGTTATAAGCTACATTTGGTAATCTGAAATCTTTGATCGAAGCTCACCTTTGTTCGGTCCATGACTGTAAAGGGAATAAAAGGGTTATCACATGATATCTCCTTGAACCCAACAAGAACTATATCCAGTTGGAAGGTTAGCCCGACAAGTGATTTTACACTCAAACTGTGTGTCTACAGCCTGCAACTTCATTCAATATGAGGCCTGGGTGTGGAGCAGCAACAGTGATTGCATTCTTCTGAGCTCCTTGTGTGAAACTTCATTGTCTTGTCAGGATCTGCTCACTGGTCAAGGATTGTTACAGAAGACAACATTCTACAAGCCAATCAGTTCTCGATGATGATTGAGTGGGCATACAGCCAGATAGGACGCCAACCAATTTGTTGGGTTGAGCTGATGTATCGGCTGCTTGAGGCTTCTGGGTAGGTATAAACTGCGCATTGCCGTAAGGTTGTGGTAAACGAGAAGCCCGATGATTGTCACACCTGATCAACAATATTAAATGTTGATCACGGTGATGACAGAAGAAATATTCTCTGCTAACGATTTTCAGTAGATGTTGTACAGCATTATGATGTTGAATTTGATCTGTACTATCTTAGACTATAAAGATAACTGAATGTAAGGAGACTGTCTTTTACCACTCCCCTACAGTTGGTGGTGTGTAATTTGGCTGTGAAGTGATACGCTAAGCTGAGTTCACATGCTTTCACACCAATATCACTGAGCGTCAAATCCTGCAACAAACTGTACATTCGAAAGTATCCTTGAGATTGGTCAAATAACTGAGTGTTTCTCCAATATGATCAATACTGACTAGAAATGTGTTAAATGTAATATCGGCAAAATGGCATTATTTCACCAGAATCAACGTGAATCTCACTATCAACAATATTACCCATTATGAATGAATGCAAGGCAATTACCCAATAGGATTCTACCATCTGCTGCCTGGGATCACCCTGTGCCATCAGTTTGTTTAACTACAGCAGGTGTACCAGAATGGCCATTGACAAGTTGTCAAGTAACAATATACTGATCACCAACATACTGGATATACCACCACTTGATGATACTTCCGACGAAGAACCAATTCACCCTCAGTAACCTGATTTCACCTTTACCCCTGATCCAACCCAGACAAAGGCCCATTGGGAGATAGTTTGAGTGGAAAATGTGGGGAGGGAATGCATATGGGAAAGCAGCTGGATTGTACAACTAACATCAGAAGTACTCAGAACAATGGAATCCATGGCATTGATTTTGATCTGCACATGACTTTCAGTAGCCTTAATCATTTAGCCAGCAAATTAATATGGCGATTGATCTCCATCTGAGGCCTGGACTGATAAACATCAATGATGGATCATTCCACTCTGCAGATGGCCTGGGATATCTCCTCTCTTAACTTGATTTCTGCCTTGCTGATGATAGTTGGATTGAAGATGACTTGGATGTCTTTGAAACATTCTACCTGTGGGATATTCTCAAATCTACCCAAATCCTCTCGGCACATTTCCCACTTTGGGCAAACCTGCAGTTTGAACAGCATTGCTGTGCTGACTGAGAGAGTCGTTGAATCTACAGCAAGTTGAATACGGGTGATTGGTGGTTGGATACGAATAATCAACTTCCTACTGAAGCGACATTTGTGCCAATCAGCCATTCATTCAATCATAACCACATGACCAATGTCTTGGGCAGTCAACACACTTGGGCACTATATCTCACAATTGGTAATAGGCAAATAGGTTTCCGCCAGATATCTCAAACAAGTTCCTGCCAACCCTTTGAGCTCATTCCACATCCTCCGCAACATGCCTGAGACATTGACCAACCATAGCATGTCACGGTTGGAGCTATGTTGTCTCAACCAACGCATTCTGCAACCACTGGTCCTGGCTAGAGAAGGGATAGTGCAGAGGGATTCCGGTTACAATGTTACCATCTATTAGCTCTCTGGGTCTGGAATTTTCTGAAACAAGGGATAGTCACTCAGGTGTCATATGGCTCATACCCGATATGTGAAATTCTGAAAGGTATGCCAACTCGGCATTCAACTTTGTGATCACTCGATCGCCCAAGAAACTAGCATATTTACTCTGTGCTGTTTTAGGATACTACTATCAATACTCTGCACACTGTATGTGTCCACCTTATCCGCAACCAGTTCTGGCAATTTCCTCTCTGCATTGGTTATCCACTTTGTCAGCCTGATGAATAGCATCAGCTCCTCCTGGGTTTAGTTAAGGATGCATTGCACTGGCTACTCAAATATCTGAAATCTAGAAATCTGAAGAATCAGGTTGACAATCCATTCTCACTGGTACCCCGATATTCTGGTCTTCTGCACCTCTCAAAACCATTTGATTCATTCAAAAGTGGCACCTCGCAAGTTGCAGAGAGTTGTGGAATGATCAGAACACTGGCTGTGAGTTGCTCTCCAATTTTGTTTAGCTCCAAGGATGATGGAAAAACATTGCTGGAAACAGCTTCTGATGAAGTGGTAATGGATGATGTATGTGTATCATCTAAATTCTGCCTACTTCTTAGCCTACAAAATCACTGGGATCTTTTCCTCAAAGCACTGGACGATGCACTCAAGCAGTTTAACTGCAGTAATTGTATTTTTCAAGTAAAGAAAATGCCAAAGTCTGCAAAGGCCAAAGTTGATGACCTGTTGGCAAGGGAATGCCAACAGTTATGCAAACATCAGATTCGGAAAATTCATGCTGTGGTGGGAGTCCTTATATTTGGGACTAAACAGGTTTCAACTGAGTGTAGCCTGTAGGCAATTTTAGGTGCACTGAAATAGTACCCTACAAGCCGCAACCACTTGGGCAGATGCTAATCATCAGAAGGCAAAGAGTGATTGGAGCATGAAATCCATCAAGTGACACCTGTTAAACCCAGCCTTTTCGATAAGTTATTCCAACTTCAGGAGCAACAACTATTGCTGGAAGTTGGGACCAACACAAGAGATCCCAGAAGTAAATTGGCCAATGAACATGCTCTGATGAAAACAGCTGGTGAAGACAAAGCTTACAGGGTGACGAACATCACCCCCAATAGTTGACTGCAATTTCAGATCTGTCTATCCAATGCTGAGACAGAAGCCGTGACTTAGTGCTTGGCTGATATGGCGTAGCTTACTGACCAGCTGGGGAGGGAGGTATATGGCATCACCTTGAATGAACAGAAGTGCTTCAAGAAGGAATTATCCATCCACTTGATCGTGTCTAAAGCTTGGTGGGAGACTGTTGCATTCAGGGGCTTTGGAAAACCATTGAGCAATGTGAAATACACAGCAAATATGCAAAGATGAAAGTTGTGAGCCATATATAAGACTCAATATGGCGAATGGGTTTGGTTGAAATTTTTACCTCGGAATTTACTAACAAGTTCAGATTGCCAACGTGAAAGAGGCATATTGATCTAGCAACAAACTCAATTACACTGGACAGATACTGTTACATAATGACTACTGTACTAGACTGGAACATCTCGAGGAGACCCGGTCACATCCTATACTACAAGACTGGTATGATATTAATACAACAAATGTGTTCAACCTACTGTCCACTACCAATACATGGCGAGGTTCACTCAGAGCCTATTTTATACATCTCTAGACAATTCATGACAAGCCCTTTATCCACCCCGGGTCACAGACGGTATATCATTTGAAAGCAACCCATATCTGCACAGTGTGCAGAAGTATCAAATTATTCTCACTTACAAATGCATTAGAAGATTTGAGAATTCCCAACTCAGGACTGCTATCCTGCATGCAAATTGAAGAGCACTGGGGACAAGATGTTTGTGAACTGGCACTCAGATATGATGAGACTGTACTCATAGGCAGTATATTAATTGAACTCCACAATGGGCAGTTGTATTAGCATCAACCATTTCACACCACAACTTCTGTTGAGCATCTGGGACTAGATTGCAAGGTAGAATTTACAAATGCCAACAAAGGGATCATGCTAAATGCTCATCACATCAGGGTGCAGTATTGGCAAAGTGAAGAGACTGACCTTGAGGACACCTTCCAAGGACAAATTCCCTCTTTTGCTGTATTATACTTCAGCTGGACTCCACCAAATCAGAACCTCCAACTTCTGGTGAGCCTGCCAGCTGGGAAACCAATATTGACATTTTCTAACAGGTGCAAGAAGACTCCACAATGGGTATTATGTCCTCAAGCTCAAGACTATGGGGTGGTATTTGCAACAATGTAGAAGAATCTGCAGGGTTGGGCTGATTGGCTTACCTGGTTTTTCCGGGTTGTCAAACAGATGCATATGATGCACATTGTGTCTGTCAGTGAGATAGTTGGGCCAGCACATTGGGTGCTGGAGAATACTGCATTGGGTGGCATCGATTGCGTGTGACTTTTAAATTATCATGTGGAATTTGATGGCTACAGGACTTTATGTTAGTTAGATTAGAATGGATCATTCAGGTGTGTAACTATAAGATGATTTATCGAATTGTACTATGTGACATATTCATTATTTATTATCACACCGGGGGAGTCTGGCTCCAGGTGCACCGGAATTATTTTGGTGATCACTTTCATAGTCCCAGCAGCTCTAAATTTTTACCAACTGAAAGGATTGATTTTATAGCATTCTGAAGACATCTTCATACTCTTTAGAATATGCGTGTATTATGTTCTGCTACTTCAGACGCATTCAGCACTAGCTGAAAGTTGTCCCAGAGCACCTTTGAGCACATTGTTTTGCGTGCATCCAGTGCGGGAGCTTCTGCGAGCTTTGGGAAGAATTGGTGTGCCTGGTCCCAATTGGTGAATTGTTGAGTGATGACTTACCAACCATTCTACATTTTGATGATGATGGCATCGTAATATATAGAGAGGGATGACTTATCTTGGATTTCTTAGGTGATGGTTAAGTTGAGAACAAGAAAGAGAGGAATGAGAGGAAATGGGGGAAATTATCCTGCAAAACTGAAACTTATGACAATGTCTTGTACAGGTCAATTTACAATTCCTGATATGGCAGATACATCAACCAATCCGCAAGGTTTGCACACTGAGACCAGATATTCTAAACCCAAGCAGGGACATCATGCCAATCGTTTCAATTATCCCCTAATATCTGCCATATCATTATCATTATCATCCCCTATCCTGCTTTCTTGTCCTCAACTCTAACATCAATGTAGAACACAATGTGAGCTCATCCTAGTCTATATCCCTTGGCAATCCTTATTAGTTATCACCGAGTTTAGCGTACACTAAACACTGCATACACCATGTACACCATACACCAAGTACAGCATACACCAAGTACAGCATGCACCAAGTACAGCATACACCAAGTACAGTATACATGAGTACTGCATACCTCCAATGCAGCATACACACTGTGCAAGCATACACTGAGTACAGTATCCACTCAATATGGACTTTGTTCCCTGCTTTATGACGATTACGAGTTGACTGCACAATGGAGCTACAAGTTCCGTCCTACCGCCCTACAGATCGATGGCCAGCATCCAGCTCTTTATGAGAGCTCAAACATAAAGCCAACTCATCACATTCCCATGGTTGCGAGATAACTGACTTAAGAATAGAGTGTCAGCACCAATCACACTTCCCAATCAAGCAACCACAGATCAACCTCCTCCAGATTGACAGCCTCCAGATCGACAGCCTCCACATCTATTGCCTCAACATCTACCACTTCCAGATCTACTGCCTCCAGATCTACCATCTTCAGATCTACCTCCTCCTGATCTACCTCCTCCTCCTGTTCGACCTCCTGAGGATCTACCACCTGCAGATGTGCTGCTTCATGATCTATTGCCTCCAGATCAAGCATCTTCAGATCTGCCGCCTTCAGATCAACTGCCTCCAAGAATTCCTACCATATTGCTCTATGATGACCTCCAAGTTCATCTCCAAACTTGCTCAATCATGGCATTCCAGTGCATCTCTGAGTTCGCACAATCATGCCCACCAAGTACAACTCTGTGTTCGCTCAATCAAGTCCTCCATGTGCCTCTTGAAATTCACATCATCTCAGCCAACAACTGAATGACCAACCTGGCTCCATCACGGCCTCCAAGTGCCGCTCTAAGTTCGTATCATAGCTGCGTCCAAGTGAATCTCTCTGTGCACATGATCTCGGGCACTCAGTACATCTCCCAAATCCCTAACTCACAGCCTCCATGAGCATTGCTAAGATTAGAAGATCTTGCCCTCTATGTGCGTCTCCAAACCCGCTTGATCACAGCCTCCGATTGAAACTCCAGACTCACTTGATCATAGCCTCCAAGAACATCTCAAAGTTCACTCGCTTTCCATTGTCAGGTGCACCTTGAATTGCTCTCAAGTACCACCTGCAGTGAGTCGAGCTATACCTTATGTGGATGGATTGCTATATAGATACATAGATACATTGATACATAGATACATAGAAGACAATATAAACTGAATTCATGAGTTTTGAACATCATTGAACAATAAGTAGTAACTACATTTTCCAGACACAACTGCAGCATTGCAAATGAACATGATGCTTGTCCTAGACTGCTCTACAGCAATTCCAGGTACTCTCAGGCTTCTTGCCTTCATTCTCCAGTTCACCCAGGCTTCTGGCCAGTACACCCAGGTGCTACCCAGGTTGTCACCAGACCTCCTATGTGGTTGCAGATTCATCGCCAGTGCTCCCAGGTCCACCTGCAGGCCACTACATCAGTCCAGAGTCTTCCTGCCACGGCGACATTTGGGGCAGTTATTGGTATATCCAGCTTGACTCATTTGATCATGTTCTTGTGTGCCCTGGATATCTTACTACTTTACCCCACAATTGGTAATATGCTACATGTAGTCCACTGAACACCTGGAATACTTGGCTGGGTTCTCAACAAGCTGAATCCATGTCCACTGGAGAATGCCAAAAATGTTAATAAAGAATAGCCTAACATGGTTGGATGTGTACTGTCCCACCAAAGTATCTTGATATTGTTGATCCCATCATGGGTTGGGATGGAGCTACTTAATCCTAGTGATAATGTTACCCTCTGTTGGCTACCTTGGTTGGGGATTGTCTAGAACAAGTGATGATTGTTCAAGTCTCAACTGGCTTATACAATTATCAGCGATATGTAACACATTCCCAAAGCCACATGCATATCGCCCAGATACTGAACTAAGTATCACTGGTACTCCTATATGAATCTCGAGGGTCCTATGTCCCCTTAACGAACACCAAAGTGCTCTAAGACCCTGGAAGCATATTCTCAATTGCTCATGAAGTCACCTGCAGTTATGGAGGTGCATACAACTGGCTATGAAATATGACTTATAAAATATCCAGACTTTGGAGCAGCCAAGACTTCTGCACAGGACTGTAGAAAACTTTGAGAGAAGCGGAAACCTCTGTGTAGGTGTGCAGAAGACCTTAATCTTGGTGCTGTATTGTCACAACAGTTGTGATTACAGTGACAGAGCTTATAACCACAAGCTATTACTTTAATAGTATTGCTCTTTGTTTGATATTGGTATTTTCCAATCACATGATAATTTGCTGAATCAGAATTACATATATATTTTCAATACAAATCAATTTAGTTATGTTCACATGGTACTGGAGGCTCACAAACTATTCTCAGACACCTGACCAGATGCCTCTGGGAATGCAAAGTTGTGAAGTGAGAGATGAACTTTGTGTCCTTGATTGAGCAAGTTTGAAAATGTTCAGGATCCCATCATCAACTGAGTTCAATGATTGACTTGCAGGCCAGAGTGGAGTTAGTTAGGACATGTACTTGAAGGAAGTAATGATGTGAACTTACATATGAGCTTGAAGGGCATGATCTACTAAACATTAAAATGAACTTTGAAGCAGCAGTTGAGTGAGTTCCAAGCCACATTGCATATCATGGTCTTGTGAGTGTGAAGGTGCATTTCATACATTGTAATCGAGTAACACTGGAGGTGTACTTGCAGGGAAGTGATTTGGAATCAGTACCTTGGGAGGAAGGCAAGATCAGAGCTGACTCTATTAAGTGGATGATTTGTTATCCAATATATTTGGAGAGAAGTAAATCATAACATGCACTGAGTGATGAGAGATAGAAGAAAAAACACTGGCTGGAAGCTGGAGACAACTGACCTTGAGTGTATTCTGCACTCATTGTTAACTCATCATGATGCCATGACATGATAGGTGAGGGATAACCTAACTTAGCATTCTCTGAGATTGATAGAATTGTAGGCAAAATGTTGAGAGATGATAAAGGATTGGGGAAATCATGATGGGAATCAGGGACTTGAGAGAAAATCGTGTGGAGGTTGATTTGCCACATAATATATAGTAGGTATGATTCCCAATCCACCTCATAAGCTTACTGAAAAGAAGTATTCCAATCTCATTATGGCATGTGATACCTCAGAATTCCCATATCCCCTCCTATCCTCTGTAATCATTCCAATTTCAACTACCAACTCTCTCTTTCTCATCCACAACTCTAACATCTTGCAAGAACTCAAAGTTTAGTAATCCTGGTTCTGCCAGCTTATGTCCTAAATATGACTTAACACTTAATCACAGTATCCACCCAGGTATAACTGTCTCCCCATTGCAGCCAGTCTCCCACTTGCAGCCCATCTCCCTTGATTATCACCTAGACTACTAAACCCCTACCAGTAGCTAGTTTCAATGGGCTGAAAGTCAATGATCCACAGTTTCCCACAGTTCAGAATTAGGTTATGAATAGATTCTCAACACCAGTTGCATCTCCCACTTGATTGATGTCTTCCAGATTAACTTGCAGTAGATTGACTGCTTCCTGATTAACCACCTCCAAATTAACCACCTCAAGATGGTTGACAACCATATCCAGAGTCTCCAGTGCAACTGCCTTGAGATCGCCCACTTCCCGATCAACCGCCTCCAGATCTACCACATCCAGATTAACCATCCCCAGATTAACCGCCTCTAGATCTGCCGCCTCTAGACCAACCTCTGTCAGATTCACCACGTCCAGATCCACATCCTCAGGATCAGCTACCTGCCGATCAATCACGTCCAGATTGACTGCCTCCAGATAATCCACCTCAAGATCAATATCCACCAGTTCAACTCCCACAAGATAAGCTGCCTCCCGATCAACTCCCTCCAGATTGACTGCCTCCAGTTTGACCGCCACCAGATTAACTGTTTCCAGATTGGCTGCATCCAGATCAACCACCTCAGGATGAACTGCTTGACGATGAATTGCTTGCAGATCAACCACCTGCAGATCAACCACCTGCAGATCAACCACCTGCAGATCAACCACCTGCAGATCAACCACCTGCAGATCGACTATGTACAGATCAACCGCCTGCAGATCAACCCCCTGCAGATCAACCATCTCCAGAACAACTGCCTCCAGATCAATGTCCTATAGCCTGACCACCTCAAGATCAACCCACTGCAGATCGACTGCCCCCACATCAACCACCCCCAGATTGACTGCCCCCACATTAACCACATCCAGATTGACTGGTTGCAGATTGACTGACTCTAGGTCCACTGCCTTCAGATTGACTGCCTTCTCATCGACTGTTGCCATTTCAACTGACTCCAGTACGACCGTCTGCAGATTGACTGCCTGCAGATTGACTGCCTCCAGATCAATTGCCTCCAAGCAAACCTCCATTTCTGCTCAATTACTGACTCCATGTGCATTACTAGAATCACACAATAACAGCTCCCATATCAATCTCCACACTCGCTCAATTGCTGGTTCACAGTGAATCTCAATGTCAGCTGATCATTGGCTTCCAACTGAATCTCTCAAATCACTCTTTCACCGCCTACAAGCGTATCTGTGAGCTCAATCAATGAAAGTCTCTATGGAGATCACTAAGTTTATCCAATAACATCCTCTGAAGTGTATTTCACAGTTCACTTAACCAACTCCTCAAAGTGCATCTCTACATTAACCCAACAACAGTCTGCACAGTGCATCTCTATGTTCACACAGTTATGTCCTCCATATGTATCTCTCAGTTAACATAATCACACCCTCCAATAGTCTCTCTATGTGAACTGACTAGTACTTTCTACGCATGCCGCTGATTGCTCTGAAGCACCACTTGCTGCGACTTCACAAATAGATGCTGTGCAGATGGATAAATGGATAAATGAATAGCTACATTGATATATAGATACATCAATACATAGATGACAACACCAGCTGAATACATAAGTTGTAAAATTATTCAACAATGAGTATTAAGTACAATGTCATGGTGCAACAGAAGTATTGTCAAAGAATATATTACTCTTCCCAGACTCCTCTACAGTAATTCAGGGTGCTCCCAGGCTGGCCGCCTGCTTGCCCAGGTGCTCCCTACATTGTCACCAGACCTCCTATGTCCATGTCAATTTTTGCCAGTACTTCCAGGTGTAACTAAAGGCCACTGTATCAGTCCCATCAACTCTGAGATCTCACCCTGGGATTCTGGTCCAACAACTCTCACATACTTCTAAAGGCTTCCAATGACAAATGTCCCTTTGCTGATGCAGTGTGTGAAATTCCTCCAGTTGACATAAGGAGGAATTTAATATCGTTACCGCTTGATACCTGAAAAGATTGTTATATGGACTTGGAGCTTCTGGAGAAAACTGATATTAATGCTTTTTGCACACATGGTGTTCACCCAAGCTGCAACCAGTTCTGGCAATATACTCTATACGACATACATCAGCAACAACTCTAGTTTCCGTCTGAAACACCCGGGTGTTCCGGACGGCTCTGACGGCTCTGACGGAACCTCATACCCTCTGACGGAGAATTACACGCTTCCCGTCGCCCAGGCGACGGGTCGCGTTGCATAGCAGAGCTCCTGGGAGCGCCGGCGACAAACCTGGGAGCGTCTGGGAGCACCTCGAATCACAGTAGAGCATACTGGGAAAACAACATCTTCTTTGGGAACTTTTAAAACTCATATATTCAGGTTGTATTCTCATCTATGTATCTATGTATCTATATAGCT